>Ga0315279_10004668_pt1 | contig 18297 bp, 22 predicted proteins | sample YL17G06_20_MG_FD_203694 | JGI IMG/M metagenome (GOLD analysis project Ga0315279, IMG submission 203694) | Sediment microbial communities from Yellowstone Lake, YNP, Wyoming, USA - YL17G06_20 | ecosystem: Environmental > Aquatic > Freshwater > Lake > Sediment | place: USA: Wyoming | collected... | reverse complement strand
ACGAAGTCGGCGGTCGAGAGGCGGGTCTCGCGCACCAGGCCGCGCAGGCCCTCGCTACGGCGCAGACGCCGGAAGCGGGGGAAAGGGGGTGGGTGGGTGGTCATGAATCTGTCCTCGACATCTCGTCCCTACAGCGGCTGACCGCGACCTTCGCTATGTAGAGCTCCGCCGGGTACTCTGAGACCGTGGTGAGTTCCGCGAGATCGAACTCGGTGTACCTCTCGCGGGCTCGCGAGAGCGCTCGAGCCCAGGATGCAGCGTCGGGCCGAGGATGTACAAATAGTAGGCTAAAGGCAGCGCCGGGTGGCAGTGTGCCTAGCTTCTTCAAGTCTGGCCATATTCCAATGTCGTCGCGATAGAGGTATATGTCGATAGGAATGACGGCAGCGCCCTGCTGTCCGTGGAATAGGGTCTTGACCTCCACATAGATCGTTCGCCCGCCGTGCTCGACGCGGAAGTCCACCCGCTTCTTTCCCCAGCCGCTCCCTCCTTGGTCTGCCAAGACAGCCTCAGACTTGAAATCGTCTATGAGCCCGTGGCCCTTTGCATCAGCGAGAAGATAGATCATCTCGGCTTTGAACCAGCCTTCGACCTGTCTGCCTACATTGGAGAACGCGGCCACCCGCCGGAGGCGATCTCCGTCGAGAAAATGCCTGTCTATGAGGCCAAAGACCTGCTCGTCGGACATCGGGGGCCCACCTCCTCACGCCAGCATCATGGGAAGCTCGCGAAGCTCTCGCTTGAGGGGGTCCAGGGCCAGGCCCAGGGCCTCGAGAGTGAAGGCGCCGAGCAGTGTGGCGTCGCCCTCCTCTCCGAAGATCACGTCGGCAACACCGACCTTGTCCTTGTAGCGGAAGACGGCCCCTCCCTTCTGGCGCGTGATCTTTTCGCCGTTGGCGAGCCGGAACTCCTGCTGCGCCAGCGGCTTGATGCCCAGCCGTTCCAGCACCGGCGCTGGCACCACCGAGTAGATGGCGCCGGAGTCGACAAGGAACTCTAGCTTCTCTGTGCGCTCTGGGCTGGCGACGTTGGCGATCTCGAGTTCAATAGTTGTCAGGCCCATCTCCTCGCTCCTTCGCTTTGGTGCCGCTCGCAATGTACACCAACCCACCCAGGTAGTCACGACGGGAAACGTCCTCCAGGAGGCCGGGTAGCTCCTCCCAGGCCTTCCGGTCCAGGTGGACGACGCCGAGGCCGGAGAAGGCCACCAGCGGCGTTACGGCCCTGGCCCACAGCGCGGTGCCGCGCTTGGGCTCCAGCAGCACCAGCCGGCCGCCGGGCTTGAGGACGCGCACCGCCTCCGCTATCGCCCGCCGGTAGTCGGGGATGATCGCCATGGCGTAGGAGCAGAGGACGGCGTCGCAGGAGTCGATGGCCAGGGGCAGGCTGGTGGCGTCCCCCTCCACCAGCGTCACGCCGTCCCAACGATGGCGGGCGAGCTTGCGCCGCGCCCGCTTCAGCATGGCGCGCGTGCAGTCCACCCCGACGATCCTGCCCTCGGGGCCGATGCGCTCGACGATGTGGCTGAAGTTCAGGCCCGTGCCGCAGGCCAGGTCCAGCACCGTGTCCCCCGGTCGAGGGCGCAGGGCTTCGAGAGCAGCCTTGCGTCCCGGCATCCACAGTCCGATGCGAAGGTCGTATATCCTGGCCACAAGGGTGTAGAGGCGGTGGACCCTGCGTTGTTCCTTCATTCTGCCGTGTCACTTGGCGAAAAGTGGTCTTCTAGCGTCGCCACCAGCCCCGGGATGGTGTGCTCCTTCGACTCCACGCCCACCGCCAGACCGGCCTCTCGCGCCGTGCGGGCCGTGACGGGCCCGATGCAGGCGATGAGAGGGCCCTTTAGAGGCGCCGTGTCGTCCTCCAGCAGCTTTAGCAGGTTCTTGACCGCCGACGAGCTGGCGAAGGTGACGACGTCCACCTCGCCGGCCCGCAGCCGTCGCAGGGCATCGGGCTCCGGCGCGCCGGGCGGCGCCGCCACGTAGAGGGGGAGCTCGTCGACGCGGGCGCCCAGGGCACGCAGGCCGCGCACCAGCTCGCGACGGGCGCCCTCGGCGCGGGGCAGCAGGATTCGACTCGTCGCCACTTTCTGGCGGGCCATCGCCTCCACCACCGACTCGGCCACGAACTCCTCGGGCACCAGGTCGGCCTGGAGGCCGCGGGCGGCCAGGGCGGCCGCCGTGCCGGGCCCGATGGCGCAGATGCGCGTCCCGGCGAAGGCGCGGGCGTCGCGGCCCGCCTCCTTCAGGCGCTGGAAGAAGATGTCGACGCCGTTGGCGCTGGTGAAGACGACCCACTGGTGGCGGCCGCGGGCCAGGGCGCTCAGGGCCCGCCCCAGCCGGCGGGGGTCGCTGCGTGGCACCAGCTCCAGGGCCGGCAGCTCGATGGCCTCCGCCCCCTTCTGCGAGAGCAGGCGGCTGAGGGCGCTGGCCTGCTGGCGGGTGCGCGTCACCAGCACCCGCTTGCCGAAGAGGGGCTTCGCCTGCGGCGAGTCGAACCAGCGCAGCGTCTCCCGCAGGCGCACCACCTCGCCGACGACGGTGACGGCCGGCGGCTCGAGGCCTGCCTCTTTCACCCGCCGCACGATGTCGGCCAGGGTGCCGATCACCACCTGCTGGGCGGGCGTCGTGCCCCAGCGGATGACGGCGACCGGCGTGGCGGCCGGCCGGCCGTGCTCTACCAGCTTCTCGACGATCAGGGGCAGGGTAGCGGTGCCCATCAGAAAGACCAGGGTGTCCACGCCGGTGGCCAGCTTCGACCAATCGACGGCCGTGTCCGCCTTGGTGGGGTCCTCGTGGCCGGTGATCACGGCGAAGGAGGAGGCCAGTCCGCGGTGGGTGACGGGGATGCCGGCGTAGGCGGGGACGGCCACGGCGGAGGTGACGCCGGGCACCACCTCGAAGGGGACGCCGGCCGCCGCCAGGGCCTCGGCCTCCTCGCCGCCGCGCCCGAAGACGTAGGGGTCGCCCCCCTTCAGGCGGGCGACGCGCTTGCCCTGGCGTGCCTTCTCCACCAGGAGGGCGTTGATCTCCTCCTGGGCGAGGGCGTGGACGCCTGCCTCCTTGCCGACGAAGATGCGCTCGGCGGAGGAGGGCGCCAGCGCCAGGAGCTGCGCGCTGACCAGCCGGTCGTAGACCACCACGTCGGCCTCGGCGAGGGCGGCGACGCCGGTCACGGTCATGAGGCCGGGGTCGCCCGGCCCGGCGCCGATGAGCCAGACCTTGCCCGGCGGCTTCATCGCGGGACCTCTCCTATCAGCTCGGCGGCTCCCTGGGCCAGTAGCTGCTCCGCCAGCGCCACGCCCAGCGCCTCGGCGTCCGAGGCGGAGCCCGCCACCTCGCCGCGGAGGATGTGCTGCCCCTCCTGGTCAGCGATCAGCCCGCGCAGCCGTAGCGAATCGCCCTCCACGACGCCCAACGCAGCCAGGGGGAGACGGCAACCGCCGTCCAGCCGGGCGAGGAAGGCCCGTTCGGCGGTGGTAGCCAGTCGGGTATCGCGGTGGTCCAGGGCGGAGGCCATCTCGATGGCCTCGGCGTCGTCGACGCGGGCCTCCAGCGTCAGCGCCCCCTGCCCGATGGCGGGCAGCATGGCGTCCGTGTCCAGGAGTTCCGTGGCCCGCTCCAAACGGCCCAGTCGAGCCAGGCCGGCGGCGGCGAGAATGGCAGCGTCCACCAGGCCTTCCTCCACCTTGCGCAGGCGTGTGTCCACGTTGCCGCGCAAGTCCACGACCTCCAGGTCCGGGCGCAGCGCGCGCACCTGCACCGCCCGTCGGAGGCTGCCAGTGCCGACGCGCGATCCCGCCGGCAGATCCGCCAGCCGGCGATGCCCGCGGCTGACGACGGCATCCCGCATGTCGCCGCGCTCGGTGACGGCGGCCAGGACGAGGCCGCTGCCTAGCTCCGTCGGCACGTCCTTCAGGCTGTGGACGGCCAGGTCCACCCGCCGGTCGCGCAGCGCCGACTCCAGCTCCTTGACGAAGACGCCCTGCCCGCCGATGGCGGCCAGTGGCGCCTGCGGTCGGCGGTCGCCCGTCGTGCGCACCTCCTGCACCTGGAAGTGCTGGTCGGGGAAGCGCCGGCTCAGCTCCGCCAGCACCAACTCGGTCTGGCGCAGGGCCAGGCGGCTGCCCCGGCTGCCGACGATGAAAACACGTTCGGCTGACACCGTCAGGACTCGGGCGGGCGCTCGCCGAGGGCGAAGAGGTCGCGCAGGGCCGCCACGTACTGCTCGCCGTCGCCCCCTTCGGACTTCAGGCGGGCGATGGGCTGATGCAGGATCTTCTTGACGATGGCGCGGCTCATGGCCTCGATGCGCGCCCTCTCTTCGGGGGAGAGGCTGGGGAGATGGCCTAGGGTCTTGTCCAGCTCGACGTGCCTCACCCGCTCGGCGTGCTCGCGCAGGGCGGCGATTGTGGGGATCACGTCCAGGGAGCGATACCACTCCAGGAAGCGCGAGACCTCCTCCTCCACCAGGGCCTCCACCTTGTCCACCTCCTTCTCGCGCTCGCGCAGGTTGGCCTCGGCCACCGCCTGTAGGTCGTCGATGTCGTAGAGGTGGACGCCTTCGAACTGGCGGACGGAGGGGTCCACGTCCCTGGGGACGGCGATGTCAATGAGCAAAAGCGGGCGGCCGTCGCGGCGGCGCACGGCCGCTTCGATGGCCGGCGGGTCGATGAGGAAGGCTGGCGCCCCTGTGGAGCTGATGACGATGTCAGACTCGGCCAGGGCGCGCCCGAGCTGGTCGAAGGGGATGGCCTGCCCCCCCAGGTCGGCCGCCAGCTCGGCGGCCCGCTCAAGGGTGCGGCTGGTGACCAGGAGGCGGGCGACCCCGGTCTCCTTTAGGTTGCGGGCCGTGAGCTTCCCGGCCTCGCCGGCGCTCACCACCAGCACGGTGCTGCCTCTGAGGTCGCCCAGGACGCGGCGGGCCAGGCCCACCGCTGTCGAGCTGACGGAGATGGAGTAGCGCCCGATGTCGGTCTCGCTGCGGGCCCGCCTTCCCACGTGGATAGCGGCGTGGAAGAGCCGGTCGAGGATGGGGTTGTTGGAGCCGGCGCTCGCCGAGGCAGCGTAGGCGCTGCGCACCTGCCCTAGGATCTCGGCCTCGCCCAGGACCATGGACTCCAGGCCCGCCGCCACCCGGAAGAGGTGGCTCACGGCCCGCGTCTGGGTGGCGAAGTAGAACCGTCTTCGCTGCTCCTCGGCGTTCTCTCCCTTGAGCTGGCCCAGGGAGCGCAGCAGCTCCGTCCGGCCGGGGTGGCCGCGTCTTCCCACCACGTAGAGCTCAGTGCGGTTGCAGGTGGAGATGATGGCCCCGTTGCCGTACTCCTCCTTGAGGGCGGCAAGCGCCGCCGGCAGCTCGGTCGAGGTGAAGGCGAAGCGCTCGCGCACCTCGATGGGTGCCGTCTTGTGGTTGATGCCGAGGAGTGTCACGGCCATGGTCTATCTCTCGCGATCCGCCGCTCTGGCTGCCGACGCCTCCACGCCCAGGGAGGCCAAGAGGTAGGCCTTAGCCTGGGCCCTACGGCGTCGGGCGACGAGGGCGCGCAGCCGGACGTCGATGGCCCTCTGCCACGCCTCCGGATCAACCACTATGCCCCGCGAGCGGAGCTCCTGTCGCACCTCCTGCAGCAGCTCGGCCAGGGGGCCGTAGCCTTCGTCGAGGAAGGCCTCCAGCTCTTCCCGCAGGCGGCGCGCCAGGGCGGGGCTGGCGCCCCCCGTCGAGGCGGCGATGACGATGTCGCCGCGACGGATGACGGAGGGGAGGATGAAGTCGCAGTTGGGCGGGTCGTCCGCGGCGTTTACCCAGATCCGCCCGGAGGCGGACCGGCCCTCGCGGGCCACTTCGGCGTTGACGGCGCCGTCGTCGGTAGCCACCATCGCCACTTCGTACCCCTCCAGGTCTCCCTCTCGATACGGTCGGGCGACGTGGCGGAGCCGCCCCTCCTCCTTGAGGGCAGCCAGAGCGGGCGTCAGCTCCGGGCTGATGACGGTCACGCGGGCGCCGGCGGCCAGCAGGCCCTCCACCTTGCGCTCCGCCACCGTTCCGCCCCCCACGACGACGCAGGGGCGGCCCTTCATCTCCAGGAAGACCGGGTAGTATCCCATTTCCTCAGTGCGCCTCTTCCGCTCCCTCGACTATGGCCGCAGGCATGGCGAGGGTCGGGGAGCCCGCCTTGCTGGGGAGAGGCTCCAGCTTCTCATAGGCCTGGGTGATGCCCAGCTCCTCGTCGCTCAGGTAGCAGGCGGGGTCATCGGCCCAGGGATCGCCGTAGTAGCTCTCGGCGCGGGCGCGCAGGTTGCCGTTGCAGATCTCGAAGTAGGGGCAGACCGAGCACTTGCCTTTGATGTGCCCGCGGCGGTCCTTGAGGACGCGCATGACGGCGTCGCTGGTGTCCGTCCAGATCTGGCTGAAGGGGCGCTCGCGGACGTTGCCGAAGGTGTAGTGCCAGCTAAACTGGTCGGCGTGGACTTTGCCCAGGTTGTCGATGTCGCCCACGGCCACCCCCGACTGGTTGCCGCCCTGCCAGCGTAGCATCTGGTACACTTCGTCGGCCCGCTCCGGCTGCTCCTGGTGCGTCTTCAGGTAGAGGTAGACGGCGTCGGTGTGGTTGTCGACGGTGAGGATGTCTTTGGTGATGCCGCGGCGGTGGAGGTCCATCGTGCGCCGGAAGATGGTATCCACGGCGTCGCGGGTCTCCTCGTGCGTCAGGTCCACGCGGTGCATCGTCTGGAGCCGGTCGCCGCGACCGGCATAGGCCAGGTGGTAGAAGCAGGCGCGGGGGATGTTCTCCTCTTCCACCAGGTCGAAGAGCTCATCCAGGTAGGGGTAGTTGTACCTGGTGAGGGTGACGCGGATGCCTACCCGCAGGTCGGCGTCAAGGCAGGCGCGGATGCCCCTCAGGCTCTCCTGGAAGGCGCCCAGCTTGCCCCGGAACTTGTCGTGGACGTGCTCCGGGCCGTCGATGCTCACCCCCACGTAGGAAAGGCCCAGGTCCTTCATCTCTTGGGCCAGGGCGGGGGTGATGAGAGTGCCGTTGGTGGAGACGACACCCCGGATGCCCCGCGACTGGGCGTGACGGATGAGCTGGAAGAGGTCCGATCGCAGGAGGGGTTCGCCGCCGGAGAAGAGGATGACGGGCACCCCGAACTGCGCCAGGTCATCGATGACGCCCAGCGCCTCCTCGGTGCCCAGCTCGCCCGCGTATTCCTTGCTGTGGGAGTCGCTGTAGCAGTGGGCGCAGAAGAGGTTGCAGCGTCGGCTGAGGTTCCAGACTACCACCGGCTTCTTGTCCTCGGAGTAGTGGAGGAGGTGAGGTGGGAGCCGCCCGGCCCGCCGCTCGTAGCGCAGGGCGTCGCCCGGTGTCGCTGTCCCGCAGAGGAGCCTGGTTACACCCAGCATGCTGGCTACCGCCGTTCCCTGTCGCGTCGCGCCGCCGCGCGCCGGCGGCCCGTCTCCGCCGCAGGCCGGTCCGGCCCCGGTGGAGAGGCGGCGTTGTGGGCTTCCTCGAAGGACTCGGCTATCCCCAAAAGCACCTCATCGGCGAGGCCCATGATCTGCTCGTGGTGCGTCAAGGTCTCCTCTGGTGAAAGGCCGGTCTTCTGTGCGACCTGCCGTGTGGCCTGGTCCAGGCTCCGCCGGAAGAAGGTGAAGGCCTCCAGCGTCTGCTGCAGAGAGAGGCCAGCTTGGGCCAGTTCACGGCCGTACTCGTGGCCTATCTCGCGGGCCTCGCCGCGGGCGCCCCGCCGGCCGCGGCCACTCAGGTAGTCGGAGACAAAGGTGACGAGCCGCCGCCCGAGGACGCGCATTCGCTCCCGCTCTTGCTCGCCGGGTCCGACGTGCCAGGGGGCGTCGTGGACGGGCCCCCTCTGGAGCTGACGGCGGATACGGGCCAGGGCCAGGGTGCCCAGATCGCCCGGGCGGGCGTGGGGCTTATAGGCCTGGCCGCTGAGTATGGCCTGCACGTCGGCCTCGGCAAAGCGTCGATGGCCGCCGGGGGTGCGGAAGGCGCGGATCTGGCCGGCATCGGCCCAGCGCCGGAGGGTCGACTCGTCCACGCCAAGCATGCGGGAGGCATTCCCCAGGGTAAGCCAGCCTCCCGGCTTGGAGGGCTCGATAGCCTCGGGTGCAGTCGTCAAATCGCGCAAAGTTATATAAATATTAGTAAGCGCGGCCCCCGTTTGCAAGGATTGTAGGGTACCAGGCCCTTGCGGTCAATGTACCGAAAGGCCCGTCTTTCTGTCCGATCGTCGCATACATTTCGAGAGGTTTGCAGAGAATTGGAGCGCCGCTGGCCCTGCCGAACGGCCTAAGGAAGCCCTATCTGAGAGGAGAGGCCCGTCCTCCGACCTGGGTCCCAGCGGGATAGGGAGAGGAGCGGCTCAAAGAGGATGCGGCCCCTTTGCAGGCAGCGGTGGCCGTACTTGAGGCGCAGCCGGTCGACCGCCCCGTCCAGGCGCTCCAACCGCTGCCAGAGGTCTTCCTCCAGAGCGAGCTGGACGGCGTCTTCCACTAGGTTGGAGACACCGAAGCCGATAAGGCGCAGGGCGCGGCCGTCTCGGGCCAGGGCTGTCGTCAGAAGGGTCTCGGCGGCCCGGTAGAGGACATCGTCAGCGTGGGTCGGCTGGCCCAGGGTTAGGCTGCGGGTGATGGTGGTGAAATCGCCGTAGCGGAGCTTGAGGGTAAGGGAGCGGGCGCGGCGCCCCAGTCGTCGCAGCTCGGCGCCCACGCTCTCGCAGTAGCTGCGGAGCACGGCACGAAGGGCGGCGGTATCGGAGATGTCACTCGCGAAGGTGCCCTCCCGGCTCACCGACTTGGGAGGGGCTGCCGGCGGCACCACGGGCGACAGGTCAATGCCACGAGCGCGCTTGGCCAGCGACGGCCCGTGCCGCCCGAACAGGTTGCGCAGTCTTGTCTCCGGCAAGGAGGCGAGGCGCCCCAGGGTGCGCACGCCGATGGCCGCCAGGGCCGCCTCCACCTGGGGCCCCACGCCGGGCAGGCGGCGCACGGGCAGGGGCGCCAGGAAGGCCGCCTCCTGGCCCGGCGGCACCTCCAGGAGGCCGTCGGGCTTGGCGGCGTCGGAGGCTATCTTGGCCACGGTCTTGCTCGTTGCCAGGCCGGCGGAGGCGGTGAGGGAAAGCTCATGGCGGACGCGGGCCCGGATCTGGCGAGCGGCGTCCAGGGGGGCGCCGGCTACAGGCTCGCAGCCGGTGAGGTCAAGGTAGGCCTCGTCGATGCCGGTCGGCTCTAGCAGGGGTGTGTAGCGGCAGAGAAGGGCGTGAAAGGCCCGCGACGCCTCCTCGTAGCGGCGAAAGTCGCCGCGCAGGAAGAGGGCCTGCGGGCAGAGGCGCCGCGCGGTGGCCAGTGGCATGCCTGAGTAGATGCCGTAGCGGCGGGCCTCATAGGAGGCGGTGGCGACGACGCCCCGGCTCCCGGGGTCGCCACCCACGATGACGGGGCGGCCGCGCAGGGACGGGTCGCGCGCCTGCTCGACGGCTACGAAGAAGGCATCCAAGTCCACGTGGAGGATGGTACGCATGGCCCGCAGCCTCTCTCACCGCCAAGGATAGTATATATGTTCTACTACGTCAAGAGAGGCGTCATGTGTTGAAGGCGGCGCGCCCTGGTGCTAAACTAGCGCCGCTCTGGGCGGGCAACCCCGTGGGCGGCGAGCGAGCACACTGGAGGGGAGACCACCATGCCGGAAGAGAAGGTTGGCGTAGTAAAGGACTACTTTGCCAAGATCAGCGTCGCTGGTATCGACATCACCGGCAAGCTGAAGGCGGGCGACACGATCCACATCAAGGGGCACACCACCGACTTCGAGCAGGTGGTGGAGTCCATGCAGATCGAGCACGACCAGGTAGAGGAGGCCAAGCCGGGCGACGCCATCGGGATCAGGGTGATCGAGCGCTGCCGGGGCGGCGACACAGTCTATAAGGTCACGCCCTAGGGTTGAGCCTGGCGACGGCGCGCCAGGCTCGTCAGCACCAGCCCTGTAACACTGATCAGGAGCGCCCCCAGGAAGGCGGCCCAGAAGCCGTCGACGGAGAAGTCGACCTCAAGCTGGCCGGCTGCCCAGGCCGTCAGAGCCAGCATGGCGGCGTTGAGGAGGAGAGTGAAAAGGCCCAGGGTCAGGATCTGGAGGGGACAGGTCAGCCAGAACATGATGGGCCGCACGAAGGTGTGCACGATGGCGAAGATGGCCGTCGTGACCAGCAGGGCCTGCCAGTCTCCCACCCGGATCCCGCGCACCCACTGATCGGCCAGAAGAATGCCGATGGCGCTGACGACGAAGCGCAGCGCCAGGCTCGCCAGGGACCACTCATCGCGGTGGCGCGGCGGCCACTCCCAGGAGACCCACCAGCGATAGGGGCCGTCGCTCACTCGTCCTCGGGCTCCGGGGCCCGCTCGCCCCGCTTCCTCTTCGGCTTGAGGCGGCTCCACATCTCCTGGATCTGCGTCTGGATCTGGCGGTGCCGCTGCACCTTCTCCTCTTGCTCTACGACGGCTGCGCTCTCGATCTCGTCAGGGGTCAGGGAGTCAAGGATCTGCTCCGGGTGCTCGCCGAGGCGCAGGCGCCGGGCGATGGCGATGCCGGCCAGAAGCACGAGCGCTGTGGAAACGACGGCAGCGGGGCCGGTGAATCGCCGGTAGCGCTGGGCCAGCTCCGGGAAGCGGTCGATGGCCTGGTGGGCCAGGTTTAGTGTGTGCCTGGTAGCGCTATCGGGCTGCTCGCCCTCAGGAACATCCCAGGCGTGATCCTCTCCCTCCGTAGGCTCCTCGGGCGGCGGGGCTTCCTCCCTCACTTCCAGCATTAGTTGGTTCCCTCCACCTGTTCCAGCAGGTTCGCCATCTCGATGGCGGTGACGACGGCGTCGTAGCCCTTGTTCCCCGCCTTGCCGCCAGCCCTCTCCAGGGCCTGCTCCAGGGTGTTGGTGGTGATGACGCCGAAGATGGTGGGGACGCCGGTGTCCAGGGCTACCCGGGTGATGCCGGCGGCGGCCTGACTGGCGACGTAGTCGAAGTGGGGCGTCTCGCCGCGGATGACGGCGCCCAGGCAGACGATGGCATCGTAGCGGCCGCGCTCCGCCAGCCGGCGGGCCACCAGGGGCAGCTCCAGGGAGCCTGGCACCCACGCCACGTCCACCTTGTCCCCGTCGATGCCGTGGCGGGCCAGGGCGTCTTGGGCGCCGGCCAGCAGCCGCTCGGTCACCAGGCGGTTGAAGCGGGAGACGACGATAGCCAGGGAGAGTGACTGGCCGGAAAGCTTGCCTTCGAAGGTTCTAGCCACGTTTCGCCCTCTAGAGGTTTCCTTCCTCCGCCCGGAGGAGATGTCCCAGCTTGGTGCGCTTGGTCTCCAGGTAGCGCACATTGTGCGGGTTGGGCTCGGTGATGATGGAGACCCGCTCCACCACCTTCAGGCCGTAGCCCTCCAGGCCGGCCCTCTTGCCGGGGTTGTTGGTGAGAAGCCGCATCTCGCGCACGCCCAGGTCCACCAGGATCTGCATGCCGATGCCGTAGTCGCGGCGGTCAGCGGGGAAGCCCAGGGCCTGGTTAGCCTCAACGGTGTCCATACCGTTGTCCTGAAGGGCGTAGGCCCGCAGCTTGTTGTGCAGGCCGATGCCGCGGCCCTCCTGTCGCATGTAGACCACGACGCCGCGGCCCTCCTCACCAATGCGCTTCAGAGACTCCTCGAGCTGGGCGCCGCAGTCGCAGCGCAGGCTACCGAAGACGTCGCCGGTGACGCACTGGCTGTGCACCCGCACCAGTACCGGCTCCGGCGTGCTGATGTCGCCGATGACCAGAGCCACATGCTCGTCGGGGTCGATGACGCTGCGGTAGGCGATGACCCGGAAGCTGCCCATGGGCAGGGGCAGAGTGGCCTCCGCCACCCGCTCCACCAGCTTGTCCCTCCGCAGCCGGTAGCGAATGAGTTCATTGACGCTGATGATCTTGAGGTTGTGGCGGGTGGCGAAGCGCTTGAGGTCGGGCAGACGGGCCATCGTGCCATCGGCGCGCATGATCTCACAGCAGACGCCGGCCGGGTAGAGGCCGGCCAGCTTGCAGAGGTCGACGGTGGCCTCGGTCTGCCCGGCCCTCACCAGCACCCCTCCGTCGCGAGCCCGCAGCGGAAACGTGTGCCCCGGCATCACGATGTCATCAGGTTTCGCGTTCGGATCGATGAGGACTCGCACCGTGTGCGCCCGGTCGGCGGCCGAGATGCCGGTGGTGACGCCGCGCCGCGCCTCCACGGAGACCGTGAAAGCGGTCCCAAAACCGGAGTCATTGCGGCCCACCATCATGGGAAGACGCAGTTCGTCGAGTCGCTCCCCGGTCATTGGCACGCAGATGAGGCCGCGACCGTAGCGGGCCATGAAGTTGATGGCCTCGGCGGTCACGTACTCGGCCGGGAGGGTCAGGTCGCCCTCGTTCTCCCGCTTCTCGTCGTCGATGATGACAACGAACCGGCCCTGCCGGTACTCCTCGATGGCTTCCTCGATGGTGGCCAGCGCCATGTCACGCCCTGTCTGGCCCTTGGGGCCTCAGCGTGCCCCGGGCCCATAGCCTCGCTCCGTCAGCATCTGGTCCACGTAGCGGGCGATGATGTCTGACTCCAAGTTTACCCGATCGCCTGGCTTTCGGCGAGTGAGGTTGGTGTTCTCCTGGGTATACTGCACCAGCGAGACGACGAAGGAAGTCTCGTCCTTGTCCACCACCGTCAGGCTGGCGCCGTCGATAGCGATGGGGCCCTTGACGATGACATAACGCAGGATGTCGGGCGGCGCCGAGTAGCGAGCGAGCACGGCGTCGGCCTCGGGGGTCAGCGAGACGAGGGTGCCGGTGGCCTCGACCACACCGCGCATCAGGTGGCCGCCCATGCGCCCACCGAGCGGCATGGCCCGCTCTAGGTTCACCAGGTCGCCCGACTTCAGGGCTCCCAGGTTGCTGCGCCGGTAGGTCTCCGGCATGACGTTGGCCTCGAAGCTCTCCTCGTCCATGTAGGCTACGGTGAGGTCCACGCCGTTGATGGCGATGCTGTCGCCCAGGTTGGTGCCCCAGAGGGCCTTCTTGGCCTCGATGATCAGCCGGCCCTCCTCCGCGACGCGGACCGTCCCCGTCTCTTCGATGATGCCCGTGAACATCAGCCCTCGCTCCCTTCCTCTTGGCCGGTGTACCCCGTCACCAGTATGTCCTCCCCCAGCCGCTCGATGGTGACGTCCCGCAAACGGAGGGCGTCGGCCATGCGGCGAGCGCCGCGTCCGGCGACGGCGGTGGCCGTGTCCTGCCCTCCGATGATAATGGGTGCGACGATGGCCTGCACCTTGTCCACCAGCCCCAGGTCGAAGAAGCTGCCCAGCAGTTCGCCGCCGCCTTCCACCAGCAGGCTGAGGATGTTGCGGCCCCCTACATGGCGCAGGAGTTCGGGCAGGTCTACCCGCCCCCCCGACGCAGGCAGGACCGCCACCTCGACGCCGGCGTCGTGCATCTCTCGCCGCCAGGCCTTGGACGAGGCGCCGGTGGTGGCGACCAGCGTCGTGGCCGGCCCCTGCAACACCCGCGCGGAAGCTGGCGTGCGGCCCTGGCTGTCTGCCACCACGCGCAGCGGCTGCCGTGGCTCGCCGTCCTCTTGCCGGGCCCCCTCGCCGGGCTCGGGCCGGGCCGTGAGTTCCGGGTCGTCTATCAAGACGGTGCGGACCCCCACCACAATGGCGTCCACGACCGTGCGCTGGCGGTGGGCCCAGCGACGGGACTCGGGGCCGCTCACCCAGCGCGAGTCGCCGCTGGTAGCGGCGATCTTGCCGTCGAGGCTGGCGGCGAACTTGGCAATGACGAAGGGGAGGCCCGTGGTGCGGTGCTTGAGGTATGCCTCGTTGATGCGCCGTGCCTCCTCCTCGCCTTCCCCCACGAAGACCTTCACCCCTGCCGACTCCAGCTCCGCCTTGCCCTGGCCGTTGACGTGGGGGTCCGGGTCCAGGTGCGAGAGGTGCACCTCGCGCACCCCGGTGGCCAGGACGGCCTTTGTGCACGGGGGCGTGCGACCGTGGTGGCAGCAGGGCTCCAGGGTGACATAAAGCGTGGCCCCGCGAGCCGCTTCGCCGGCCTGGCGGATGGCCACTACCTCGGCGTGAGGGCCTCCGGGGGGCTGTGTGAAGCCCTCCCCTACGATGCGGCCGCCCTTCACCAGCACCGCGCCGACGGCTGGGTTGGGGCTGGCGCTCCCCACGGCCTGGCGGGCCAGGCGCAGGGCTCTTTCCATGGGGTTAGTGGGCATGGTCACTCAGCGCGTCCCGCCCTGAAAGTCCTCGTAGGCGCGACTGGCGGTGGGCTCCTGCTGGCCCTGGTATTTGCTTCCCAGGCCGGGGCTCCCGTAGGGCCTCTCCACGGGGGTGGACATGCGCAGGAACGATATCTGGGCGATCTTCATGCCGCAGTAGATGGCGATGGGCATCTTGGCGGCGTTCGAGAGCTCCAGCGTCAGTTTGCCGGTCCAGCCGGGGTCGACGAAGCCCGCGGTGGCATGAACGAGCAGCCCCAGGCGCCCCAGGGAACCACGGCCGTCCAGCCGGCCCACGATGTCGTCAGGCAGGGTGATGGTTTCCACAGTGCTGGCGAGGACGAATTCGTCCGGCTGGAGCAGGAAGGGGGTGTCGTCCTCTATCTGCACGACCTCCGTCAGGGCCTCCACCGGCTCTCGCACGTCAATGTGGGCGCGATGGCTGAGGCGGAAGACACGGAAGACCCGGTCCAGGTGGAGGTCGATGCTGGCGGGCTGGATGCAGTCAGAGTCCAGCGGGTCGATGATGAGCCGCCCGGAGGCGATCTCCTCTCGGATGGTTCTGTCGCTGAGGACCAAGGAACCTTTCCTGTGTAGGGGCGCAGCCCGCCAAAGGCGGACGCCTCTACCTGAGGTGGCCTCATTCTAGCATCGGGCCGTTGGGGGCAACAAGGCGGTCTGTAGCCGAGGGCGAAGCCGGTGGTCTTATGGGAGCCCCTCATGGGCGGCATGTAGGGGCAGGGGCGAGCCCTGCCCCTACAAGGATTTCGGCCTGCCCAATCTCGCTGCCCTATTCGATGGCGAAGAGGACATCGACGGTGACGCTTACCTCCAGTTCCCCCGCCTCGATGGGCGTGGCCATCTCGGCGCCCGCTGCGGACGGTGCCGCTTCGCGGAAGGCGGTCGGCGGTGAGCCAGCGCTCTCGGTGACGGAGATGGGCTTGCCCAGCTTCACACCGGCCAGCTCAGCCAGGCTTTCGGCCCTGGCGCGGGCATCGGCCATCGCCTCCTGGCGGGCCTGGGCACGTAGCTCCTCCGGCTCTTCGATGGTGAAGCTCAGGCCCTGAACCTGGGCGACATCGCCGCCGGCCGCCGCCACGTCGTCGATGACCTCACCCACGCGGTCGAGGTCGCGCACCTTGACCTCGACGATGTTCGTGACCCGGTAGCCGATCAGTTCCTGTGTGCCGTCCGGGTACTCGTACTCCGGCTCGATGCTGAACTGGCGGGTCTGAACGTCCTTCTCAGCCACGTCGTCGCCTTTGAGGGCGTCCAGGACATCGTTCATGGCAGTGGCGGTGGTATCTCGGGCCTCCTTGACCGTCTTCCCCTCTGCCGAGACGCCGAGCTCAATGAGAGCCAGGTCCGGTGCGCCTGAGGCCTCGCCGGTGCCGCTCACGGAGATGCCCTGGACCTGGGCAGGAGGCTGGACTTTGATGTTCTCGGTGGTGCAGGCGACCGCCAGGGCGGCCAGGCCCACCAAAACGGCTAGCAGGGATGTCTTGAGCATGGCTTACACCTCCTGATTGAAGTGGGGCACATCTGTCGTGAGGGGCTAATGGCCCGGCGTCGCGCCTAGGTGCGGCCCACGCCCCGCTTTCGCCTTCGCTGCCAGACCAGGGCGGCCATGGCGGCGAGGAAGGCGGCGCCGGCAGCGCCCTGGAAGCCGCGCAGCACCCAGCGACCGGCGTCGCCTCCTTCTTCGCCAGCTTCGGGCATTGCCACTGCTAGCGGCGTTTCTGTGGGTGTGGCAGCCCCGACGGTGGGCTCCGGCGTACCGGCCTCTCTGCCCTCCTCGTCAGCGGCTATCGTCGGTGGCGCAGCGGCGAGCGGCGGCGCAGGAACGGCCGGCGGCGCCGGGGTCGGTGTCGGTGCCGGCGCTGCCCCCAAGGAGGGCGCTTCGTAGCCGTTGGCGGACGGCGAGGCCGGCGCTGCGCCCACCGCCTGGTCGGCCTCAAAGGCCTTCTCCGTGGAAGGCGCCGGGACGAAGCCCTCCGGCCCACCTCCGCCGCCTAGGGTCGCCAGGTCCACGCCTACCAGCACGAAGAAGAGGACGAGCGCTGCCGCGGCCACTCCCACAGGGCTGAAGGCAGACGCGCGCTGGGCCCATGCGGCTGGCCCGACCGGCGTCCGCCTCCGCGCTGCCTCCACCTGCTCCGGTCGCAGGGCGAAGGAACGGGGCGCTGGCATCGAGGGCAAGTCGCGCAGGCCCTCCACGACGGCTCGCAGCTCCTCCAGGTGCCGGCGGCAGGGCTCGCAAGAGGGCAGGTGCTCCTCCAGGCGCGCCGATTCGGCGGGCGAGAGCCGCCTGTCCAGGTAGGAGGACAGCTCTTCCTCGCCGAACGGGTGCCTTCTCACGAACGGGTTTCGCATAGCCTTACCTCGGCTGGCCGGGACACAGCCCCTCTACTGGGTTGGACGCTGGCCCGGCAGGGAAAGTTCCCCCTTCTCCAACAGGTAGCGCCGCAGGCGGGCGCGACCGCGGCTGATGCGCGATTTCACAGTGCCCAGGGACGAACCCATGGCCTGACCAACCTCCTCATAGCTCAGCCCTTGCACGTCAGAGAGAATGACGCTCAGCCGCTGGTCCGGCGGCAGGGTGAGAAGTGCCGCCTGAAGGCAACGCGTCTGCTCGCGGCGCAAAGCCCACTCCTCGGGCCCGGCTGACGGGTCGGGCAGGTCGAGGGGGGTCTCGCTGTCGGCGATGGGTGTCTCCAGGGATACCTGTGGTCGGCGGTGGCGGCGGCGCAACTCGTCGATAGCGGCGTTGGCAGCAATGCGCAGGAGCCAGGCACGAAAACCGGGGCCGCGGCATCGGCGTATGTTACGGTAGGCGGCCAGAAAAGCCTCCTGGGTGGCATCTTCGGCCGCCTCCCGGAGGCCCAGCATGCGCCAGCAGAGGTTGTATACCTGGCCCTGGTACCTCTCCACCAGGGCGTTGAAGGCCGCCAGGTCGCCCTCCTGGCTAAGAGCCACCAGTCGGCTATCTTCTGGGGCGGTAGCCTGCAAGAGAACCTCGCTGGCGCTTTCGACTGACTGTCGCCGCTGTGCGGCTTCCGGCGCCGTCATTCTAGCAGAGGAGCCTGCGACCGTCTTTCAGGCGTTCCCATGCTATAATCGTCATACCCTGTCATGACCGAATCTGCTTCCGAGCAACCCCCTTCTTCTGAGATGGCGGCTGGATCACCCTCCGGCGAGCCGCTGCCCACCGTGGAAGCGGCGGGAACTGAGGCCTTCTTCGGGTCAGGCGGCGCCGATGAGGGAGTGCTCATCGTGGGCAGTGAGCCTTACCCTCCAGCAGTAGCTCAAAAGACGCGAGCCAAGCCCAGCCTCGGCAAGCACATGAGGCGGCTGGCGCGGGAGTTCGTCGAGACCTTCGTCCTCGCTCTCCTCGTCTTTCTCGCCGTCCGGGCAGCCCTCCAGAACTACTCAGTCGAGGGCTCCAGCATGGAGCCCGTCCTCCACAACGGCCAGTACATGATCGTCAACAAGGCGATCTACACACGTATAAACTTGAAGGCCATCAGTCGCTTCCTCCCCTTCATCGACGCGGGCGATAGCCCGTTCCGCTACCTCTTCCGCTCCCCGCAGCGGGGCGACGTCATCGTCTTTCGTTTCCCGGGAAACAGCGAACGGCCCCCCCTCGTCAAGCGCATCATCGGAGAGTCGGGCGATACGGTGGAGATCAAAAACGGTACCGTCTACATTGACGGCGGAGCGCTGGATGAGCCCTATATCACTAGTAAGCCCACCTACACTTATGGGCCAACGGAGGTGCCGCCCCACCAGTACTTTGTCCTGGGCGATAACAGGAACAACAGCTACGATTCTCATTCCTGGGGTTTCCTGCCGGAGGAGAACATCATCGGCCAGGCTTGGCTCTCCTACTGGCCGAAGTCCGACTGGGGGCTCATCCTGAACAAGCATCTGTCACCCCAGGCGCCCTGAGATGTTATAATCTTCGCACCTTAGATGACCAATCCCACTTCCGAACAACCCGCTGTTCCCAAGAAGGAGGCCGGGTC
>Ga0315279_10004667_pt1 | contig 18298 bp, 12 predicted proteins | sample YL17G06_20_MG_FD_203694 | JGI IMG/M metagenome (GOLD analysis project Ga0315279, IMG submission 203694) | Sediment microbial communities from Yellowstone Lake, YNP, Wyoming, USA - YL17G06_20 | ecosystem: Environmental > Aquatic > Freshwater > Lake > Sediment | place: USA: Wyoming | collected... | reverse complement strand
TGCTGTATGGCAACACGCATAATCTCCGCATCATTGATTTCCAGTTTTCGCATCGCTGCCTCCTTTCCAGAGGCAGCTTAACATAAAGAGAAACTATGCGCAATTATTTATGACGCCGTGTATAGAACCGCTGGACCTCACCGGGACCATGTGCTTATCGGCAAGGAACGCCACGATATTGGCAGACCAAACGACGGAGGTTACCCAATTCGCGGGATTGTCAATGCTAACTGGCTTTACATGAGGAACTTTGAACCGGAACGCTGGCCTGCCGGCAATCCCGAAACGGGGTATCTCAATTGCGATGGGAGTCCCACAAAAACGGCCATTCTGGAAATGCGCCGGAGCGGAATGGACAGACGCTATTGGCAGCAATGCTTTGGCAAGCGTCCCGCCGAGGAGTTATACGACCTGCAAAAGGACCCGGATTGTCTGAACAATCTCGCGGCGGATGCCACGTTTAGCGAAGTCAAACGGCTTCTCGGTGGTCGGATGGAGACAGAATTAAGGGCGCAAGGCGATCCAAGAATCCTGGGCCGCGGTGCCGCCTTTGACGAATACCCTTATGCCGAGGAAGCGCTTCGCGACTATTACGGCAAGTTCAAGCGCGGAGAAAAGCTTCCCAACGCAACCTGGGTGAACAAGAGCGATTATGAGTCTGCCGATCCTGACGGCTAAGCGGATCGGTTCTTGGGGCATGCCGCAGCCGGCGGTGCATTCCGACGAAAACGTGGCGCATGGATCCTGGACTCGCTGCCGGCGGTTGCGGAAGTGCGTTGCAGCGGGGCCGAAACCATTGCTGAACGAGAGTCAAGAGCGAGAAGAAGAGGCGAGCCATACCAATTCTTTCCGCAACGCCAGTTTCTCGGCCTGAAGCGCTGCTCGAGATCTGAACATCGCGGCCAAGAAGCTGACACATTGTCTGATGAGTTCGAGCATATCCCGTATGGTAAAGAAATTCAACCGATGCTCAGATCCTTGTGACGCAGGTTGTTGAAGGTCGGTTGTTGGTCTGATTTCGATCGTGATTTCCCGCTTTCGCGCGCGACGGTTCGTGTTCTTGCCGTTGAATGCGTGGTGCAGGCGCAGTTTGCCCGCTAAACAGAACATACGAGGGGAGTTGATCAGGCGGCTTTGCGGTAGTAGTAGCGGAGCATGCCGCCGAGGCGATTCCGGCAGGCGACTCTCCCCCATGCTCGCCCGACTTCGTCGTCCGGCTCGATCAGATTATTGTCGAGTCTTTGATGGTTATGTTCGCCGTGATAATGGGCTTCGAACTCGGCCAAGGCGCGGCGAAGCGATTTCTCTCCGAAGAAGATCATCCGGCTCAGGCATTCGGATTTCATGGACCTCATGTACCGTTCAAGGTGCGCATTCAAATTTAGACTTTTCGGCGGGAGCAAAACCGCCTTCGTGTCTGAGCCTTCGAGCACACTACGAAGCGCGAGGAAGTTGGTGTCTCGGTCGACCAGCACATACCGGCTCTCACGAAGGAACCCGTCGTAGCAGTCGGTCAGGTTTCTCGCGACTTGTTGCACCCACGCAGCATTCGGATTCGGTGTAACGCCCACAATTTGAATACGGCGCGTGGACAGTCGCATGGCGACCAGAATGCAGAACGTGACCAAGCCGCCCCGCGTCCATACTTCGATCGTCGTGAAGTCCACGGCGGCCAGTACTTCCCAATGCGCTTGGAGAAACGTCTTCCACGTGGTTGTCCGCTGGCGGTCTGGAGCTGGCTTGATGCCGTGTTCCCGCAGAATGTCTCCGATGGTTGTATCGGAAAGCTTCATCCCCAGGTTCTTCAGCGCGCCTTGAATCCGATCGTAGCCCCAGGTTGGATTGTCCTGGGCCATTTGCACAACGAGCTTGGCAATCTCTTCTTGCGTGCGAGGACGACCAACGTGCTTGCGTAGCGCGCTGAAGTCCCACTTCTGCGCCACCAATTCCCGATGCCAACGTAAGAGCGTGTCGGGCGTAACAATAGTCGCCAGATCACGAAGCAACCTTCGGCCAAGGGCTTTGGCTTTCACTGCCAGCCGGCGACGCTGATCATCATTCAACAAAATGCGGCCCTTGCCCAGCTTCTCCCGGAGCACTTGGTTCTCCACCTGAAGATACTCGATGATACGTTGCTGCTCACGATTGAGCTGAGACGCAACGAACAAAACCAACAAATGCCACGGCTTGAGAACAAACTCCAACATAAGAACAGGCAGCCCTTTCCACACGATAAACAGTATGATGCCCGCTCTTCCGCGCCCGATCAATCGACCTAACCCACCAAACACACGCTAAACTCAAACCAATGTACCAGAACCACTTGCGACCTCGATCGAATATTCTCACCATACGCGGTCTGTGCGGCTACGTTCAGTGGAATGCGCCTCGTCCGGGGTGTTTTTGGTTGTTTCGCCGTAAATTGTGTGTCAATTTCTCAAGGATAACAGTCCTGTCGTATGTGCAATAGACATGTGTCCGATCGTGATGTGTAAAGTATTGTAAGGCTGTACTTTTCGAGATTATTGACGAATCGCAAGAGTGGATGAAACGGCAGAATAAGGCCTTAGGCAGAATACGTTTCTAGGGGGAGCATTGGTGTGTGGGCGAGGGGCATGGAAGCGAATCGTCTCTATGTAATCCAAGAACATTTGTTGGAGTTCGCAACCTGGTTAAGAGACTATAATGGAATCAGTCAAATGAGTATTACATTCAATAGGCAGCGTTCATTTCCACGGCCAAGGCACGCCTATCATTAGTGGCCCTGTTAAGTTGGGATTGGTCCCAAGGCTGCGTGTATAGGATTGCGCCCCGGGCCAAACCAGTCCGCCTAGCAGCCCGTTGCAAAAGGCTGTTTTGTGAACGATGTTTTCAGTGACAAAGGATCTGTGTTTTGGCGCAGAGGTTCGTAAGTGAGAGCGAAACTGCCTCGCGCAGAGCGCCACAGGACGCGCAAGTACAGGAATATGGCCGAAAGAAGGACTTCGGGGAAGTCCTGCAGCCTCCGCGGCGCCCCGATCCCGATGGCCCGCCTAAGTATCAGACCCAGGTTAAACCCCGCTGCATGAATGAGCAGTCGTTTGAGGATGTTGGGATGACCGCGCAGATGAGTTCGCCGCATACCGCCGGTCTCGTAGAGGTGCGCGAAGCTGCGCTCGACCAGCTCGCCGCGGATGCGCAACAGATGCTTGCCCCGCTCCCCGCGAATGCGTCGGCGGTTGGCGTAGACGGCCCGTTGAGCTTCCACTTTGTCCTTCCAACTACGTCCGCCTCGGTTCGGTTCGCTGATGTAGGAAACCAGATGATGGGTCTCTTGAACGTCCTGCACGCATTCGTTGCTGTGGTAGCCCTTGTCTGCCACCAACTCGCGCACCGGTTCCATCTCTTTGCGCGCTTGCGGGTCGCGGGCCGCGTCGTGCAGACTCTCTTTCGCCCGCTCCACGGTCTGTTCAAGGGTCGTCGTATCGCCCTGGTCGGCCTCTTGTAGCGTCACGGCAATCAAGGCCCCGCTGTCCATATCCACCGCGTGTTCGGCCTTGTGGGCCAGATGCGTGCGCCCGTCCTTCATCTTCGTAATGCGCGCGTCGGGGTCGTATGGGTGCTGCCAGTCCCGATTCGAACCTTTGCCCGGCCGATTGCGGTCAAGCTTGGCCAAGTCTTCGCGCGTGGGCGTCTCGATCCCCGACGCCTGCGCCAGACGTGTCAGGAACCCCTCGTAGCTCTCACCCGTGTCGCGCCGCACGATGCTGCGCAGCGCCGCATTGGCCTCCAGCGTCGTCGCGTCCACCCCCAAGGTCTTGCCCTTCAACAGACCTTCTTGGGCCAATACGCAAAGCATCCAATCAAAGATCGACTGATGCGTCTCCAGGTCGATACGACGCCGTGTGCGAGACAGACTCGAATGGTCCGGGGTGCCTTCCGTCAGGCCATAACCCAAGAACGCCCGCAACGCCATCGAGTCCGCCGTGCGCCAAGCGATCCCGCGTTCCGAATCAATGCCTTCGAAGTAACCGATGAACAACATCCGGAAGTAAACCCCAGGTGGAATGCTCGGACGGCCCATCACCTCCGCGTAGAAACGCTCGCACGCTTGCTCCACCATCGCATCAAACGCGTGCTTGCTGAGGAGCCCGTTCACCCGCTCGTAAAACGGATGGCCGGGCGACACCGGAAGAGATCCCGCCTCCACCCACAGTGTCTCTTGACGTTCTTTTTCGCGCTTACCCATCGACATCCTATCATCTCCTCGCTTTGCCTGCGATGAGTCTTAAATACAAATAAGAATATGTCAACTACAAAAACAAACAGAGTTACTTTTGCAACGGGCTGCTAGGGGCGGAATGGCGACCTCGCGGTGTTGAATCTTGCCTAGCCCCTTGCTCTTTGCCCGCTTTGGCAAGACTACAAAGGTCTTGCGCGCCTCAACGTCAAAGAAGTCGCTACGGAGAATTTGCGGGTAGTTTTCGTCATCAATCAGATCCCGCGTTGCCAAGTTGATCGTTGTCAAGTGCGTGGCAAAGTCGGAAACATCCACGCCATACAGATCGGCAAGGCGTTGACCGTGAGAGCGGCTTAGGTCTAGCTCCTTCTTTCGCGCGTAGGCGCGGACAAGGAACGTTCCGCCGCCGCAAGCGGGGTCCATAACCTTTTCACTGCCGTCTTGAATGCAAAAGCTGTTGATAAGGTCCACGACTTCAACGCGAGTATAAAACTGTCCATACTTGCGCCGCTCTTCAGGAGCAATGAGACGCTCAAAAATACTGCCGATGACTTCGTAATCGAGCTTTGAGAAATCGAATTCGTGAATCTGATTGATCAATACGCGCCAATGGACAACGGCGTTGTCCGAGTAGAACGGAATGCGGTTGCCGATGGAAGAATGGTCTTCGCCGAAGACGGTTTCATAGTCCCCGGTTACTTCCTTGGCGTTGGCAAAGTAAGACTCAAGATGAACCCGCAAGCCTTCGCCTGTGTCAATGTGATCGGGTACAGCAACCTTGCCCATCCTTGTGCCGTGACGCTTTAGGAGGGCTTCATAGAACACAAGCTTGTTGACTAGGGCGTAACAGGCGAACTTTGACGCCCGTTCAAGGTTGTCTCGGATTCCTTCGGCGTCATCGAAGATCACCCAACCCTGATCGACGCGCATCCATTTATCAAGTTCTGCCTTGAACTTCTTCTTCTCGTAACGCGCCGCTAACTCTTCAATAGTCATGAAGATCGGCATGCTCAAGGAAGACTCCAAGGCTTCGATGAATTTTTCATCGGGGGGCTTGAAGCCAATAGGGGAAGTGCCGCGAAGGATGTTTGCGAATTCATGAAGGAACTTCACAAGCCAATGCTTGATGACTTGCTCCGTTATGGGGGTCTCAAGCTGGCTTTCCCGATTGACGCTCGTGACAGCCCATGACTGATAGTTCCGCTCTGTCAATGCGGTCTTAGCGGGCGTCGTTTCCCACAAAATGCATTGGTTTACGTTCCAAGTGAAGAAGAAACGGGCTTGGGCGCGTTGGGCTTTCTTCCGGGCGTCATCCACGACGGCGTTCACAAAGGGGCTACTACCGTCTTGCTGGTACGGAAGCTTGACTTCCCCTGTGAGGCACGCCCGACGTTGCTTGTCGAGCAACGTGACATCACGGCGTTTCCGCGACCCCCTGCCGCGTTGCTCGCACTTGGCGCGGCTGAACGGCAGATCCGGGTTACTGGCAAGGGTTTCGTTAATCCAGCTTGCCACATCCGCGGTGAATTCCCATTCGGTCATACCGTCAGCGGGTACTCCATGGGTAGTCTATGTCTGGTTCAAACCCAACGCCTCCCTACCGTCTTTCAAGGCGTTTCCTGGGCGGGTAGATTCCGCAGAGCAAACTGTACTGTGTGTCTGCCCCCGAACGCAAGGTCGGGGTTTCACCTAATGCTCCCGCCTCTTGCGCCAGATGCACGCCAGAGATCGAGGAAAAATAGGGACAGTAACCATTTTTATGAGTCGTCATCCGGGTCGAGAGTGCACAGCGAACGAGGTAAAAATGGTTACTGTCCCTATTTTTCATGGCAGGAGACAGAGTATGAGGAAGGCGTCAGCGCCCTCATACCCGTCCTGACCAACCGTTCCGAGGGTGACGTTGCCTGGCTGAGGATCCGCGTGCCGCTTGAGAAAAACGGCGAGGCGTTTCTCACGCTAGGGGAACGGTATCTGCTGAGTGTGCTTGCGCGCGGAAGAAACATGGGGGCCGGTGCGGTCCTCAACTGCCGCGTCTATAACGACGACAATTCTACCTTCGACGTCGAGGCATTCACAGAGCCGCGGCCGTCGGAGAAAGCAACTTCTCTGCATAAGAAGGGCTTTCTTCGGTACGGCGTCTACGGAACCGAGTTCGCGCATAGCGTCAAAGATCATATTGACGTCGAGTTCAGGCTGGTGGGCCAGAGGACGCTCGAGTTGGCCGATCCCAAACTCATGAGCGTCGCGGCGTTTGAGAGCCTGTTCACGGGCCGGCAGACGATCTCTGAGACGGAATATCAGGCCCTGCGCCCGTGCGAGCGGGCGGCCTATGTTGTGAAGCCCGACTCGATATGGAGCCTGGCGGGCCTCCGAGCGACACTTTGCGGCTTCATCCCCGTTCGTGACTGGCGCCAACCAGTGGTTGCGTGGATGGCATTCATCTCCCTGTTGTTGCTGGCTACGTTCGCGGTAGCACTCATCATGCGCCGGCAATGGGTCAAGAATGAACGATACCCGTTGCCGATATCGCGGATCCCGTTGGCACTGCTTGGCGTTGATGACGAAAGTGGGGACAGCGGATTCCTTCCGGCCATCTGGAAGAACCGTATGATGTGGATGGGATTCGGGATCTCTTTCTTCTGGTGTCTGATGCGGGGATGGCATGCATACAACCCGAACGTTCCGAACATGGATATTAACATTGCACTTAAACCCTATTTCGACGCGCCAAGCTGGGGTCAGATGTGGAACGGCGTCGGATTCGGCGTCAGCGCCGTCGTTCTCAGCATCGCCATTTTCATGGAACTGAATGTTCTCTTGAGTCTGGTGATTGGGTTCTTCCTGTTCCGGTCGTTACACTGGCTCGGGGAGGCGAACGGCTGGAACATCGCCAGCGCGGGCAAGTACGGAATCGGTCAGTACCCCTACGCCGATGAGCAGATGATCAGCGCTTATATCACGTATGGGGTCGTTACACTGTTCTTCACGCGGAAGTACCTCTGGGAAGTGATCAAGAAGACGTTTCGGCTGCGCGATTTGTCCGACAGATCTGACGGGTCGGACACGTCTGACAGGTCGGATGAGGCCGAGCCTTTTTCGTACCGCTCCGCGTTCCTTATGTTGGGGGTCGCTTTCGTTGGCTCGGTATTTTGGGCCGAGTGGGTGGGAGTCCAGCCCGCGGGCATGCTGGTGCTTTTCGGCGCCATGGTGCTGATAGGAATGGTGGCCATGAAACTCCGCGCTGAGTGCGGGACGCCCTTCGCATGGTTCACCCCGGGAACGAGACTGCTCATTCCGCTCTTGGGCGGGATGGCTTTCTTTGGGGCGCGAGGCACAATGCTCGCCTCGTGGACGTCCCTGGGGATGATCTTGCTGTTCATCATCCCCGGCCTGCAAATGGAGTTCATCGAGGCGGCCCGCCGCCTTCGGATTCGCTCGAGACACGTGTTCTATACCCTTGCCATAGGCGTGGCCGGCGGCATGCTTATCGGGGGATGGTTTTTCCTGTCGAGCATGTACGGGATCGGGTCAAACAACGCCGGGTTCAATTACTGGTTCACCGCGAGACCCTGGGAATTCTACCCGTATATCGAGAGCGAGCGCGTGGCGGACGCCGCCGTAGCCGGCGCGCAACAAGGCGCATCGACGCCGGCCGGCACGGCTGCCGCAAGCGCGAAAGGCGGAGGGATCAACCCGGCAACGTGGGGCTATGTCGGCGCGGCGGTTGCGACGGCCGGCGTGACGGTTTTGCGGCAGATGTTTCCGGGATTCTGGCTCCATCCTATTGCCGTGATACTTGGCGGCACCTCGGACGGACTCGGGATGATGATGTATTGGTCGTTCAACCTCTGGGGCAGCCTGCTGGCGGCATGGGCCATCCGTTTCACCGTGCTCAAACTCGGTGGGGCGGCCGCCGTGCGCAACAAGCTCTTTCCGTTCTTCATCGGAGTGTTTGTAGCGGCCGTACTGGCCCAGATGCTGGTTTTTGGTGTGAATACCTATCTGTATTTCTTTGACATCACCGGGGCGAGGCAGGGAGTCATGTTTTGAGCGCGCATGACGATCACGTTGGAAAACCTTGGGCCGGCGCCCGGCTCGCGACCGGGATCGTGTGCGCGTTGGCGTTTATCGCGATGGCGGCATTGCTGGCGGTTTTCACCCTTCGGGTGTTCGCCCCGAACGCCCGCCTGGCGCCGATCGTGCCGTTCGAGGGATACGCGATTGACGCGATGCGGGATGCGACCTCGCCCGAGAAGGTCAAAGCCGAGCACGACCGGATCGTGGCGATGGGCTCGCGATTTCTCGGTCAGCCGGGAGTCCACGGAACGGAGGATTACATCCGCGCGAGGTTTCGCGAGGCTGGGCTCGAGGTTTACGAGCAGTCCAACCAAACCGCGACTCCACGGACGCTGCGGCGCGAGATCTATGTCGAAGACGCCGGAGCCGAGTTCAAGAGACTGGATGATGTCGAGGTCTATCCATTCTGGCCGAACCATATGCAGCCGATGGTCACGCCGCGCGAAGGGCTCGTGGGTGAGTTGGTCCTGATCACGGCGGACGCTCTTAAGACGCGCGCGCGGTTTCGGGATTGCATCGGCCTGATCGACTCTCGCGACGGCCAAGTGCCCGAGGATTGCGGTTTCGACTGGGCATCTTACGCGGCACTGGGGCTCAGCGCCGTCATTGTCTCAAGCCCTGACGGCCTCGATGCGATGCCGTGGTCTCGAGTTATTGGTGAGAGCAGCAGTCCCGCGCCGCGATCCATCAACGGCAGCGTCCCTGTCAACTACGTTCGGTTGGCCGCGACACAGGGCATCTTTAGCTACGTTGGCAGGCGAATCAAGCTGTGCGTGAAAACCGAATGGGCGAATGTCCCGAATACCACGATCTACGGAATACTTCGGGCCCGGCAACCGGCGCGTGATGCAATGGCGATCGCATCGAACTACGATGCCTGCGCGATCCTTCCCGACCTTGCTCCCGGTGTGTTACAGGCATTCGAGCCGGCCATCCAATTGTGCCTTCTTGACGGCCTGCTGTCGTATCGCGATTCAATAAAGCGGGACGTGGTGTTCGCCGCTTTCACGGGCCGCTTCATGTCCGAGGACGGCGTCAAGAACCTCCTCCGCTTGCTTGGAGTGAGCCAGGCCGGCACGCAGGAGAACCGTCTGCTTGCGGCGCTTGGAGTCGGCGTAGGGGAGGGCGCGGACAGGATCGAGTCCCGCGCCCGCGTGAGATTGGAAACCCGCCTGAACCCGCTCGAGACGCGACTGGCTGAGGACGAGCGTCACTTGCAAATGCTTGGGACTATTTCGAAGGCATTCGAGGACCGTGCGTTCTTCTTTAATCCCGCGCGGTCGGCGGAAGTCATCCGCGGCTTTGACGCGGACACAAGCACGTTCTTCGACGAGCAGTATCGTTACGTGCTCAACACACTCGTGCTCGAGCGCTCCGAGGATACCCTCCAAGCGAAGCTGGCGTTCGAGCGTGACATCCCCCTGAGTCCCCCTTCGAAGGGGGATATAGGGGGATGTTACGGACCTGTGTTCAAGACCTACCTAGCCGCCAAACGCGAGTACGATGAGGCCCAATCGGCCGCGGGCTACGGTCTGGAGAATTTCCTGCGCAGCAAGAGTGATTATGCCGCCGAATACGGTGTCCGAGGACGTATGCTGGAACGCGTCGAGGAACTCCTCGGTTACCACAAGGGGCGCGCACATGCGCTCGAACAAGACATTGCGTTGGCCAGGGCTTTGAATCCGTATGACGAACTTGTCTTTCTCCTCCCGGGTTTTGTCCCGGCGCGCAACGCGAAAGATGATCGAGAGACGGTGAGCTTCGGGGCCGGGACCTATCTTATCCAGACCCCGGAGCGCGTGTTTGAGAGCCTGCTTGCTTCGTGCAGGCAACGAGCCGGGCTCGAGGGGGAGTTGAACGTTCCGAAGGTCGATCGCTGGCATGATGCGGGCGTATGGCGGGAGATCGGCAAGTCGCCATACGGCGCGAGCGAGACGTTCCGCGATTTCGGCTATCAGAGTTTCCGGCTCATCAACTTCGGCCGCTCGGAGTCGTATGACTGCTACAGCGCGCCGGTTGACTTGCCTTTCATGCACGCCGTGGACACGATGCGCAATTCGCTTCTGTTCGAGGGCGAGGTAGCGCTCTCGATGGCGCATGGCGTTGGCAAGTTTCCGGCCTTGAACGGGGGCAAGTATGATTTCAAAGGCAGGGTGTTGGTCTCGAACGTAGGCCAGTCCATCGTGCCGAACTATCCCCTCAAGAACGCCCTGCTCGGCACGCGATCCCGGCTGAACCCGCAGCAGTTCACCGCGCCCGGCTACTACGACATTCCCTTTGCCTTTGCGGACGTGTACGGCGAATTCGATTTGTTCAACAGCGGGGCGGGGAGCCGGCATTTCGGCAACCAGGATTTAAGCAAGAACGACGGGGCGGGTTTCTCGCCTATCGCCTGCGGATTCGGCGCCGACGGTGTGATTGCCTACATGAAAGACGAAGGCGAGGACGGCCAGCGGCTTTACAAGTCAACCGGGCTTCTCTGGAATGACTCGGGCAAGTTCAAGGACCTGACCATTGTGACGTTCCGAGGCACGCCCGTCACCATCCTGGATCTCGAGAACCCTCAGACGGGTGAGCTGTACGGTTGGGTGGACCTCGTCGACCGAAACGGATTGACGCCGCTTCGCAAGCAATGTGTCTTTACGGTCAAGACGCCTTTCGTAACGTTCGTCGAACCCGACAAACGTTTCTATGCGAGACTGCAGGCAGGGTCCGTCGAAAACAAGCTTGCGTTGGTAACCCGTGCGTTCATGCTGGGCTCCACCGCAGCAGGGAGCGTCGATCCGCAGAAGGAGATCGACGGCACAGGATATCTCGCCGCGGACACCCCGATTGTTCAGGGCGTCCCCGTGGAAATATCCGAATCGATGATCTTTCTGAATGGGAAACGCCTTGCACTGCTCAACGAGCACGCGATGGCCGACCGCCGCGTGAATCTTTACCAGCAGAAAGCCGTTGCACTGCTCGATAAGGGCCTCGAGCCCGGTACACCGTTGCGCACGGCCCGGCTCGATGCCCGCGATTCCGTCACATATGACGAACTGAACCACCCCGTGCTGCGCCGTTCGATCTCCGAGGCGGTCATCGGCATTCTGTGGTACCTCGGTCTGCTGGTCCCGTTCTGTTTCTTTTTCGAGAAGCTCGTGTTCGGCTATTCGGACATCCGCAAACAGATTGCGGTGCAGTCCTTGACTTTTATCATCGTCTTTGCTCTGTTGAGATTCCTTCATCCGGCGTTTCAGATGGTCCAATCTTCGCTGATGATCCTTCTGGGATTCGTCATCGTTTTGATTTCGGGCGGGATCACGATCCTCTTCTCGACGAAATTCAAAGAGAACCTGGAGGGACTGCGAAGACGGCAAGGGAAAGTCCGTGCCGCGCAGATCAACGTGTTGGGCGTGCTGGGCACGGCGTTCCTGCTGGGTCTCAACAACATGCACCGGCGGCGCGTTCGTACGGGCCTGACGTGTGGCACGTTGGTGCTCATGACCTTCGTCGTGATCTGTTTCACTTCTGTTCAAAGCGATATCGTCGAAGAGGCCATCGCAATAACCAAGGCGCCCTACCAGGGGATTCTCGTAAAGAAGAGGGATTTCGAGCCGCTGTACTCCGTGTCGGGTATTATCACCGAATACCGCGACCGTTATGATCTGTGCGAGCGGGAGATGTACCTCGGCGAGCAGTATCTCGGGCAGTCGTACAATCCTACGCTCGAGATCACGTTCGAGCCGCCGGGCGCTCCTGCGCGAAGTCTCCGATTCCACTCGATTGTCAAGCTCGCGGCCGCGGAGCCACTGCAAGACGAGATCGAGTTCGTCACAAAGAAGAAGTGGTTCACGGCGGACCAGGAACGCGATTCGGACGAGATGTGTCCGGTGCTGTTGCCCGACACAATGGCGCAAAAACTCGGCATCGACACGGGAAGCGTCGAACGCGGCGAGTGTACGGTGCGCATTAACGGGCGGCGTTTTGCGGTTCAAGGCGTTTTTGATGCCGGGTCGTACAACAATCTGCACGATTTAGACAGTCTGACGGTCTTGCCTTTCGATCTCGAGGCCATGGCGAACGTAGCCACGCTGAAAAGCAACGCTATCCTGGCCAAGGACAGCGATCCCCGCATCCTCGCTGAGAACATCGCGATCTGCCCTGCCGGGCGCAACCTTCAAATCCAACTCCAGCACGGTGCCGTGCAGCGGGTGTCGATGGCCATATCCATGCCGAAGGCGAGTTATAAGGAAGCCAAGGCGGAGATCGACTCGTATCTGGAAAGGAAAGCGGAACCGGTGTTCTACGGCCTCGGGGGCGTGGCGTTTCGTGGGAAGCGGACACGCGAGACCAGCCTGGTTGGGATGCTCGACCTTCTTCTGCCGCTGACGATTGCCGCGCTGACGGTGCTCAACACCATGAAGGGGTCGGTCTACGAGCGTCGGGATGAGATCTTCGTTTACAACGCGGTCGGCATCGCGCCGCGTTACGTTTTCTTCATGTTCCTGGCGGAGGCGGCCGTGTATGCGGTCGTGGGCTCAGTGCTTGGGTATCTGTTCAGCCAAGGCGTTGGGCGGATTCTCACCGAACTGCACGTGGCGAGCGGCATGAACATGTCGTTTACGTCCATTACAACGATCTATGCTTCGCTCGCGATCGCCGGGGCTGTGTTTGTGTCGACGTACTTTCCCGCACGTTCCGCCATGCAGATCGCCACGCCCTCGGAAGATTCAGGTTGGCGCCTGCCGGAACCTCAGGATGACACGCTGCGGTTTCGTCTGCCGTTCACGTTTGGCAGCAACGACCGGATCGCGATTCTTGCGTTCTGCAGCCGGTATCTTGAGGATCACGGCGAAGGGAGTGCGGGACGGTTTTTTGCGGGTCTGCCGAAAGTGGGCTTGAGTGAAGAGGTCCCTCCGGATAGGTCCGAAATCATCTCGGACCTACGGAGCAGTGCATATGTCCCGCAGATTTCTTGCACAGTATGGCTCAAGCCATTTGACCTTGCAGTATCGCAGGAGATGATCCTGGCGGTGCCTACGGACGCGGAGACAGGGGAGTACGTGGCGGAGATCGCGCTTAGACGGCTTTCGGGAACGCAGGCGTCATGGCTTCGTCTGAACGTGGGTTTCGTCCGGCTGGTCCGGCAGCATCTTCTGCATTGGCGAGCGGTGAGCGATGAAGAGCGTCTCGAGATGTTCGCGGAAGGAAAAGGGATGATGGAGCAGAGGCTGATCGCGTGAGTATCAGGTAGACAAAATCGATGTCGGGTTGAAGCATGGCATTGCGCAGACAAGATAAGGAACTCGAGCTGTACCGGGGGATACTGGAACCCGCGACGGAGTTCAAGGATGGGTTTGGGTGGACGACCGTCATCGGGATCTTTTTCTGCGGGCTGATCATGATGCCTGGGGGCATCTATCTCGGCCTGATGACGGGCGGCAGTCTGGGAACGGCGGCGTCGTGGGTGACCGTGATTCTGTTTATGGAGATCGCGCGGCGCGCGATGAAGCCGATGTCACAGCAGAACCTGGTGATCCTTCTTCACGCGGCGACGATTATGATGGCAGCGAACGTGATGATGCCTGGCGGGCCGATGGGATGGCTTGTGTACCGAGCCTACTTGGTGGGCAGTGAAGCGATCCGGGATTCGGGCATGGCGGGCGCGTTTCCGAGTTGGTTCTGTCCGCCGGCGGACAGTCCGGCGATTGTGGGACGCACGTTTTTCCACAAGGATTGGATCATTCCGCTTGGCCTGGTAGCGTTCACGATGGTCACGGAACTTGTGTCGAAATACAGCCTGGGCTACATCTTCTTCCGGCTTACTTCGGATATCGAGAAGCTTCCTTTCCCTCTGGCGACGGTCAACGCGCAAGGGGCCATGGCGCTCGCCGAGGCTGACGCGCGCGAGGAGCACACCGACGGGTACGCTCCGAGGACCAAGAAGAAGAGCACGCGTTGGCGAATCTTCTCGCTGGGGGCGACGCTGGGCATAGCTTTCGGTATGCTTCAGGTGGGCATCCCTGCGATTACGGGCCTGTTTCTGTCCAGGCCGTTCTACCTGATTCCCTCGCCGTTCGTTGATACTACAGTGCTTACTGAAGCCTTATTGCCTGCGACGGCCACGGGCTTGTGCGTTGATCTCGGCATCATCTTCATTGGATTTGTTCTTCCATTCTGGTCCGTGGTCGGGACGTTCGCGGCGATTGTGTTAACGGCAGTCCTCAATCCTGTTTTGCATCACGCGGGCATTCTCCACACTTGGCAGCCCGGCATGGACACAATCAACACGACTTTTGCGGGGAATATGGATTTCTGGCTGAGCTTCGGGATCGGTTCGGGACTCGGCATCACGGTGGTGTGCCTGATCTCGACATTTCGGGATATGCGGGCGAAGGTCCGTGAAGTGAGCCTGCGGAAACAGGCGCAGGCCGAGGTCGAGGACGTGTGGGCGCCGCCTCGCTCCGGGCGCGGCGACTGCCCGCTGTGGATAGCGGCTGCTGCATACTGTGCGGCGGCCGCAGGGCTGGTTGTCGTTTGCTATATCGTGCTTCCTAAAACCGTGGGGATCCTTTTCTTCCTGGTGTTCTTCGCGTTCGCGTTCACTCCGCTGATCACGTACGTGAATGCACGGCTGTTGGGCATCGCAGGGCAATGGGTCGAGATCCCGTTCGTCAAGGAAGGGGCGTTTCTACTGTCTGGGGCGAAAGGCATAGACATATGGCTGGCGCCCATTCCGTTGAGCAACTATGGGTGGCAGTCGCAGGAGTTTCGCGTAAACGAGTTCACGGGCGTGACGTTTTGGTCGATGATCAAGACCGACTTGGTTGCCACGCCGGTGCTGTTCTGTCTTTCGCTTCTATTCTGGAGTTTCATCTGGCACGCGGACGCAATTCCCTCGCAGGCGTTCCCGGCCGCGCAGGTGAACTGGGATCTCATGGCCAAGAACCAGGCGCTGGTGTTCTCGGCGACGTTTGTTGCTCCCGGCGAGGACCCCAATCAGAAGAGCATCATGGACAGCGAGTTTATGAAGAAGGCGTTTCACCCGAAAGTGATTGGGGCGGGGTTCGTGGGTTGCGTAGGATTATACTTGCTGTTGACGGTGTTCGGACTGCCGGTGATGCTGGTCTACGGGATGGTCCGAGGGTGGGGAGAACTGCCCCATTACAGGGTGTTGGAGGTGGTGGGTGCGCTGATTGGCCGGTACTATTTCCAGAAGAAGTATGGCCAGACAAGTTTTTTACAGAATGCGCCGGCATTGCTGGCGGGGTACTATACGGGCGTGGGTTTGGTCAGCATGGCGACCATCGCCATGAAGTTGATCAAGTCCGCGGTTTCGGCGGCGCCGTTCTAGGATTGCAGAATGCCGACTGTGGATTGTTGGATTGGACGGAGCGTGATTTCCGTAATTCGCCTCAGGCGAGTGGTGATTAGGGCCCGATTATGATACAGAATCAAGTCAAGCTGCCTTTGGGCGTGGCGTTCGGCGTGGTGATGCAGGGGATCCGCATTCGGTTCGGCAGGTCCCTGGTGACGATTGGGGGCGTGGTGCTCGGGATCGCTTTCCTGATGTCCACCCTCGCCGGACAAGTGGTCAAGGAGGGTGTGCAAGAAGAGGACCGGATGCGGACGGAAACCAATCGGATGGCGAGCTTCCTTGCGGCGGAAATGGGGCCGCCGTTGAACCGGGTCGTCGGCGTGATCCAGACCGGACCCCTCAATGAAGCGGAAATGCGTCTCATCCGCTACCTGATAGATGGCGGACTCCAGAAGCTCCAATGGCATCAAGCATCCGGGGAAACGCCCGTGCCCACGTTTTCCGGCCTCGAGCCGAGCCTTGTCACGATGGACGAGGTTGCCCGCGATGCGAGCGGCGTGCTCCTTGTGGGGTCGGGGGGCATGCCCAAACAGATCGCCGCCCCTTCCGCGCTGGCGGAGCTGCTCGATGGCGCGCGTGAGAAGGTTCTTGCACTTACGCGTGAGCGGCAGGACCTCGAAGCGCCGGGCGTGTCCGTGGTGAGACTTGCCCGGGAATTGTCCCCGGATGAGATCGCGCAGGCGGATGAGGACAGGCGCAATGCGCGGTTTAGGACCGCTTGGATCGTGCTGATCTCACTTGTGGTGACGATCGGCGGGATCGCAAACGCCATGCTGATGTCCGTTACGGAACGATTTCGCGAGATCGGGACCATGAAATGCCTGGGCGCGTTATCGAGCTTCATCCGCTGGATATTCCTGCTCGAGTCGGGTTTGATGGGGGCCGTTGGAGGCATGGCGGGGGCTTGTTTCGGGGCGTTGTTTTCAATTGTGGTCTATGGGTTCAGCTACGGATTCGGTTCCGTGCTGATCTCGGTCGACCTTGTCCGGTTGTCCGGGTACCTGTTGCTGTCCGTGGCGGCGGGCGTGGTGCTGTCGGTCACTGCCGCCATCTATCCTGCGAGCGTGGCCGCTTCGATGGTGCCCGCTCATGCACTGACGACGAATGTGTAGGAGCCGTTGCGCCATGGTCATCGACCAACAGAAATTCGAGGCGCTGTTCAAGGCGCCCGAGGGTGAAGAGGCGCGATGCGTCATTCGCGCGATGGACGTCAAGAAAACCTATCGCATCGGGCAACAGGAAACGTACGCGCTCCGCGGGGCGACGCTCGACATATATCGGGGCGAGTACCTGTCCATCATGGGGCCGTCGGGTTCGGGCAAGACGACCTTGTTCAACATGATCGGCGCTCTGCAGAAACCGACGTCGGGCAAAGTCTACATTGACCAGGTCGACATCGCCCAACTTGACACCGACGAACTGGCGTGGCTGCGGTGTCACAAGATCGGGTACGTTTTTCAGACCTTCAACCTGATCCGTGTGATGACCTGTCTCGAGAATGTGACCTTGCCGATGGCGTTCGCGGGACTGGATAGCGAGGCGGCCCGCGAGAAGGCGATCCACATCCTCAAGATGGTCGGCTTGGGCCACCGGCTGCTGCACAAACCGGCTGAGTTGTCCGGCGGGCAGCAACAGCGCGTGGCCATCGCGCGCGCTCTGGCCAATAGCCCTGAGATCATCCTGGCCGATGAGCCGACCGGCAACCTCGATCAGAAAACCGGCGAGGAGATGATCGAGTTGTTGGCCCGGCTCAAGAAGGAACTTCATGTGACCGTGATCGCGGCCACGCACGACCTCAAGATGCTTCAGACTTCGGACCACATCCTATGGATCGAGGATGGGCGCATTGTCAAAGCCGCCCGGCCCGAAGAGATCGACTTCACCACCTCGGAGTTTGGGTGATTTTGGATTTCAGTTTTTGGATTCATGACGGGTTTGAGAAGATGTTTGGCGAGGCAGTAATGCTGCATAAATCCGATAAGGTTCCGGCTGCGACGGCCGATTTTTGGTCAAGACTCCGACGTTTCCTGCCAATCCAAAATCCAAAATCCAAAATGACTGGCAACGCGGACTCTCACATCGTGAAGGCGAGCGTCCGGTTCCGGCAAGAGATGCCTGGGACCCATTCGCTGCTGTGCCTCTGATTGCCGAAGGCGTTGAGGTCCGTGAAGACTCGCGCGGCATGCTCCAGATCAAAAAGACGGCGCCGCATAAGCGCGGGTTCGGATCGATTCTTGCGCGGCGCTTGGGGTTTGAGCGTCAGGTGCGCGTCAACCTGGACGCAGACGGGACTGTTTTCTGGCGGGAGATCGATGGACGCCGAAGTTTGAGAGACATTGAGGCCGTCATCCGGCAGCGAACCGGGAAAGACCAGAAGGAAAGCGAGAAGGCCACCATCCTGTTTACGCGGCTGCTCATGCTGCGCCACCTGATCTACTTGACGATTCCACAGCGCGGCGGCGGCGGACATAACCTTGGAGACCCGTGAATGTCGAGGGACGTTATTATCCAAGTAATTCCAATTTGCAGTCAAAGTGAGCTAATGGTACAATATGGCCATGGAGGAAAGCAGCCATGGCCAAACCGACGAAACTGAGTGATAAGACGATTCGAAGGGCTCGTCAACAGGTGGAAACGGC
>Ga0315279_10004666_pt1 | contig 18300 bp, 17 predicted proteins | sample YL17G06_20_MG_FD_203694 | JGI IMG/M metagenome (GOLD analysis project Ga0315279, IMG submission 203694) | Sediment microbial communities from Yellowstone Lake, YNP, Wyoming, USA - YL17G06_20 | ecosystem: Environmental > Aquatic > Freshwater > Lake > Sediment | place: USA: Wyoming | collected... | reverse complement strand
CGTAGCGCTGCCCATTGAATGGTGCCAATGCTTGCAGTCGACACACACTACCAGAGGCTTCTTGCAGCCAATTACATCTATCTCGTATCTTCGGCCGTCATGCTTGAAGCGAAGATTTTTCATAACCAAATACCCGTTGTTCTCGAACGCAATGGCTGCCATTGCTTCGAATTCCTTCCAGTGAAGCAAGCTGCTCACCTTCTCAAGGTCTGCCCTATTGCTCAAAGCACAAATTGCCAGTTCAATACGCTGCAACATTGTGACCTCCAGCATTTTGTCACGGACATAAACCAAGCCGCTATTTTGTAGTTTTTGAAGCAATTCTTTGACAACGTTCGAGGGAAACCTGACATGTTCATTTATGGTTTCATATAAAACAGGTCCTTCTTTGGTCAGTTTCAAGATCGCTATTAACACATCGGATTCAACAGTCAATGCATTCAACATCCTCGTTTTAGCTGTAGACGTCAAAAAAGGTGCGGAATCAAAGGCTGTTTAAAAGCTTTGCGGTTGAACTTGTGAAGCTGACCTAAGAAGGTACCTCCGCAATTTTGAGAAGAGTATCCCCTAGTATTCCTAAGCAATTCGGTACCTCATAATCGGTCTTGCATCAGAGCGACGCGCAACCTCTACGAAACCTACTCGGCGAAAAGAGGAAGCAAGGCCTGTGAAAACAAATGGGTCAGGGGAGGCTTTGCCCACTTGATCTTTTGGGTATCCCTCCACGATTTTCCCTCCGTTCTGTTTGACATAATCAATGACAGATTGAAGCATCTTGGCCATAATCCCTTTGTGTCTGAATTCTTTGGCCACGAAAAAGCAGACGACTGACCAGACTGGCTCGTCGTCGACCTTCTTTAGTATGCGAGACCTTTCCAACGTTGGGTACTCGTTTCTCGGTGCGAAAGCGCACCATCCTATCGGTTTTGAGTCCAAGTAAGCAAGCACACCAGGAACCTTTCCAGAATCGACGATCTTTTTCAATGCTTTCCGGTTCTGTTCGCCTCGGTTGCGGAGGAATTCAGATCTTGGTAGTCTCCACCACATGCACCAGCATCCTCCGCATGCTCCGCGCGGGCCAAACAGCTGTTCAAGGTCGTTCCAACGAGTGCTTGTTAAAGGACGGAATTCTAAGCTTGCCATCTCATTGTTCTTCGGTAACATTCTAAACTTGTCCCTTCTGTGGTAAGGAATTTCGATGACCCTTGTCCCTATTTGGGTGCAGTAACATATTTAGGTTCAATAGCGCGCGTTGCGCAGCTGATTTCGCTTCACCTGCGGTTCAGTATCGCTTCCGCCTTTTTCAAGTCGAACGCAGTGTTTACATTAATGAATGTGTTAAGTTCAGGATCCAGCTGTTCAAGCACAAGCGTGGATACGTATCGTACACCTCGAAGCTTATCGACCATCGCTTGCATTTTCACTTCTCCAGACGATACTGCTTCCTTGGAAGCTCGGAGCGCCGCTTCTGTGCAGTATACTGCCTGCAGAGGTTCGATGTTGCAATTGGGCCAACGTGGTATCACAGCATTCTTGTTTATGCATAGTTCGAGGAGAAGTTGCAGAATATCCCTCGAGATGAACGGGGCGTCGCAGGGAAGCAGAAGCGAGTACGTTCCAGATGCTTCCCGAAAACCAACATTGGCTCCTGCCAGCGGACCATGAGCCTCAGCATTGTCGACTAAGATGGTGGCGTCCGAACCCAAGACTTTCTCGTACTTTTCAGCTTGGGTCTTTGAGCTCACGACAACCAGCGTCTCCTCAACGAGGTTCTTCGTTTTATCAAGAACGTGGCGTACGAGTGGTTTGCCGGCTAGTTGCACAAGACCCTTATCTTGTCCAAGCCTTGTGGAAAAACCGCCTGCGAGTATGATTGCCGATCTTTCCAATAACCCTTCGTCTCCGTCAAATCAGGGAAATGTTACAATGTCCTTGCGATTGTATAAGGTTTTTGTGAAAAATAATCTTAGGAACAATAGAGGAGAGAATGATAGAACTTCGTCTGAGCAGGATAACTGTCTTAACGAATGATCCAGAGTCTAGCTCATGCCGTTTATTCGGTTTGCCATTTCTTCCAGTATCTTCGTGAAAGGATGGTCCGGTTTGTCTTGTGCAAAGATGAGTCCTCCTTCTGCTTTCAGTACGTCACAGAAGCATGGTATGATTCCGAGGAGCGGAACTTGGTAGACTTCTTTCATCTTGCTTTTCATTTCGTCTCTGCCAGTTTTCATCGAGCCATCCAGGACCTTGTTCAGCACGATTTCAGTTTTCTTTTCGAATAAGTCGTAGAGCTCTCTGAGCATGCGTTTTGTTCCATCAACATCCGATCGGTCGAAAGTTGTGGCCACAAGCACCAAATCGGCGCTGACTATGGCGTTTATGGAAGAGTATTGCAGTCCTGGGCTCGTGTCCAAAATAAGGTAGTCGAACTCTTCTTCGTTAAGCAAAGAAGTTCTGAGTGCCAATAGTCTTCCCAGGGCGCGCATTTCCCATTTCCTGTCTTTGGCGGTCATGTCTCTAATCGCTTCGGTGGATGGGTTGGCCAGACCAACGAAGAGTGTTCCCCCGTTGTCAATTCTGCCACTGAGGTCGACAAGCACTTTGTTGATTTCGCAGACTCCGTTCAGGTAATCGTTCATCCAATATTCAGATTTGTCGATTTTCAGTAGTGTTGCGAGGCTCGGGGCGCGAAAGTCGAGGTCGAAGAGACATACTTTCTTGCCGTGCTTTGCAAAGGCGGCGCCTATGTTGATTGACAGTAGTGTCTTTCCTGTCCCTCCTTTGTATGAATGCACCGCAAGGATCTTGCCCAACGTTTGTCACTCCTTGCTCTCTCTATCAACGAAAAAGTAGGCTTTTCTTCCGTTCCTCTCTTTCTTGAGGTGCCCCATGATCACTAGTTGGTTGAGATATGCGCTCTCGACGGCTCTTGCTCTTTTCGTCTGTTGAGCGACTTCATCGGCTGTGGCGCGGCCTAGTCTACATACGGTCATGGCGGTTTTCCTAAGGTGATCGGGCATGGAGAGAAGGGTCATGACGTCTAATGGTGCGTCAGTTAGCGTTGGTTGGACGTCCTTTCTGTCGTGTTTCTGGAGTTCGATCATGACTTCTACTTTTTCATTGAGTCTCTCGAGGTTGTCTCTTATCTTCTCCAGGACGATCAGGGGCCTTTTTCCAACGACTTCTTCTTTGGCCAAGTGTGTTTCCTCTGGGCGTTTTACATGTGTATAATAGCATAGTCTCAATGGCATTTATTAAGTCTTACGACACATGCGTCTATCTTAACAAGATAGACTTAGAAAGATCATCAAAGCATCATATCGATGTTTGTTCATTACGCGCAACGTTCAAAGTGAAGAAACGGAGACGAAATGAGCTGCTTGATTATGATGCTGTGGAGTCTCCGATATGAGCCTGATAAATAGTCGTCAAAAAAGTTGGGGGATGGTTCTAATACGGTACCGGCATTCCGTTGCTGATGGCACGTGCCTCTTCGATGATCGGCAAAATCTGCTTTAGTTCTCTGAAGTACTTTAGCACGGTCACGCCTCTTTGAGTTACAGCATAAACGGTGCGTCGCTTGCCAACGGTGCGTTCTTCAACGAGACTCTGTTTGATCAAGAAGTCCAAGTATTCCTTTAGAACGCTACAGTTGACATTAGCCTTGTACATGATGTGAGTGAGCTTCAATGGGCCCCGGTGAGCCAACACCTTGAGAATATCGATGTACATCTCAAGTTTTGAACGTCTCATCGTCTAAACCTCTTTTCCGCCATATTACGACCCTTTCCATATAAAGCTTTTATGGATTAATACTAAGGTTTTTTTCTATTTACTCTCCATTAGTAGCTTCTTTTCGTCTGTGCTCGAATTAACACGTTTATTCTATTTTGAAAGGCAGTAACCAAGTCATCTAGCAATATTCCTTGCAATTCTGTCGAGAGTACTTTGATGTTTCGATTGAAAACCTTGGCCATTTTGGACTGCAGTTCACTTCTTTCTTTAAGTGTTAACGTTTTGGTCATTGTCTTTTCTCCTGCTTCTACGCACAGAATTAGCGTACACTATTTAACTGTCTTATGAATGCAGAATATGCATCCTAAATCTATATTCCAAGACCATCGCCGTGAAGTTCTTTTCTTCAAAGTGACCGCTTTTTCGGAACAGGCTTGAAGTGCTTATCATCACGTTTGGAAGGAACTGTAAACGGCTAGTCTTCGATCCTGCTCACACGGAGCATCTATCATCTGGGTTAGAGAAGAGGTTTGTGAAGCATCAGTCAATACTATAAAACTTCACGACAAATTCATTCTGTGCGAGTATTCCATCGTGTCGTAATTGTATGAAATACTTGTTTGCGCTATTCAAAAAGGATTTGCCAGCGAGAACACTTTTATTTTCGACACATCCAATTTGATCTTGCCGGATGATGAAAAGGCATTAGGTTGACAACTGGATGAAATTTCAGAGTTACTCGGACGGCGCTCAAAGTAATCGTTTATGCTTTTGGACTGTCATGTTTTGAAGTCATTTCAAAGAGGGAAGTCGACGTGGCGACTTCAAGGGAGCTGGCTTCGTAAAAACCGAAATAGAGCGGGAAAAGACTCGCCAGAATATAGCTTTGAAAGTGAGGAAACTTGCCAGCTCCGATCGGGACGATATTGAAGAAATATCTCGACACACTTGGAATGGGCACGATTACCTGCCCTTCGTTGCTGGCGAATGGTTGAAAGACTCTCACTGCCACTTCTACAGCGTCGAAGTCGATGGTTCATATCATAACCGCAGGCACCTTCAGGATCATTGAGCGCGGTCGGACTGGTTGGATTTGCAGGATAAATTCGGTCCCTGGATTATTGAGGATCACGCACCCCGACTCTGAGGTGCGTAATCCAGATTCTTCCTTCCCCTAATGGCTTTTCAGAGTGAACGTGAGTAGGCATTATATGGAGAATTTAGCGATTTATTTGTTGTGAAATAGAGTTCTAGAAGAATCCTCTATGCGCAGGGAGGAGAACCTTAAAACCTACTCAGAGGCTGAATTTGCTTAAGGAACTTGTCTTAGTAGGCGACAGAGAATGGAAAACGTAGTTGTGCGCCAGTTTGAAAGAACGGACACGGATTTCGCTTATAAATTGATGGCAAGGGAGGAATGGAACACAAGAAGAGAAGATGTTGTACGTATGGATGTTTGCTATCGCAGGATTTATGAAGGGATAGTCGATGTATCTTTCCTCAGAGCTTTTCGGGCATTTGTGATGTAGCCTGAATGTGCCGTCATGAGAGTCTGTGGTCTGGTCTTTCCGCGTTCTATCTGCATTCCTCGCATCAGGCACTCTACGGTTTCGATGTCTGTGAACCCATTCTCTTTTAGCGCTTCAACAGTCCTCACAACTTGGTCTATTGTGGGACTGAAAGAAACCAGTGTCCCGCTTGGTTTCAAGGATGTGTAGGCATGGGGGACGATTAGCCATGGAATGGCCAAATCTAGGATGACCGAGTCGACATTTTTCTCCTGTATTCCAAGGGTGATATCCCCGTTCTTCAGTTCGACAAAGTCTGTTAAGCCTGCTCTGCGAAGGTTTTTCTCCGCTGTTTTCTGGAATTCCTCTCTGATTTCGTAGCTGTAGATTTTGCCGTCAGGTTTGACGTAGTGAGCTAAGGCTGTTGTCATTGCTCCCGTTCCTGTTCCGGCTTCAACCACACGGCTTCCAGAACCTATGCCGCTGAACATCACGATGAGAGAAATGTCCTTCGGGTACATTATCTGGGTCTGTCTTGCACACTTCATTATGTAATCGCGTAGCTGCGGTTTCAGTGCCACAAATTCGAAGCCTAGGCTGCTGTTGATTGTGGTGCCGTATTCTTTTCCGATTATGTCGTCGAATTTTACGTAGCCCTTATGCGTGTGGAAGCTTTTTCCTTGTTCAACCTTGACCAGGTATGTTTTGCGCTGGCTAAGGCTGAGAATTACGTAAGCGTCTGCAGTGATTGTTTGGTCTCCCAATTTTTTCACTACGGTGTGTATTTGAAAGGGTGCTTCGAGCGATCTTTGTTCTCGATCAACTCATCGATGTTCGGTCTGCCCTCTACTGTTTTGCGGATGGCGTGTCGCATAGCCTTGTAATTGTTTATGTACACTCTTTGCCGGTCGACAGCCGTTGGATGCACGAAGACGTTTGCGATCATCACCAGTTCATCGACTGCCCCTCTAGGAATAGTTCCGTCTGCAACACTGTCTATTACAGCCTTAGCAACGGCGGTTTGTGCCGGTCCGAAGACCATGCTTGCCTGTCTCATGCCGGTTACCGTCACTGTGGGCACGATAAGGGTGTCGGGCTTTACGGACAGGTTGGGTTCGAGTATGGCGAGCAGCGGTTCGTGTCCTGGCGTCGGGGCGGCTTTGGCTCTTGCAAAGGCTTGGGCAACGGGTCCATCTTTGGTTCCCATCAGGAGATCGATGTGTGCCACTTCTGCTCCTTGTCCAGCTAGGCCCTCGCCAACGCGCAGTTTGAATCCCTTTATTGTTTCAGGAGTTATGTCGATCGCCATAAAACGTTCATGAATCGGCTTCTCAGTAATCTCAAACGTGATTTCTTTCGGTTTGATCTTTCCAATCTTCTCCAAGTCGAGGCGCAGTTCTTCTCTTGCTTCATAGGTGAGTTCTCCTCCGACACTCAGAGGTTTTCTGACGGGGCCGACTTTGATTTTCATCATGTTCAGCCCTTCTTTCGTGCCGACTGCCCCGCTGCCGGCAATGATTCTGGCAATTTTCTGGATTTTGTACTGGAGGTCGCGGGCCTGTTGAAGCTCGCCCTTCTTGACATGATTGTACATCTGAACCCAGATATCGGGGATTATGTTTGCGCTAGCAAGTATGGCGCCTGAACAGCCAGCGGCCAAACCTGCTACTACGACTTCATCGTGACCACAGAGAACGTTGATTTTGTCCCTGACTTTTTCAAGCACTGCCAATATGAATTTCAATTGTCCGCTGCTGTCTTTGACGCCAACGATGTTTGGTATTTGAGCCAAATCCTCAACTATTTGCCAAGGCAGTTCCAGCCCAGTGCACTGTGGGATATTGTACAAGATTATTGGTATGTCAACTTCGTTGGCTATGGTATAGAAGTGTTCGTAGATTCCTCGGTCCGCGGGCTTCATGTAATAAGGCGTGACAATCAATGCCGCCGTGGCGCCCGCGTCTTTCGCATACTTCGTCATCTCTAGGGCCTGATCGGTTCCGCCCGCTCCTGTTCCTGCGATGACCGGAACGCGACCGTTCACTTCGTCGATCACGATTTTGATTACCTTTTTCTTTTCTTCAATTGTCAGGTTTGTGAATTCCCCGGTCGTTCCGCAGGGGACAACACCATGAACGCCTGACTCCAAACAATGGTTAACCAGAGCGCGCAGTCTCGTTTCGTCGACGAATTTGCCGTCATCAGTGAAAGGTGTTACCAATGCAGGGTTAATTCCTTCAGGCTTGAACATCTTGATCTCCACGTCTTTTGTCTGTTCTCGGTCTTATATCGTTTAAGCCTTGAAAATGCTTAAATCAATTGGAAATGAACACATTATCCACTGTTCAGAAGGTAATTGTTTTGTCTGATCTGAGGAAAAAGTTGAGAATTCATGAAGAGAATCTTACAGAAATAAACGAATTCCTACTTACGAAGGATAACCCGCTTGTTGACGGTCTCCTTGAGATCGTTGAAAAGCACGGCGGAGTCAACGAGATCAACCGCAAAGCCAAACAGAACCGGAAACCCGAAGTCCTAATGGGCAGATTAGAGAAGAATAAGTCTCTATTCGTTAAAGATATTGAATGGCTAGTGAAACAGAAAGACAAGGAGGCGTTCATCAGCATTCCGGAGTACAAAAAGAAAATCCTTGGAAAAAAAGTTGGCTCGATGAAGTTTGATGAATCCTTTGCGGTCACGTTAGAGATCAGCGCCTTCAACTTCTTCCCTTGGCTGATCGAAGAAGCAAAAAGATCAATTGACAAGCAAGAGTTGATGCCTGCTCGTTACATCCGTGTTCGCTCGATGAAAGAACAGGTTGAAGACGATGACGTGCTTGCTTTTGCAGCGGCAATGCCCATCATTGGCGCCTCGTACGTTCAGACCTTGGACACGAAGGGCACACTGCCGGGACCGGATGGAAAACCGATAAACGTCCATTTGGGCGGACCAGACACCATAGCGGGCTATTTTGGAGGAGTCGGCGCTCCCAACGAGTATACGCTGAAGTGGGTCGAAGAATTCCTGCATTATTATACCGAGTACGGTCTTCCTCAGGTCTTGAACACGAACTCGGGCACGGTGCTCCTGGGCTATTGGCTTCGCAAGCTGGGAATTGACATCGAGTTCAAGATCTCCGTTTTCTTAGGAAACGACAACCCGTACTCAATACTCTGGACTTTGTTGACAGCGAAACTTTTCAGCCCAGAGGACGGTTCGACGCCGCTAATAGGTTTCAACCTTTCGAACTCCGTGAACAATAGAACGATCGAGCTCGCGGCTTATGCACGAGACGCGTTTGACTTCGAAAACCTCGTTCGAATCGAGCATCACATTACTGAGGCTTACAAGAGCATCGTTAGACAGCCGTATGACAGAACGGACGAACTAGTCAAACTCGCAGATCATGTCAAGAACATTAGCGCCAAACATGAAGGCGGAATTCCTGAAACCGAAGTGAAAAGAGACCATCCTTCCGACATTCTGGACTACTTTATGCCGAAAAAGGACATAATAGCCAAGGGAATTATGCCGAAACTTCTGCTCAACTATCTAGACAAACACGACGCGGTGAACAGGACAGCTCAGGAACTCACGAGACGCGGGTTGAGTTTCGTCGCTGCTCAAAATCTTCACAAAAAGTAGTGGCCATATCTTTCGGCAGCTTGAACTCGACTGCCGCTGACAGTTGTGAACGCAAGCATAGGAAAAGTCAATACCGTGCTCAGTCTTACAACGATTTTCATGACTTTGTCCCCAAAGAATTGCCATGCAGCGACATCATTAGTATGGTCATTTGAAATCTTCTGTGGACGTCTTACGGTTAGTCAAAAAAGAAGTCAGCTGCGCAGACTAAGCTGGTTATCGTATGGAACGAATAAACCGTTGATAAATGTAGGCGAAATATATTGCTGAAAAAACCGTCAAGATTATCTCGAACGAAAGAATCGCAGGGTTCTTTTCTACTGCCATGAAATATCCGTTCGTAAGAATGTCAGCGAAGACTAGAAGTTGGAGGAATATAGCTCCACCGAGACAGCTTAGGCCCGCTACATGGAAGAGTGTTCTTGCACGTCGGTCTTGCTTTGGAGCAGTGAACATCGCTTATCGTAAATAGGAGGAGTTGAGTCGTTAATTAATAGGTTCTGAATCAGTGCACACGACCTATTCTAATGATTTGTAGTCAATATCGCAGCTAAGAATCATCAAGCATGACTCATGGTACATGTGATCGTGCATGGCCTTTCTTCATTTCCATTGATCATCCCATCCCATTCTATTGAGGAAAAGCAGGGCAAAGGTCAATCCGTTGGGTACGAGTGATTGGGGATGGGAGATGTGCCACTCCTCCCGTAGAATCAACACGTACGCGTAGCGTGCGCGGCAAATTAAAGGAGATTGAGGAAAGAGAGGAAGAATTTTCTGCGTGGCACACCTCTGATTTATCACTAGATACAGTTGGATTAAAGGTTTATCCTTAAACTTGAAAAGGTTAAGTATCGAACGCCATCGGCCTCGTGATCAATCTTATCGAAACATGCGATCACTTCGCATGACTCCGCACATTCGAATCTACGGCCATTCGTTCCGTTTGATCTGATGCAACTTTGAATAGACTCAATGGAAGACTGTAAACAAGGCGAGAACATTGTTCCAATACGTATTTGAAGAAATTGCGAAATGCTCAAAGCCATTGGAGAAAGGAGAATGAAGAAGATCTTAGTATTGATTCTCGTAGCCCTGTGTGCAGCATCAACAATTATGGCTCTTAGACCAATACGCTCAGCAAGAGCCGTTGTGCCCGGTGACATTAACGGAGACGGTGTCGTTGATATTAGTGACGCGATATTAGCATCCCACGCGTTTGGATCGGCCACTGGCAATCCAGATTATAACCCAGCGGCAGACCTGAATTCAGACGGGTACATTGACATCTTTGACATGCTGATGCTCGCCAAGAACTTCGGCCAAACTGGCTAAGTCTGAAAAAACCTCATGTCGACTAGTTTTCGCAGGGCTCTATCCTCCTTTTTTCGAATCGGACAAACGACGCTTTTTTATCCCTCTTGAAGCATTTTAGCTAGATCGGAAAGAGTGCAAGTCAGCCTTGGTGCAGAGGCTAAGTGTCTTGAGAGAATATCTGATCGGAACTGGCGGCTGGGCCTACTTTCAAATTCCCAAGCTCGATCCGCTCGTTGCCTATTCTCGAATGTTCAAGTTCGTTGAAGTAAACTCAACATTCTACGCGGTGCCAGACCTGAAAATGGTCGAAAGATGGAGACGCCTCGTACCGTCTGATTTCAAGTTCAGTGTCAGAGCCCACAGATCGATAACACATACGTACAGACTACGAGCAGTCCATGAGGTTTTTGACGCTTTCGAATTGATGAAACAGATATGTCGAATTCTCGGTGCAGAAGTCTTGCACCTTCAGACGCCGGCTTCTTTTGAACCTAACGCAGAAACGCTACAGAATTTGGAGCAGCTCTTGTCATCATTGAACCTTGGCGGTCTACGACTTGCGCTTGAGTTTAGAGGGATGCATGGTCATGGTCTTCCGTCTGAATTTTCGAAGGTGATGCAGGATCATGATTTGACTCATTGTGTAGACCTTTCGAGGGGAGAGATGCCTGACTATGACTCTGACATCTTGTACACGAGGCTTTTTGGAAGAGGCCATCATAACGTTTACCAGCCTTCTGATGCCGAATTGATGGAAATCGACAGAAAGGTTTCAAGTTCGAAGTCGAAAAAGGTTACGATGAGCTTTCATTTCGTTAAAATGTATAAGGATGCCGCAAGGCTGAAGGTATACAAGCAGTCGGGAAAGTTCCCGATGGTCACGCGCTCGACTGGAGTAGCCTCGTTTGAGGAAGTTCTCAGCGAGGAAGCCGCTTTCCCAGCGACGAAGAGGGATTTGATAACAAAGGAGGGTTGGAAGCTCTTCGACAGGACCGAGACTGAACGGGCTCGCGTAGGTGACTATTTGGAGAAAGTGCCGGAGGGCAGGTACGAGAATATTAGTGAACTCGTGGATAGATTGGCATCAGCAATGAGGTGAAAAGGGGTTGGCAATGAAGTCTGGAAATATCCTGCTGGGAACTTCCGGTTGGAGTTACAAGGAGTGGATAGGACCATTCTACACAAAAATGGACAAAAGCATGCTCAGGGCTTATACGAAGGTTTTCAATTCTGTGGAGATTGACTCAACCTTTTATCGTTATCCTTCAAAGGGCACGGTGATGGGCTGGACCAGGTATTCGCCAGAAGGGTTTGTCTACGCCGCAAAACTGCCAGGACTGATTACTCACGACAAAAAGCTGCAGGTTGCACAGGGCATAGAAGGAGATCTCGAGAAGTTTGTTGAGTTGATGGAACCTCTCGTTTCAAGCGGAAAATTAGGCGTCATTCTAATCCAACTTCCTCCCAGATTTAATTACAAACCGAAGGAATTGGAGGATTTCTTCAAACTACTTCCAACACACGTTAGGTTTGCCGTTGAGTTTAGAGATGTTTCTTGGATGCGGCCTGAAACGTGGTCGTTGCTTGAGAGGTACAAGGTTGCCTACACGATCGTTGATGAGCCGTTGCTGCCGCCGGAACTGCATCTGACATCGGACATTGCATATTTCAGATGGCACGGTAAAGGCACGAGACCATGGTACAACTACCAATATAAGCGAGAAGAACTCGAACCATGGATACCCAAGGTCAAAGAAGTCACTTCTAAAGCAGAAAAGGTGTTCGGGTTCTTCAACAACCATTATCACGGCTACGCCGTTGAGAACTGCTTGCAAGTCATGGAGATGCTCGCACCGCTTAACTCGAGACAGTTGGAAGCCAAGAGCAGGATAGAGAACTATCGCAAGAGTTCGACCCAACAGTCTTTCTCCACACTTGAAGGGTTTGCAGCCCCGAAAAACACGAGTCTTGAGAGTCTTGTAAATTACTTCACCGCGTCCGAACGGTTGAAGAGGGCTGAACAGATTCAGGATAGCGAGCTGACAATTGTCAAACAGACCTACGAAGTCGTTCAGGCGACAGTAAGAGAGTATCATATTGACATTGACCTTCAGAATAGAAGCGTTTTGCACGACTGTGCAGACTGGGCGACAGTTTCTTCGACTAAAAAGTTCTGCAAGCACGTGGCAAAACTGTTCCTTTCGCTCGAAAAACAGAGAGCCGCTGAAATTCTCAAGGATATTTACGACAATGAAGAAGCTTGGCAGTTTAAGTCCTACGTTCAATCATAAGGAGCGGACTAACGCTTCTCCATGTCTTCCTAGATCTTTCTTACATTTTATATTCCTTGGCCTTTTCCGTGCAGATCACTTTGCCTCTGAGGTCTCTCATGAACTTTCTGAACAGTTCTGCGTTTTCGGTATGTACCGGGAATATTCTGGCCGGGTTAATTTCTTTCAATATGGATTTCAGCTGTAAGGGCATTATATGGCCTGAAACGTGAACATGATATTGAGCCAAACCGTAATGTTGGAGCCAGTTGATGAGTCTGCCGTAATCGATCTCCATTTCCTCGTTGAAAGGCTCTGAGGCAGATAAGACATAACAGCTTCCTGCTTGCGGCTGAAGCTCAACAAGCTCCTCCAAATCATAGAATGACATGGCAAGGACGACCTTGCACTGTTGCTTCGAAAGTTCGAAGGCGTTCTTGACCTGATTTGGACACTGGTTTTCGAGTTGTTCTTCCCACTTGTACTGTGTGGACTTCGATTTTCGAAATATCAATATGTCTTTGTCGTTCAGGTTCGGGATGTTTAGCCCTCTGTCGCCACGAAGGGCGTTCAACAAGTATGCCTGTTTCAGTGATATCGCAAGGCAACGATGGTTTTTCTTGGCTACGCGGTAGAAGCTGTTGAAGCGATCGACATCTCCGTGGGCAAATTCCGCAAGCACGATTCCGTCTGACTGATTTACAATACTGTCAAGTTTCTCTTCCACTTCTGCTTCCGAAGAAACTGTTGCACCAGTCATGTTAGTGGCCTCAGTAACGATCGCCACGGGGTCTGCTTCGCGAGCCTTCTCAACGAAATCGTCGGTCATTTCAAGCTTGGCGCCGTGGTGTCTGAAGTCTCCTGTGTATACGATTGAACCTTTCGACGTGTGTATCACGAAGCCGTAGGCGCCTGGAATTGAGTGGTCAACGTGAACAGGTTCGATTTCAAGGTTGCCCAAACGGATTTTCTTGCCGGTCCTGAAGGTTTTGAAGGTTAGTCCTTCTATGTTAAACTCCAAGTCTGCACGACGTATCTCACTTTGTGCACGTAAGATTGTGCATGTCGTTTCGCCGCAGTACGTGGGGATTTCCCGTTTGATGAATGACAGATATGCTGAATGGTCTAGGTGTCCATGTGAGACGAATATAGCATCGATTTGAGGTGGTTTTTCGTCAAATTTGTACACGCCGTCGAGCTGTGGAAGTATTCCGAATTCTTGCAGGCTTTTTCCTGTCTTAGGTGAAAGAAACGGCGGGGAATAGAAGAGTTTTCTCATCGCGAAAGACATGCCGAAGTCGAAGAAGACTTTGGTGTCTCCGTCCTTTACTAGGATCTTGTTTCCGCCGATCTCGTTTACTCCGCCATAGAACGTGAGCGTTGCTTCTTGTTTGACCACTCTTACACCTTCAGCTTGTCTGCTTTGCGGCACACATTTGAGAGTGCGTACATTATGTGGGGATAGGTGAAGATGCTGAAGACTTTTGTGTACTTCGCTGTTCCCGCGCTTTTCACGTCTGCAATTTTTCCACCTGCTTCCACATAGCCCCTAATGAACGTTTCAGCGAAAATTCTCAGCTTCTTCACGTCCGCGAAAGGCGAAATGTCATGCCCCGCGTAGTAGAGGAATTCGGCGATGTCCCAAACGACGTCGCCTTTTCGGCTCGCCTGCTCAAAGTCCATGAGGTAAATTTCTCCTGTCTTGCCGACGAAGATATTCTCGGGCTTTGTGTCTCCGAGGGCGACGTCAAGAGAATGCACTCGTGCAAGTGTCTGCCCGACTTTTTCGATAAGGCTGAGAGCGTCTCTTGCTTGTGCAGTGCTTTGTGTCACGGAGCGTTTCACTATTTTTGTAAGGTCCTCTCCTTCTACGTATTCCATTGCTGTGAGACGTTGGTTGGAGCTTACGTTCAACAATTTCGGAACAGCGAAGCCTTTGGAGTTTAAGAAATGGTTCATTGCGCATTCTCGTTCTAGTCGCGAGTTGCCGGCGACGGCGAACGTTCTTGTGCCGAGGGACCACAGTGTGAGGGGGAACCATTTGAAGTTGGACCAGTCTCGAAACTGTTTTATTATTGCTTTTGTGTGTTTTCCTTTTGTTGAGGTTTCAACGAGGTATACGTCGTTGAGGATGCCGCCGACCTTTTCTATTTTGACGTGTGCGTCTTTGTCCGCAGACAGTGCTTTTCGAGCGAAGGCTTTGATGTCCATTCTGTTTGCCAAAGGTACAAGTCCAGTCGCTGTTGGAAGGTACACGTAGCATTCTGGGTCTTCGAGGATGTCTTTTATCACGAGGTCGTCAATAGACAGTTGGGTCTTGAGCAGCGCTTCTCGGTTCTGTGAAAAGGCCTCCAGGATCTGTGGGAAAATTCCAAGCGAAGCCGCAAACAGGGTTCTCTGTCCGGTCTTGAAGAGGTCAATGAACCGAAGTCGCAAGCTTTTTGCCTTGTCAGCAAACTCTTTTGAAATTCTCCAGTATCCTTTCGAGTAATAAAGCAGGCCGTCTTCTTCGAGACGTTTCAAAGCTTCCACAAACCCGTCGAGAACCTGAGCCGTGTTTCTTTGTCCATCATTGTCTCTTGTTAAATTGGCGAAAGCGTAAAGCGTCGGAGGGAATAGTCGACCCCTCGTCAACATGGCTTCGTACATGAAGTATTCAGGCTTTATATGAAGTTCATACGATAGCTCGGGAAAGTCTCGAACAAGGCTCTGCAGAAGCTCGGTGATCAATCGCTTCTTTAGAATGATTTCTTGCGAGTGTAAGTACTGTACGTTTTCCAAGGCGACGTATGGAAAGACAAGGGCGCCGGCTAAGGCTTCGCCAAGAAAACCTCTGTCTACGTCTCTTTCGAAAACCCACGTATCTACCGCCAGAATCGACAGGTTGCCCCCGTCGATAACCTTTGCGAGGTTCATCAGCTTAGGTTGATAGTTGCGGACGATTATGAGGACTTGAGGGATCCTTTTCGTTGCAGGCAATATGGGTGAGAAGTCGTTCCGTCTGCAGGCCGCCACTATCTCACACGGGTGGACGGCATGAGCGCAAAAGCTCAGAACTTCTTTTGTAAGCTTTGCATCAGCATCGTTTACATTCTGAGCCAAATTTTCACCTGAGGACGGAAACAGCTGTCTTAGATACTGATTTGCTGGTCTAGGAAATATAACTGATGCCTACGTCTTCTTCATGAACACATGCAAGCGTCGTGATGACGCTGCTATATTTTCTGCTTAATCATTCCATAGGCTCTCAGGACTTTCAACGCTTTTGCTGCTTTTTCAGGAAGGTTGTACAGAGGAATGCGTGACCGTCCAAGGACCTCGTAGACTTTGGCGAAGTCTTCTCCGCCTGCTGGAACATCTACCACTGGTTTGCGCGGGTATTTTGAAACGATCTTTGGAAATGACTTTGCGTCTTTCGGCTCGAAAAAGGTGGATTTGAGCATGTTAATAAGTATTACACCGTCGACGTTTTTGTCTGCGAGAACCATGTCAAGGACTTTTCGGTATCTTTCAGCCTTCGCGTCGGCTATCATGTCAATGGGGTTCGTCGCGTCAACGCCTGGGTAAAGGCTCTCGATCTCCTTCTTTGTCTTTTCCGACAAGTTTGCAAGTTTCAGGCCGAATCTTTCCACCGCGTCGGCGGCGAGTATGGCGGGTCCACCCACATTGCTCACGATAGCCACGTTGTCGCCGAGCATAGGAGGCTGCTTGGACAAGGCTATGGACATGTCCATGAGTTCTTCAACGTTTTCGACTCGGATTATGCCGGCTTTTTTGAAGGCTGCATTGAAGACTTGGTCTGAACCGGCTATTGATGCGGTGTGTGACTTGGCCCTATGTGCTGATTCTTGTGTGACTCCGCCTTTCAAGACTAGTATGGGTTTCTTTTTCACGATCTTCCGTGCTTCTTGAATGAATTTTCTGCCGTTCTTGACGCCTTCCATGTAGAGGCAGATTACTTTGGTTTGTCTGTCCTTGCCGAAATAGCTTAGCAGGTCGACGTCGTTTATGTCGATCTTGTCTCCGACAAACGCGAACTTGCTGATGCCGATGTTATAGAAACAGGCCCAGTCGAGCAGGCAGGCGCCCACTCCCCCGCTCTGCGATATCACCGAGATGCTTCCTTTCTCAGGCATCAGGTCTATCTCGAAGGTTGTGTTCAGCCCGTTTGCAGTGTTCACGACACCCATAATGGTGTTAGGTCCTAGAAATCTGACGCCGTAGGTTTCTTTTAGTCTTAACAGGCTTGCGCGCTGGTTGTCTTTGTAGCCGCCTGTGATCATCACGAGAGTCTTTATGCCCTTTTCTGCGCATCTTTCGGCTTGAATGATAGACTGATCTGGAGGAAGCATCACAACCGCCAGGTCTGGAGTTTCGGGAAGCCTTTTCAGGCTTTTGTATCCCGCGTAGCCCTCGACGTCTACAACGTAAGCTTTTTTCTTGTAGAATCGTTTCATGTTGTAGGTTACGTTTCCGAAAAGTTGGGGTGAAGCCATTCCGACTTTTTCGCGGATTCGGCTGGACCCTATGAGGGCGACGGATTTTGGCTCGAAGATGGTCTTGACTTCATCCATTAACGATACCTTCAGGTCAAGATCGCAGATTGAGGAAGGAAGAAACATAGGTCTTTCATGTTGATAAGTTTAACCATAAACGCATTAGATGGCAGTTAGTTCAATCTCTATCTCGCTAGGATTTTTATGTAGGCGAACGCTGCTGTCAACGCGAAGATTAGGGCGAATATCGCCACGGAGACTATCCAGTATGGGGAAAACGTGGGAGTGCCCATCAGGAAAGAACGGATCATGTCCGAGGCGTTGCTCAAAGGATTGACCTCTGCGAAGGTCACGAGTATCGATGGAAACTGGCCGGATCGCCCGAGATCTTCAATAAGGAAGAGTGGGTAGAAGACGCTGCTGCAGAAGAAGAAGGTATAGTAGACGAGACCTCTAGCGGTAACGAATTTTTCGAAGCTCGAGGTGGACACGGCAATTGAAATGCTTAGTCCTGAGATGCCCATAGCGAGCATGAATAGCGTGAAAACGATCAAGAGTAGTTGCGGTACGGTGGGGAAGCCCACGAATACGAAGCAGGTGAGCAATAAGGGTGTCATGTACACAAGTCCTCTGATGCCGCCTGAGATAACGCGGCCAAAAGCAAGTTCGTATCTGCTCATGGGTATGCTGAGCATGTAATGGTGGATTTCTCGGCGGCGTTCCATGTTTACTTCGCGCCCGATCATGAAGGCTGACGCGAAGAGGCCTGTTACTGCGAGTCCGGGTGCGAAGAAGTTGAAATAGCTCTTGATTCGGTCGGTGACCTGGGAGCTCAGCATGTAGTTGTAGACTACGGCCATTATGAAGAGGTCGGCGAGGTTCATGCTGATTAAGCCTACGAGCCACCATTTGTACCTGAAGAAGTTTCTGAGGTCGAGCTCCACGATGTGCAGTATGCCCTTCATCATTGCCAGCTGCCTCCTTCGATTCTTTTGCCGTAGATGACCACGCCGAAGAGCGTGAAGAAACCGAAGAAGGCAACGATTCCGAGGAAAGGCCAAAGCGGGTTGTCAAGCGTAATTATACTGGGGATTCCTGTTCCCCATCGGAAGAGGTCGGCAGCGAAGCTTACGGGGTTGAAAGCAGCTATTCCTCCGTATGCGGGATTTGCGGCTTGCACAATTGCTAGCGGGTACATTGCGGTGCTTAAGCGCACGATCAACGCGTCTAAGACGCCCATGAATATGTCGAAGCGGTCGCTTGATTTTATCATGACGGCTATCGTGATGCTCATTCCGGACACGCCGAAGGAAAATAGGAAGAGAGCGA
>Ga0315279_10004665_pt1 | contig 18301 bp, 12 predicted proteins | sample YL17G06_20_MG_FD_203694 | JGI IMG/M metagenome (GOLD analysis project Ga0315279, IMG submission 203694) | Sediment microbial communities from Yellowstone Lake, YNP, Wyoming, USA - YL17G06_20 | ecosystem: Environmental > Aquatic > Freshwater > Lake > Sediment | place: USA: Wyoming | collected... | reverse complement strand
CATTTATGTTCCCAGAAGGTATGATATGCGTAATAGTGCTTTAATAATTTTCGAAGTCTAGAAGAGGCTCGGCTTACAGGTTTTGGATCTTGGGGCTTCAAAACTTCGGCTTGATCATGCGCGCGCGTTCGGCTGTTTGTGACGTATCGTCTGGAACGGTCGAGTGAGCCGAACGGCTCACGAGCTTTTTTCTTCTTCTTCCCTTTCTGAGCGCTCATCGGCGACTTTCTGCTTTTTGCTTTTTTTGGGTTTATTGCCAAGATAATAGTCACTTTGAATAACGACTCGGACATTTCTCTCGGGTTTTTTCCATATAGTCCTAATTATACTGGCAATTGGAAATGACAATAGGCATGTAGAAATAGCTACGACAACTGTTCCAACAACATAGAGTTCATTACCTAATTGTATTCTTGAGTTTGGTTCGGCTAGAGGGTCATTTGACGGATAATACGGATTAACCATTTTTCCTAAGTTGCTTGAATTTGTTAGGGCTGGATATTTAAAAATCGTTGAAAGAGTCGCATTATCTTCTAAATGTTGATCGGGTCTTACGTTAACATAGATAACTGCGTCACCGTTTTTCAATGGTGCAATGTAAATGCTCCCACCATTTCTTGTGTAGAACAAACCACCGATTTGAATTTCATTCGAACCAACCATAATTACTTGTAAGGTTGGCTTACCTTTTGAACCGATTATTTCAAAGGCATATGCGTTATAGTTCCTATCCCAAAATTGTAGGGCATAAGTAGGGTCAACAGTTTTCCATGTGTTATTCTCAATTTGTGCCATTGGATTACCTATTGAGTCCCTTACAGTAGCTGACACATACAACTTATCATTGGCAAATTGTACTTTGAATTGGTCGGTTGTTATGTTCGCTGCCCAAAGAAATGTGTCGAAATTGATCCCTTTAGCCAAATCCTCACTACTGAATAGAAAACTGACGCCTTGGGATAACATTAGAGAAAACGGCTTAGACAGATTGACAGGAAAAGGTATTATCTCTCCGTTTAGTGCCTTTATTGCAGTTTCTTTGTCTTTTTGTCCACTTGGGATTAAGTCGAAGCTTCCATAACCTGCTAGGGCTATACCGATGATTATCAGGAAAACCAATAGGATAATTACGACTATTCGAGTTGTCATTGAATGTGGTTTTATGCGATGGTCAGACATATTTGCACTACGTTGGTTTGCGCGCGTGCGCTGAGGTTTTTTAGTGGGAGCGCGAGCGTCATGCGAGCGCGACGGATGGTTTAGCATGATGAACATGATGCTGAATAGAAGGGGGTTTGTGTCTATTTGCGTTTTCGGTATAGTCGTATTCCGTCTATTTCTTGGATGTATTCGAACCCGTGTTCTAGGAGTTCTGTTGCTTCTTTGATGTTGGTGGCTGTTTTGACAGTCCATTCGTCGTCATTAAGGTCTGGTAGGTGCATGTACTTCTGTGTCGTTGTGAGTTTTTTGTGTCCCATTTGGGTCATGGTGTAGAAAGGGTCTTTGGTTTTATGTAGGGTTGCTGTGCAGAAGTAGTGTCGGAAGTCGTAGAGTCTTATGCTGTGTATGTTTGGGTCTTTGAGTTTTTGTGCTAGTGCGTTCCTCATGGCTCGGTAGTGTTTTCCGTAGTCGTCGGATGTGCCTTTGAATAGGTTGTCTTTTGGGGTGAGGTTGTGTTTGAGTATGTGTTCTTGCATTCTTTCATTAAGGTTGTTTGTTATTTTTAGGGTTCTTGGTGCGCCGTGTTTGGCTGTTATTGGGTTGATTACTTTGTGGTCGGTGTCTATGTCTTTGACTTTCAATCTGCATAGTTCTACGGGCCTTAAGCCTGTTTCCATGCTGAGAGTTAGCTTAAGTGCGAGTGGCTAGCTTGCATTTGCTATTAGCATGTTTAGCCTTTCTTTGGTTGGTAGTTTGATGTTTTGGGCTTCGGGTTCGTAGTGGGGCATTGTCCATTGTATTTGGTAGTGTTTGCAATATTTGTTGTAGGCTATGCAGAGGTTTCGTTTGTATCCGTTTCGGGTTTCGAGTTTGGCTATTAGTGCTTTTACTGCTTCTGGTTCGTTTAGGCTGGTGTGTTTGCTCAGGAATGTTAGTGCTTTGTTTGTGAATTTTATGGTGTAGTCGCTTTTGTTGTCGTTCTTCATTTGGATTAGTACGTTTAGAATTGGGGCGGTGTGCGGTAAAATTGGGCTGGTGTGTTGGTCGTAACCCGCCTTATGCCAGATTTGTCGTGTTCAGGTTAGACAGTAAGTATAGGCTTTTCTACTTGGGTGTTTCGCCACACATTGGACACTCAATAAGCACTTTCCGCTGCCCGAAAACGGATGTCAAGGATAGTCCACGGTTTATGAAGGCCTTCAGCCACCACCGGCCATATGGGCTGAAACAGGTTTACAGAGAAGAAATAGAGCATTTGACCTTGCAGAAGCTTGCACATCTGATAAGGATCTGCGGGTTCCTGATGCAGACAAAGATCTACCTTTTCTGGAAAAAAATGAGAATAGGGCTTAGATGAATCTTCTAGAACGGTTCTTCCTAGTCAAGGCTACTGCAAGCATGGTCAGAGCCATGAAGACTGCGAGAATGGCTGTTGGTGGAAACTCAGGAACCACTATATTCTCGGGGTTTGCTTTGGCCGGCGCTGGGTCTGCGAATATGTAGCCGTTGCCCATTCCTGCATAGATCTTGCCGTCATAATTCTCGAAACACGTTGCGTAGTACGCGCCTTCAGTGGCGTTGAATGAAGTCTCCCAGTCGGTTCCATTGTATGTTAGAATCTTATTTGCGGTTCCAGCGTAAAGCTTGCCATCATACTCCTCAAGCGAGTAAATCCAATAATCATGTTCAAGCACTGTTGTCCAGTTCTCACCGTCAAACTCGATAACTCTTCCGCTGAAGCCCGTTCCACCTTGATACATTGGTTTTCTCCAGCCTTGATCTCTGGTTGCCAAGTACAGCTTGCCATTGTAGACCTGCATATCAGCAAGAGCCATGACATCATCAAATGTTCGTGCAACTCTCCATGTGGTTCCATCGGAGTAGAACAGAGTTCCTCCCGAAGCTACATACATGATGCCCGCATTGTAGTCATTCCATATCTCTTCTGTTGTTCTTGAATGGTTGTAAATCATAACTTCGTCCATGGTGCCGTTGAAGAATTGTTGATTGCCTAAAGTGTAAGACCCTATTGAAAGATTGTATGCGTTTGCCGCGAAAAGATTGCCTGACAGTGGTCTACTGTTCTCCAGCTCAGCATTCACGTAGACTCTCAAGTAGCTTCCGTCATAGGTTCCTGCAATGTGGTACCAAGTATCTGCATTCCATTGGTTAGTAGCGGTTTGAATCCCTTCCCAAGCTGTCGTGGGCCCAGGTGGAAGAACAACAAAGAACCAGATTCTTCCATCAGGAGTCGGATAAAGATTGTCATGATTAATCTGGAAGCCATATTCATTTCCCTTGTCTAGGAAGTTGATTTGAGGAGTAGTGTCGTTCAAAGAAGTAGCCGACTTTATCCACATTTCGACTGTAATCTGATTGCCCGTGATGGTAAGGCTTGCTGAATTTGGAACACGCACGTAATCATCATTCCCATCAAAACTCAAAGCTGACCCGTTAATACCATCCGCCCAGCAAGGACCATTGATCAAGAGGCCGTCGTTACCATTTCCACTCCAATCGCTTGTAATCAAACCAGAGCCTTCATCAAACTTCCAATAGCCTACGGGATTGCCTATGCTACTGTTAAATGCTGCGAATGAGTCTATGCTTCCAAAAACACCTGAGAAGTTCAGTATACTTGAGAAACCTGTGTCTACGTGCCAGTTGGCAGGGTTTTCGGGTGAGCTGCTGCAGTAGTAGAGTTTTGGCGAGCGGTCAAGCATGGTTCCAGCATAAAGCGTGTTATTCCAGACTCCCAGCACTTTGATGTAAGTGGGCACCGAGAAGATCAGGCTAAACGATGACCCATCGTAGCAGTACAGTCCGCCCTGTCCACCAACAACAAGTCTTTCCTTGAAGGCGTCATATGGTTCTGTCTTGACCAGCCAAAAATCCCTGTTGCCAGCCCCAAAAGAGAGTGTAAAACCTGCCAGTGCGTATCCGCCGTCGCTTGTTTGCACCAAATCATAAGCCTCATCCGAATCTGTTCCTCCATAAGTCTCATTCCACTGCATTTCTCCAATTGAATTGGTCTTTACCAGCCAAAAATCACCATTCCCGCAAGAGCTTGTCCAGCCTACCAATGCATATCCTCCGTCAATAGTCTGCGCCAAGCCTCTGCCCTCGTCATAGCCTGTTTCTCCGTACGTCCTGTTCCATTGCATCACACCATTTGGGTAGGTTTTCACCAGCCAAAAATCGCTACTACCTGCTCCAAACGAATATGTCCAGCCTGTCAAAGCAAATCCCCCATCGCTTGTCCGCACCAAATCCAGACAATCATCATTGCTTGCTCCACCGTAGGTCATGTTCCACTGCTCGTTGCCAGCAGCGTCTGTCCTTACCAACCAGAAATCACGGCCGCCTGCTCCAAAAGACTCCGTGCGACCTGCTAGTGCGTATCCTCCGTCGCCCGTCTGCACCAAAGCATTAGCCTGATCCCAGCCTGTACCTCCGTACGTCTTGCTCCATTGCATCGTCCCGTTTGCGTCAGTTTTCACGAGCCAGAAATCATGATCACCAGACTCATATTCTGAGGAATTGTAACCTACAAGTGCATATCCGCCGTCGCTTGTTTGCACCATATCATGAGCTTCCTCCCAGCCAGTTCCTCCATATGTCAGGTTCCACTGTTGGTTGCCGTTTGCATCCGTCTTCACAAGCCAAGCATCATAGTTGCCACCTCCAAAAGAGCCTGTGAAGCCTGCCAGTGCATATCCGCCGTCGCTTGTTTGCACCAAGGCATAGGCATAATCATATCCTGTACCTCCATATGTCATGTTCCACTCTTCTTTCCCATTTCCGTCAGTTTTCACGAGCCAGAAATCACAAATTTCAGTTCCACCTGATCCCGTTCCGTTGCCACCTGCCAGTGCATATCCCCCATCATTCGTCTGTACTACATCATAAGCTGTATCCCAATTTGCTCCTCCGTAGGTCTTATTCCATTTCATCAAAGGTGGCTCAAGATTGGGGATTCTTGCAGTTCCAAGCGATGTAACAAATGCTGGTGCATCTACAACGTTCCAATCGTCTCCATCCTTCACATAGAGTCTGTTGTCTGCTGCAGCATACAAACTTCCATCATAAACAGCGAAGTCAACGATCGGATGATTCGTTGGCTCTGTGAAGTCGAGTTTCCAGCCTGAAGGCCACGGGTTCATCAAGGGGTAATTGTCTTGGTTGTCTAAGTCAATAACATACGGTGTGTCTCCCATGCCGTCGCTGCCAGTCTCATTCTGATAGGGACCTCTGAAGAAGTCAGCTCTAGCGTAGTCACTCCAATAGTTTCCGCCAGACGGGTAACCATCATCCCAAGCGTTCTGACTGTGATCCTCTATGTAGACTTGCTGAGTGTTGTCTCTGAAATCGTTGTGGTAGATGGTGTTATTAGAAGAGAACTCGACTCGAATGCCATCACCACCATTGTTTGTCACATTGTTCTCTGAAACTGTGTTATTATAAGAACCGCAACAGAAAAAGATACCCGCGTCGCTGTTTCCTGCTATGTCGTTTTCGGTAATATTATTGTCAGACGACAGCGAAATCCCAACACCAATTTGGTTGTTTGCTATATGGTTTCCAGAAATGGTGTTGCCTGAGCATTTGGAAAGGTCAATACCGTACCAACCGTTTGCAACTATATCATTCCCAGTAACATTGTTGTTGATCGATGACCAACTGTTTAGTCTAATGCCACACATTTGATTCGCCATCACATTGTTCCCAGAAACATAATTGCTTGAACCACTGATCGAGATGCCATCCGCGTTGCCTGTCATGCTGTTATTGACAATGGCATTGCAGGAACCGTCACACCAAATGCCTGCTTCCACACCGTTTGTTATGTTGTTTCCAGAAATGGTGCTGTTGCCTGAAGGCCAATAGAGGCAGATGCCAACCGCAAAATCTCTGACGTTTGTGTTTTTGATCGTCACACTATTTTTTCCAGCAAGGCTAACTCCAGTTCCGTTACCTGTTCCCTGAACCGTGTAGCCTGCCCCGTCTATTACGATATTGTCTCTTTGTATGACGATTGCGCTGGAACTATCTGGAACGTTTCCCGCGATGTTGTCTGTCAACGTGTAAGTCACGTTATCAACGCTGGAAATCGGCGCCGTTGACGGTTGTATGCTTCCGTCAGCACGAATGTAAATGGTTTCGGTCCAAGCGTAATCGGACTTGACAGGTTGAGCGTCAAACGCCACTGTTAACATGCCGGTTAACAACAGTGTGAGAATCAATGCTGAAACTGCTTTTCTCTCGATAACCAACTTATTCCCCTTCTCCCCAGCAACTGTAAACGATACTTTTGGGTCAATAAATGCTTTATGGAAACGTCTTCCATAGGCATGAAACAAAAACAGTATGTGCTCTTGTGAATCAAACGCAACTTTCACAAAGGCAAGGCAAACATGTTTAGAACATGCAAAATGACGATAAGTATCTTTCGTGGACTGAACCGCGCATCATATGAGTCGATTCTAAGACCAGAAGCCCGAAAGAACTCGACACGGCAAAAAGAGGTAAAAGAAGAGGGTAGAAAAACCGCTTCAGAGCGCCTATACAATCTTTCCTCCCAACTAACTGACTCTTTTTCACTCCCCTTCAACTCGGTTTTTCACTCCTCTTCAATCCGTATAGGCTCAGTTTTTAGAGATCCAGTTTTAAGAGGCTGAACGAGAAAGAAGCTTAAATGCCCGTAGTGTTCCTCTCTGAGAGCTCTAGAACTTAACTGCAAGCATTTCATTAGCGTTCTGGCCTTTAAAGAGCTGCTCGCACTGTTCGCTGTAGCTCAGGCCTGATCCGAGAAAGCCCATGCCAAGGCTATGAAGGAGGCAAACCTGAACAAGCTTGCGAACCTCATAAGGATCTGCGGGTTCCTGATGCAGACTAAGACCTATCTCTTGTGGCAAGGGATTAGATCCACAAATTCAGAGAATCCTCGGCTTTCTAGTGGGTTCTTTTGGTCTTCGGCTTCAGTTTCGTGAAAACCACTGTTAGGACACTCATTAGAGCTATGTATGTTAAGAGTGGCTCTGTTTTCGTGGGAACCTGTGTTTGGTATGAGTAGCCTCCGACTGGGACTGTTGGGGCTGTTATGCGGGCGGTTTCGGATTGTGCTGTGTTGGCTTTAGCGTCTGTGACTTTGAGGTGTATGTAGTAGATTCCGCTTGTGGTTGACGTAAACGTCCATGACGCGGAGGTTGCTGATGAAACTGGGTTATTGTTCAGATACCATTGATAACTATATGGTGGATATCCGCCTGAAACCGTTGAAGTGAAGTTCACCGAGCCACCCGCATGTATTGATGCTGACATCGGAGAAATTGAGATTGCCAACTGAGATGCAACACTTACTGATGCTTGGTTGGATTCTACAGTATTTCCCAAATTGTCCGTCACATTCAGGTAGACATTGTAGTTTCCAATTGGCTGCAATGCGAAAGTCCAGTTACTCGAAGTCGCTCCTGAAACTGCACTGCCATTAAGATACCATTGATAACTGTAGGGGGGCGTTCCTCCGCTTGTTGTTGAAGTGAAAATGACCGACTGGCCCAAGTAAATTGATGCTGAAACTGGGCTTATGGACACTTCAAGCGGCGGCACATGAACGAACACAGCTTTCAACGTGCGGTCGCTATTCATTAGAATGGTGTATGGATTGGTTGAGCCAACATTAGCTGTGTCAAGCTCCCAGTGATCAAAAGTGTAGTTCATACCCGGAACTGCTGTTACATTGATTGAGGAGCCATTAACATATGTGTATGTTCCGGAAGCAGGGTTCGTTGTTCCGCCTAAGGTCATAATAATCGTCAGGTTATAGGTTAGAGATGGTGGGGAGCCATAAGGATTCATCAAAGGATAATGGTCCAGATTGTATGCGTCAATAATGTAGTGTGAGTCGCCTATGCCGTCGCTGCCAGCTATGTTCTGGAAAGGGCCATTAAACAAGTCTGTCCCAGTGTAACTGGGACTCCAGTAGTTTCCGCCGCTTGGATAACCATCATCCCACGTGTTGAATGAGGGCCCTTCAATGTAAACTGGAGCATTGTTGTTCAAGACATTGTTATGAAAAATCCTATTATCTGAAGCTTCATCAATCCAGAAGGCAGAATACTTGCTTTCTGAAATGTTGTTTCCAACAATGATGTTATCGTCTATATATGGACCGAGCCTAATGCCACGAGAGTTATTCTTTATATCGTTTCCACTGATAGTGTTTTCCCTTGGATAATAACCCCAGAGTACGATACCATCACTAGCGTTTTCTGTTATGTTGTTTCCTTCTATCCTATTACTGCTTGAACCGTCCCAAAGGAGAAGGCCTATGCCGTAATTGCCAGAAATATTGTTACCGCTTACAGCATTGCCCGAGGACGTATCAAGCTCGATGCCACATTCCGCGTTGTTCATTGCGTTGTTGGCGACAATAGTGTTGTTTGAAGACTGGAAAAGATAGATGCCACAGTAGCTATTCGCTAACACATTGTTTCCATGGATGTTGTTGCTGTTCGAGGATGACAAGACCTCTATTCCGCTTGTGCTGTTCGTTATGCTGTTATTTGCAATGTTCGAGTTGTTTGTATTCCATAGCTGTATGCCTGCGTCTGTTTGAGAGAGGCTAAGATTTTCCACAAGGATTCTGTCGCAGTTTACGAGTAATGCCTGTCCTGCGTCGTGGTTAATTATGAGATCTGACTTGTCTTCAAGATAGATAAGGGGTTTGCCATTTACCAAGTTATCCTCTACGATGTTTCCATTAGAATACCCCACACGCAGACCACAATTGACAAAAACGTTTCCGCTGACATTATTGTTAGAGGATTTGTGAAGCCTGATGCCATAGTTGCTGCTAGGGCACTGAATCGTGAATCCACTTACTGTGACGTTGTTCACAAAACTGGCCAATATGCCATTTGCACCGTTTATGATTGTCGAGTTTTTATTTTCGCCGACCAACGTCAGGGCTTTGTCTACTGAAAGAGATCCAGCATACGTTCCATTCTTAACGAAGATCGTGTCTCCGTCGCTTGCAGCGTTTATAGCTCCCTGTATTGTTGGATAGTTGTCTGGGACTATGATTGTTGTGGGTATCGCTCCGACTGAGTGAATGTTCAATGCACATGTTGACATACCCACCAGTAACAGTACAATCATTATTTGAGAAACCATCTTCTTCAAATTTACCTTTCTCCTTTCTCACACATTCACAGTTCGAGTAATTGAATTAAAGGTTTGCCAAAGCAAATACTAGAAGAAAGTTCTATGACATTTCTCAGGAAAACAGGAGAGGGTTTTTTGCTGGTCGTGTCTCCACTGTGGTGGATATTCTATAAGCGCACTTTCGTGCGTTCAGGAGTGTAGACAATTGTGACTGTGAGTCTTTTTTGGCTTGAGCCAGTGTAAGGATGATCCAAGTTCTGCATGTCTACTTTTCTGGTTCTTCCCATCCTCTTGATCTTCCAGTCTTTAAGACTGCTGCGCACAAGCTGAGGGTTGTTTGTCACGATCGTGAAGGGTAACTTCGTCGTTTGTGTGTAGTAATCTGCCATGAAGTTCAAGAATTGTTTTCCTATTCCGATGCCTTGATAGTCTGGCAGAACGACGAGCCTTGAGACGCGATGATAAGTTGTTCCGAAGTGACATTTCATTATCGCTATGAAAGCTACTGCTTTTGACTTGTAGAGGGCCACATAGTTTCTGGTGAATGGTGAGAGGCTAGAGTTCAGATAGTGATATGGCCTAAAGGCTCTCCAAAGACTTCCTGAGCATCTGTAGACGCTGAGCCTAATCTCTGGTTTAAGTCTTTTTTTTTGACAAACTGCATAGTATCCGTATAGAACACCCAGTCAGGTTCCAACCAATCGATAACGTCGTAGTGGCAGGTGACAGCGATGAATTTCCTGTTTGTTCTTCTTACTGCTTTAGAGATTGCGTAGGCCGACACCTGCGCGATTTCCCGGTCAACCAAGCTCGTAAATTCATCGAAGACAATCAGATTCTCAGTTGACGTTAAGGCTCGGGCAATGTCTACTCGCATCTTTTCTCCTTGGCTAAGCTGATCGTAGCTTTTCAGCCAATCAGGAGGGCTTGCGAACCTCACACTGCATAGGATTCTGGTTATGTCTGAGACTGAAAGGTCCTTTGGGAAATCGTCAAGTATTGATTTGTGCGTGTATTGAAAGCCCAAGATGTATTCTTTCGGGAACAATGTTTTCGCTATGCTTGTTTTGCCTGTTCCAGACCGTCCAACGATTATGCCGATCTGCCAATCATCGTCTTCTATGGACAGAGATCCTGTGAACCGTTTCTCCAGCTTGCAGTCTGACAGCGTGAACGAGCCGATTACTGACTGCGCTCTGAATGATTCTGGGTTTTCCCATGTTTTTACAATGTCAAAACTCGGCATTTATACCCAGCTTCTACGAGTTTTGTGTAAGTTTCTTCCTGTTGCTTTTCATTCTCGCATTCCACAATAACTTCAAAAGCAGAAGACAATTCCAAGCCCTTCTCTGCTTCTCCATTTTTCAAGGCTTCCAAGTACCGTTCAAGCTTCTCATCAGACATTACGAGAAGCCGTTTCAGGTCTTCCTCATTACCCACGGAGACTATGCAGTCAAATTCCTGTGCATCCAAAAGGAAATCGTGGTCCCCGCGAAGCTTGTTCTTGATTTGACGGAGCAGTCTGCGGTCCACATCTTCTATTGGAAGCCTTATCACGCTAACATGGGTCATCCCAATACGTTTTGCAGCTTTCAACCGTTGCTCTCCGTCAGCAACGAGCAAGTCTTTGTTCGTGATTATGGGGTCTATGAACTTGAATCGTTTTATACTTTCTACCAGAGCGTCAAGCTGTGCATCTGTCATTCGATTTGGGTTCTGCCTATCAGTCTTCAGTTTGTCTATCGGCACGATCTCTGTGGGAGGAATCTCAATCTCCATATTCATTCGGCTTCTCGCCTTTTTTCTCACGATTTCTGATAAGTCATTACCTCTTCTAGCCTCTTCATCAACTCGCCATACTCCGCAATCATTTTCGTTCTATCCTGTGATGCTTGAGCTGACTCCAACCCTAAGAGGCTAACCATGCTTCGAGTAGCGTCAAGCATAACCTTCAAAGCTGCTGGCTTGGCTTCCACGTTGCCCTGAATAAGCATGAAGGCTGCTTCCCTGTAGATGCGTTCATACCTATTGACGACTATGAGCCTCGCCTTGTCCAGGTCGAAAAGCTGAGTGAATAGCGGCTGCCACGTCTTACGAGTCTCCGCGTCATAGTAGATGGACCTCTCTGTTTTATGGTATTTCTCGCTGAGCTGTTTCACTATTTCAACGAGCGATAAGCCTAATCCTTCGAGCTTCAGGAAATCTAAGCGCCTTTCAACGACTTGCTTCATTCAAGACCCTCTAAAACTGAAAGTTTAATTTCATTCTCATCCATCATTGTGGTTCGCTTGAGCACATCGCCGGCGTACTTGACGTTCTGTTTCTGCTCTGGCGAGAGAAAGTAATAGGGTTCCTCTTCAGTGGATAAGCCATATTTGCGCAGAACCTTAAAGTAGGCTTCAACCATCTCAAAAATTCCAACGCCCCCCAGCAATTTGAGCCATTCCCTGCCTTGATTGAGCCAGTTAAGTGTTATGTGAGCGTAGAAACGAACAACTTTCCTGTCGTACTCGGTGGCGAAGGCTTGCAGCGTTTCGACTCGGTCAAACGATTCTTTGACGGTAAACATTAATCGAGTGAACAGCGGGACTCTTGCGTCGTTTTTGGCTTCCACGACATTGACCGTGTCGTCTTCGTCTTCCCTCTGATCAGAGAGCTTGGGATATTTTTCTGAAAGTTGCTTCCGCAGCCTCCCATACTGCCCGAGCCGCAGAAGGTCAAGTCCAGTCATCAAACTGATATCCACCCCTTCCTTGTCCAGCGTCGCGGCAAGGCATTCCGCGAGCGTCTTGTTTGGCTGTTTCCCGTCAGATTCACTCATTGCCTATCAACCCCTCTTCCAACTTCAATAGACAAACTCGGTGAACTGGCTTGCCGTCATAGATGCCCGTGTCTGTTGTATCTTCTGGCAAAGGCTTCAGGCAAATCCAACAAGAAGGAATGATATTTGTAACGACTGTAACCTCAGACAGATCTAAGGATAGTTTTTGATCTCTAGAAGTATGGTTAAGTAGTGATGCCGTTACAGTCGTTACAAACTTCAGAAATTGCCAAACGTGGGTAGGTTTGCCCTCAATTCTAGACATTGTTTGCTTAGCCTGTGGCAGGTACTGCTGCATGTTCTCGGTGAAGTTTCGTTTCTTCATTGTGTGAAGACCGTTATCCAAGCAGAAAACTATGTATTTCTGGTAGAGCGTGGCTTCCGGAATTATAGCCCTATCGCTTGGATCGTGGGCCAGGTTTTCTTCTATGTAGGCTTTCGCGCTGTTGCTTTGTCGGATGTACTGGGTTCTGAGTTTCTCAATATCCTCTTCTGAGCTAAAGCATTGGTTTTCAAAAAGCCGTTTCAATCCCTCAAGTGCATAGTTTAGGAAGCCGCTTAACTCATCTGGAGTTGTGAGCTTATCCAAGAGATGTTTATCGCATTTGGACCCAGTGAAGACGTTATTGCATGGTATGATGATCCAGCGTCGGAAAAAGGCCCCTGTGTCGTCCATTGTCTCTGGGACTTTGTTGCATGCGAATCCGCATTTTGTTTTGCTCAGCTCGGTGAATCCTTTCTTGAATTTTTCTTCCATGTTGATTGGGTCGTTTCCACATAGCATTTTGTATACGCCGGTGTTTCCTAGAGCTTTGTCGGGTATGTCTGCACATAGATTGGCCAGTTTGTCGTGTAGTTGCGCTGGGGCGAATCGGTTATTGCATAGAGCTTGGATTGTAACGTGGCTTACATTCTCTGAGCCTAACAACGCTGTGATCAGATTCAGAAGTGTTGACTTTCCGTTTGCTCCATCTCCGACAAACATGAAGGTTTTATGGATGAACATGTCACGGTAAAGGCAGTAGCCGACGAACTCTTGAACTTGTTTTTCATATTCTTTGCCGACAACTTCCACTATGAACTTTCTTATGACAGGACAGTCTTTTGACGGGTCGAAGGTGACGGGTATCTTCACGGTCAGAAAAGTCTCAGTTGACTCTCTGACTAATTCACAGGTAACCACGTTTAAGATTCCGTTCTCAGCAACTATGAGGTCTTTAGCTGGCTCCGGTCTTTCCATGAACGTGGCACTCTTGATGTAGAATCGGATATCATTAAGCTGCTTTTCCCGTGTGTCTTCATCCAACAGTTCTACCATGCGCTCTCGAATCAGCTGCTCTCCGTCAGGCTTGTAGATTCTGTCTTCAGGATGGTAGATATAGAGGGTGTCGTTGTCTCTCATCGTCACGAAGGTATGTTCATTGAGTAGGAGCTTGGCGAATCTAACAGGATTGAACTCTTCCTTATCCGCGTCTGCATGGTTCTTGTACTTGTGTGCCTTGCACTTCACTCCGTCTCGCTGGTCGGGAAGAAACTCGCAACGTAGCGGATCGCCAAGGGGAGTTCCACATGATCCGCATTGTGGTGTGAGCACAAGGGCAGTAGGCGGTTTGAGCATTGGTTTGGTCGTGTATTGTCTGCATTTTTGGCACTCATAGAACTTTGTTCCAACATCATCGGTATGGTGCAAGGCAACTTCGCCCTTGCAGTGGGGGCAAAGCAAAACTTCGAAGTCTTGAGTCTTGGTAATCTGTTCCGCATGCGGAACAACGTCAAGCGTCTTTTCTTCGGTCAATTGGCCGCCTTCGCTTCAAGTTTCTCGCAATTGATAATCCTGATAGCGTCCTCCAAAATCCCTTTGAGTTCTGACAGGATTTCTGAAGTATCGGCGGCTTTGGGTTTGGTCTCGGTCATGGCTTCCTCTCCTTCTCTAGAAGTCTGCGCACTGCGTCTCGGATCAGCTCGCTCTTGCTGGCACGGATACCTGAACTGACGGCTTCTTCCACTTGTCGGTCAAGGTCCTTGCTGATCAGGACGTTCCAATTCACTGTCGTTCTTTCGTTGTTCATGCGCATTCACTGCGTGGCAATATGCGCAGATGTTAAATATGCGGTTTTGTTACTGAATTTAGTAATGGGTGGCGTGCACGTCCAAGACAGAATGGAAACGATGGGCGCAAGAAAGCCCAGTGCCAAGGGGCAGAAGTGAAACCAAACAGGAGAAGAGCAGAAGGGGCAAAAGGAGACATGACCTCCGTGAGAGAGCCCGCAGAGCAATAGAGGACCTAGCTTGCGTCATGGATCAGCTACCAAAATTGTCCGAACATCCTGAACGAGACTATGCCATGATTTTTGAGGATGAGTCGCGTTATTTCAGAATGCTTGACGCTTGCAATGAAGCCTACAAAACCAGCTATAAATCGTTGAGGAAACTCGCGAAAGAAGAAAACTGGAGTCCTCTTAAGCAAGCGCTGTTGAATGCAGGGATATTCGCCTCTGACAAAGAAATGTTCAATCCTGAACGGCGCTCTGCTTTGGCGAAAAGACTTAGAAGCAAGGGGAAACGAGCCGGGATAGACTACATGGAACACTTGAGACTGGCCGTATTGGCGCAGGAGCATATGCCAAAACCCAAGTGGACTGCAACCTGTCCAAGATGCCATCTTGAGCAGTTTCCAACCACACTCATTGATCCTTGTCCAAAATGTGGCTATAAAGGTGCTGTTATACCTGATCTTTACATGCCTTAGCGTATAATCGGCAACTGTTTCTCAGCAAAAACTTACTGTCCAGTGTGACCACGTCCTTTCTCTGTGTTCATTACGTTTGACAGCCTTGCCTTCCTGAGGAAACGCAAGTGAGAAGCCCGAGAAGTAGACGGAGTCTACTGAATAGCAGCCGGGGTCTCCTATTTCCGCAGTCAAAGGAGACGTCTCCCGCAAAACCGCCCCCTTTTTCTCTAGCAGTAGTAGACACTCTTGCAGGGATTCTGGTTTTTGTTTGACTCATATGATGCATAGGTTAGTCGGTGACAGATTTCAAGCTTTACGTGGTATGTCTGGTTGCATTTATCTTACCTTCGTGAAAGTTGCGTTTAATTCAGCTTGCTATGTTTATTTGTTGTTTGATGCTTCTAGAGGAAGGTTCCACAAAAGATATAGAGAAGAAAGTGCTGGAATAGCTTATCAGCTCAGTCGAAGGGGAGAAGGCGAAAATGAAGAGAGCATTATCTACTTTCATGTTTGTTTTGCTTCTGGTGAACACGTTAGCATTCTCATTTAATCTTCAGAGCGTCAAGGCAAGTGGAACCATATTCATTAGGGCTGACGGCAGCACAGACCCGCCTGATGCGCCTATAGCAACGTTTGACAATGTCACCTACACTTTTACGGGTAACATTGTTGACAAGATTGCCGTGGAAAGAGACAACATCGTGGTTGACGGAGCAGGCTACACGTTACAAGGAAGTGGTAGTGGAGGTTCGGAGTACAGAGGGATAGATCTTTCTGGAGGAAGCAACGTAACGATCAAAAACACGAACATCAGAGATTTCGGGTGTGGCATCGGGCTTAGCTCTTCTTCAGGCAACAGCATTTCTGGAAACAACATAACAAACAGCTATTATGGCATCTACCTTGTCTCTTCTTCAAACAGCAGCGTTTCTGGAAACAACATAACAGCAAACAGCGGGTGTGGCATCCGGCTTGACTTTTCTTCAAGCAGCAGCGTTTCTGGAAACAACATAACAGCAAATTACCAGGGCGACATCGTTCTCTGGTCTTCTTCTAACAATAGCATAGTCGGAAACAACATAACAGCAAACGGTTGGTGTGGCATCCTGCTCGAATGGTCTTCTTCTAACAACAGCGTAAGCGGGAACACGTTTGTCAATTGCGGCTTAGTAGTGTCTTTTTCCTATGGGAATGTGGTGACTGATAACTTGGTGAACGGCAAACCCTTAGTCTATCTTGAGGAAGTGTCAGACCATGCGGTTGAAGACGCTGGGCAAGTCATACTCGTCAAATGCAACAACGTGACCGTGGAAAACCTCAACCTATCCAACACTAACATAGGCGTTCAACTATGGGAGACAAACAACACCACAATCTCAAGAAACAACATAACAAACAATGGGTGTGGCATAGCCCTAAACGAAGAGGGGCAGGGCATAGGACTCTCCTCTTCTTCCAACAACACAATATCTGAAAACAATATAACAAACAACGGGAGAGGCATCTCATTGAGCTATGCATCTGCCAATTGCATCATTGAAAACAATATAGCACGCAACGGTTGGGGTATCGGACTTTGGGTCTGTTCAAACAACAGAATCATTGGAAATAATATAACGGACACTTATTGCGGATGGATTCCTGTATGGTATGGATTGAGCGGTATCGATTTCTATGGATCCTGGGACAACATTGTCTTAGAGAATAATATTGCATCTGGCATTCGCGGAATCTACTTGGAGGGGTCTCCCAATAACAGCCTGTATCATAACAATCTCGTTAACAACACTGATCAAGTTCTTTCTTTTTATCACTCCACGAATATTTGGGATAATGGTTATCCTTCTGGCGGAAACTACTGGAGTGACTACACGGGAATAGATCAGAAAAGTGGATCCTATCAGAATGAGACTGGCAGCGATGGCATGGGCGATACGCCATACGCTATTAGCGCAGACAGCCAAGACAACTACCCACTTATGAACCCGTGGCCTTTAGGCTGGAGACTCGACTTCGCTGGACCGACAAATCATCCGATCGTCGACTTCGCCGTTTATAATGGAAGCTTGTACGCTGTAGCCGACAACAGACTCTATGTGAAGGAAGGAAGCAGCTGGAACGTTATAGACGCGTCGACCTTCGTGACTTCGCTTGAGCCTTACGGTGACAAACTCGTCGTCGGCGGACAAGGCGGACTGTACTGCTATGATGGGACATCGTTTAGCCTAGTCTTCTCGGTGCCCACTTACATCAAAGTGCTCGGAGCCTACAGCAACACGCTCTATGCTGGAACCGTGCTCGACAACCCTCCGAGACTCTACTACTGCAACGGCTCAGCTGACAACCCAAGCGACTGGCACATAGACACAGGTTTCTCAGGCATACTGAACTTTTCAGGACCGTTTGGAAGTATTGATTCATTCTGGGCTTCCAATGACACTATGGGCGCTCCTGTTGCGTATTGGAAATTTGATGAAGGAAGCGGAACAACAGCCTACGACAGCTCTGGAAATGACAATGATGGTACAATATGTGGAGCTTCTTGGGTTGATGGAAAGTTTGGAAAAGCCTTGAGTTTTGACGGTGTCGATGACTATGTCGTCGTAAACAGTTCATCCTCTCTCTCACCGCTTCTTGATGGCTCCGTGGAATTCTGGTTCAAGCTAGCAAGGAATGTGACTGCTGGAGATGACCAAGCTTTCTGCTTGATCTCTGTTCCAGGCACGTTTTGGACTACTCCAGGAGCTTGGAATATACTATTGGATTCTCGCACTCTGATTGGAGATGATGCAGGAAAACTACATGCCGGAATATGGGATGGTTCTTCGTGGCACTGGGTGAAATCTGCTCAGACGTCTTGGCTTTCAGACTGTTGGTACCACGCTCTCTGGACATTCGGCTCAAAGGGTCAAACGCTGTTCATAAACGGAGTCAACGTCTCCGCTGAAGGCTTCACGGGTCAAGCATCTTTCGCCGACCAAGATGACATGTTGATAGGCATGGACAGAGGCAATCTGTTTCAATACTTCAACGGCACAATTGATGAGGTCAAAATATATGATTATGCCAGAACCCCCGAAGAAATATGGAGCGATTACTGTATGGGAACCAAAATGTATGTTGCTTCAGGAAGCACGATATACTCTTATGATGTGACTGGTTGGAACCAGGTCAAGACATATGACGACGTTTATGCTTTTCTTGACATGCAAGCCTACAATGACAAGCTCTACTTGGCGACAAGAGATCAAGGCTGGAGAAAGCCGTACTACGAAGGTGGAACGGGCTTCAGCGGAAGAGTGATCGAGTATGACGGCGAAAACTGGACAACTGTGCTCGACCATGACTACTGGGTCTATTCGCTAGAAGTCTACGACGACAAGCTCTACGCTGGAACAGCAAACAAAATCCTAACATACAAC
>Ga0315279_10004664_pt1 | contig 18302 bp, 16 predicted proteins | sample YL17G06_20_MG_FD_203694 | JGI IMG/M metagenome (GOLD analysis project Ga0315279, IMG submission 203694) | Sediment microbial communities from Yellowstone Lake, YNP, Wyoming, USA - YL17G06_20 | ecosystem: Environmental > Aquatic > Freshwater > Lake > Sediment | place: USA: Wyoming | collected... | reverse complement strand
TTTTTGTTATCACAGAGTTTATTAGCAGTTATCATTTCCAATTTGGTCATTGTTATACCTCCAATATGGTTTTGAATCCTGCTAATATTATATCACATTTCTAACAACATTAAATAGGGCGACTACCTAAAATTTAAGTATAGCTAAATGTCAACGACCCACGACTAAAGTCGAGGGCTTGTAAAAGCCCTTGTTGACTAGCCTAAGTCTTTTCTGTTCTTCCGTTTCTCAGTCACGTTCCGCCGTGCAACGGAAGAACCGCTGAGTCGGAAAGTTAAACCAATCACCTTTTGTCGTATTGGGATTCAGATTGTATGACAAAGTAAAATATAACAATCAAGAATGTTTTGTTTTTGGTAGGCGTCTAAGTGGTAGTTTTGATATACGGTTACTTGACGGAACAACGGTAAACGCAGGTGTTGGTTATAAAAAGGTAAAAGTGTTAGAGCAACGTAAAACAATTTTAATAGAAAGGAGAAGGGCAATTAAAAGGATATGTCCTCCAACGGCTAAAGCTCATTGGTTTCCTTGCCCAAACGGATCATGATGAATTGGTGGCAATTGGAAATACAGGAAGTAACCAAAACTCTCGAAGCTGATACGACAAAAGGACTCTCATCAGACGAAGTAAAACAAAGACTAGAGAAATATGGACCCAATCAATTAAAGGAGAAAAAAGGACATTCTGCTTTTAGCATCTTTCTGGATCAATTTCGTGATTTTATAATCTGGGTACTGATCGGCGCGGCAATTGTATCTGGTTTTTTGGGTGAATGGATAGATGCACTTGCTATAATCGCTATTGTTATCTTAAACTCTATCATGGGATTTGTGCAGGAGTATCGTGCAGAGAAATCGCTTGCAGCATTGAAAAAGCTATCCAGTCCTACATCAAAAGTCATTCGTGATGGACAGCATAGTATAATTGAATCATCACAATTGGTTCCGGGTGATTTAATCGAATTGGAATCTGGAGACAATATACCTGCTGATAGCCGAATCGTTTGGCTAACATCCAATTTCAGTGTCCTGGAAGCCAGCCTTACAGGAGAATCAACACCTGTTACTAAGGTAACTCATGTATTAATGGATGAAAAAGTATCCCTTGCCGATAGAACAAATATGGTATATATGGGAACTTCTGCCACACACGGCAAGGCACGTGCTTTCGTTACAGGAACGGGTATGAATACCGAATTGGGTAAAATTACCGGGATGATTCAGGGTATAGAAGAGGAATCAACACCACTTCAGAAAAAATTAGAGCAGTTTGGAAAATGGATAGTCTACGCATGTTTTGTATTGGTTGGTATGGTTTTCATAATGGGCTTGATCCGTAAGCGAGAGGCAATGAGTGAATTACTGAATGGTGATATTCTGGGATTTATCAGAAATTCTTCAGTAAGAGAACTGTTTATGACTTCAGTAAGCCTTGCTGTTGCCGCTATACCAGAGGGTCTGCCGGCTGTGGTGACAATCGCACTTGCTTTGGGCGTCCAGAGGATGGTGCAACGCCACGCACTTATAAGAAAACTACCATCTGTGGAAACACTCGGATGTGTAACTGTTATATGCTCTGACAAAACTGGTACTCTCACAAAGAACGAGATGACGGTTAAATCCATATATACTGGTGGTAATCTTTTTGAGGTAACGGGCATAGGCTATGAACCCAAAGGGGATTTTCTTATTGATAAGAAAATAGCGAATTATTCGGATTATCCAGAACTGAAAAAGACTTTGATCTCCGGGGTATTATGCAATGGTGCGCAGTTAGTCAAAGATAACGGTACATATAAAATATTGGGTGATCCTACCGAAGGCGCTATCCTAACGAGTGCTGCTAAAATGGAATTGTGGAAAGATCGTCTTGAAAACGATTATCCATTCATTGATGAGATACCTTTTGATTCTGAGCGAAAAAAGATGACGATAATCCGTGAAGATAAAGAAAAATTAATTGCTCACACTAAAGGCGCTCCTGACCTTCTGTTGAATCATTGCACAAATATTGAAGAAAATGGTGTTATAAGAAGCCTGAAAAATGAGGATAGAAATAAGATACTTAAAGCCAATAGCGATCTTGCAGATCAGGCAATGCGTGTTCTGGCGATAGCATATAAGCCTCTGGATGATAAAACTGAGAAATTCGAGATTGAACACATCGAAAAAGACTTAATATTCTTAGGGCTCGTTGCAATGATTGATCCTCCAAGAGAAGAGGTTAAAGATGCGATCCAGATATGTAAAACAGCAGGTATAAAAACCGTCATGATCACTGGCGATCACAAGAATACTGCTGTGGCAATTGCCAAAGAACTCGATTTCTATGATAAAGACTCAATTGCTTTGACGGGTGAGGAGTTAGATAAACTAAGTGATGAGGAATTTGAAAAGGAAATTAAAAAAATACCCGTATATGCAAGAGTATCGCCAGAAAATAAACTACGAATAGTGCGAACCAGACGTAAACTTGGAGAGATTGTGGCAATGACAGGAGATGGTGTTAATGATGCACCGGCAGTGAAGGAAGCGGATATCGGTGTTGCGATGGGAATAACCGGCACTGACGTCACGAAGGAAGTCTCAGACATGGTTATAACCGACGATAATTTTGCTTCTATTGTTTCGGCAGTTGAAGAAGGCAGAGGTATCTATGATAACATAAAGAAATTCATCCACTATTTGCTTTCGTGCAACGCTGGTGAGATATTGGTTATGTTCACTGCCTCGCTGTTTGGATGGGCTTCACCACTGATTGCCATCCAGATTCTTTGGGTTAATTTGGTGACAGATGGACTTCCTGCACTTGCATTGGGAGTTGATCCAGTCGATCCAAATATAATGAAAAGATCACCTCGTCCACCTCATGAGTCCGTATTAACAAAGCATAGCGGAATTTTACTCATTGCGCAGGGCGCATTTATAGCCTTTTGTACTTTATTAGCTTTTAGTATTTCTCCATATCTTATACCCGAACAATTAAGTGAGTCAGAATTACTCAAACACGCAAGAACATCAGCTTTTATAGTGCTTGCGATCAGTCAGTTGTTCCATTCATATAATTGTCGAAGCAATAGAGAATCTCTATTTAAGCTTGGTCTATTCACCAATAAGAAGCTTATATATGCCACTGGAATATCCTTTTTACTTCAGATGGCGGTTGTATACTTACCATTCCTTGGGGTCATATTCAAGACCGTTGCATTGTCACCGGTTGAGTTAGCAATCGCTATTGCAATTTCATCATTCCCGCTTTGGGCGATGGAAATTGTAAAGGTTGTAATTAGAGCTAAAAGTCGGGATAATAGAGAACCTTTGATGCTAGTAAATAGGAGGATAAAAATGAGTTGGGAAGAGGATTTGCAAAGATCCATGTTTGTTGGAGAAAAGCTTATATGGAAATGTAAGATAAACAAGCCAAGTGATAAGGATCCAGATTTGGTAAAATCTTGGTTTGCTCAGGATATTTATTTTACTACTCAAAGGATATTGTGGGGTATTAAGGAAGATATACCTTATGATATTCCGTATGAGACTATTAGTGGCATTCAGTTAGGTCCTCCGGAGCCTGGAACTGGTTTCGCATATATGAGAGCAGTGGGTGGTGGTGGAGTAATTGAGGTTGCAAGTTATGTGAAATCGGCAATCTTTATGTTTTCTAACAAAGAATTACTAAGATATGCTGAATGGTTGCTTCGAAAAGTAATAGCTGGAGAATTACTAACCCCGGCAGATGGGATGCCTGATATTACTGGTACAAAGGACCCTAATGCTCCTCCTCCCACGCCTAAAGCAAAAAAAGGATGTTTCATCGCTACTGCGGCTTCGGCACCAGACTCATTTGAGGTGATTTACTTATCTGAGTTTAGAGATGAGATAATCAGCAAAAATGCATTTGGACGCATGTTTATATCTTTCTACTATGCAGTATCACCGTCAATGGTTAAGGTGATTTCTAGTTCTAGTATATTAAAGTGGATTATACGAACAATATTCCTTCATCCATTAGTCTTAATGTTACGTCGTTTCAGACCCTTATAGACGTACATGTTTTGCACAGGATGATTTTGTCCATTTGTCAATTGCTAAATTTAGCCTATAATACTAGCACCAAAAGTTAGAGATAACTATGAACTATGAGAAGTTTCGACTATCAAGCACTCGAATACTAAACTTCGTACTGATCTTTTTGACAGTTCTGTCAGTGATATCGCTTATAATTGAGCTAGGAAATTTTGAGGTAAGCCCAACAACACAGAAAGACCTTGCTATCCTTAACTGGATCGTGGTATTTATCTTTGTAGCAGACACCTTTGTCAGATGGGCTATTAATAAGTTCAAATTAGCTTATTTAAGGAAATATCTACCTGATTTTATACTGACGTTTTCTTTTCTATTGCTTCTCATTGTTGTTTTTGGTTATTCCCCGACATCCATGAGTAATGATTGGATACCGCTTTTTATAGACTTGACCATTGCCAGAATTTTCATAGTGCTGTCAAGACTTTACATAGTTGGTAGCCCAATTTTCAGGATATTACGAAAAAGAAGCCGATCTTCAGAACCGAAACTTGCGCCAACCCAGCTATTTGTAATTAGTTTTGCGTTTGTAATACTCATCGGAACCGGGCTTCTCCTGCTTCCCGAAGCTACTAATTCAGGAAGCATCAATGTAGTAGATGCCCTGTTTACGGCAACTTCAGCAACCTGTGTTACAGGGCTTACCGTTCTTGATACAGGCTCATATTTCACCTTCTTTGGTCAACTGGTCACTATCATACTCATACAGGTCGGTGGACTCGGATTGATGACCGTCACTACCTTCTTTTCATTACTCGGCGGAAGGGGCATGAGTGTTCGTGAAAGCGTTTTCATGAGCAATGCTATGAACATCAAATCCCTTTCAAAAGTATCAAATCTTATAATATCTACATTAGTTTTAACCTTTGCTTTTGAAGCAATCGGGGCTTTGTTTCTTTATATAGACTGGGCAGGTTTTGGGAGATTCGAGTGGGGGTCAGTTGCATATTACAGTATGTACCATTCAATATCTGCTTTCTGTAATGCCGGTTTTTCACTTTTTGCAAACAATTTAGAGGACTTCAAGGGAGATATTACCGTCAATATGACTATCACGCTTCTGATAATCTTCGGTGGTCTGGGGTTCATAGTCATAATGAATCTTTTGCATTATTTCCGCTTTGGTATATTCAAGAAAGAAAGGCTTACACTACATACAAAGCTCATCCTTGTAGTAACGGGAGTTTTGATCTTGGTTGGAACGCTGCTGATTCTAGCAACAGAATGGAACAATGGGCTTGCAAATTTGCCATTATCTACAAAGCTACAGGGAGCTTATTTTCAATCCGTAACCCCAAGAACAGCAGGTTTCAACACGATAAATATGACTCATCTCACCAATGCTTGTTATTTCATGACCATAATACTAATGTTTATAGGTGCATCACCGGGAGGTACTGGCGGAGGGATAAAGACTAGCACTTTCGGAATATTCATCGGATCAATATTATCAATGCTGAAAGGCAGAACTAACGTTGAGATGTTCAAGCGCAGTATTCCAAAAGAAACGGTAACAAATGCACTTCTATTAACGACACTGACTCTAATGCTTCTCGCTCTCTTTGGATTTATCCTTCTAGTTACAGAAAATGCTGCACCGATTCACGTATTCTTTGAGTTAGTTTCTGCATTTGGTACTGTTGGTCTTTCTGCTGGAATAACATCAAATCTTACAATGATTGGTAAGTTAATAATAATTGCGACTATGTTTATTGGTAGAGTTGGTCCAATGACACTTATATTAGCAATCAGTCAGTTAAGGCAACAACGAAGAAGCGTTGGATATGAGTATCCCGAAGAAAATGTCATGGTGGGATAACTCTTAATGAAGGAAAAGTAAGGTGCCAAAAAAAGTAAGTAAAAGGACTTTAGCGTTAATAAGCAAAATAAACAGGGCTTTCCAAGAATATCCCATGCTGTCCGATGGAGACAGGGTTGCTATAGCTATGTCAGGCGGGCATGACAGCATGAGCTTGCTTCATCTGCTTGAGATTCGGAAACATCTCACACCTGAACGTTACGAACTCATTCCAATTCATATTATCGGAGATACACGAGGACCAAACGATACACCTGAACATAAACCGCTTATTGATTGGCTGGAAACTAACAGATATGCGTACATCGTTGCCCCAATGCAAATGTCACCAGACGAAAAACTACCAATGAATTGCCAGAGATGTACGTGGAATCGTCGTAGTACATTGTTTCGGATAGCAAATCGCTTAGGATGCAATAAGATCGCATTTGGGCATCACTTTGACGACATGGTTGAAACAGCCTTACTGAACCTGCTTTATCAGGGAAGAATGGCGACAATGTATCCTTATGCACCTTATTTTCATGGAGAGTTTTCACTTATACGACCATTAATTTACATAAATAAAAAAGAGCTTAGTGCTTACGCAACGGCAAATAATTTTCCATCACCACCACCAGATTGCCCCAGAGGTCACATATCGAAGCGAAAAATGGTCGCAGAAATACTGAAGATAGCGGATCAGGATTACCAGAACATGCGCTGGAATATCTTTCGAGCGGCGATCAATTGTATGAAACTTGATACTAACGCTAATCTTGTCTATAATGAACAAGAGATAAGCATAAATAAAAACATAGAGAAGGAGTAGATATTAGATAAATCTTGAAAAGAATACCATTATAAGTTATCATTATATGTCGGCATAAACTTGGTGTTTATTGATTTTTATTGTCAAGGTAATTGTAAATATTAATTGAATTCCTGGCAAAACAGGACATCGTATTGTAAATAAGATAAACAGAAAGAGGAGACCAAACTACCATGATGAAATTTATCAGGCTTAAGCTTAAATTCCTGATGTGGGTCGTTGCTTTTGGATTTGTCGGAGGATTATTCTTTATTGGCGGAAAAAAGGTTGGCCCATCGTGGCTTGCTGTCGTACTGCCAACTCGTATTTTAGCGGCAATGCCCGGCTGTGCCAGGTCTGCTGGTGTAGTCATGAGGATCGGCAATCAAAACGTTGGTGTAGAGGAATTTAAGAGAGTAAAAGAAAACACCATTGAGATTGCCAAGATGCGATACGGTGAAAATTTCGACGCATACACTGCAAATGCAGATTTTGATAAAGTGACCACAGAAAGTATCGCAAGATACTTTATACTGCTTCAGGAAACCGACAGACAGGGCATATACGTCAGCAAACAAGAAATCGAAGAGGGTATTATATCATTCCCAAGAGGGATGCCACCAGAGGCTGAATCAAGAGTCAAACCTATACCTTACTACGAATGGTCAAAGACTGCTGATGGAAAGTCCAGTCCCGTTGCACTTAAAAGAGTTCTTGAGAATCAAGGGAGAATTACGCTTAGTCAATTTACTGATGAAATCAAAAACGGTCTTCGTATAGCTAAACTCAGAAGCTTACAAAGCGCATCTGCGGCGGTCACCGATCTTGAAGTTCAGGAAGAATATATTAAGCAAAACGATAAAGCAAAAATAAAGTTTGTAGAAGTACCATTCAAAGATTTCGTTGACAAAGTGACTATCACTGATGCTGAAATAAACGACTATTTCCAGAAGAATATATATGAATATAAGCTTGGCGAACGAGTAAACATCGCCTTTGTTAGAATTAACCCCGGTGGCTTTGTTAATAAAGTCACCATAAGTGAGGGAGAGATCGCAAGCTATTACAAAACTCATCAACAGGAGTTTTTTGAGCAAGATGCGGTAAAGGCGATTCACCTCCTTGTTCAGGTTGACTCTACCGCATCCAAAGAAGATAAGGATAAAGCCAAAGCTTACGCTGAACAGATACTAAAGGATGCAAAGAAACCCGGTGCAGACTTCTCTGCTCTGGAAAATAAGTATAATAAAGAACCTTTTAAGGTAAAATATGAAGACTTGGGATTCTTTGGTCGTAATCAGATGGTTAAGCCATTTGAGGATGCAGCATTTTCGCTTGAGCCGGGGAGTGTCAGCAACGTAGTAGAAACCCAATATGGCTACCACGTTATCAAAGTTATGGATAAAAAAACTGCTTATGTTAAGACTCTGGATGAATCAAAAGCAGAGATATACCAAAAGCTGGCACTAGAGCAATCAGCAGTAGTGGCAAGACAGAAAGCAGATGATATTCAGTATACTGTAATGGCTGAGGAAAACCTTCAGTCTGCGGTTGATGCTAATCCTGATCTGGGATTAGTCGTTGTCGAAACGGGTTTCTTCGCTAAGGGAGAGCAAATACCAAAGATTGGGTCGGGTTATACTTATCGCAGTATCGCTGATGAAGCCTTTAAGATGAAAATTGGCGACATAAGTAATCTCGTGGAAGTTAAGTCTTATGGTGATAACGTGGTTGGTTACTTCATATTAAAGCTCTTGGGTAAAAAACCATCCGCTCTACCAAAATTAGATGAAGTAAAGGACAAGGTAATCAAGGACCTAAAATCAGAAAAAGCCAAAAAATTAGCAATGGATGAAGCACAGAAGATCATGGCTTCACGAGGAGCCGCTACTCTTGACGATCTAGCTAAAAAAAGTAATCTAAAAATCAGCGAGTCGGAACCATTTATTTTCTCCAGAGATGGCAGTATAAAGGGTAAGGATGGCACGATGGAGTCAAAAACTGCTATGCTACAGAGTTTCCGCATGAAAGCTGGCGAAATTGCTGGCCCTTATGAAGGCAGGAGTGGATATTATATAATCGAGTTAACCGAACGACAGCAAGTTGATGAAGCAAAGATTGCGCAAAATAAAACTGAATTGCGCAAATTACATGACCAGCTTCTAAAACAGAAGGAACAAAGGCTTTACAGTACCTGGTATCAAAAGGTGAGGGTGACAACAACAATAACAACCTTCATTTCATTTACTGAAGCCTCTTAGTTTTTGCATTAGTTTCGACAGTGGCAGTCCAACAACGTTGAAATAACAACCTTCAATTTTTTCAATAAAGACTGCCGCTCTCCCCTGTATACCATAAGCACCTGCCTTTCCTTCATACTCATTGGAATCAAGATAAGTGTTTATTTCATCGAGTGAGAGTTCACAAAAAGTCACAAGAGTCGTCTCTACCCATGTTTCTTTTTGACCAGTCTGAGCATCAAGAATAGCAACTCCAGTTATCACTTTGTGGGTCTTTCCACTCATCATTGACAGCATATTTAGAGCATCTGCTCTGTCAACAGGCTTGCCAATTGCTTCTTCATTGATCAGTATTTGTGTATCAGCGGCTATAACTATGCCTTCTTGAACTTTTTTTACAACATCCTGAGCCTTGTGCAAAGCTAATGCTTCTATATTCTTCAACGGGTCGTGATGTATTACATTATCTTCGTCCACATCACTTGGTATCACATCAAAAACAAACCCTATCTGTTCCAACAACTGCTTCCTTCGTGGTGAAACCGAAGCTAAAATCATCTTTTTTGACATACATACCTCAAGTATAAGAACATAACACCATAAATACTCGACCAATTGTAGGCTTTATGCTTATATGTAGGTGAGTTCCTCTCCCGGATGTTGTATACTAAATGTAATGAACACATAAAGTTTAGTAACACAACATTAAATCCTGATAAATCTCAATAATAGCGACAAGGGCATATTTGACGTTTTCCAGTGCTTCGTCCAAAGAATCACCTTCCGTTACCAATTCTGGCAACAGCGGTGAAGTGACAGTATATCCACCTTCGGGTTGCGGAGTAAATACGAGTGGAATTTTGCAGAACATCGGAGAATCTCCTCGAAAGGTTCCGATAAATGCTAAAGCGAATGGTTGGGTCTCGTTCATGACCACACTCAGAACATTTTCTAAGTGACATATCCTTTCCTCCTTAAATCGTTAGTAAAATAAACCATCCTGCTAAATCTAACATTGAGTTTATTATCGTACTGTCTCAAGCCTGCTTATTTTTGAAGGCTTCCTGATATTTCTTTATTACTTCCTCTTTTCTATGGCGAATCTGATCCATAATATCGGGTTTTGCGCCGGGCGGATAATATTCCCAGCTTATCTCCATCATCGCAAGGATATTTTCTAAATTTGAGCTATTGTCAAGTTCTGTTGTTGATCCCATGAAATAGCCAGTTGGCGCTTCTGCAATAGTCTTTCGGCAGACATTCCTAACCTGATCAGGAGTGCCGATAGAAAGCAATTGGCTCATATCAATTCCACCAGTGAAAAATATCCTGTCTTTATAAAGGCGATATATTTCGCCGACATCCATACCCGCTACTATTTCAATTGGATTAATCCCATCGATGCCTGTTTCTATTAGATCGGGCATGATTTCCATTAGGTAGCCGTCTGAATGGAATAGACATTTGATACCATGTTCATGATAGGCATCATTAAGGCGTTTTAGGCGGGGAAAGAACTCTCTACGCAACCAAGCAGGAGAGTGCAAAAGTTTTGCTTTCATAGCAATATCACCATAAGTAAGGGCAAACGGGGATATTTTCGGATCGGCGATAGCATGAATAATGGCGACTTCACATTCAGTGTATAATTCCAGATATTCAGGTATAAGTCCGGGGTCATCCACATCCATATAACTAAAGAATTGGATACTGATTGTTCCACGAATATCGTCTAAACCAACTCCGCTTTGGCGCAGACAGCAAACAACGTGATCTTCATTCATCCAGCTATATAGCCTCTCAAAAGATTTTCGTGTATTCTCGCCAGCTTGCTGAAGATTGACATTCTCTTTCCATTTACTAAGTGCCTGTATTTGATTTTTAACCCAATCCACTGCGGATTCGTAAGAACGAATAGGGTTATGCCTATAAGTGAGTGATCCATACCTTGCCCATTCCAGAAGTTTCGGATCATTGGTAAAATCAACAGGCGGTGGACTTGGCGCTGCCCCAACGCTACGAGCCATATCCAACATGCGGTCAACAGCTTGAGCCTGCAACTTTGCGCCTTCTTCGCCATAAGGTGCGTATACGCCTGTAAAATATTCTATGCAGTCGTCATTTACCATAAGATCATAAAGCGGAACACGGTCTGTCTCCTGATGATCAAATGTGGCAATAACCCTTTCCATTTTAGTCATTTTTTGCATTTATATTTTCTCCATCCTGACTTTCATTCGCCAAGAACCTTTAACCCAATTTATATATCGCTCCTCTGGAGCTTATCTTTTTTACGGACTTTGGGCTATAAATATATCACCCCTTCGGGGTTGAAAACCTTATGTTTTGCGAGCTTTAATAAAAAAACCTACACTTGTCAGGGGATCAAGGGGGATTTAAAAGCTTTCTCACTAGATTACCCGATTATTTAGTCAAATTTCATAATATTCCAAAAAACTGATCATTTATTGTAATCGTTAAAAAATGCCATTTTGACATAGTGTAAGGGCAGGTTTCGTTGATATAATAAAAGTCTACTTAGCCTGTTTTCAACACCTGTTGAAATCCTATTGATAAAGATGTGATTTCTAATGTCTTTTTATGTATTTAAACTCCATAGGAGTGGAATGTTTATAGAAAACGTTTATATAACTTAAACTCCGTTAGGAGTGAAATGTAAAAAATCATGAAAATTCACATTTCGCTCCTACGGAGAGAGTATTTATCGTATTCTCTCATATACGAAGCATATAAGATAGTATCCTGAACGGCATTGTCGGATCAACGGTTGACTGATTCTCTATGAGAATATAAATGATGACTTCTCTTGTAACTCCTTCTCTGTCCAAAAATGGTGCTGTAAATACAAGGTAAGCCTCTCGTTTTCTAAAGTTGTCAGATATGAAGGTACGGTCCAGACGTTGAAGATGATTATAATCTATATTCTTTGCCAGATCAGCGACAACGGCTAATAGCAATCCTCGTACGTTATCAGGAGAGCGTATAGCACGATCAGGAAACTCGTGGATAATCTGCTTTATTTCGTTTTGATTTTGGTACATTTATACTTTCGCAATTGTGATATTATGTTGGGTCTCGTTCCTCGACCCAACCTACCAACTGCTTCGGCTAGCAGTTCATTTAACGTACCTAATTCTCTTGCATCATTCAGGTGAATCTCAACAGCTTCTATAATATTTTTATATGCTTCTTCTATCGTATATCCACAGCTTGCTATACCCAGTTCAATACATACAGAAGAATACATATCTCTTTCCTTTTTAATATAGGTATTGCATATAATTCGCATTTTAGGACTTCCTTATTTAATGTTGACTTATTGACTAAGTATAGTGATTCATGGCTTGCGAGCCTTGCCATCGGCAAACTCTGTCCGTGCTTTCTCGATGAGTTTGTCGAACTTGCCAGCTTTAAAGTCAAATTTGATTTGCTGGTCCCAAAACTCATCCTCAAGTTGATAGAACCAATCTCGAAACTTTAAGAAATCTTCTTTGGGTAAATTTCGGATGCGTGTTTCGAGTTCTTCGATTTCAGTCATAATTCAAGCCCTTCGCTAGAAATTAAGCCAATGGGTTGCGGAGTAAATACAAGTGGAATTTTGTAGAACATCAGAGAATCTCATTGAAAGGTTTCGGTAAATGCTAAAGCGAATGGTTGTATCTCGTTCCAACCTACCAACTATGAAACAACTTTTGTTTTACTTGAATCAAGCAATTCATAGTAAGCGACAGTTGCTTTTATTTGATCCGATAGACCATACAAATCATTCAGTTTATCAATGGATACTTTTTCTTCTTTTTTATTTTCACCAAAGAGTGAAATATATTTCTGCGGTCTATTAAAATACAACCTGCATATTGGTTTATGACTGGTATTATCAAGCAAAATCCCGAAATAGTTGAGAGTATCTCTATGTGCTATGCGATTAGGATCAATAACTTCCCGAAGGATTGACTTTACGATAAAGAATCCCTCTAATTCTTCTTCAGTTGTTATAACTTGACTTTTGCCACCAGGGTCGGGCGGTAAATCATCAGTTCCACCGATTGTAGGCACAGGAGGAAGTTCATTTCCTTCAATTACTTTAGTCAAACGTTTGTTAATTTGCTCATAGAGAAATTGGTTCAAAGCCCGTTTAGTGATGTCAATGAATTGCTCTTTTATAATTTTGGTTTTTACCCCTGCATATACGCGAGATAAAACGAATAGCACAAAATCCTCGGATGGTGTCTCTAATTGCTCTAACATTATTCGCTTTATCTCTTTCGTATATTTGAGGTCGCTTGCGGCTGTTATCAATTCGTCGAGATCAAAAGCGGGTTTAGTAAAACGCTTTAACTCAAGAACTAGAGGGTCTTGAATATCCAACATATCAAATTCCATAAACGGTTTTTGATCCATCTTATTTGGCTCTTCCAAGTCTGTGTAAAACCGATAAATTATCCCATTAGTTAATATTGCGACCCTTGTTTCTGTTACTGTAAAATACCGAAAAAGTTGCGATGAGTGAGGATCTCCAAGATCGGCTCCGCATTTTTTGCATTCAATGAGCATAATGACCCGATCATCTTTTAGGATAGCATAGTCAACCTTTTCACCCTGTTTGATTCCAGCATCAGCCACAAATTCAGGAATAACCTCAGTTGGATTAAAAATATCATAACCAAGCGCAGCAATAAATGGCATGACAAATGCCATTTTGGTTGCTTCTTCAGTTTTAATAACATCCATTTGGTTACGTATTCTATTAGCAAGTGTTTGGAGTTGTTCAATAAAATCCATTGTTGCACCCCTTTGGTAGAACCACATCAAAGTCTGATGTGCTGATTTATAAAAACTTCAAAATATTAATTGATAATCCATAGATCATGTGTGCCACAATAACTCGTATTCTCTACTATCATGAATTTGACACATTCGTATCACATCATGCTATCTGTATACTTCCCGACGAAGTCTTATCCTCGTTACCAAAACAAGTCTTTGATGATCTAATGAGCAAAATTCTTTTGTTGCAGAGGCAACGAATTCAATATTATACATCCTTAAATGGATTTTCCCTCTTCTATCATTTCAGCTTTCAATTTATCCCAAGCAACTCTAGGCTCATCTCGTCTTAATTCTGAAACAAGAACATCATAAAAATCTTCCCAGAGATCCCCCCATTTTTCCAGATCAATTAATACTGCCTTTTTGTTACCATTATCATCAATCACAAATTGAATTCCTTCCATTATCCGTTCTCCTCTGACAATAGTTCAGGTGCGTAAATATCAAAAGCTTCATGTGCTAAACGAACCGCCTCTGCAATAGCTTCTTTGGTGATCGAACCATGCCATTCCTCGATAATCACTTCCCAATCCATACCTCTGGCTATCTGCTCAAGTACATCGTCCACAAAAATTCGTGTGCCACGAAAGGTTGGTTTACCATGACATATTTCAGGATCAGCGACTATATATCGTCCTAAACCTTGCACTCCCATAAGATTCAATCCTTTCCATTCAAATTAATAGGTTGGGTCAAGAACGAGACCCAACCTATGCTTATTAGCGTACCAGTTCAAACTCCGTCCTTCGATTTTGCGCCTTGCCTTCTGTTGTATCATTACTAGCGATAGGCTTGTCAGGACCATTTCCTATAATGATAAATCTGTTTCTATCAAAACCATATTTTTCTACCAGATAGTTAGCAACGGAATTCGCCCTTGCTAAAGATAATCGCATATTTGACACTCGCTTGCCGACGGAATCGGTGTTGCCCTCTACTCTAACTCTAGCATTACCAAATTCTTTAGCGGTGTTAGCAAAGAACATATCAATAGCTACTCTACCATCTTCTGATAATCTGGCACTTCCAGATTCATACAGTATCTGTACTTTTTTGTTTGCAAACGCAGGAGCAGAAGCCTCTTGTGCTGTTGGGGCAGTAAAAGTCATAGCGCCTTCGGCTTCATACCCACTACCAGAAAGATTGAGTGAAGTCAGTAAAGATGTATCGGTTATATTTCTCCATGGCGGTATATCTACGGGAGCAAGTCCTACGGAAGAAAATATACGGTGCATCTTATTGTAAACCTCTTCTCCGTTAGTTCCTGTTCCTTGAGCCATCCCAAAGAAAAACAAATTATCTCCGTAAGTAGAAAGCCGTGCATTATCAATCATCAGGTTTGCCAGACCAGCATCAACGTTAAAACTCCGTGAGAGCAAACTCCCCGCTTCCGCTTTGGATTGTGCATTCGTGTTGATCTCTGCTACACCCTTGAACCAGCCTTTCATAAATTTCTTGATCGTTTCACTGTTGGCAAGTAAGAAATCCTCTTTTACAAGGAAAATGTCTGCTATTACGTTAGTGGCTGTTTTAGTATTAAATATTATAGAAGAACCCGGAATCGCCTTAACACAATCCTGATCATCAGGAGACCAAACAACAGCCGCATCAACAGCGCCAGCCTTGAAGTTCTGCGCCGCCTGTATGCCAGAATCTGTTCCGACAATTTGTACATCCTTGTAATCTACCCCTCCAGCCTGTAGCCACAACATTAGAAGGCTATGGCTTGGAGTACCCAAAGCAACCGCAATTTTTCTACCTCTTATATCTGTCGTGGAGTTAATACCTCTCACCGCAACGATGGCATCCCCACCTCTCGACCAGTCAACCTGCATAAAAACCTTTGGCTTTTGTTCAGTAAGAGAGGCTATCTCACAGGGTAGCGAATCCGCAGTTGCTAATCCCAATATATCTATTGAGCCAGCTTTCCACGCATCCCTCATTGCCTTGAAATCATCAATTAGCTTAATATCTACTAATATCCCTTCTTCTGTATAGTATCTGGAAATCTCTGACGCTGCAAATCCTTTATTATAATATACACCCCCGGCATAACCACCCCAAGTATTTATTCCGACTTTAAGCGTTTGAACTCCTTTCTTCGATGCCTGTTTTGCTATTTTAGTCGTTCCGGTTTGCTTGCTCTTTGGTATGATTTTGTCTAACAGTCCTGCACGATCTGCAAGCTTATAGACACCAAATAAAGCCGCCAAAACAAGAACTATTAATATAGCTTTCCCCGCTGGTTTCAGTTTAGCCATTTTTATTCTCCTCCTTTTTGTCTTCATTGAATAGCTCTTCGTATTTTAAACTTTTAGAGCCATCTACGTTCTTTTCAGTAACCGCTTCTGATGGTTTAGGCAATTTGACGTCCAACTCTACTACATTGGTTGGATCATTCGCCGCCGCAATTATCATCTTCTTCTGATCGCCCAACAATATAGAATCGCTCTGCTTCTCCCAATCATCTAGTTTTGCCAGAGCATCCTCTGCATATACACCATTTTGTATATCTATTGAATCTATAACACTAGAAGAAATCTCCATGAAATGCTCTATCTCTCCCAATTTTTTACCATAGTCGTCAGTAAGAAACTCCATTGCCTGATCGAATATTTCCTTCTTATCCGGGTCTCCTTTTATTATTCTTACTGCTGATTTGAAAGCCGAGTAAGATGCCTTTATTACATCTCTCTCCATCGTTTTTACCTTAACCTCGTCCTCCATATCCTCTATTAAAACCAATGAGGTTTCGTACATTTTATTCAACACACGGTATAACATTTCCATCTTGTTATAGAGTGCGCTTAATGTCAGGTTACTTTCTTCAAGTCTGCCTGCCTTTCGTGCTTTTAATACAAAGATATTTTGCTTGTTTTGTTTCTTTGCCTCACCGGCAAATTGTAAGCTTTGCTCTCTTTCCTTTTCATTTTGGTTTATTAAGTTCTTTAGCTTACTCATCTGTCCGCGCAGATTGCTTATCTGCTGGTACATGTTTTCAGCATTAGTCTTCAAATCACTTATATAGCTGCTTAATATCCCTATGGGGTCTATCTCAACAAACATCTGTGTGATTTTCCTCATAATGCTCTTGTATATATACCAGATTAGATTTCTGGTTCTGGGGTCTGTAATAACGTATATTATAGCTGCCAGTACCGCAAACAACAATACTGCGGTTATGGTATTTTTTAATAGCGCTATTATAAACGGCAATATTTGGTATAAACCATAAGCTAGAGCCATCAACAAGGGAATACCTATCAGCATCCCCGTAGTTCCCTCTTTTCGTTCCCAAAAACTCTTAGGTTTATAGTTTTCAGGTAGTCCCATCATTTTTATCCCCTCCCAAGTAAGAGTTTACCTTTGTAATCATAGATTCGAAGTTATACTTTGCAGATTTTATAGCTCTATCAAAATTTGCTCCCACCTGATCGTTCTTTCTTGTCTCCTCGTCTATTTTTGATAATAACTCTTTTATTTCATTTTGAAGTTTTACAATTTGATTGTTTTTCTCCTGTATTTGCCTCCTTAAACCATCTATATCAGTCTGTCTTTCCTGAATTGTTTCCTGGAAAGTTGCTATCTCTCCGTCCAATGCCTTTACGCATCCTTCCAATGATGTCAATAAGCCCTGTATCGTCATTGGTGATATTTTACTCACAGCAGTAAATGCCGCCTTATAGCAAGTACGTTCATCAGGTATCATAGATTGCAAAGATTCAACCATATCATAAAACTTTACGTAATCTCCTGCATTCGCCATTGCGGACTGTACCAACTTGCTGCGTAAAGCTTCCGTTTCCTTATCTATTCCTCCTACCTCAGTTATTGTTGGCTTCACCGCAATAGGTTCTGGCTTCTTTTCTATTATTTTATCATCACTCTTTTGCTCTTGTTTATCTTTTTCTTCCTTCTTATCCTCATCATCCTCAACCAACAAATGCTTGAATGCATCAAAAACTTTTCCCATGTATAATCATCTCCTCCTTCTATTAAAGCAAAGTAAAGCAATTATAGTAACATTGTGCATTATAAAATTCCTTTTGTCAAGGAATCTGATAAATTTTATAACAAATATTATTTATTCACACTCACCAATTAGTTAGCTTTGAGCATTTTTATTATCTCCTTCTACTTCTAATGTAAGGTCTAATAATTTTTTTCCATTCTGTATGATTACAAGATGAACACTTAAATTCTTCATAAAACGTACCATATCCTCGCGTCGGTAGAGGATTCTGTTCTTGATTGTCCGGTTAACCCAAAAGTCTTTTTTTTACCACACTTTGGACATTTAGGTTGGGCTATAAAGCCTAAAAGGATCATCAAAAAACCTATCAAAAAAGCAATTATAATTATAATTATGATTAATATGTTACGCATTTTATGCTGGTATACTAAAAAGCGAAGGGAAAATCACCTTTCAATATACCTACTCCTTTGTTTAGATGAATGTTTTGGATTATACTTACATAAGTTTCCCACTCTTATGTAACAACAATAGTTCATAATACTC
>Ga0315279_10004663_pt1 | contig 18305 bp, 19 predicted proteins | sample YL17G06_20_MG_FD_203694 | JGI IMG/M metagenome (GOLD analysis project Ga0315279, IMG submission 203694) | Sediment microbial communities from Yellowstone Lake, YNP, Wyoming, USA - YL17G06_20 | ecosystem: Environmental > Aquatic > Freshwater > Lake > Sediment | place: USA: Wyoming | collected... | reverse complement strand
AAAGCAAAAAGTAATGAAAATTAAGAAATATTTACTTAAAATAGCTCCTTACTTTATATCTATTCTCGTTGGATTTATTTTTTACTTCATTGGGTTAAACCTGAGTGAAAATATTAGAGGCCTTTTTACAAACCTCTCTGCCGCTTTTCTTGCGATACCGCTAATATATTTGTTTTATCAGGTCGCACAAAACCTAAATTGGCTTGATTTAACAGGCAGAGAATTCGTTATTGATAACAAGATGTTTCGGTTAGGATTTAAGGCAAATAATGGGATTCAGGAATGAGTAATAATCAACCTAAAGTCGCCGCCGTCATCGTTGCCGCTGGCTTAAGCCAGCGGATGGGTGGGAGAGACAAGGTGTTTGCCCTGCTAGCGGGAAAGCCGGTTTTAGCCTATGCGGTCGATGTCTTTCAACGGTGTGACCTTATTAGTCAGATAATAGTGGTGGTAAACCAGCAGAGTCTGGAGAGGTGCCAGCGGTTAGTCGCTGAGCAGGGGTGGGACAAGGTGAGTGGCGTTTACCCCGGTGGTGAGCGCCGTCAGGATTCGGTAGCGGCTGGTCTTAGTCGGCTCAGCCACTGCCAGTGGGTGGTAATCCACGATGGTGCCCGACCACTGGTTAGCGAGGATTTAATCTGTTGCGGGCTGGCTGAAGCTGTAGAAACAGGTGCCGCGGTGGCTGCGGTTCCGGTTAAGGATACCGTCAAGGTGGCTGGCGATGACAGACTCGTCCGGAGTACGCCGCCACGTAATAGCTTATGGGCGGTACAGACCCCTCAGGTATTTCGATTTGACATAATAAACGAAGCCTATCGCCAGGTGGAGACAGAGGTAACCGATGATGCCTCACTGGTAGAACAGCTGGGCTACAAGGTTAAGTTATATATGGGCGCTTATGATAACATAAAGATAACGACACCCGATGACCTGGCTGTAGCTGAGGTCTTGTGGCAAAAGCATGGTAAGTAAGATAAGGGTTGGTATAGGCTATGACGTTCATCCCCTTACCCCGGGGCGCAGGCTGGTGCTCGGCGGAGTAGAGATTCCGTTCGCTAAAGGACTCGACGGCTGGAGTGACGCCGATGTGTTAACCCACGCTATTATCGATGCCCTGCTGGGGGCAGCCAGCCTGGGGGATATAGGCAGCCATTTCCCAGCCGGTGAGCCGCAGTATAAAGGTATCTCCAGCCTCACTCTGCTTGAGAAAGTGAGGGATGAATTGGCCCAAAATGGCTGGCTAGTAGGTAACATCGATGCTACTATAGTGGCTGAGCAGCCTAAACTGAGCAATTTTGTTACTGGCATGCGGCGACAAATAAGCGAGGCGCTGGGTATTGCGGTCGGTCAGGTGAGTGTGAAGGCTAAGACATCAGCCCAACTGGGTTTTGCCGGTCGGGGGGAGGGCATAGCGGCCTACGCCGTAGTTTTGATAGAAAGTGTTTCCGGCTAGAAACCCCGATACCGACACTGTAGGAGAGTTTGGCCCGAGCTGAGGGAAGGAAACATGAAAGTATATAACACCCTGTCTGGACAAAAGGAGGAGTTTTCACCCCAGGGCGACGAGGTTAAGATGTACGTCTGTGGGGTGACTCCGTATGACAACTCTCATATCGGTCACGCTATGAGCTATATTATCTTTGATGTTATCAGGCGCTACCTCGAGTTTCGTGGCTATAAGGTTAAGTATGTGCAGAATGTTACCGATATTGACGATAAGATTATTGCCCGGGCTAACCAGCTAGGCATCTCTCCTCAAGAACTGGCAGAAAAATACACCAATAGCTACTTTGAGGACATGGACGCTCTGAATATCAGACGGGCGGATATCTACCCCAGGGCTACTCAGGAGATTCCCAAGATTATTGAAGTGATACAGGGCTTAATAGACAAGGGACATGCCTACGCAGCACAAGGCAGTGTCTATTTTCGGGTGGGGAGCGTTCCCGATTACGGCAAATTGTCCCACCGCAGTCTGGAGTCTATGATGGCGGGAGCACGTATTGAGGTTGGGGAAGAGAAGGAGCACCCGGTGGATTTTGCCTTGTGGAAGGCCTCAAAGCCGGGTGAGCCGTCGTGGGCCAGTCCGTGGGGTCAGGGTAGACCAGGCTGGCATATTGAGTGTAGCGCTATGTCCCTCAAGTACCTAGGTAATACCCTCGACATTCATGGCGGTGGGCAGGACTTAATCTTTCCCCATCACGAGAATGAGATAGCCCAGTCGGAGAGCTTTACCGGCGTTAAGCCCTTTGTCCGGTACTGGCTACATAACGGCCTGGTGCAGTTCGGCGAGCAGAAGATGAGCAAGTCGGTGGGCAACCTGGTAACGATAAAAGAGGTGCTGGCCAAATACAGTGCTGATGCCATCCGCGTCTTTATTCTTAGTTCTAACTACCGTAGTCCCCTCACCTCTTCTGAGGAAGCGCTGGAGGCGGCAGAAAGAGGCACCGACCGGTTGCGGCAGGCAGCCCACGGCCAAAGTAAAGTGGAGACACTTGATGAGGTACTGGATGTTGAGGCCTACCGCCAAAGGTTCACTGAGGCCATGGACGATGATTTTAATACCGCTCAGGCAATTGCCACTCTGTTTGATTTAGCCCGGGAGATTAACCGGGCTGATGAGTCTGGGCTTGAGGCAGGTGAGGCTCGTGAAACCCTCAGAGAGTTGGCCGGAGTAATGGGCTTAACCCTCCGGTTACCGGAAAAGGCCCCCCTTGACGCCGAGCCCTTGCTGGAACTCCTGATTTCTCTCCGTAATCAGCTCCGAGAAGCCAAGCAGTGGCGTCTTGCCGATGACATACGAGCCAGACTGGCTGAGATAGGTATAGCCCTTGAGGACACGCCTGGGCGGACGGTGTGGAAATATAAGCGTTAGTCCTGGGCCGGGGTCATATTCGCTCTGTGGCCCATGACCAGAGCGAGCGCAGCAATTTTAGCTTAGTACGCCCTAATGGTAGCTTCAACTCCTGCCAGTGCGTCATGGGGGAAAGATTTAACTGGTCTATACGTGTTTTCAGGGCGACTAGCTCCTCCGGATGGTCACCCCGGGACAATATATCATCAATGATATGCACCATCTCCCCGGCGGCTTCAAGACGCTGGTTCTCCGCCTCAGCCATTTGTTGAGGGATAACACCATATTTTGCCTTCAGCAGGTTAAGACGCATCATAGCCTTATATGCCGTATCCACAATCTGCTCGCGGGTCATCCAGTCCGTCTCATAATTCAGGGCGTACTTCCAGCTTGGTTCCAGCAGCGCTTGACGGTGCTCGGCCAGAGTCCGGAACAAGACGTGGTAGCCATGGCGCTCCGGCTGCTCAAAAGCGAGACTGCCCGGGTCGAGGAAAGGCGCCAGGGGAGCAATAAAGGGGTAAAGCCGCTTAGTCTCCTTAAACTTATCCAGTAAATACCCGCAGTACTCGACCGTGTCCATTACCGACTGCGGGGTTTGCTTCGGTAGACCAATCATAAAGAAGGCGTCGAGTCGCCCACAGCCGGCATCAAGGGCATAGCCCAGAGTTTGCTCCAGGTCTTCGCTGGAATAAGGCCTGCCTTCAGCCTTCCTGACCTCTGGGTCATGGGACTCAGGGGAAATCTCAAGGCAGAAGTTAGGTGAGCACAGGCTCATCTGACGCAGGAATTCTCTTGAGGCGGGGTAGAATATTTCAAAGATAAGCTGGTTCATCACTTTACTCCTGCGGAGGCGGTGTAAAAGCGCATAGGCGTAGTCATCTCCAGCTTGGCGTGGGTCACCCAGGATGAAGGCAGGGCCATTGCTGAAGGCTCCAATTTGCTCTATGTCCCGAACTACGGCTTCTGGAGAGCGGAAGACGGTTTTTTCTCGATTGTAGAATTTGCGGAAGGTGGCAGCGGAGCCGCCACAGATAACGCAGTTTTGAGTACAACCGCGGCAGGTGAAGGCAGCGGTAATAGGATAATCTGTCCATCCCTTGAAGGGCGCGTAGCTCGCCAGGTCGCGGTATCTAATCACCGAGCGCACCATATTAGCATAGTGCTTCGTCATAACGTGACTGAGGTCGGCCGGGACATAGGAGAATGGGTTTTCCCGTACTGTACCCTGGCCATCTCGCCAGACCAGGTTAGGCACGCCTTCAGGCTCGCTCTGCTTTATTATGCAGTCCATTAACTGGCGCAGTGGTTCCTCGGTAGAGTCACCCCTCAGGACATAGTCTATCTCGGGGTACTCAATCAGCTCCCGATAGTAATAGGAGGCGGAGAAGCCCCCCAGCACTACCTTGGCTTCAGGGTGATGTTTTTTCACCAGTCTCGCCACCTCGATGGCTCCGTGGCAATGCAGCATCCAGTGCAAATCAAGGCCAAAGACTGGTGCCTGCAGGCGCGCTATCATGGCTTCAGCATTGAAATTGCTGTCATTCAGCATGCGCACGGCGAGGTTAACAATGCGCACTTTATAGCCGGTGCGCTCCAGATACTCGGCAATGCTGGTGAAACCGATGGGATACATTTCAAAAACAGGTGAGGATGGAATCTGGTCACTGACCGGTCCGCAAAGAATCGTTTTCTGACGAAAATCATACACACTGGGTGCATGCAGCAAAATGAGGTCAACCGCCATTATCCAACACCAACCTTAGAAAATTCCTGCCAGAATATAGCCGATGCCCATGAGCAACTGCGTCAGCAGGATGACAAAGACGTTGTTAGCCATGCTTGGCACCAGCTTGGTCATATCTTCATTGTTCAGGGCACCCTGAATCGCTTTTATCGCCAGGGGAAGCGTTAATAGTCCAAGCAGGGAGAAGGCTGGCATCTGCCCGGTAAGGACACCGCCGATTATCCACAGGTAAACCGCCACCGTCAGTGCGGAATAGACCCAGCTCGCCTTTCTCCTGCCGATAGCGATAGGCAGGGTTTTTCTGCCTGCTTTTCTATCAGCCTCGGTATCGGGAAATTCATTAAGTAATAGCAGGTTGTGCACCAGTATGCCGGAGGGTATAGATGCTACCAGCACAGGCAAATTATATTGGGCAGTTTGAACAAAGTAAGCCCCGAGAACCGGCAAAGTTCCTAATCCTAATCCAGCAGCCCACTCTGGCCATCACGAAATAAGCACCTATCGGTATTATGAGCAGGAAAGAGCCCATTCCCAGCCAGAAGACCTGCCTCGGTGTGAGCTGAGCCGTGGGGAGAATGCCGCTACCCCCGCTAAAGGGGGTTCTTTTGGTCTCTAGGTCTATACCGCTTCTATAGTCGAAGTAGTCATTGAGCACATTGACGCTTATGTGGGCCAGAAGTAGCCCAACAAAGGCGAGCAGAGCATAGCCGAGATGAAAAGAACCGTCATACCACGCGATGCACGTACCAAGAAAGGCCAGAACCACGGAAAGGAGTAAAAATTGCGGTCTGGTCTCGACAAACCATGTCTTAAATCTCATTATGCCCCCCTTTTTGCAGTCGGCTCAGGAGTTTCACTTCTTTTTATGAGCCGTAGCTACATGCTTTGGCCAGCATTTGTCATGGACATAGACAGCGCACTTAGCGCAGTAGTAGATATGGGCTCTAGCCTCTTTCCGGCATAGCGGGCAATTTATTGCTTACTCCCCCCTCGCTCTTAGTAATTGGGCTATACCGACCCCAATCACGGCCACGCCTAGAATTATTTTGGAGCAGGGCGCTGGACACAAAAAGGAGACAACTACAAGCAGACCCAGCACGATTTGAGTAATGGCTAGCTTCATTGGCTCTCACCTCCTTTGCTGCCATCCTACGCGCACTTCACTGCCTACATCAGCGCCAGTAAGGGCATAGGCGCTACCCCCAGTCAGCGCTATCTCCAAATATCCGCTGCTACCAATAAGGGCCAAAAGCCCCCGGCCTTCATCATAGGTGTGGCTTAGCCCGGAGACAATTTGCTCTCCGACCTTGATGGTCATTGATTTTGCTGTCTTGGGTAAATCATGGCTCCGAATGCTGGTAACTAGATTGCCGAAACTATCAATGTGAAGGATGTGCCCTACCAGCGTGCCATCCGGTGTTTGATACGGCTGGGGCAGAGTTAACATATGAATCGAAGTTATCGTCTCACCGAAGTCTGTGGGTGAAAAGCCCAGGGAGAGTCGGGCGGCTACCGGGGCAAAGATGTCCCGCCCGTGGAAGGTAGGGCTAACCGGTGAGCGCCAGAACTGAGGCTTGGTGATAGCCATGGCTTCCAGCCCAGGCTGTAGCTCTATTAGCTGGTCGGCGCTGGTCACTATTGGCTTGGTTGAAGACTGCTGGATAACATAACTCAGTACACCGTTATCAGGGGCAACAAAGTCAGCTGTCGGTGTTCTCAGTATAATGGCCCTTCGTTCTGTGCCGACGCCGGGGTCGACTACTACCAGATGGATGGTTCCCTTGGGGAAGAACTCGTATGCCGTACTCAAAACAAAGGCCGCCTGGAGGATGTTCTGTGGTTTGATGGTATGGCAGACATCAACCAGTGTGGCTTCAGGATTAATTCCCAGTATAACTCCCTTCATCGCTGCAACATAGGCATCGTTCAGACCGAAATCAGTGGTCAAGGTTATTATGGCACTCATATTGAGTCGGAAGTCCTGTAGCCCTTGGCTGCTCGTGGCTATCTCCTGTGATGCGTTTTAGGATATTTCAATTACGAGCCAAATCTGACGCTTATCACGGAGATAATGACAAATAGAACTATCAGGGCAATAGTAAGTTGAAATAGCGTCTTTTCCACGCCTCGTCTGGTCCGATAGACGGTATCCGGTTGCCCAAAAATACCGCCTAGCCCCCCACCCTTGACCTGAAGGAGGGTGGCTAATATCAGGGCTACGGACAAGACAATCTGAGCTACATTTAAATAGGTCTGCAAGTTATCCTTCCTCAAGCATTCTCTTTAGTTCTTCGTTTACCAGCTTTGGATTGGCACGACCTTTGGTCGCTCTCATTACTTGGCCGACAAGAAACGTTAAAGACTGCTTCTTGCCTGCTTTGTAGTCAGCCACAGCCTGGGCATTGCTGCTCAGTACATCATTGATTATCGATTTAATTTCTTGAGTGTCACTGATCTGGTTCAGTCCTTGCTTAGCAATAATGTCGGTGGCTTGTTTTCCGGTATTAAACATTTCTTCAAACACCATCTTGGCACTGGCGCTGCTGATACTGTCATTGTGTGTCAAATCCAGTAGCTGACAAAATTGTTCCACGCTAACTTTACTCTCGTTTATCTCGGTGTTGGTGGCATTGAGTAGGCGATTGAACTCGCTTAAGAGCCAGTTAGCCACCATTTTAGCTCTCTTGACGACTGGTAGACCCACGGGAATTTCTGTTCTCAGGCAAGCCTCGAAGTAATCAGCCATGGCTTTGGAACTGGTAAGCAGGTTGGCATCGTAGAGTGACAGGTCATATTGAGCGACGAATCGGTCTCGTCTGACGTCGGGTAGCTCCGGTAGCGTTGACCTTATTTGCTCCACCCACTCCCGGTTCAAGACCAATGGTGGCAGGTCTGGCTCGGGGAAGTAGCGGTAGTCGTGGGCATACTCCTTGCTGCGCTGGGGCACCGTTTTCCCCTGTTCCTCCACCCAGCCTCTGGTCTCCTGGACTAGTCTCTTACCCTCGATGGCTACTTTTCTCTGGCGCTCAGCTTCGTATTCCAGAGCCCGGTAGACTGCCCTGAAGCTGTTCATATTCTTGACCTCGACCTTAGTCTTGAGGTCCTGGCTATTTTCTGGGCGGACGCTAATATTGGCGTCACACCTGAAGCTACCCTCCTCCATGTTTCCTGTGGAGACACCGAGGTACTGTAAAATACTGCGTAGCTTAATCAGGTACTGCCTGGCTTCTTCTGGAGAACGCAGGTCAGGCTCGCTGACAATCTCCATCAGCGGCACCCCGGAGCGGTTAACGTCTACCAGGCTGTACGACTCGCTATGGGCCGAGGTGCGGTGTATTAACTTGGCTACGTCCTCCTCGAGGTGAACCCGTGTTATGCCTATCCTCTTCGTCTCACCGTTAACACCGATGGCGAGCCAGCCGTTACGGCTGATAGGGCTATCGTACTGCGAAATCTGATAGCCCTTCATCAGGTCGGGATAGGGGTAGTTTTTGCGGTCAAACTTGCTGTGCTCAGAGATGGTGCAGTTCAAAGTCAGCGCGGTCATTATTGTATACTCTATTGCCTGCTGATTGATGGTAGGCAGGACTCCGGGCATGCCCAGGCACACCGGGCAAACGTGGGTATTGGGTGGAGTATCAGCATAGTCAGCATTGCAGCGGCAGAACATCTTGCTTTTGGTAAGTAACTGGGCGTGAACCTCTAGCCCGATAACAGTCTCAAAATTCATGGTCTATCTCAAGCAACAAGCTTAGCACATTAAGTATAGCAGTATTGAGTGGTGCTAGCAAGGAAAAGGGCAGGTTTGAAGGTCAGGGTGAGGTTAATAAGTAGCTTAAGATGTGTTATAATTCATGGTATATATGGGGATATAGCTCAGCAGGGAGAGCGCTGCGTTCGCATCGCAGAGGTCGGGGGTTCGATTCCCCCTATCTCCATTTTTAAGTTCTATGTGTTAATAAGAGGGAGTGAGCATGTACAAAATCTGCGGTAAACCTTTTCAGCCTGGGAGAATCATTGATAACCCATCGGATGAGACCCTTCGCCAGTGGGCTCTGGTGCATGGTGGGGTCATCACCGAGTTCGGTAACCTCTCAGTGACCACCCGGGTGCGTAACCGAATGGCCAAGCTGACTGAGGTAATAATGGGTGAGCCTGACCATCCGGAGGTCATAGGGTTAATCCACAGGGTTCTGGATTATCTCAATGGCAAGGAAGTGATAATGCTTGACCGGGTCATGTGTACCACCCCGGGCTTTAAGAAAAGCTGCCGGCTGTATGTTACCGCCGAGTACGCCCGACTACCCCTGATGTGGGGGAATACCCTGTTCCCATCGGAGGGCAAGGAGCCTGATTTTGTGGCTATCACCGTGCCCGAGTGGGAGGAAAAGAAGGTTCTGGTCTTACCCGAGATGGGCTTAACCATAATTCTGGGCAGCGACTACAAAGGAGAGAACAAGAAGGCTATGCTGCGGCAGGTGATGTACTGGGCGAAGAAGGAGGGGAACCTGGGACTTCACGCCGCAAGCAAGATAATCAGGGTCTACCGGGGTAACCAACTGAGAGACTTTGGCTTTCTGTTATTCGGTCTAAGTGGGACGGGTAAGACTTCTATTTCCGGCCACTCCCACTGGCTGCGCTTCCCGGAGCAGGTGATAATTCGCCAGGATGATGTGGTCATATTGCGGCGTGATGGCAGCGCTGTGGGTACTGAAGACTCGTTTTACATAAAGACAGATGGGTTAGACCCCGCTTCTCAACCGCTTCTCTATGCGGCTGCTTTGAGCCCCAGGGCGATACTCGAAAATGTTTTCGTGGAGCCGGAAACTGGGAAAGTAGATTTCTTCAATAGTACACTGACCTCTAATGGCCGGGGGATGGTGAAGAGAAAGGATATTGCCTTTACCGATGACCAAATAGATATGGAGCGCGTCGACTTTATAGCGTTTATTACCAGGAGACACGATGTTATGCCTCCCGTAGTTCGTCTGACTCCAGAATGGGCCGCCGCCGCTTTCATGCTGGGCGAGTCCGTAGAGACTTCGGCGGGTGACCCAACTGAGGCGGGAAAATCGGTTAGAGTAGTGGGGACAAACCCATTTATTATCGGCTCTCAGTCCGAAGAAGGGAACATATTCTTGAGCATTCTGAGGGAGAGACCTGACATCCAGTGCTTCATACTGAATACAGGAAATGTCGGCGGTATGGTGCGAGGACAGAAAATAACTGTCAGGGATTCAGTGAAGATAGTGGAGATGATAGCCAGAGACAAAATCACATGGCGGAGGGATGATTTCTGGGGCTATGACATACCGACGGAAATCCCTGGGGTGGAACTGGAACGCTTCGACCCGAAGAACTATTACAGTGATGAGCAGATAGAACAACTATCGCAGAGCTTGAAGATAGAAAGGCTGGCGTGGCTGTCGCAATTTCCCAGCTTGAGCCTAGATATTTTGCAGGCCATTAAGCCGTGAGACCATAAGCTGAACCGATACCCCCTGTCGGGGCTTTCTCCTCGTTGAGCCACGAACTCGCTCACCAATCACTATATCATTGATGGGCACAGTGTGGCAGCGATGTCAACTTTTCGTAGGTACCGCTGAAAATGCCGCCATACTCCCGAGGTCATAACGTCAGCGTATATGACATATGTCATATACGGCTATTTAGATTTATAATATCATTAAATACAAAAAGCGATGCCTGATGTATTCTCCATATTGCTGGTTTAGGAGGTGATAAAATGATGTGGTGGCCTTACCATACAACAATGGGCTGGTGGATGGTTTTTGGTGGACTGTGGATGCTAATATTCTGGGGAGGGGTGATTGCCCTAATCGTGTGGGGAATTAAGAAGCTAAGTGAGCGAGGTACCTCCACTCCAAAACATCCGCTAGATGTGGCTAAGGAATGCTACGCCAGGGGAGAGATATCCCGAGAAGAGTTTGAGCAGATGAAGAAGGACCTGTCTTAGTCCTTAACCGAGGCGGAGAGGTAATGGCGGAGAAATCAGATGCCAAGAAACGCCAGAAGGCCAGTATCCACATAACTGGAATGACTTGCACTACCTGTGCGGGCACTATCGAGAAGGGTCTGGCTGAGACTCCGGGAGTGGAACAGGTTGAGGTGAACTTTGCCTCGGAGAAGGCGGCTGTAGAGTATGACCCCTCCCGCGTAGACCTGGCTAAAATCAAGAGTACCATCTCTCAATTGGGCTACGGGACAGCTACCAAAAAGTCCGTCTTCCCGGTAAGTGGCATGACCTGTGCCTCGTGCGTGGCGCGTGTCGAGCAGGCTCTCCTAAGCCTGCCCGGGGTAATCTCAGCCAACGTCAACCTGGCTTCGGAGAAAGCCACTGTCGAGTATATTGAGGGTACAGCGATAGCCGACCTCCGACGCGCCGTGCAAGAAGCTGGCTACAGCCTGGGTTCTGAAGCCGAGACATTAGCCGACGTCAACACTGCTGCACGGCAGGAGATTCGGAGCTTGAGGAATAGACTTGTCCTGGCTGTGGTTCTCGCCGCAACCATTATGCTCTTGATGTGGACTCCTGTCTTTTTTACTGGGAACGCCTATCTACTTTGGGCTCTGGCCACGCCGGTGCAGTTCTGGGCCGGGTGGCGATTCTACCGGGGGGCATGGGGGGCGCTGCGGCACCGGACCGCTGATATGAATACCCTGATTGCTGTAGGCACCTCGGCGGCTTACCTTTACAGCATGGTGGCTGTTCTATTTCCCGGGATTTTCACTGGTGGCGGGCTGGAACCGGACTTATACTTCGACACCTCAGCCACGATTATTGCCCTGATTCTACTCGGTCGTTTTCTGGAAGCCAGGGCTAGAGGTCAGACATCCGAGGCGATTAAAAAGCTTATCGGTATGCAACCGAAGACAGCGCTGGTTATTCGTAACGGTGAAGAGAAGGTAATCCCTGTGGAAGAGGTTCAGGTCGGTGACCTGATTATGGTACGACCGGGTGGGCGAGTAGCCGTTGATGGTATTATTCGCCAGGGTTATTCCAGCATCGATGAGTCCATGATTACCGGAGAGAGCATAGCGGTGGAGAAAAAGGTGGGTGACGAGGTTATCGGTGCCACCATTAACAAGACGGGCAGCTTTCAATTTGAGGCGACCAAGGTGGGTAAAGACACGACACTGGCTCAGATTATCCGGCTTATAGAGGAAGCTCAGGGCAGCAAGGCTCCGGTGCAGCGCCTGGCTGATGTCATCGCCAGCTACTTCGTGCCGGTAGTTATTGGCATCGCCATCGTTACTTTCATTGCCTGGTATTTCGTCGGACCGCCGCCTGCTCTTACCTTTGCCTTTCTCAACTTCGTCGCTGTGCTTATCATTGCCTGTCCCTGCGCCCTCGGACTGGCCACTCCGGCGGCAATTGTGGTCGGTACCGGCAAAGGGGCTGAGCATGGTATCCTTATCAGAAGTGCGGAGGCACTGGAGAAATCTCACCAGATAAGCACCGTGCTGCTGGACAAGACAGGCACCCTGACCCGGGGTGAACCTAAGGTAACGGATATAGTCGCTGTCCCGTCTTCTTATCAAGACGAGGTGCTTCGGCTGGCAGCCTCGGCTGAACATAGTTCGGAGCACCCGCTTGGCCAGGCTATAGTGAAAGCGGCTTCAGAGAGAAAGCTGGAACTATCTACTACCTCAGAATTCAAGGCTATCCCGGGACAGGGGGTGGAGGCTTTAGTCGAGGGGAAGAAGCTTGTCCTGGGCAATCTTGGCTTGGCTAAGGCGAGAGGCCTTTCCCTGAACGGGCTGGAGGCGGAGGCTGAGCGCCTCTGGCAGGAAGGTAAGACAGTGATGTTCTTGGGCATGGATAGCCGGGCGGTAGGAATTATTGCTCTGGCTGATACCATTAAGCCCAACGCCAGAGAGGCGGTAGCGGCGCTACACAGGCTGGGTATCGAGGTGGCGATGCTCACCGGGGACAATCGGCGTACCGCTGAAGCGATTGCCCGGGAGGTAGGTATTGACCGTGTCCTGGCTGAGGTGCTCCCGGAGCGTAAGGCTCAGGAGGTTAAAAAGTTGCAGGATGAGGGGAAGGTGGTGGCGATGGTGGGTGACGGTATAAATGATGCCCCGGCCCTGGCTCAGGCGGATGTGGGTATTGCTATTGGCACTGGCAGCGATGTCGCTGTAGAAACCGGAGACATTACGCTGATTAGCGGCGATTTGATGGCTATGGTAACGGCTATCTCTTTAAGCAAGCGCACCATGAGGACAATAAAGCAGAACCTCTTCTGGGCCTTCGCCTACAATACTGCCCTCATTCCGGTGGCGGCCGGTGTACTCTACTTTGCCTTCGGGCGTACCGGTGTCCCCACGGGTCTTCATTTCATCCTGGGCGACTACGGGTTCCTTAATCCGATTCTGGCTGCGGCCGCCATGGCCTTCAGCTCTATAACCGTCGTCTTCAACTCGCTGCGTCTGAGGCGGTTTAAGCCAGCCAGCATTGGCCAGACTAATTAGAGGAGGTGTCCTGATGGCTATTGACCCTGTCTGCAAGATGGAAGTTAAAGAGAGCAAGGCAGCCGCTACGTCGGAGTACAAGGGGAAGAAATACTACTTCTGCGCTGTGGGTTGTAAGAAGGCTTTTGACCAGAATCCGGAGAAGTACGTGGCTGAGAAAAAGAAGTAGGCTTGGCATTAGCGGTGCGATGGTATCTAGCCACGGGTATCAGGCTATCCTGACAGCCGTTGCAGGTAGCGGTGGGCCTGAAGGGCAGCCTTGGCTCCCTCGCCAGCGGCAACTACTATCTGCTTCTCGGGCACGTCGGTGACATCTCCCGCGGCATAAAGGCTAGGTATTTCGGTTTCGCAGGCTGGTGTCATCGGCACCTCTCCCCATTTGTTGAGTTTAACGAGTTCCCTTACCGGGTCGGAGTTGGGTACCAAACCAATTTCAATGAAAACTCCAGTAACGTTGAGTCGTTTGCTCTCGCCGCTTTTAATGTCTCTTATCAGGATGCCTTCGACTAACTTTTGCCCCTCAATTTTCTCTGTGGCTTGGCTATTACTTCGATAGCAGCTTGTCCAATACGGCTTGGTTGAAACCCACCACAACCTCGTTGTCCACAATGATTACGGGTACACCCATCTGTCCTGACTTCTCTATCATCTCCTTGGCTTTGTCCTCATCCTCAGCCACATTGTACTCGTCGTATGAAATCCCTTTTCGCGAAAGATACTCTCTCGCCCTCTTGCAATAGGGTCAGGTAGGAGTGAAATAGACCACTACTTTTTTCTCAGCCAATTCTTTACCCCCCGATAGAATTGTTGGTAGTCTCAGCCCGGTGGGTGAGTAGTGAAATCTTATATCAGCGTATGCTGGATGTCAAGGTTGTATGTTAGAGCTACGGCCACCGCAAAGAATCCATTTTTACTAGGTGGCTACGCTATGCCCAACATATGCTATACTTTTAACCAGTGAGGGGTGCTCCTTGGTTAATGAGTGATAGAATGTAGGTTCGGGGTGGCTTAGGCCGGTATCCCGGGTAGCTGTAAACTTACTATGTTACATAACAAGTTGAAATTTCAAGCTGGTTGTAAGACCACGGCCATGGGTATTATGCCCCACACCGATGTAGATAGAGCCCTGGAGCTGGCACTGAGTCTGGACGTGCCTTTCTGGCCGCAGTTGCCCAATATCAGTTTCTATGAAGATATGTACGCCCAGGCATCGCAGAATTTCCCCGGGATAGTGGTTGACCCTGAAGAGAAAAGAATCAGCTTTGATACCGTCCGATTTGAGGAGGAGCTAAGCGATTATTCCTGGAGGATGGTTCAGCCTGAAGCCTTTGTTCCCAGCGAGACCTATTCCGTGGTGTATCACCGGTTCCTGGCTGAAAACCTGAGGGGCTATGCGGCTATCCGGGGGCAGGTGACCGGACCGGTGAGCTTCGGCTTCAGAGTCACTGATGAGAACTCCAGACCTATCATCTACAATGAGGGGGTCAGGGCTCTCCTCTTTGACTTTACTCAAAGGAAGGCTAATATCCAGTACAGGCAACTTAAAGAGAAGAATCAAAATGCGTTTGTGTGGCTGGATGAGCCTGGGCTGGGCTGGGTCTTCAGCGGTCTATCCGGTTATAGTGATGTCCAGGCTAAAGAAGACTATCAAGGTTTCTTGGCTGGATTTGAGGGAACTAAGGCACTGCACCTTTGTGCCAATATTAACCTCCCGTACCTTTTAGGGCTGGGTATAGAGCTCCTGTCATTCGATGCTTATCAAATCGAGCTTATGCCCAAAGGATATGCTGCTGCCGTCGCTGACTTTCTCAGCCGCGGCGGCATCATCTCCTGGGGCATTGTGCCTACTGATTCGGATAGTCTCCTTAAGGAGACGCCAGAAACACTAGCCAGGTTGCTTTTGGGCTACTGGGAAGTAATATCCACTACTACTGGTTTATCGGTTCAGAGGATTGCTGAGCAAGCCTTGGTTGCCCCGGCGAGGTGCTGCCTCAAAAACGCCGGGCGTGTCGGTGCCAGCGACGATATAACAGCCGGCAACACCAAGCAGAGCCCCAGCGCAACCGTTGAAGAACGCTTAGTGGAGAGGGCGTTTGTCTATCTGACAGTGCTGTCCGCAATTCTCAAAGACAAGTTTGGTTTATAATTCTTGAGGCTGGGCGAGAGTCTCCGACTGCCCTCTTGGTGTCACTAGATAATGCCAGCTTTTCCAATGGTAAAATAGGGTGAATGGGCTGGGTAAAATCGTACTCTAGGCAGCTGGTGAGTAGAGAAATAAGCTAATTACCCTTAACTATGGGGAAATTTTTTCTTTTATTCCGTGTCTAGCTATTGACATGAGACGATTGGATAGTTTACCATCTAAATTGAACTATATTTAAGAAGGAGGTGACCAATGCAAGCTTATTGTGTGAAGTGCCGCGCCAAGAGGGAGATGAAGAACGCCAAGAGTATAACCATGAAGAATGGTCGGCCAGCAACTCAAGGTGCATGCCCCGTATGCGGCACCAAGATGTTCAGAATAGGGAAGAGTTAAGGCTGATACTGGCTATTAAAGGCTGATATTAAGCTGATACAGGCGCCTGATTAATGAAGAAGGCTGGATATTTCAGACATAGAAATATCCAGCCTTCTTGTTGGTCTTACTGTGTATCTGGGTAGTCTATGTAAGCAGCAGGGCTCTGAACTCCGCAATTACATCATAAATAAGCTGGTTGAGAAGGGCATATATACTCCGCCAGCGGGCTGGAAGCCTTATGAGATACCAAAAGAGGTTATGGAGGTGGTGGAGAAAGCAGCGGCGCGCTCCAGGTGGAGCAAAAATCTGGGCCGCGGCACATTTAAAGGATGAGCATGAACAATCGTGTAAGTAGAGGAACGGCTCTACTTGTGGCTATACTAAGCTCTTTTCTTACTCCATTCATGGCTTCTTCGGTCAACATTGCTCTTCCCTCGATAGGGAGGGAATTCGCCATGAGTGCAGTTTCGCTAAGCTGGGTTGCCACCTCGTATCTCTTAGCTGCGGCGGTCTTTCTTGTCCCCATGGGACGAATAGCCGATATATACGGCCGGAAGAGGGTATTTCTCTACGGGGTTGTGATTTACACCGTCTCGTCCCTTATTCTGCCAATGTCGACCTCTGGTACCATGCTCATCTCCCTTAGAGTTGTACAGGGAATCGGAGCATCAATGATTTTTGGTACTTCGATAGCTATTCTAACCTCTGTGTTCCCTGTTGGGGAGAGGGGTAGGGCACTGGGAATAAATGTGGCTACGGTCTATGCTGGACTCTCTCTCGGGCCATTCTTGGGCGGGCTGCTGACGGAGCACTTTCAGTGGAGGAGCATCTTTTTGGCCAATGTTCCACTGGGCTTAATAATAATTGTCTTTGTTTTATGGAAATTGAAGGGGGATTGGGCTGAAGCTAGGGGGGAGAAATTCGATGTTACTGGCTCGATAATCTATGGCGTCACGCTGGTTACGGTAATGTATGGTCTTTCTCTGCTGCCCGATATATTGGGAGGGTGGCTAATCCTAATTGGTGTGCTAGGGCTTTTCGCCTTCATAAGATATGAAATGAAGGCGAAAAGCCCAGTTCTGGATGTAAATCTATTCGCCAGTAGCAGGGTTTTTGCTTTCTCTAATCTGGCAGCATTGATTAATTATAGCGCCACATGGGCGGTAAGCTTTCTTCTGAGCCTGTACCTGCAATACGTTAGGGGACTCAGCCCACAGAACGCCGGCTTCGTTCTGGTATCCCAACCGTTGGTGATGGCTGCTTTTTCGCCTTTTGCCGGCAGGCTTTCCGATAAATTGGAGCCTCGAATACTGGCTTCAGTGGGGATGGCGTTGTCGGCCATAGCGCTTTTGTTACTAGCTTTGTTAGATGAAGAAACGGCTTTTGGTTTCATTATCGCTAGTCTAGCTATCGCAGGTCTTGGCTTAGCTCTTTTCTCGTCACCTAATACGAATGCGATTATGAGTTCTGTGGAAACGAAATTCTACGGGGTAGCGTCAGGAACCGTGGGGACAATGCGGCTGATTGGGCAGATGCTCAGCATGGGTATTTCTATGCTGCTAATTGCACTTTACGTAGGAAGAGTTGAGATTACCCCCGAGTACTATCCGCTTTTCTTGAAGAGCGCCAAGGTGGCATTTGTCATTTTTGCTGCTCTTTGTTTCGGCGGGGTATTTGCCTCGTTGGCTCGGGGCAAGTTGCGCTGACAACACTACAATCTAAATTAAGGGTCAAGGTTAAGGGGGCGTAATGTTGCCCGACATTACGCCCCCTTAAGTTCTTACTGGCTGGGTGGGTTCCGTTTTCCCGGATTCGCTGCGGTAGTAGCTTCTGTCGTTTCCTCGTATTCTCGCCCGAACGACTCGGCTCTCTTAGAGAACCAAAGAGAGATACCTATAGCCAGAAGCCCCGCAATTATTATCCCAATAGTAACTGGAGTAAATCCAATTGATTGATAGCCACCGCCGGCCACTTGCACCACCATTATTGGCGCGGCGATAATTGAAACCAGGTTGATAACTTTTATTAGCGGGTTCAGAGCCGGTCCAGCGGTATCCTTAAGCGGGTCGCCTACAGTATCACCGACCACGCTTGCCTTGTGAGCATCAGAGCCTTTCCCACCGTATAATCCGTCTTCTATAGTTTTCTTAGCATTGTCCCAGGCTCCACCGGCATTGGCCATAAACACTGCCAGGAGTTGTCCCACCAGTATCACCCCGGCCAGGAATCCGGCCAGTGCTTCCAACCCAAAGAGGAAGCCAATAACTATGGGCGAGATGATGGCTAAAAGTGCCGGCGTGAGCAGTTCCTTCTGGGCAGCTCCAGTGCAGATGGAAACTACCTTTTGATAGTCCGGGTCAACGGTGCCTTCCCAGACTCCCTTAACATTGGCGAACTGGTAGCGCACCTCATTAACAATAAAGTAGGCGGCTCTCCCCACGGCTCTGATGGTGAGAGAGCTAAACAGAAATGGTATGGAACCGCCGATAAGAAAAGCAACGAAGACCTTCCACTGAATTAGGTTGATTGCCGTAAGGCCATAGTCCTCGTAAAAGGCGGCAAACAGGGCCACGGCCGCTAAGACGGCTGAAGCAATGGCAATACCCTTAGTTATAGCTTTGGTCGTGTTGCCTACCGCATCCAGGTCAGCTAAGGTCTGGCGAGCCTTGGGTTCCAGTGCCGACATTTCGGCA
>Ga0315279_10004662_pt1 | contig 18306 bp, 14 predicted proteins | sample YL17G06_20_MG_FD_203694 | JGI IMG/M metagenome (GOLD analysis project Ga0315279, IMG submission 203694) | Sediment microbial communities from Yellowstone Lake, YNP, Wyoming, USA - YL17G06_20 | ecosystem: Environmental > Aquatic > Freshwater > Lake > Sediment | place: USA: Wyoming | collected... | reverse complement strand
GCCCTTGCTCCAGCGCATGCGTGCTATTCTGCGATATCAAGCCTGACTTTCCGAGCAAAAGGGCTATCCAGTTCAGGCATGTAGGCAACAATTTGGCTTAATGTTATATTGCGAAAGGCGATAGCCTATTCCTCAACACTACTATGCTCCAGTGCAGCCTAAGTAGTCTCTACCACCTGGTCAAGAGAGTAGAATTCGGGCGTCAACTACAACATACCCTTTCCCCTGCTCTTGAGCTTTCACCGGATTGAGGTCCATCTCTGCTATCTGGGGTAAGTCTTCCACCATAGCAGACACTCTCAGCAGGAGATCTTCAAGAGCCTTAACGTCAGACGGCTTGGAGCCTCGCCAGCCAGCAAGGAGCTGATGAACCTTCACTGAGCGCACCATGTCTTGGACATCAACGTCAGTCAGCGGGTGAATACGGAATGTAATATCCCTGAGGAACTCGGCGTAAATGCCGCCCATACCGAACATGATCAGAGGACCAAAGGAAGGGTCTGGGGTTAGGCCAACAATTACCTCAATTCCCTCAGATATCATTTGTTGAATGGTGACACCCTGCATCTCATCGGCTCTTCCCAGACCCTCAAGGCGTTCTCTGATTTGGTTAAAGGCTTGTTTTACCTCACCTGATGAGCGGCATGAGAGGATTACTCCTCCAACCTCAGTCTTGTGGATTATCTTGTCTGAGAGGAGTTTAACCGCAACCGGGAAGCCAATTTCTTCAGCTACCCTGGCCGCGTCCTCAACTGTCTTTGCTGACTTCGACACCGCGACCTTGATTCCATATGAGTTGAGCAGGTCAGAGATGGAGGAAGCTTCCAGCCAGAGGGGTCGGGTAGAGCTTTGCTTTAAGGCTGATGCCACTACCTCATCGGCCTTTTCTTTATTGATCCCTGTCAGTTTGGGAACCACTCCCTTCGGTCTTTGTAGCCACTGACTGTACTCGTACGCCCTAGCGAGGGCAACCGCGGTACGCTCCGGGAAGGTAAAAAGGGGTATAAATCCACCATCTTCGGAATCGTACTCAATACCAGCACCACGCGAACCCATAAATGAAGCTACTAATGTCTTGCCGCGCCTGCGAAACTCCGGTGCTAGCTCCCTTAGGGCATTGGCTACTGCTTCAGCCTGCGTAAGTATCGGCGGGATAAAGATGGCTATCACAATATCTATGCCGTCATAGCGCACCAGAATCTCCAGCGCCTGTCTGTACTGCTCAGCGGAGGCCTCAGCCGTCATATCAATGGGATTGGTAAGGCTGGCTCGAGATGAGAGAAAGCTCTTTAGTTTTGAGACGGTCTCATCTGAAAGAGTCTGCAATTCCAGTCCTCTATCAGCACAGGCATCGGCGGTCATAATGCCAGGGCCCCCTCCATTGGTGAGAATAGCCACTCTTTTTCCCTGAGGAATGGGCTGGTGAGATAACAGGTTAGCCACATCAAAAAGCTCTTCCAGTGTATCCACCCGAATCACTCCGGTCTGGGCAAACAATGCTTCAGAGGCTACCTCAGCGGTAGCCAGCGCCCCGGTATGTGAGGCAGCAGCCCGAGAGCCTGTCAAAGTACGCCCGCCTTTTACCGCAACCACCGGCTTGGTGAGCGTGATGCTGCGGGCTATGCGGACAAACTTCTTGGGATTGCCAAAAGATTCAAGGTAAAGGAGAATGACCTTGGTAGACGGATCCTTTCCCCAGTACTGGAGCAGATCGTTGCTGGAGACATCAGCCTTGTTTCCGACGCTGACAAATGTGGAAAGGCCAATGTTCAGGTTCCTGGCATACTCCAAGATAGCCCCCCCAAGCGCACCACTCTGAGTACCCATGGCAATACCGCCGGCGTGAGGGAAAACGGAGGAAAAAGTAGCGTTCATATTGACTTCTGGATCAGTGTTGATGATGCCCATGCAGTTGGGTCCCACCAGGCGCATCCCATAGTGCCGAGCAGTTTCAAGTATCTCATCCTGCCTCGCCCTTCCCTCAGGGCTGCTCTCTGCAAAGCCCGCTGATATTATAACTACGCCGCGCACCCCTTTTTGCCCACACTCTTCCATCAGCCGGGGGACTGTCTCCGCCGGGGTGATAATAATGGCAAGGTCCACTTCTCCCGGTATATCCAGAACAGACGGATATGTCGACACTGCAGCGACTACTTTGGCGTTCGGATTCACTGGGTAGACGACTCCCGTAAACTCATGCTGCAACAAATTATGGAAAAGCCTATTGCCGATAGTGATCTTTCTGCGTGAGGCTCCAATAACGGCTATGGAGCGAGGCTTTAACACAGCATCGAGCGAGGCAATGTCAAAATCCTTCTCTTGCTCTAAGGGCATCCCTTCCATATCAACCCCACCGTTGATGATGCTACGAATTATTATATGGCAAAGCTGTGGTTTTTGTCTAATGCGGGGATTGGATCAGAGCTGCACCGCTCACTGCAGCCGTGTTAGTAGCATTACACGGGTGTTCTCCACAAACATTAGCAACAACCGCTTTTGAGCTTTTTCTCACTCCTATAGTTCATGACCGCTATGTCAATAGCCCAAGCCAATTGCACCTTCTGGCTACTTGTGCAGGTACAACTTGTGTCGCAAGTTGCCTTAAGGCTATTAGGAGTATAGAATCATGGCTGTCAATAGTGGGCGTGTTTTCAACAACGAGGTATCATCAAAAAGTATGGAATGGTAAGAAAAAAACCTCTTCATACGAATTGATTGACCATCGAGGCCCGCTGCGTTCTTTTATCTGAAGCTGGATTGCGCTTTGGTTGCATCCAGTAAGCGACCTAAATCTGCTCTGAGTTTCTTGGTTACGGCACAAATAGAGCTGATTCGGATTAAGGTGAGGCGGCTCAACAAAATACGGAAGTATATCTATATGTACCGGCTTCGGATCATGATATAAACTAAATTAGTATGGGTTATTCCGCGTCATAAAATTGTTATAGTGTTCCTCATAATTTTATGCGTTTGTAACGGTCGGAAACCTAAAATATAATAGAAGAACCTAGTCTTTTTGGTCAGGCGCCAGGGCAATAGGAGGTGAACCGTCATGAATATTATTCAAGCCACGGCTCTAACTAAGGTCTTTGCTGGTGATGTCAAAGCTGTCGATACTATCGATTTCGAAGTGGGAGAGGGAGAAATCTTCGGGTTTCTCGGTCCAAATGGCGCCGGTAAGACCACCACCATCAAAATGCTGAATACCCTTCTAAAGCCAACTTCTGGCACGGCCACAGTTGCCGGATTCGACGTGGTGAAGAGTCCAGCCGAAGTGCGCAAGAGCATCGGCTATGTTGCTCAAGACGTCGGTATCGATGAGCATGCGACAGGAAGAGAGAACCTAACACTCTACGGGCATTTCTATAGACTTGACAATAAAACGATTAAGCAGAGGATTAAAGAGATCTTTGAATTAGTGGATTTGATCGGATACGAAGACAAGATGGTATCCAGCTATTCTGGTGGCATGCGTAAGCGCCTTGACATTGCGATGGGGCTCATCCACCAGCCAAAAATCATATTTCTGGATGAGCCTACAGTTGGTCTCGACCCGCAGACCAGAGCCAATATTTGGGACTATATTCGTAAGCTTGCAAAATCTATGAACGTCACGATATTCCTAACCACGCACTATATGGAAGAAGCCGACCAGCTGGCTGATAGAGTAGCTATAATAGATTTGGGCAAGATCGTAACAAGTGGTACGCCCGACGAACTGAAACGATCCATAGGCGGGGATGTGGTGACTCTATCTCCGTGTGTCGTCAAAACAGAAGAATGCCAGGAGTTCCTCCAGCGCACCAAATCAGTTCTATCCAATAAACCGTTCGTAGTCGGTATGCAGGAAGCCGATACCACACTGGCGGTGTATGTACAGAATGGTGAGTCGGCGGCACCGAACATTATGCGTATCCTTGACAGTGAGGGCATAGAGGTTAAAACACTGTCAGTCTCTCGCCCATCACTGAACGACGTTTTTCTGAAATATACCGGCCGCAACATACGTCCCCAGGAAGGGGCTCCTACCACCTATACTGAGGTCGCGCGGAGGCGGTCAAGGAGGCAATGATGCACATGCTATCTGACGTCTACTATCAGACCATGCGTGATCTCAGGGCGCGCTTTCGGATGCCTGTCTGGATCTTTCTGAGCCTCTTTCAGCCCATTATATGGCTCCTTTTGTTCACCCAGATTTTCCAGTCTCTCTCACAGCTTCCTCAGTTAGGAACAGCAAGCTATCTACAGTTTTTTGCGCCGGGTGTAGTAGTGATGACCGTCATTTTCGGTTCGGCCTGGGCGGGCATGGGTATGCTTCAAGATATCGACATGGGCATACTATCAAAAATGCTGGCAACACCAGTCACACGCCCTTCAATCATTATCGGTCGTGTGATATCAGCAATGGTAATGCTGGTTATTCAAGCGATATTAATATTTATTATTGCTGTTATCATGGGTGTGAGACTGGCAACTGGTGTTCCCGGTGTCTTACTTTCTATAGTCATCATTTCACTGCTTGGACTCGGTCTGGCGGCTTTATCAAACGGTCTTGCTTTGCTCTTGAGAAGACAGGAGCCGCTAATAGCCGCTATTAACTTCATTGCTTTACCTTCCGTGTTTCTCTCATCAGCAATGATGCCGGCACAACTTTTGCCGGCGTGGCTGAACACCCTGAGACATTTTAATCCGGTTGACTACGCCGTAGTGGGCGTTCGTGATCTTGTTCTCCAGGGATATGTTTGGCCTGATCTATGGACATGTCTTTTGGTATTGCTAGCTTGGTCTGCAGCGGGAATAACCTTCGGCGCCCTGATGTTTCGTAAAAAAGCGGAGTAGTTCGATGCAGGCTCGAAAATGTTACAAAGCGAGTCAGATGTGTTTCATTAAGAGTTCAACTCTGTTCAATCGAATTGGCCAAAGACATAGCTATGCCCTTGACAGAGCATAGCCTTTACCCTCAATATAGCTATACCTACAACGGAACAGTGATGCCGATGTTTGTTCAGTGGTAGGTAAAGCTAGCTCGAGAGGAATTACGCCTCTAATCTCTGTGGTATCCTGGCCGGCATAGACTCTTATGTCTAAAGCGTGTGTCTAAAGCGTAAAATGCCAGCTTTTTTATTTCAGGCGTGCTGTGCAAAAGGTTCTCAAGTACCCGATTATACTATTCGCCTAACTTGACCTTAGCATTGGCCAGACTTGTTAGATAGTCTCTGGTTTTCATCAAGTCATTCAGTGGAATCTCATTTTCACAGCGAAGGCGCTTTATGTTATTTAAGCGGTCTAGAATTTCGTCTTGCTCGAAATCACCTAATTCCGTGGCTTTGAGTATATTACTCCTGCGCCTTTCATAATTTTGCAGAGTATTTTCCAAGCCCCTAATCTGAGTATCCAGTGAATTCAGGCTTGCCTTGTCACTTGTCTCGGCAACTTTGCCTAATATGATGTCCGAATTGCTCAACACTTCTCGAGTCCTGCGCCAGACTGTTTCCTCCAGGTCATCAGCACGTATATACAAGGCGCGGCATTCGGCGCTGTAATCATGCTCGCTGTTCTCAGTTTATAGTTGGGCAAGAGGACCCTTTCCCTTTAGACGCCTAGGATGTCATAATTTTGCAATATTTTTGCCTGCAATTTTATGACTTTTTCGCCAACCAAACTGTAAACTTATCGTAATAATAGCAAAAGGGAGACCCCACCGCCGGCAAAGCAGACTGGGGTCTCCAGCGCCCAGGGTACGAGCCCGAACGCATGTTTATTATTTTATCGCTTTTGTAAAGAGGGTTCAAAACGACGAAGCCGAAGGAGGTGATGGGTATGTGACAGAAGGAGTCTTTTATTTACGAGATGGAAATTAGAAACCGAAATACAAAAAAGGAGGAAAGATTACATGCATAAGCGCAAATTCATAACTTTTGTCTATCCAATATTGATACTGGTGCTTATCGCCCTTGTCCTGCCAGCGGCCCAAATGGGTGCACAGGGACTGCAGGGTAACGGACAGTTGAAGTTCAAAGACAAGGTAACACCAGCCGATCAGCAAGCTGCGGCAGCCCGTTTCCTGGAGCAAGGGGGGTTTACGGCCGCAGCCGCAAACTACGTAGTTGACCCAGATACCGGGTACTTGGTCCCGGACTACTTTGCCGATGCCAACTGGGCCTATAGCCCGTTGCCCAGTGGTAGCATCGACTCTATTACAGTTGAAGATGGAGGTACTGGCTATTCTGCAACACCGACTGTAACCATCACTGACGTTTATGGTGCGGGCATGAATGCCGCCGCCTCGGCAACTGTAGATGTAAATGGTGTCATTACCGCTATCAACGTGACCGCAGCAGGTAGCGGCTATGTCGCCCCGGTGGTCACCATTGAAGATGCTACCGGCACAGGCGCTGCCGCCACCGCAGCACTGGATCCAGCCACCCTGATTGGTGGACTGAGGAAGTTCATGGACTCAATGCCTGGTCTGGGACCTGCTGCCGCCAACAATCTGGGGCAGTACATCCCGATAGCCGTTCCGGATATCGGGGCCTATCCCGGCTCCGATTACTACGAAATCGCTCTGGTCGAATTCAGCGAGCAGATGCACTCGGACTTGCCAGGCCCATACAACCTGAACACCCCCGGCGCGCTCGGCACCAGGCTACGTGGCTATGTGCAATTGGTGCCAGAAGGCTGGAGTGGAATTGACATCCTGGGGAATGTGTACAATGCCGTCCCGCTTACGCAGGCCGACGCTGTTACGCCTCTTACGTACAACGGCGTGCCTCTCTACGGGGCTACTGCTCCTCATTACCTTGGTCCCGCCATAATTGCTAGTGGAGAGACAGCAGGGCAGTCAGCCACGCCGGTGCGTGTGAAGTTCTATAACCTGCTGCCTACCGGTGCTGATGGCAACCTCTTCATACCCGTGGATACCACAATCATGGGCTCGGGGATGTTCCATATCGAGGATCCTAACAATCCCGGCTCCATGATAATGGGCGATTTCACCCAGAACCGAGCCACTATACATCTCCATGGCTCTGATACCGTCTGGATCAGCGATGGCACACCGCATCAGTGGATCACGCCCGCCGATGAGATTACCGATTACCCTCAGGGCGTCAGCGTCGTTCCGGTCCCTGACATGGGGGATGTTGATCCCGGCTTACCCGATGACGGCGTGATGACTTTCTACTACACCAACCAGCATAGCGCCAGGCTAATGTTTTACCATGACCATGCCTACGGCATAACGCGCCTCAACGTTTATGCCGGTGAGGCTGCTGCATACCTGGTTACTGACCAGGTCGAACAGGACCTGATCAATGGTACTAACAACACTGGCGTCAACCCCGGCTTGACAAAGATGCTTCCCGATACCGGCATTCCGCTGGTCATCCAGGACAAGACCTGGGTCGATGCCAATACAGTCCTTAATTCCGACCCCACCTGGGCTTGGGGGACTGGACCCATAGACCCACTCACCGGATATCCAACGCCTGTCACCGGTGACTTGTGGTATCCCCATGTTTACGTACCAGCCCAGAATCCCTACGACCCGAGCGGAGCAAATCCCTTCGGGCGCTGGCACTATGCCGCCTGGTTCTGGCCGCCAGCCACTAGTCTCCAGTACCCGCCAGTTCCCAATCCCTACTGTCTTCCATACCCGCCGGGGCAGGTGCCAGGTTTCGAAAATAATCTGAATGTTTGGGACAATAGCGACGCACCTTGGGAAGCGCCGTTTATCCCCGGTACACCCAACCCATCTTCACCGGGTGAGGCCTTCATGGATACTCCCATTGTCAACGGCGTAGCTTATCCCTACCTTGAGGTCCAGCCGCAGGCCTATCGCTTCCGAATCCTGAACGCTGCTGATGACCGCTTCCTCAACCTCCAGTGGTATCTGGCAGACCCATCCGTGATTACGTCGGATGGCAGGGCCAACACCGAGGTCAGGATGGTAACGGCGCCTGATGGCAGGGAGGGTGGCATACCCGACCCGGCAATGAAGGGACCCGACTGGATTCAAATCGGAACTGAGGGTGGTTTCCTGCCGAAGCCGGTAGTAGTACCGAGCCAGCCAGTCACCTGGGTCGTTGACCCAACACTCTTCCACTTCGGAAATGTTGACCAACACTCGCTGCTTTTGGGTACTGCGGAGCGAGCAGACGTCATCGTTGACTTTTCTCAGTACGCCGGCAAGACCTTGATTCTCTATAATGATGCTCCGACGGCATTTCCGGCGAATGTTCCACAGTATGACTATTACACTGGTTGTCCCAACCGGATGGATATCGGCGGCGCGCCTTCCACTCAGGCAGGCTTTGGCCCCAACGTCCGTACCGTCATGCAGGTACGAGTCGGCGGCACAGCTGTTGGCCTTGAGGTCGGGAGCATCAGCCTTACTGCTGGCGGCTCTGGGTACACTGCACCCAGCATCACCGTCGTTCCTGCTACCGGCGATGTTACCGGCGCAGGCGCTAGCGCCACTGCGATCAGTGCAGTTGATGGCATCTCGCTTAATGCCCTGGGCTCTAATTATGCTGCTCCTACTGTCACCATTGACGCGCCATCAATTGGCACACAGGCAACGGCTACAGCGACGGTAACAAGCGGTTTCATCACCGGCATCACCGTGACGAACCCGGGCTCCGGCTATACCGCTGCTCCCCTCGTCAGTATCAATGATGCTACGGGGACCGGTGCCTCAGCCAAGGCAACCTTGACCATCACTGGTATTACAGTTACCGCCCCAGGCGCCAATTACACTGCGACTCCAATTGTTGCCATTTCAGACCTTACCGGCACAGGCACAGGCGCTACCGCCGTAGCAAGCCTCATTGCTTCTGGCCCCGTGCCTCCCCCTTATGATCTCGCGGCGCTGGAAACAGTATTTGCTAAGGGGCCCGACCCGGCAAAGAGAGGTGTCTTCGAGATATCTCAGGATCCCATCATCGTGCCTTCGGCCGAGTATAACTCTGCCTACAACGCTGATTTCCCGTCCGACCCGCTAATAAGACAATACCAGAACTCCCATACCTTCACTTCCGTTGGTGGCACAGAGTATACAATCCCGATAGAGCCGAAGGCTTTGCAGGACGAGATGGGCGAAGTCTTTGATGAGTACGGACGGATGATGGTCCAGCTGGGTCTGGAACTTCCCGTCACTACACCCGGGGCGCAGAACTTCATGATGTACGGCTACGCATCACCGCCCGTGGAAATCATCAAGGGCGTGTACGCCAGTCAAATCGGTGTGACCGAGGACGGAACCCAGATATGGAAGATAACCCACAATGGCGTGGACAGCCACACCATTCATGTCCACCTCTACAACGCACAGCTCATCAACCGCGTTGCCTGGGATGGTTTCATCTATCCACCCGACCCCAACGAACTCGGCTGGAAGGAGACCTTCAGGGTTAATCCTCTGGAGCATACCATCATCGCGCTCAGGGCGGTTGTTCCCGAAAATCTCCCCTTCGAGGTGCCCAACAGCGTTCGCCTGATTGACCCGACCATGATGGACGGCATGATGCTGGAGTGGCCGGGCGTCGCTGGGTTCTTTGACCCACTGGGAGACCCGGTTACTTTCTGGGGCACTGAAGGCGACATCATGAACCATGAGGTCAACTACGGTTGGGAGTATGTGTACCACTGCCATATCCTGGCTCACGAAGAAATGGACATGATGCATGGCGTAGTGATTGCCGTTCCACCGAAGGCACCTACCGGCCTGTCAGTAAGAATGCAGGGGAGCAAAGCGGTCCTGACCTGGGTGGATGTTGCCAACGAAAGCAGCTACGTCATCGAGAGGGCAATGAATGCTGGATTCACGCAGAACCTGTTGACCTACACGGTTGGAGCCAACACTATAACATTCACCGATCCCAGCAACCTGAGGAACAGAACAACCTACTACTACAGGGTATTTGCTACCAACACGGTCGGTGACACTGAGACACCCAACTTCCCGACCATGACTGTCAATTCCGCGTTCTCCAACATAGTGATGGTTACTAGGTAGCGTAAAGTGCTGCTGCAAGATGGGGAGGGGGCTTAAGCCCCCTCCCCTATTCTCTAGATAAAGGAGGGGAATTACCGCGAGAAAAGTGGTTTGAATCACCATTATTGTTTTTCTTACCCGAAGGAAGAAGTGTAGAAGATACAATTCCTATGATTACACCACGTTAACGTCGGCCACAATATACGAGAATTGCCGCTGAACAAAACTCGGGAATGTTACAAATCAAGTCAAACGTGTTTCACGAAGAGTCCGACTCTGTTCAACCTACCCATCTAAAGACATGGCTATGCCCTTGACAAAGCATAGCCTTCTTCTCCATCTTCCAGTCCGCGCTCTAAAAAAGTCCTCCAAATTGTTTCATTTCATTCCCTCTTCTTTGTAGACATCTGTATATATTTTGGTTTCCTTCTAATTGCCTAAATGCCCGGTATGCACCCGGGTGCTCTGATCATTAACACGGGAATGCAGCTAGCTCTGAGAACTTTGTCAGCAACACTGCCATAGGCCCACCGGCTTGGACCGGAGCGACCATGGCTCGCCATAACAATCAGGTCACATCCATATTGTTTCGCGTAGCCGACTATCGCCTCGGCGGGCTTCCAAAGAAGCACCTCTGTACTTACATTAATTCCTTTAGCTGCCATTGCTTTAGCTATTCTGTCAAGATATCTCTGTGCCTGCTTCTCTTTCTTGCCGAACGCTTCCGGTATAAGTCGTTGACCCAGTGGCTGGCTGGGCTCCCACCAACCACCCATTGGACCGGCGACTGGCTGGCCGGAGTCCTCAAGTGCTCTATAGCCTCGAACGCGCTCAGTAACGCTGACCAAGATGACCTCTTCTGTGTCGCAGCCTTTAGCCAACTCTTCCACATGAGGAAGTGCACACTCGGCCAACTTGGAGCCATCTAATGGAACTAAAATTTTCTTGTACATTTTTGACCTCCTTTTGATCTTCTTTCATAATTGGTCGAATAGGACTCATATTTTCGTTCACGTTGACATGACTGGTCTCCTTTGTCAGCTAGCGATCACATTTTTCAGAGCCTCAATCGCCTTGTCGTAGTCGGGATGCTGCGTGACCTCTGGGACATACTCCACATATCGCACAATGTCATTTCGGTCGATGATAAATATGGCGCGACTAAGCAGACGAAGTTCTTCAATAAGCACCCCGTAAGCGCGGCCGAAAGATGCCTCACGGTGGTCTGACAGCGTTTTTAGATTACTGATATTGTGCGCCCCGCAGTAGCGAGCCTGTGCGAAAGGTAAGTCCATGCTTATAGCATAGATAATGACGGCTTTAAATTTGGAAGCTTCTGCTTCAAAGCGTTGTGTTTGCAGGTCACAAACATTAGTGTCCAGAGAGTGTACCACGCTCAGCAGCCGTACCTTGCCTTGGCTCTGAGAAAGCTGTACTTCCGACAAGTCTGTTGCTAACAACTTGAAATCAGGCGCTTTTTGCCCTGCTTTGATCTCAGGCCCCAGCAAGGCCATTGGTTTGCCTTTAAGAGTTGCGATCCTCTTTGTTCCCACCATATTGTTCTCTCCTTTTGAACTGTCCTGATTCAGAGTAAAGCCTCGATTATTGCCTTATTGAATTTCGGCAGGTCAGCAGGTTTACGCGAGGTGATGATATTGCCATCCCTGACCACCGGCTCATCAACCCAGATAGCGCCGGCATTTTTCAGGTCTATCGCTACCGAAGGCCATGAAGTTACACGGCGCCCTTTGACTATATCGGCTGAGATCAGGAGCTGAGGGCCGTGGCAGACTGCGGCTATTATCTTGCCCTCAGCGTGCGCCTTTCGTACCAGATCAACCATCGGCTGATGCAGGCGCATCTTGTCCGGAGCATAGCCGCCGGGGATAATTATGGCATCAAATTGACTGGCTTCAACCTTATCGGCGGTTGTGTCTACTGTAACCTTGGCCAAGCCTCTCTTTCCCTTGTAACCTTTTTTTGAGCCACTGCCCACAATCAACACTCTAGCACCTGCATCTTTCATCGCTCGTAGCGGTTCCGTGAGTTCAGAGTCTTCAAAATTCTCCTCAGCCAGAATGGCAATGCGTTTTCCCACAAGCATGCGTTATCTCCTTTCTGAATTGGTCGTCTTTCTCCTAGTGTTAGCTTTTTCTCACCTTCCTTTTGCGTGGTGTGGAATCACTTGAAGTAAGGAGGTCAAGTGAAATCCCACTATCTTGAGTCACCAGCAGACGCAGGCCTTCGGTGATGCCATCAATGCATTCGAGAACCGGTATTATCGCTTCAGCCAGGCTTTGCCTGTCTGAAGCTTCAACCATGGCAATGATATTGGGATACCCTTCCAGCCGGTCAGCAAGAATAACCTCTGCCCTGCTCCGCAGCATTTGAACCGCGTATTCGCAGCTCCTATCTACAATATCAAGTAACATGTATGCCCTTACGCTCATTTCTTTGCACCTCTTCATTCGCCCATGATTCCTGGACGATGCCACGCTGCGATAAGATGGGACTCGAAGTAATTGGATTACCTCTGAAGCTTGATGTGTCCGCATGGGGCAATACCCTGGAATTACGCCCTATCATAGTGTGAGATGGCACAGTAACTCCTTTCCCTAACACGGTAATGTCATCATCTCCTGCAAGGAGGGAGTTTCCGAAGCCGATGTAACATAGTTTGCCTATGTTTACTCCCTCATCTATGATGCAGGTATCCACCACGCTGTGGTATCCGATAAAGGTGTTCGGCATTAGCACCGAATTCCATACTCCAGCTCGCTCATCAACCCAAACTCCCGGCGATAGTATGGAGTCCTCCACATATCCCTTAATTACGCAACCAGGACTGACTAAGCTATTTACCACCATGGCTTGGTCAGATATGTAGGGCGGTGGCAGGTTTAGGCGTTGAGTGAGAACCGGCTGTGTTCCATTGAGGCTGAAACGAGGCTGCGCACAGACGAGTTCCATATTGGCGGCGTAATAGGCCTGGGGTGTACCAATATCTTGCCAGTAACCAGTGAATTCATAGGCATTGACCTTGTCCCTGCCTATCATGCCTGGGAGAATGGCATAGCCGAAGTCATGCGGCGATTCCGGCTGGATGGCATCCTCCTTCAGACGCTGAGCAAGGACATCTCGGTTAAAAACGTAAATACCCATTGAAGCTAGGTTGCTCCTGGGATTCCTGGATTTTTCCACGAAATCCAATATCTCATTACCATCACCCAGGGTAACTGTGCCGAAACGGTGAGCCTCTTCAATTGGGACTCTTATGACTCCCACGGTTACGCCAGCTTTTGTCTGCTCATGAAAGGCAATCATCTCCCGATAGTCCATCTTATAAACGTGGTCGCCAGCCAGTATCAGCACGTTCTGTGCATTGAATTTGTTCAAATGCGGGAGGTTCTGGAATACAGCATCTGCAGTTCCTTTATATGAGCCTGTTTTTGGCTCCAAAATATGGAATGTTCTCACAGCATTTGACAGGCCCCATTCCCTGAGGTACCTCGCCATGTAGGAGCGATGATAGTCAGTCAATATAGCAAGATCATTGATTCCAGAGTAGACGCAATTACTCAGTGTGAAGTCAATGACATTGAATTTCCCGGCGAAGGGTAACGCCGGCTTCGGCCTTAGGTGGCACAAAACATCCATCCGCTTGCCCCGTCCACCAGCCATAATTAGAGCAACTGTCTTTCCCATGACTCATCCTCCTTTTCCTTTTGGTCATCTCCGCTCTCAAATAATGCCGAAGCACTCAATGTGTCCGATACAGGCGGCAGCACTCTGACGTACTGCAGTGGTGAAACACCTGTTTACCCTGCTGCCTGAACTTGCGAGTTTGCATTAGGGATATTCTATAAAGCAGGCGATGAAAAAGTCATAAAATGCAGGTAGAAAAAGTTACAAAATTATGACATTTGGGAGAGTATTGGAGAGGTCGGGCAGAAAGCACTTTCAGGCGGACTGCAGGTCCATGATGTAGCCTGTCTTGGGTATGGTGCGAATGAGCTTGGGATTGTTAGGTTCACTCTCTATCTTTTTTCTTAGCCGGCTAATCCACGTGCGCAGTATCTGTAAATCGTCCCGATATTCAGGCCCCCAGATTCGTGTGAGAAGGTCACTGTAAAGCATGAGACTCCCGGCATTTTGGGCAAGCTCGCTGAGCAAAAGCCACTCGATGCGGGTCAAGCGAGCTTCTTTCCCTCGTACAATGACAAGGCGTTTTTTGAGATCAATGACCAAATCACCCAGAGAAAGTTGGTCACGGATTTTCCGTTTATCATCTGGTGACAGACGCCGCCTCACCGCCTCAATTCGTGCTATCAGTTCATCGGGGCTGAAAGGCTTGGCTAGATAGTCATCGGCGCCAAGGCTAAGCCCCTTCACCTTATCTGCATTGGTTCCCTTAGCACTGAGGATAATAACCGACACCGGGGAAAAGGTGCGGAGCTCCTTTAATGTCTCAAGGCCGTCCTTTTTGGGCATCAAGATATCAAGCACCACCAGGTCCGGCTCCTGCGCCTGCACCTGCTCCAAAGCCTCTACGCCATTGCTGGCGATAAGAACCCCATATCCTGAAGCTCTAAGCTTGGAGCTGAGGAAGTTAAGAATACGCTGCTCATCATCGACTAGGAGGACACGAAACTGTCTCATGATATTGTCCTGTACATGCTCATTCGCTTAAAATAATATCTGTCAACGCAAGCGATGTCAAACATCTCTCCTGTTTTTGTTGACTTAAACGCAAAGCAGAACTAGAATATGACCAGTTAACTGATTACTAGAGCGATGCAGGGAGGATGCCAATGGAAGATGAACTCAGAAACAGCGGTATTGATGTGATTGGCGGCGTGCCTTGGGGTACCCACTTCTGCCAGTTTTATAAGACCAAGCAGGATTTAATTAACACACTTGTCCCTTACTTCAAAGCCGGCCTGGAGAGTAATGAATTCTGCATGTGGGTTACCTCTGAACCCCTCATGGTAGTCGAGGCTCAAGAGGCCATGAGAGGAGCGGTTAGCGCTTTTGATAAGTACCTGCGCCAAGGGCAGATAGAGATAATCCCATACAACGAATGGCATCTGCAGGGAGGCACGTTCGATGATGACCGTGTGCTAGCTGGCTGGATTAGCAAGTTGGAGCAGGCCCTGTCCAAAGGGTACGCTGGACTGCGGCTGACGGGCAACACGTTCTGGCTGGAAAGGAATCGCTGGCAGGCCTTCACGGAATATGAGGCTAAGGTGAACAACATAATCGGTCGGTACCGGATGATAGCAGCATGTACCTATAGCCTCGACAAATGTGATGCCGCCGCTGTAATCGACGTGGTCAGGAATCATCAGTTTGCCCTGGTCAAGCAGGAAGAAGAGTGGAATATTATCGAAAGCTCTACCTACAAGCAAGCTAAACAAGCACTATTAGTGAGCGAACAGAACCTGAACCGTGCTCAGGTTGTAGCTCATATCGGTAGCTGGCGTCTGGATGTCCAGCGCAACCAGCTTCTGTGGTCCGACGAGACCTACCGAATCTTCGGCATTCCCAGGGAAACACCAATGACCTATGAGACTTTCCTCTCAAGTGTTCACCCGGAGGATCGGGAATACGTTGACCGGAAATGGATGGCGGCTCTTCACGGCGAGCCATACGACATTGAGCACCGTATCATTGTGGACGATGAAGTGAAGTGGGTTTGCGAGATGGCCGAACTAGAGTTCGATTCAAAGGGTGAGCTTAAAGGCGGTTTTGGAACTGTTCAGGACATCACCAAGCGCAAACAAGTGGAAAATGAACTCAGAGTCAAAGCCTTCGCCGTTACTTCATCTGCCAGTGGCATTGCTATTACGAACCTGGATGGCATTGTGACTTATGTGAATCTTGCCTGTCTCAGCATGTGGGATTATGAACAAGAAGAAGAGGTGCTTGGTAAGCATGCTATCAACTTCTTTGCAGATAAGAATGAGTCTGGTATGGCGCTGAAGGTAGTCTTGAAGGAAGGTGTGTGGCAGGGCGAAGCCAAGGCTAGGCGGAGTGATGGGTCAACTTTTGATGTGCTGGTCTTGGCAAACCTGGTTGCCGATGCTGATGGCGAACCCTTCTGTATGATGGCTTCCTTTGTGGATATCACCGAACGTAAAAAACTTGAGCAGCTTAAAGATGAGTTCATCGGACTCGTATCCCACGAATTGCGGACACCATTAACTGTAATCGGCGGCTGTTTGAGTACTTTACTCACCGAGTGGAACCGCTTGTCACCAAGCGAGGTACAGCAACTCCTCAAAGATGCCCTTCTAGAAAGCCAGTCCCTCTCCCACCTGATAGAAAACCTGCTGGAGCTTTCACGAGCCCAGGCTCAGCAACTGGCCCTTTATCCGGAACTGATTGACGTTAAAACCTTGGTTAGAGAGACACTCGCTAAGATAAAACGGCAGGCTCCTTCACACCGGTTCTCTATCTCTATTCCCTATAAGCTGCCATCAATAAACGGTGACCCCTTGAGAATCGAACGCATCCTCTATAACCTTCTGGACAACGCAGCCAAGTATTCTCCACCGGGCAGCCAAATAAAAGTCTCAGCTAATGCAGAGCCAGAGCGTTTGGTCATAGGGGTCAGCGACCATGGTAAAGGTTTATCCTCCAGCGAGCAGGCCAGAATCTTCGGCCCATTCCAGCGTCTGGAGAATAACAGGCCCGACCGAGCCAGCGGGGCTGGGCTCGGCCTGATGGTTTGCCGGAGACTAGTGGAAGCCCATGGTGGGGAAATCTGGGTGGAGTCTAAAAAAGGCATGGGTTCAACCTTTTTCTTCAGTCTGCCCCGTAGAAAGGGCACAGATGCAGGTAGGGTTAGCCTTGAGACAGCAAAATGAAACTTGTTATCTTTGATCTGGATCAGACGCTGGTAGATTTTCTATCGGTCCACAACGAGGTGACGCGAAGGCTATTCAAAAGGTTTTTCAATGTAGCTATAAGACTTACTGAGATCGATTTTACTGGAAAGAGCCTTACCGAGAACTTCAGTGAATTGGTCAGACTGAAGAACATACCCTAAGATGTATTCCACTAAAAAAAGCCACCAATTGCTGGAAAGCTATGAAACCACCTTCGGAGAAAACCTACCGAACGACGCAACGAAATACGTATTGCCCTGAGCCAGGAAACTTCTGAGCGAGTTATCAAAGACAGACCATATTGTGGCTCTGTATACTGGCGACTCTTCAAAAATAGTAAACCAGGTTTTCCGTGCCACTGACCTCGGCAGGTATTTTAAGTTTTGTTTTTATGGCACGGAAGTAGAAACCCGAGCCAATATGGTGAGGATGGCTGTTCAAAAAGCAGAAACAACGACAGGACAGCGGTTTAAAGGTAGGAATATAGTAATCATTGGTGATTCGATACGGAACATTGAATGCGGCAAGCTGTTCCATGCTTTGACGATTGCCATAGCCACAGGTTTCCATTCCAAGGTACAACTCTCAGCAGCAGGAGCAGACTATCTGTTTGATAATCTGAAAGACTACAAAAAGGTCTTGAAGGCTATTGGCTGACTTTGAAACTAAATAGCTGTTGACTAGAACGACGTATCCTTGCTCAAGAGCCTCTCGTATGAGAGGCTTTTTCTCTTTCCATTTTGCTAACCCTGGGGAGACCATAAAGGTGCTAGATTATCTCATGTCATAGGAGAGTCTTTTGTTGGGTAACATTATTTTGAACATTATATGAACGCAAGTTGAACAAGAGACCCTCCTTGGTTTTCCTTACATTTCATGAACAAAAACCAATAGTTATCGGCTTTACGTCCAGTCGACTGCACATTAGCCGTAAAGAGCGCGATAGGGATTAGCCCAGGCTGTCTCAAGAGCAGTTCTGCCAGCGTCAGTGAGACGGAAATAGCGGCGCGGCGGACCAGGTGGGTAATGATCTTGAAAACTCGACGGCTCTTCTCGTCCGCTAGATTCCACCCAATTTAATCTTTGAAGGTTGGAGAAATACACGACAAAACTATGGAATTGGCAGCCTCGAGATTTGTAAGGCATTCGCGACAGATACCGCTCGGCTAGTTTCTCAATGTTAGCGGGCTCTATGGAACGCTTTTCTCGCCGGGCTCGCTTTTCCTCCACTCTCGTGGCCCGGTCCATTGCTGTAGCTCGCATCAGCGCCATTTTGTAGTGGTAGAAGATATCGGCTTGGGGAGCACCGACCTCAGGGTTAATTGCCGGCGAACTGTTCGGGCCACGCCCCAAGAGAAATTCACGGATGAACTCGCCACAGCCGGAAAGGCGTAGGAATCCGCCCCTGCGTGGTTTCAGCAG
>Ga0315279_10004661_pt1 | contig 18309 bp, 15 predicted proteins | sample YL17G06_20_MG_FD_203694 | JGI IMG/M metagenome (GOLD analysis project Ga0315279, IMG submission 203694) | Sediment microbial communities from Yellowstone Lake, YNP, Wyoming, USA - YL17G06_20 | ecosystem: Environmental > Aquatic > Freshwater > Lake > Sediment | place: USA: Wyoming | collected... | reverse complement strand
AAAACCGCAGACCCGCAATAGACGCCATCACCGCCGCCAACTGGACCGCCGCCGGAATATGCGCCCACGAATCCGCCATGGCCGGCGGCACTGAGGTCACTATCCCGACATTCGATTAGCCGCAACTGGCCGGAATAGAAGTCGTGTCCGCCTGTCTCCGTAAACAATTAGGAGGATCCCTCGTTTCCGCAGCCATCGTTTTCGGTACTTGTAGTTCCTGAAAACTGGTACTTATTAGTATGAAAGGACTAATAAAGCCTCATGCTGGCCGTGGCCTGCATCAGCGGAAGTTGACGGAAGGCAAGGTTCTCGGCTTGAAGGGCCGCTCGGGAAGTCCGGTACAAGCCATGCGGTGTCAATCTGATTGCCTGAAGCCTCCAAAACGACCAGGTACGGCATCCACGGAAGGTTGTAGAGGTTGGGCAAGTCGTTGTCGCTCACCTCGAGCCAGAGCATGTGGCTCCACGGCAACAGGCTCGTGAACTGCGTGATGTGGTTATTGGGCAAGTACAGGAGCTCGAGGTTCGGCATTTCCAGCAGGAAATCTAGCGCGAAATGGGAATGGTCGCTGCCGATTTCATCATAGTCCATTTGCAGGCACCAGACGTTCTCGAGACACGAGATCGGCTCCCAGTCGGCCACGTTCGGGCATTCCCCGACATCGAGCCAGCCAAGGAGGGCCATAGAACTCAGCGGAGCGGCATCCGTGAACGGGTTCCCCCGCAAGATAAGCGATTCCAGCCCAGTACAGTGTTCGAGGCCCGTCAGGTCGTGGATGTCCAGGTCCATGAGGTCCAATTCCTCGATCCCCGCCAACTCATCGCACGTAATGTTCCCCGTGGGCTTATTCAGGACTTCCCGGAGAACGGTCTCGAGATGCGCGTCCGGAATTGCCACCCCTTCCACGAAATGCGCCGTGACCGACTTGTCACTGCTCATCGTCAGGGTCGTCTCCTGCATAATGCAGAGTGCGGAGTCGTTTTTTGACAGGGGCCTACTTTGCCGTGAGGTCTTCCAGGGCGGACCAGTCCATGCCGAAGCGGTTAGGGGTGCTGCCTTTGACGCGAACCCAAGCGCTTATCGAAGTTGAGCCTTCGGGGATGGTGATGTCGGCGGCGGACGGTGGGGCGCCTTCCATGCCTGTCGAGACTCGTGCCCATTTGCCTGCGGTGGTCTGTCCGCCGTTCTGGAACACGGCAATACGGCTTGCTTCGGGACCTGTTGCGCCGTTGGGTAAACCGTCGCGTCCAGCCATTTGGTTCACGGTGAGGCCCTGTCCGGGCGGATCGGCGCAGGCATGGAATGAGAGCGACCAGTCGCCCGTTTCCGCGGAAGCTTCAAAGGTGTTGAAGCGCGCATAGACCCGGTACTTGTGGCCTGGGATCAGGCCGAGATAGCGCCTGTAGATGCCGCCTTCGGCGGGGACGTCCTTTTTGATCTCGAACATCTGGCAGTAGAACTTGGTTTCGGGTGAACTCGCGAAAGCCAGCTTCCGCTTCTTCTCCGGTACCTCGCTCTTCTCGCCCTGATACAACCGCAGGTCCCCCTCCTGAAATCCGGCCTGACACCAAGGCTCCCAGTTCGGCCCAACGTTCCCATAGAATGGCACGTTGTCCAAATCCTCCTGTAACGTCCCTGAAACGTGGACGCGCGCAGTCCGGGCACGGAATGTCAATGGAAGCCCAGGGGCCCACTTCTTCTTCAGTACACACACCGCCAGGTCCGACGGGTTCGGAGCAACGTCGGTTTCCGTTCGCGTGTCGTGGCGCTTTCGTGTGCAAACACCCTCGAGCGAAGCTGTGCCCGTATGCTCCCCGGATTGTATGAAGACAGAGCCGTTAATGGTCAGGTATTCATCCCGTCGTTCGCCTGCGACCCAATCTACAGTGATTCGATCGTCCTTCGGGAGATAGTTGGCCGTAACGAACCTAGCGGGCGGCAGGACAGCAAATCCTGTTTCAGAGCCCGTAATGTAATATCCGCCGGGGGGGAGGTAAATCACCGTACCCTCAAAAGCCGCCAATCTCAGGCTTCGGTTGGGCGACGAATGACAGGCCTCCACGAGCCTCTTGACAACTTCCGCCGCAGAAGACCCCGGGTCTGTTTTAATCAGGCAGATTCCACATTTCGAACCGCAGTGGTCCTCAACTAAGGCGAGGTCTCCGCCCCTAGCTATACCCGCAAAATCCTGCGAGATGAACATATCAAAATGGTCTGTGACGTAGTTGTGAACGGCGCCAACGACTGCGATCAAAACGACTAGGTTCATTACTCCTCCTCCGGCGCTTGCGCCTCGGACAGGTATGGCCACAACAGGGGGAGAAGCGCCAAGGCGGCTGAGCCAAAACCCCGGAGTCGCGGATGTAACTTCCCTGTCCGCAACATCTGCGCCGAAAGCGCGGACCGTGGACACAAAGAAGCTGAATACTTCATCGTCCGCCTCATAATCTCGGCACCTCCTTTAGTCCCAGACACATGACCCTCCTACGCGCCGACTCATGCTCGACACAACCGCGATAGCCTCTGTCGTCCCATCCAGTCCGAAAGTGAAATTATCTCGCACAATAAGCCCATTTTCCGGCCTGTGTCAAGAAGTATCTGTAAAATGGTTCTCGGTGTTCCTGAGTGTTAAACCCGGTTGTGCTCCGTTTACGTCCCCACCCCTCGCCCGATAAATCGGCCATAAACACATGGCTGTGCTATGCACAGCCGTTACTGTCGGGCGTGGATGTAATACCCGTGACCAGTCTGAATGAGGCGGTCGGTTTTATCCCCGGCACGGGCAACATCTTGCCATACGTGACTGACGTAAAGGCGATAACGCGAAATGCCCGGCGGGAAATACCCGACTTTTCCGAGGTCAAAGGGCAGGCCCATGTCAAACGGGCGATGATGGTGGCGGCAGCGGGAGGTCACAATATCATGACGCCCAGGACACGCGCCATTGAGTGCCGGATGGATTTTCGGGAAGGACAGGTGTCCGGACGCTCGAAAAAACGGAAGTGACCCCGTCAGTCTTTGTTGACGCGGTTGATCGGTCTCACGGGACCTTACCTTCCGCCGGGGAGAACACAGCCGTAACACGCAGGCTCTGAGTTACCATCAAAGAGGTAGTCTCAGCCCCGCCCTTGAGGTCCCCCTTCCATCCCGCAAAGCGATGACCCTCGCCCGGAAGGGCGCGCAAGGTCACCTGTGTGCCTTTCGGATAGAGGCGATGAATCGGGGAGACCTCGACAGTCCCTTTTCCGTCGACGCATACGTGGAGCATCGCGAGCCGGCTTCCCTCGGTATTGCCGGGACTTAGTTTGAGGAATTCGACAACGATTTCCCCGAAAGTCAGACCGAACGCCACCTTCGTGGGTATCTCGAACGTATGCCCGGCATCGTCCACCGGAAACCAGGCGAAGGGCACATTGCCTGCGGTGAGGTCATGCAAGTGCCGATCCACCTGGTAGAAATTCCCATCGTTTCGGCCGCGTAGGTAAAGGATCGGCGCATCGTCTTTGTCACAGGCATCCGGGAAGAAGACGCCGCCGGGCGCAGCAATCGCCGCCTTCACGCGTGCGGACACGCCCCAGTGATTGAGCGGATCGGCCTTCTCGCGGTCATTGGGCACGCCGAAGGTATCATCCGTTACGGCGAGCGCGATAGCCCAGGAACCGCCGTAGGAGCTTCCGAACGACGCGATTCGTTCAGGATTGATTCCATACTCGGCAGCGTTGGCTCGCAAGTGGCGGATGGCCGCTTTAACCTGAACCAGACAATCGTCATGCCCTTGGTGCAAGTCCCAAACGGCTACTGCAAACACGTAGCCGCGAGTCGTAAGGAATTCTGCCCAATCCTCATATCCGTCTTGCCTGCCGCCGGGATAGGGCTTGTCCGCAGGGTTGCCTTGAAGGAGCACGACGGCGGAACTGCCCCCGGGCGGGGTCTCTGAAGGCATGTAGACCCGCATCACCCGCTCGACGGGCGCGCCCGATGCCGGGTAGCTCTTCCCGCAGACCACCAACCGAGACTTGGCGCTCGTTTTATGCTCCACTTCCGTCTGGCAACGCACCGCGGAAGGCGTGACCACAATGACAGTGAAGATAAGGAGCCACCTCATCGAGCGTCGAATTGCTGGCATGCTGCGGCCTCCTCTCGGCATAGACATTCGTCGTTACTCGAATGCGAGCTGTAGTACCAGTGCATCGCCCGCACCCACGGTACACAGCTGCTCGACCTGGCGCGGCGGTTCACCTGGCGCTATGGCTCGAACCACATACTCGCCCGCCGAAACCGGCCCAAACTGGAACTGGCCAGATTCATCCGGGCCGATACTGTCGTGTTTTTCGCCGGTCATATAGATCGGCTCGGCCGGATATCGCGCGTCACTGATGCTCACCGCGACGCCCTGGAAACTGTCAAGACCCGCAATGGTTCCGCGAACTTGCCCATAGTCAAGGAGCTCGTGGAGGAGATCAGCCGTGCGTCCGTCCTCGACATCGACCCATGTCCGCACCAAGTACCGGGAGCGCAACGGGACATTGGCGCTGGGGTCCAGAATTCGCAGAAGATACCTGCCGTAGGGCAGGTTCGTAAACTCGTAGACGCCGTCGTTATCCGTTCCTGTCCAGGTCAGATACGATGGCACTTCGGGCGATGTGACGCCGACGACGTGCGCGCGGCCGAACGCCTGGCGCACGTGGACGCGCAGGCCGGTCACCGGGACGCCGCTGCGCACCACCTTCCCCTTAATCGCACCGCCTTTCGACAAGAAAACCTTGATCTCGTCTTGGTGGGCCACCTCATGGTTGATGATGAATTCGGGGGCATAGGATGAATGCCAGATCTTCAGGTCCACGTGTTCACCAGCCGCTTTTCCGGCGATGAGAAACCGGCCATCAGATCCCGTGACTGCCTCGTACCGGTCGCCCTCGCTGAGACTGTACTCGGGGATCTGCCCGACCGCTATGCCTACGTGCGCCCCTTCAATGGGCTCTCGGGTGGCGGCATCCAGAACGATGCCCCGGATGTCGTTGCCAGGTTCCAGTGCGATGACCAATCCTTCATACTCCTCGCCTTGAGGTACGCTCACACTCACGATCTTCTTGGCGTACCCTTCGGCGCGCGCCTCGACCTCGGTAACGTCGTAGTGTGTTGGCAAGTCGAAGGCCCCGTCCGTGAACGACGACCACGGGTTTCCGGTCGGTTGCGGCCCTTCGAGGGGAGTTCGCTCGCGGGCAATCCGCGCGTCAAACTCTGCAATCGGCGCTTGCGTCACAGCGTCAACAACCATCCCATGGAGCCGGCCGTGTTGTGTAAGCACGAGATGGAGGCCCTTTTCATCCAATGGGACGCGCAACTCCGTCGCAGGGATATACCCGGATTGTTCGGCCTCGACGGTATACAGCGCGTCCGAATCCAGCGCAGTTGAAGGGCTTACCGGCTGGCGAATGTCGATCGTGAAGCGGCCGTCTCTCGTGCTCGACGCAGCGCCGCCGCCGGAAACCCCGCCAGCATGTACCTGAACGCCAACCATCGCCGCCCCGTGATTGTCCGTCACCCAACCGCCGATATAGCCGAGATGCCGCCCCGAGTAATCCGGCGGCTTGATCTGTTTTTCTTGGACGGAAGGCTCTGACTCGCCGTCCATCGATTCTCCAGGTGCACTATCGTCCGCTGGCGTCGGATTCCCGCCGATCTTGGAAGGTTCCAAATCAGCGCCGTCAGACTGCCCCGTGGCCGCGTTGTTCGGCGCCGCCGTCGCACGTTCATCGTTCCTTTCGTGGTCCGCCTGCTCATACGCAGCTTTTGCACCCAAGTCCCACGTTTCCCGATCTCGATTGTGCAGAAAAACATACCCGGCCCCGATCATGGCGAGAACCGTCACCGCAATGGCTGCCCACGTAAGTTTTGACATGGCGATTATGCCCCCTCTGGCCATCACGTTCACCGCAGCGCCCACCCCTGCGGACAAAACCATCTTGTCCAGTGTGCTCATCAACGTGGCCGAAACAGTTTCTGCACGGCAAACGGCAAAGCAAGCGGATAGGCCTTCGCTGCTGACCGCGATGCCGCGCCGATCGAGCGCCGTTCGAACCTGTGCAATACCTTTCTGGATACGGCGCGTAACGGATGATTGGGAAAGACGCAGTTCGCCTGCGATGACCTCATGGCTCCGGCCTTCGAGGTAGTGCGCGACGATCGGGTGCCGCAGCCGTGCCGGAAGTGTCGCGACGGCTTCGTCCACGTATTCCTGGATGTCGTCATACGGCGCTGGGGATGAGCAATACGCCTCCGGTTGGGAAGCAGCTTCCCGCTGGCGTCGGCGAATCTCCGATCGGACATGATTCAGAGACTGGTGTGTGGCGAGGTCATATAACCAGCCGGCCAATGAAGATCGGACCGATGGAGGCGACTGGATCAGCCTGAGAAAACAGTCCTGGGCGGCATCTTCGGCCTCGGTTGGGTCCTTCAGAATCCTTTTGCAGGCGCCATAGACCATTGCGCCGTGCCGAGAAACGATCTCCCGAAAGGCATCGGCATCACGGTGCTTGCGCCATCGTTCTGCGAGCGCTATGTCGGTAGGACTCACGTTGCTGCCCCGTCCATCATCGAACTGTCTCCCCACAATACCCAATCTAAAGACACCGCGCGCGGCCTGTTCATGCGTGACCGTGTTCAGGGCTCCATCACGAAAAAGCGCGCGGTCGGTTTCCCTCCGGTTGCCAGTGAGGCCACATTGCGCCGTGACCGGGCAGGACGTTTGTGATTGGGATGGCAGGGCCGCCGTTGACGGGCATGACGTAGAGCTGGCGCGTGCCGGTTCGGTTCGAACCGACGGCGAGCCAATGACCGTCGCAGGACGGTTTGGGGTGGTAGTTCAGCGTGCCGGTTTGGGAGTGTGTCAGTTGTTCGGTCCGGCCATCGAGGGAGGCGCACATCAGCTCGACCGCGCCGTTGACAAGGGCCGTATAGAACACGCAGCCGCCGTCGGCGGACCACACGGGCACGTCGCTGCTGCCGCCGTGGAAATCGAACACGTCGTAGACGGGCGTCACGCCTCTGTAGCCGCCGCGATCCGCGAGTTTGCGCAAGCCGGTTCCGTCGGGCCGCACGATGTACGGATGGCAGTTGTAGTGCTCGCCTGAAACGAACAGAAGCCAATTGCCGTCGGGCGACCATTGCGGACAGAAGTTGAAGGGCTGCCCCGTCTCGATCTTGCGCGCGTCCGAGCCGTCGCGGTTTGCCACGACGATCCGGTAGTCCTTGTGATAGGCCACGAACTCGCCGCTCGGCGATGCGCTGAAACCGTACGAGAACCCTTCCGTCCCCTGCGTGAGGTCCTTCTTGTTGCGACCGTCGAGGTCCATGATGAACGGATGCGAGATCCCGTTGATGAGCGACGTGGTCCCAAGCTTGCTCTGGCCCGGCACGAAGAACAGGCCGGCATTGTAGCTGCTCACGCGCTCGACGCCCGTCACGTTCACCAGTTTGCCCGTTTCCATGTCGAGCAGGTACATGTCGTACAACCAGCCCTCGGTCATGCGAAACGTCTTATGCTCTTCCTCCCAAGCGCCATTCTCGGGACTCTCCCAGCCGCGTCCGATGATCGCCTGTTTAGCGTCGGGCGACCATCCCGCAAACTGCGTCCACGAATGCGGCTCGCGCGCCAATTCCTCGGCGAGAACGCGCCGCCCGGCGCCGTCTTGGCGCACGACACACGCGCGTGAAGTAATCTGGTTGTCATACCGCGTCGGGAGATTCGTGCGATATTCGGTATAGCCGATGAGCGACCACTCGTTCCCAAGTTCAACCTGGGAACGAGGCCGCTGAGCCCGTGATGCGCGAGTCCCCGGCGCGCAGCCCAACAGCAGCGAACTGATCAGGAACGCCCGCCGCGATAAGCATGACGCCTGCGTCGTTACGCCCAATGCACTTCCGTAAGACATCGGCTTCCTCCTCTTCAAAGACACCTGAGAATACGTTGATCCTACCCTTAAGAACGCCTATCTCAAAATAAAAGGTTGGGAGTCGCTCGAACGTGTGGAATTGCGGTAAAATGGCCGCGCATGAACAGAGTGTCGGAGTTGTTGTCGCGCCTCACGAGGAGATCATGGATATGACGCGAGAAGAATTGCTGAGCCGCATCTCGATCGATCCGACGGTTTGTTTTGGGAAGCCGTGTATTCGCGGGACGCGGATTTGGGTGTCTCTAATCGTCGACAACTTGGCAGCGGGCACACCCGAAGGTGAGATTCTGGCTGCATATCCGCAGTTGAAACAGGAGGACATCCGCGCCGCCTTGTGCTATGCGGCAGAGATGGCGCGGGAACACGTTATCCCCATTCCACTGGAGCCTGCGGGTCGGTGAACTTCAAACTGGACGAGAACTTGGATCCGCGTATCGGTCTAGTCTTCGCGGAAGGCGGCCATGACGTCGAAACGGCTGTCAGTGAAGGCATGTCCGGGAGTAGCGATGACGAACTGTACAATGTATGTTGCAGGGAGCGGCGTACGCTTATTACGCTCGACCTCGATTTTGCCAACCCGTTGCGATTTCCACCAGAGGGTACCGCAGGTATCATTGTGCTGCGTCCGCCAGTGCCGTCATTGCCATTAATACGGACGACGATTGGAGGAGCGCTTGCACACATCAAATCAGGCCAGGTCGATGGCCGGTTGTGGATCGTGGAGCCGGGTCGGATTCGTGTACATGACAGTAGAAGCCCTTACGACGAAGCAGGGGAAGAGGCAAGTCGGTAAACTCCCGCCGCTGTTCTGAAGCTGTTGATTGATGCCGAAGGCAGAAGGGCATTGCACGATCGGTTCATCTAGTATGAAGAGGACGCCGGGCAAAGGGGAACAGATCGTGGCGTCATAGGAATCCGGCATGCCGGTCGGGCTGCGTTTCGAGATCGGCGTACTGCCGATGGATCTGATCGAACTCGTCAATATGGGCGAGCATGATCTCTGCGATGGCCGGGTCGAATCTCGTTCCAACCTCTTGCCTGATAGCTTTGACAGCTTCATCATGCGTGAACGCCCCCTTGTACACCCGCTCGGAACGAACGGCGTCATAATAATCGGCGATGCTCATGATGCGAGCCGCAAGCGGGATTTCGCCGTCTTTGATGCCGGCAGGGTAGCCCTTGCCATCATACCGTTCGTGGTGATAGAGCACCATGTCGCGCGCCATCCGAAACATCTCGAGATCACAATACTGGAGCACCGTGTCAAGTGAACGGCCGCCGATAACCGTATGCGTTTTGATAATGTTGAACTCGTCGTCCGTGAGCTTGCCCTGTTTCCGCAGAATGCCATCGGGCACACTGACTTTGCCGATGTCATGCAGCGGAGAAACGTAGTAGATGGCCTCAATGAACTCCGAGTTGACTTGGTCCTTGAACCGCGCATCTCCGGCCATGAGTTTTGCGACCAGGGTGCAGTAGTCACGTACCCGATACAGGTGAGCGCCCGTATCGGCATCACGCGATTCCGCAAGCTCCGCCAGAGAGATGATAAGACCTTGGTGCGCCCGAAGCAGATCGATCGTGCCCACCTGGTTTGATTGTCGAAGCCGGGCGGATAGGAGCCGCAGAACGCGTTGCGCGAAACGTTCCTCCTGGTCCATCAACACGATGAATTGCTCGCGGTCCAGGCAGAGGAGTTCCATGTCTGAGACGGCGCGGACCGTGGCGGATCGCGGTTCGTCAGCGACGAGGGACATCTCGCCGAAGCCGTTTCCGGGCCCCAGACGCCCCAGTTCCCGTTGGCTGACTCCGCTGCCCTTCAGAACCGTCGCCTCGCCCGTGGCGATCAGATAATACGTCTGGCCGCGATCGCCCTCGTTGATAATCGTCTCTCCGGCCCTAACGCGCGTGCTCGTGAATCGCTCAGCGATACGCTCGATGGTCTGAAGTCCCAGCCCCATAAAGAGGTCGCTGCGCCCAAGATACGTTGCGATGTGCATGGCTTATTGCTCCGTATTTGGCGACTCCGGCGTCTATAGTAGCACCAATCCCGCGACTAGCAACACGGCCCCGCCGGCGCCTCAAGGTCGAGATGCGTTCGCGGGGCGATTCCCCTTCTCGATGTGCGATCCAACTCTCAGTGCAGGTTTGTGAGGCAGGTTTCGGGTTTCGGGTCGCGCTGCATCAGGGCAGCGATGGACTCGCGCGGATTTCCTCCTTCGAAGACTATCTTGTATACCTGCTCCGTTATCGGCATGGACACGTCATGGCGCATGGCTAGTTGCTGTGCCGACCGCGTCGTGCGGACGCCTTCCGCGACCATCGGGGAGGATCCGGTGATGTGCTCCAAGGTCTCGCCTCGAGCGAGGCGCTCGCCGACGGCCCGGTTTCTCGAATGGCGGCTGCAACAAGTGACGATGAGGTCGCCCATGCCGCTCAACCCGGCAAAGGTAAGCGGGTCGGCGCCGAGCGCAACGCCCAGCCGCGTTATCTCGGCCAAACCGCGCGTGATGAGCGCCGCCTTCGCGTTGTCGCCCAATCCGAGCCCGTCACACGCCCCCGCCGCGATCGCGATCACGTTCTTCAGCGAACCGCCCAACTCGACGCCGACGAGGTCGTGACTCGAGTAGACGCGGAACGTGGGACACATGAATGCGCGCTGCACCTGTTCGCACACTTCCGCAACCGTCCCCGCAACGACCACTGACGCGGGAAGGTCTCGGCCCACTTCCTCAGCGTGGCTCGGCCCGGATAGCGCCACCACCGGGACCGGCCCTGAGGCCCCGACGATCACCTCGCTCATCCGCTGCAGGGAATCATTCTCGATCCCCTTTGCGACGCTGACCCGTATCGTCCGGGGCGAGAACAAAAAGGATGAGACGATGGCGCGCATTGCATGCGAAGGAACGGCGAATACCGCGATGTCAGCATCCGGATCGGCTTCTCGAGAAACTTCCACCGAATCGGGGAGCAACACGCCCGGCAGCAGCGTGGGGTTCTCACGTGTGGCACGCAATGCGTCCGGGCAGTCCTCCTCCCGGCACCATAACCGAACGGAATGCCCATTCAACGCCAGCAATCGCGCCAGCGCCAATCCCCAGCCTCCCGCACCTATCACTTGGATTCTCATGCGCCTATTGTAAGGTCAGGCATGGCGCCGGATCGAATCTGGCGGTGGCGGGCGAAACGTTCATTGCCCATGTGCTATCCTGTTCACGGGTTCGCACGAGGAGGAAGCTCATGCATAGTGGGAAATCGTCCCGGTGGGAGCAGGAGAGGTACTCACGTAGAACCTTTCTAAGCTCCATGGGAGCCGCAGCCACATCGGTAACCGCCTTGGCCGCCATGGCTGAAGCTGGCTCGGCCCAAGGGTCCGGCCCGGCGGATACCTACGAGACACATGCCAAAGGCATCCGGACCCTGCCGGGTCAATGGCGGCCGCATTACCCTTGGGAGCAGATCGCGTGGGTAAGCCCGCCGTGGCCGAGTCAGGACTATCTCTGGCTGGACTTTCCCGAGGCGATCTTTACGAGCCAGGGGCTGCTGTACCTGAGCCATATCAACCCGCGAATCCCGAGTGTCTTCGCCGATCTGCCCCGAGTGCCGTGGCGGAAGACAACGGAGGGAGTGGCATTCGAGCGAACGCTCCCGAACAGTGTGGCCTTCGGCGGAAGCGTGACGAAGGAAACGGATTCAACCGTCGCCCTTGAGCTGCACATCCACAACGGTTCGTCAGAAAAGCTCGCGCGGATCGCGTTGCAGACCTGCGCATTCCTGCGCGCCATCAGGGAATTTGCTGACTACACGAACGACAACAAGTTTGTACATGTATCGGGGTCGGGCTGGGTTCCACTCTCCAGGGCGCTCGACCTGCCAGACGCGGACGCGCCGTATAGAGTCGGGTGGCGCACTGAAGGGAAGAAGGTGGCGGATGCCCCCGTGGCCGTGGCGGTGTCCAACCAGGGCAACCGCCTGCTCGCGCTCACGTGGGGCAGGGACACGCTGTCCATGGTCGGCAACTCGCGCCACCCGTGCATTCATGCCGATCCTCAATTCCCAGACATCGAGCCCGGCCAACGTGCCTCGGTCCACGGAAAGCTGACCTTCTTCGAAGGCCAACTGAGCGATTTTGACTACGCAACTCTGTAGCCACGCCTTCTCCGAGACTTTGAAGAGGTCCATGCGGGACGGTGGTGCGGGCAGCATAAAAAAAGGCATCAAGAGATGGCGAACTTTGCGCTGTATGTTGTGATAGGAATGGCGAACGTCGCTCCGGTTCTTGGAATCGATGGCGAACGGTTCACGTTGGACGGAAAACCGACGTTCCTTCTAGGTGCGAGTTACTACGGGGCCTTGGGTGCTGAGAATCGCAAGGTCTGGGAGAAGGATCTCGACGATCTTGCTGCGCACGGGTTCAACTGGGTCCGCGTGTGGGCCACGTGGGAATACGACGGGGTCAACGTGTCAGCCGTAGATGGCGGCGGCCATCCGCGCACGCTGTACATGAAGCGGCTGAAGGCCCTGTGCCGCCTTGCGGGTGAGAAAGGAATGGTCGTCGACGTTACAGTGACGCGCGGGAAGCCGCCGAATTTCCCCGCGACTCTCGATGAACACCTTGCGGTCATGCGCATCCTGACAAAGGAGTTGATGCCATTCCGAAATGCCTATTTCGACATCGGAAACGAACGGAATATTGGCGATCGGCGCCACGTTCCCATGGAAGAAGTGGGCCGTATCATCGAAGACATTAAGCGAATCGACGCGAAGCGGCTGTGCACCGCCTCACACGGCGGCGATATGACCGCAGAGGAGCTAACCGATTACGTCAAGGTCGGAAAAGTCGATTTCATCTGTCCGCATCGACCGAGGGACGACGAATCACCTAAACACACGCAAGACGCGACGCGCGAGTACTTGGCGGCGCTTCGCTCCGGCCCGAAGACAATGCCAGTGCACTACCAAGAGCCATTCCGCCGGGATTACGGCCCCTGGAATCCGATTGCGGCGGATTTCATGGAGGATTTGCAGGGCGCACGTGCGGGGGGCGCAGCGGGGTGGTGTTTCCACAACGGCGCGGCGGGAAGGAAACCCGACGGGCGGCCCAGAAGGTCGTTCGACATGAGACCAACCGAGGGCCGGCTGTTTGATCAACTGGATGCTGAAGAGGGGGCGTTCGTATCGGGTATCGGACGGGTCGGAAAGGTCGGACAAGCATTTCGATGGGCATCCGTCTTGACTCGCTTGTGTATGCCTTGCCACAATGCGGGGTCGCGTTGCAAGTATGTCTTGCGCCTTAACAGGCTTCATTATCACGGAGTGTAGTCATGCGCCATTTCACCCTTACCACCTTGATGCTTCTTCTTCTAAACCTGTCCTTTGGTTGCGTATCGACGCCGTATTCGCAGGCAATCGGTAGATCCCTTGCGAGAGGTCCGGAGGACTTCCTCCGCAAGGCGGTTGTTGGTCCGCAGAGCGACGGCGCCTATGTGGTAGCCACGACTCAGGTCGTTACACCTGCGGGCAAATCCGTCACGTTTCCGGGACGTCCGACGGACTTAGCGCTCAGTCCTGACGGAAAGATCCTTGCCATAAAGACAACCGGGCGCGCAGTGGCGGATTCTCCGGGGGCCGACATCGTTTTTATGGATATGGCGCGACAGGAGGTGATCCAACTGCTCCAGATGGCGAAAGGCTCGAACAACTTCTGCGGGATTGCCTGGAGCGGCGACGGCAAAACACTATGGACCACGGACGCGGAGGGCTGTCTGCGGTCGGCTTGCCGACAGGAAGACGGCACATTCACGTGGCGCGATGCGATCACGCTTCCGGGTCCGAACGGAAAAGGGCCGTCCGCCCCGGGCGGGGTGTACATTGATGAGACGCGGGGCCGCGTCTATGTGACGTTGAGCCGCAACAACACCGTCGCCGTGGTAGACCCGGCCGCGCGTGTCATTGAACGAGAGATCCCGGTGGGCATTGCCCCTTACACCTTCATTCGGCGTGGCGACAAGCTCTACGCATCAAACTGGGGCGGGAGAAGACCTGTGGAAGGCGACAAGACGGGTCCCACGGCAGGGAGTCAGGCGGTAGTCGATCCGAATACAGGTATCGCCTCGACAGGGAGCATATCCGTGATCGATCTCGGGTCGTATGAGGTCGTAAAGGAGATCCCGGTCGGTCTTCACCCGAGCGGCATGGCGTCTTCCCCTGACGGCAAGCTCCTGTACGTGGCGAACGCCAACAGCGACACGGTTTCGGTTATCGATACATCACGCGACGAGGTCGTGCGGACGCTGAACGCGAAGCCCATGATCGAATTGCCGTTCGGCAGCGCGCCCAACGCCCTGGCGGTGTCGCCTGACGGCGCGACGTTGTACATCGCGAATGGCGGGAACAACCTCGTCGGCGTGCTGGATGTGGCTTCGGGCAAAATGCGCGGGCTCATCCCCACGGGCTGGTATCCGGGCGCGCTGCTGGTCGCTGAACATGGCGCGCTTCTGTGCGTGGCCAACATCAAGGGGCTCGGCTCGCACTACACTGCGGCAAACAAACCACTCAAGGAACAGTTGGCGGGCAAACACTGGCACGGGTTCAACACGCACGACAGCATGGGTTCCGTGAGCTTCATCAGCGTGCCGCCGCCGAAAGAACTCAACGATTACACTTACCGGGCGGCGTGCAACATGCGGCTGCCCTTGATGTCAAACGTGATGAGTATGCCGCCGGTCGAGGAAAAGGTCGTGCCCGTGCCGACGCGGCCCGGCGAGGTCTCCGTGTTCAAACACGTGCTTTACATCATCAAGGAAAACCGGACGTACGACCAGGTCCTCGGCGATATGCCTGAAGGAGACGGCGATCCTACGCTCTGTCTGTTCGGCCGGGAGGTGACTCCTAACCAACACGCGTTGGCTGGAGAATTCGTGCTGCTCGACAATTTCTACTGCAACGGCGTGCTCAGTGCAGACGGGCATCAATGGGCCGTCGAAGGATACGTGACGGACTACCTCGAGAAGAGCTTCGGCGGATGGCCGCGCAGCTATCCATACGAAGGAGACGATGCCCTCGCATTCGCATCATCAGGATTCATCTGGGACAACGTGCTACGCAAAGGACTGACGTTCCGCGACTACGGCGAGTTCGTCACAGCGAAGATCGAACCGGCAAAGGCGACCTGGGCGGACATCTATAGCGACTACCTCAATGGGACGGAGAAGGTGAAGATTCGGGCGACATCGGCTCTGCACACGCTCGAACCTTACTTGTGTCCGACGTTCATCGGGTTTCCGGGCAAGGTCCAGGACGTATATCGCGCTCGGGAGTTCCTGAAGGAACTGAGTGCGGCGGAAGCATCGGGCACATGGCCGAACTTCATGATCATGCTTCTTCCGAACAACCACACGGTCGGGACGCGCGAGGGCTACCCAAAGCCGCGGGCCATGGTGGCCGACAACGATCTTGCCCTCGGTCAGATCGTCGAGGCAGTCAGTCACAGCAAATTCTGGCCTGAAACCGTTATCTTTGTGGTGGAAGACGACCCGCAAGCCGGTCTGGACCACGTGGACAGCCACCGAACGGTTGCGCTGTGCGTCAGCCCTTACACGAAGCGGGGCTTTGTGGACAGCAACCATTACAGCCAGACCGGAATGCTGCGCACAATCGAGCTTATCTTCGGACTTGCGCCTCTGAACCAGTTGACAATGGCTGCAAATCCCATGGTCGAGTGTTTTCAGGAGACGCCTGATCTGACGCCGTATGACGTACGCCCCAATCTGATCGCCCTCAACGAGATGAACCAACACATGGCTCAACTGCGCGGCAAGGCCAAATACTACGCCAAGGAATCCGCGGAGCTGCCCTTGGACGACGTGGATTTGGCGGATGAAGACCTGTTCAACCGGATTATCTGGCATGCGGTCAAAGGTCCTGACGTGCCGTATCCCAAACTAGCGCGCCCCACCCAAGTGGGAGCGAATGCGTGGCCAATGGCGACGGCTGTTCACGATGAGGATTAGGTCCCTCGTCTGTGTGTCAGGAGGTTGGGAGGACCTATGAAACGGGGTATCGGTTCCGAGCTGAAACAAACGCTTCTTTTCGCGCTGCTATTCCTCTTCTTCATCCAATTGGTCACCACCTGGATCGAAAGCATGTATAGAATGAGTCTCATCAAACTTTCCCCGGGGAAGGAAATGATGGGGCTTCTGCTGTTGCTTGTGCCGCTTGCCCTGCTCTTCGTCGGCAAGAAGGCTGAGCGAGTTACGCTGTGGATATCCGTGTTGATCCTATTGTCCGCCCGCGCGCTCTGTCCGGCACTCGGGGCGGTGGGATTGATCGTCGTTGCGGGAATCGGGGTCGCCGCGTTTCTCATCGTCCTTTCGTACGCGCTGTCCTCTCCCTACCGTTTCCTGCAAGGCGACATGGGCTTGGCGGTGGGCATTGCGGTGCTGCTTTCGGTAACGTTTCGGAGTTGGGGTTCCTCGGCCGACGTCTCGATGGAAGGAAGCACTGCGGTCTTTGGGTGGTTGCTGGTGTTGTGCGCGCTCTATCTCTTCCGCGATGTCATGGCTTCAGCGGACAATGCCCGGGTCGGTGAGGCAAACCCATGGTGGCGCGGTTTTCCAGCCCTGCTCGGACTCTTCTCGAACTTCACCGTGATTTATCTAGTGCTCTCAAGTCCCGCGGTTGTCAGCGCATGGTCGGGATCCAGCTATCTCGCCGGCACATCGTTTCTCGCCTTCTCGATGGCAGGCACTCTCGTTTGGTGCGCGAAGCGGGCGCACGAGAACGCCACGCCATCGGACAAGACCTTGTTGCTCGCGAATATGGCATTCACCGTCTTGCTCTTTGCGGGCATCCGGCTGCACGCGCCATCGCTGCCGGCGGAGCCCGGCTCGCCGCCGATTTTCTTCGGCGTCGGATCGAACGACACGCATGCTCCGTTATACCTTATGTTTCTTTTGTCCCCCATCGTGGCCCTCAATGTGCGCGCGATTGCGAATTCGCATGCCTTTGCAAGTCCTCGCGGCGCGGTTCTGCCGGTTCTGCTTGGGATGACTTTGTTGTTCGCGCTGACCATGCTCCTTATCTTCAGCAACGTCTGGGGCTACTTCGGCCCAATCGGCCACTTCATGAGAAACAAGTTCTACCTGCCATTCCTCATTGCAGGATTCGGGATGCTCATCTTTCTGCCGAGAAACAGGGAAGAAAGAGATTTGGCTCTTCCTCTCAGCTCGCGTGCTAAGCTTCCCCTCGGCAGTACCGCGCTAGTCCTTGCGGCTCTGGCAATCGCAGGCGTGCTATGGCATATCCCGAGAGTCAAGCCGGCGGACCTCGGCAAGCGGCAGCTCACGATTATGACGTACAACATGCAACAGGGGTCTGAAATCGGCGGTAACAGAAACTACTCGCAACAGCTCGCGCTCCTTCGCAAGGTTAACGCGGACATCATCGGGCTTCAGGAGAGCGACACGGCACGGCCGTCCGGGGGCAACGTGGTTGCCGTTCGGTATTTCGCTGACGGGCTGGGTTACTACTCGTACTACGGCCCGAACACGGTTTCCGGCACCTTCGGAACGGCCATTCTGTCCCGCGTTCCGATCGGCAACCCGCGCACATTCTTCACGTTCAGCGACGGAGACGAAGTCGCTACGGCCGAAGCGGACATTAAAGTCGGCGGAGAAGACATAACGTTCTTTTGCAACCATCCCGCCGGAAGTAGGAAAGCCAAGACGGCGCATGCGGAAGCCCTTGCCGCTGAGGCGGCGAGATATCCCCGCGTGGTTTCCGTCGGCGACTACAACTTCAGACAGGACTCGCCCTGGTACGTCACGGTTGCCGCCGTTCTCAACGACTCCTGGCTAAGCCTTTACCCGGACGCGGTTGGGAAACCCCACCCCATGGCAACGGGAAGAGCCGCGGCACGAAGGAAATCAAGAATGACCGGGCTCGAAGGGGACGCAGGACTCAATATGACGGATCGGATTGACCACATTTTCCTGTCCCACAACTTCCGCGTGATCGAGAGTTATTATCTTCCACCTGCCGATTCCGAAACGGATCACCCGGCACACTGGGCCGTGGTCAGTTGGGATGACTAGGGTTCAGGGTTTAGGGTTTAGGGTTTGGGGTATAGGGTTTAGGCATCAAGGTCAGACGCTCGGACCTGTCCGACATGTCAGACACGTCAGATGACGCTAAACCCTATACTCCAAACCCTAAACCCCATATGCGCGGACGCAGCAATTCCGCAAGAGTGTTGAGGGATTGAGGGTAGATATTGTTGTGAAGGGGTATTGGGAGTAGGGGGGCAAATTCGCATTCGTTTTTGGCTTGACTTTTGGGCGGCATTCTTGTATAT
>Ga0315279_10004660_pt1 | contig 18314 bp, 16 predicted proteins | sample YL17G06_20_MG_FD_203694 | JGI IMG/M metagenome (GOLD analysis project Ga0315279, IMG submission 203694) | Sediment microbial communities from Yellowstone Lake, YNP, Wyoming, USA - YL17G06_20 | ecosystem: Environmental > Aquatic > Freshwater > Lake > Sediment | place: USA: Wyoming | collected... | reverse complement strand
TGGAGCGAATACGCGGCGGGCAAGACTGCCCGCCGCGCGAATCGCGCGGTCGCCATCAGGCTGGGCGACCGCGAATACGCCCGGGCCTGGGCCCGCACGCGCCGTACACGGCCAGCGTGGAGGTGTTCCTGGCCGCGCGGCGTGCGGCGGACGCTCGCGGCTGGCCGCTCACGGCGCACCTCCATGAAACCGAGGACGAGATCGCCTTCACAGAGCGCGGCGAAGGGACGCTCCACACGTGGATGTTGCGCTTGCGGGCCAGTACGCCCGCCCGTACTGGGCGGATCCTCCCGGCCGACTGGCGGCCGGCGGGCGTGCGGCCGATCCGGATGCTCGCCGACGCCAACTTCTTCCGGGGGCCGGTCCTCGTGGCCCACGCCAATTACCTGACGGATGACGACATCGCGGTCCTTGCCGCGAGCGGCTCCAGCGTCGCCTTCTGCCCGCGCAGCCACGCGTTCTTCAAGCACCGAGACCATCCCTGGCGGCGGCTGCTGGCGGCGGGGGTCAACGTCTGCCTGGGGACAGACAGCCTGGCCTCAAGCCCAAGCCTGTCGGTGCTGGACGAGGCTCGGTTCCTCTTCGCCCAGGGGGGCGCCGAACCGCAGGTGCTCCTGGAGATGGCCACGCGCCGCGGCGCCCGGGCGCTCGGGCTGGAGACGGAGATCGGAGACCTGCGGGCGGGCCTGCGCCCCGAGTTCTGCGCGGTGGCCGTGCCGGCGGCGGCCCAGGAGCCGCTCGAGGCCATCCTGGCGGGCAGGTTAGAAACGCCGCCGCGCCTCATCCGCGCCTGGCGGGAGAGAGCCGCGCCGGACGTTCGATTCAACGCAGAGAGCGCAGAGAATGCGGAGAAAAACAGAAATGAGTGTTTATAAAAAGAAGTTTATGTTTTCTCTGCGTTCTCTGCGTTCAAATGGAACGGCAACGGGTTAACAGAATGGCAAAGCGTGCGGCAATCATCGGCGGCGGGCCGCAAAACGCCGTATCCTTCGCCCGCCCCGAGGGTTATAAGGAATGGCGCGGGAGATTGGCGGTTGCGTTGACGGGCAACGGGCGCTAGAATCCCATCCCCTGCCAACGGCGAGTACCTGAGTGCCTGAGAAACGGCAAAAACCGGTCGGCACACGTGCTCTTTGGCTGTTCACTCAGGTACTCAGGAACTCAGGCACTCAGTCACTCAGGTTTTAAACCGATGTCCCGAACAGCACTCATGGCGACGCTGATTCTTGCGGCCGCAGTGGCCGGCGGCTGCGCCAAGTTCTACACCCAACAGGCCGACAAAGAAGTGTACGGGATCGTCTCCGAGAAGAACCGGGAAGAGTTCTCCCGTGCGTCGGCGTTCACGATTCAGCCCAACCCCAGCATCGAGGAGTTCCTGAAGTCTCGGGAAGGGGTCGCCCCCGCCCAGCCTGATGGCGGGCGGTCGCAGCCGTACGAGAAGCCGCCGCCCGCCGGGGGTCCGCCTGCCGCAACGATGCCTCCGACCGCCGGGGGTCCGCCTGCCGCAACGCCTGGGCCCGGCCTGCCCGTCCGGGCTTGCCACGGCGTCGCCCTGGCGAGCCGGGAGGTCAACCTTCCGCCGGCGCTGCCGCAGCCCTCGCCGAAGGCCGTCCGCCTGACCGTGGCCGATGCCCTGCGGGTAGCCGTACGCACAAGCCGCGAGTACCAGACGCAGAAGGAAACCGTTTACCTGACGGCCCTGACGCTGACGTTCCAGCGGTACCTCTTCGATCCGCATCCGTCGTGGACGGGCGAGACCCTCTACGTCAACAACGACCTGGGGCGGCAGGACCTGAGGCGCAGCCGCTCGTGGGACCTCACTTCCGATGTCGGCGTATCGCAGACCCTGGCCGACGGCATGATGGTCACGGGCAGCCTGGGCCTGGCGGCCTTGAAGTTCCTGAACAAGGAACTCGGCGACACGGTCGACTCGGCGATGCTCGTAACGGTCAACCAGCCCCTCTGGCGCGGCGCCGGCCGCGCGGTCGTCCAGGAGAACATGATCCAGGCCGAGCGCAACGCCCTTTACGCGGTGCGAACGTTTGCGCGGTTCGAGCAGACGTTCGCGGTCGCCATCGCTTCGGAGTACACGCGCGTCCTCCAGGACCGCGACACGGTCCTGAACGAGTGGGAGAACTATCGCAGCCTCGTCCTGAACCGCGAGCAAGCCGAATGGCTCGCCAAGGCCGAGCGCCTGCCCGAGTTCCAGGTGGACCAGGCCCGCCAGGACGAACTGCGGGCCTACAACCGCTGGATCGTCACCCGCGAGTCCTATACGAACGCCCTCGACGCCTTCAAGATCACCCTGGGCATTCCCGTGACCACGGAGATCATGCTGGACCCGAAGGAACTCGAGCGCCTCACCTCTGCGGGCCTCCAGCAACCCGAGGCCCAACTCGAAGACGCCACCCAGCAGGCGATGGCCACGCGGCTGGACCTCAAGAACACCCGCGACGGCGTGGCCGACGCCGACCGCAAGATCAAGGTCGCCGAGAACGGCCTGGCGGGCGACGTGGACCTCGTGGCCAGCATCGGCTACCAGTCCCAACCGGGCCCGCCGCAGTCGGCCCAACTGCGCTTCAACCGGGGCAATTACTCCGTGGGTCTGAATATCAGCATGCCGGTGGACCGCCTTCAGGAACGGAACGCCCTGCGGCAGACGCAGATCTCCCGCCAGGCGGTCGGGCGGGCACTGGACCTGGCGCAGGATGATGTTATCCTTCAGGTGCGGCGGGCCCTGCGGCAACTGGCACAGGCCCGCGAAAGTTACGAAATCCAGAAACGAAGCCTGGAACTGGCCGAGCGGCGCGTCGAATCGACGCAATTGCTGCTCCAGGCGGGCCGGGCCAGCCAGCGCGACGTGCTCGATTCACAACAGGCCCTGGTCGAGGCCCGAAACGCCTTGACCAGCGCCCTGGTGGAACACAGTATTGCCGTACTGCAATTCCAGCGCGACGTCGGGACGCTGGCGGTCAACGAAGAGGGACAGATTCATGGCTGGGTTCTCACCGATGGCGGCCGCTAACGCAGGGGCGAAACCCGCCACTGGCGGGCGGCTGCTCGTGACGGCGGCCGGGGGCGCCGCCGTCCTGGCCGCCGGGGCCTTCGGCCTCTGGTCCCTGCTGGCCGAGTCGGCCACGCCGCAAGACACCAGCGGCGAGACCGCCCGCGCCGTGTGCGACCGCCTCGTCGTCACCATCACCGAGAGCGGCGAGATCGACGCCAAGCGCTCCACCAACGTCACCTGCGAGGTCGAGGGCACCAGCACCATCGTCTGGGTCGTCGAGGAAGGCGCCCACGTCAAGCAGGGCGACAAACTCATCGAGTTGGACTCGGCGGACCTCCAGGAACTCCTCCGCACGCAGGGCATGGTCTATAAGACCGCCAAGGCCGCCTTTGAGAAGGCCGAGAAGACCTACCTCATCACGCAGAGCCAGCGGGAGAGCCTCCTGTCGGCGGCCGCGCTCACGGTCAAGTTCGCCCTGATGGATTTCCACAAGTACCTGGGCACGGAACTGGCCCAGCGCGTGGTGGCCCAGCAGGAAAAGGCCACGTTCGATACGCTCGTCAAGGACCCCGCCCTGGGCGGGGCGGCCCTCCAACAGAAACGCAAACTCCAGAGCGACATCGACCTGGCAGGAGAGGAACTCTCCCGCGCCGCCAGCAAGGTCGAGTGGACACGCACCCTGAAGGAAAAGGGTTACGTGACCGGCAGCGAACTCCAGGCCGACGAACTGGCCCGGAAACGCAACCAGGTCCTCCTGGACCAGGCCAAGACCGCCCTGGAACTGTTCCTGAATTACGAGTTTCCCAAGGCCGCCGAGAAGGCCTATACCGACTCGCTGGAGTCCAAGCGCGAATACAGCCGCGTGGATGCCCGCACCGCCAGCGAACTGGCGAGCGCCGGCGCCACTCGCGACAACAACAAGGAAGCCCTCGCCCTGGAAGAGACGCGCCTCCAGAAAATCCAGGACCAGTTGGCCAAGTGCACCATCACCGCTCCCCAGCCGGGCATGGTGGTGTACGACACCACCGGCGGGCGGTTTGACCGGGTCGTCGCCATCGAGCCCGGCGCCTCCGTCCGCCATCAGCAGAACCTCATCAAGTTGCCCGATATGTCGGAGATGATCGTCAGGGTCAAACTGCACGAGTCGGTCATCAAGCAGGCCGCTGGAGATGCCCCGGCTTACATGACCATCGATGCCTTCCCGAAGGAGCGCCTCACGGGCAAGGTCACCAAGATCGCCGTCATGCCCGACCGCAGCCAGTGGTGGCTGAACCCGGGCCTCAAGACGTACGTTACGGAGATCACGCTGGACCGGACGCCGGAGGGCCTCAAGCCCGGCATGAGCGCCCAGGTGGAAATCCTGGTCGACACGCGCAGCGACGTCCTCCAGGTGCCGGTCTCGGCCGTGTTCGTGGACCAGGGGTTCCAGGTGGCCTACGTCAAGACGCCGGCGGGCACCGAGACCCGCCGCGTGGACGTGGGCCTTTCGAACGACCGCATGGTCGAGATCGTCAAGGGCCTCTCGGAAGGCGAGGAGGTATACCTCTTCAAGCCCCCCGGGGCCGAGGAACTGAAAATCTCGGAAGAGGAGAAGAAGGCCCGCGAGCAAGCCGACTGGAAGAAGGCGGCCGAGGCCGCACCTCGCCCCGGCCCGAACGGCCCGGACGCCGAATCGCCGCCCAATGCTACTCTGCGAAGTAGCGATGCTTCTTCGCTACGAAGCACGAGCGGCAAGGGCCGCCCGGGCGACGACTACAACGGCAAGGCGCCGGCCAACGGCAAAGGGAGCAAGGCCGGCGACGGTGATCGCCGCACCCGACCGCCCGCCAAGGCCGAGAGGCCGGCCCTTGCACCCGCCCCCGGGCCAGTACGCCCGCCCGTACTGGGCGCGGGCTCCCCCGAGCGAGGCCAGCAGCCATGAGCCTCGCCCAACTCATCAACCTCCGCAAGGTTTACCAGATGGGGGCCGGCGTCGAGGTCGTCGCTCTCCAGGACATCAGCCTCACCATCGAGGCAGGCCAGTACACGGCCATCATGGGGCCCTCGGGCTCCGGCAAGAGCACCATCCTGAACCTCATCGGCTGCCTGGACCGGCCCACGAGCGGCCAGTACATCCTGGGCGGCGAGGACGTCTCGCGCCTCTCGGACGGCGAACTGAGCGAAGTGCGCGGACGGCGGATCGGCTTCGTCTTTCAATCCTTCAACCTCATCCCGCAACTGACGGCCCTCGACAACATCGAGGTGCCGCTCTTTTACCAGCGGATCCACCGGCGCCAGCGCCGCCACCGGTCCCTGGAACTGGCCGAACAGGTGGGCCTGGGCGCCCGCGCGCGGCATAAGCCGATGGAACTCTCGGGCGGCGAGCAGCAGCGTGTGGCCATCGCCCGGGCCATGGCGAACGACCCCCTCATCATCCTGGCCGACGAGCCCACCGGCAACCTCGACTCGCGGACCGGACAGGAAATCCTCGCCATCTTCGGCGACCTGGCGGCCCGCGGGCGCACCGTCATCGTTGTGACGCACGATGAGTCCGTGGGCCGCCGCACGCACTGCATCATCCGCGTGGCCGACGGAAAGGTCGTGAGCCAGACGGCCAACTGACAAGTGCGCGGCCGTACGGCCGCGCTACAGTAGCGCGACCGTACGGCCGCGCACCTCGATTCGGGTGGAGCGACCGGACAAAAACGCCCATGTTATCGTTCAAGACAACCGAGACCCTGCGGCTGGGCGTCGAGAGCCTCTTGCTCCACCCGGGGCGGAGCGTCCTGACGATGCTGGGCATCCTCTTCGGCGTCTGCGCCGTCATCGCCACGCTCTCGGTCGTCGAGGGCATCAGCCACAAGATGCAGGAAGAGGTCCTGAAGATGGGGGCGACGAACATCATCGTCCAGGCCGTCAGACCCCCCGAGAGCCAGACGACCACCAGTGCCGCCGCCGCCAGCGACGCCCTGGCCTACGGCCTCACGTACGACGACGCCGAGCGCATCCAGTCGAGCGTCAAGGGGGCCGAGGTCATCGTGCCGGCCCGCAAGATTCCGGCCATGGCCCGCTACTACACGCGGCGCACCCGCGTCGAGGTCTTCGGCACCGTGCCGTGGTACAACGAGACGTACGGCATCCAGGTGGCGAGCGGGCGGTGGCTCACGCCCACGGACCTCCACAAGACCGACAACGTCTGCGTCCTGGGCGCCTCGGTGGCCGGGGCCCTCATGCCGCGCGAGGAACCCGTCGGCCAGACCCTCTGGCTGGGCGAGTACGCATACAAGGTGGTGGGAGTGTTGAAGGCGCGCGGCATGGGTTCCGGCGGCAAGGCCGGCAAGACGCAGGACTACGACCGCGCGGTGTACATTCCCCTGACGGCCGCCAGCCGACGCTGGGGGCAGGTCCTCACCGACCGCAGCGCCGGCGGCCACAGCCATGAAATCTGCGAACTCCACGAGATCACCGTCAAACTCGCCTCGGCCCAGCAGGTGCACCCCGCGGAACGCATCATCACGCACCTGCTGGAGAAGTTCCACACGACGAGCGGCAAGGATTGGGACGTCCTGGTGCCGCTGGAGCGGCTGGAGGCGCTGGAACGCACCAAGTGGCTCTTCGTCGTGCTGGGCGTCTCGATTGCGGCCATCAGCCTCCTGGTGGGCGGCATCGGCATCATGAACATCATGCTGGCCAGCGTCACGGAGCGGACGCGCGAGATCGGCATCCGCCGCGCCATGGGCGCCAAGCGCCGCGACGTCGTCGAGCAGTTCCTCGTCGAGACGGTCGTCCTGTCAACGCTGGGCGGGCTGGCGGGCGTGCCCATCGGGGCGGGCCTCGCCACCGTCATCCCTTGGGGCCTGACCAGGGTGGCCACGACGCTCGGCATCGGCGGCGAGGCCGCGCTCTCGAGCCTCTCGCAGACCATCGTCACGCCCGGCGCCGTCATCCTCGCCCTGGGAACCTCCGTACTGGTGGGGGTGGTCAGCGGCGTGTATCCTGCCTACCGCGCCTCGATGATGGACCCGATTCGTGCACTGCGGCACGAGTAACGCGGCCGCCGCGTTTTTTACTCATCACTCCGCACTCATCACTCCGCACTGGCAGGTGGCACGGCCACCCCGGGCTTGCCACGGCGTCGCCCTGGCGAGCCGGGCGCGATTAACCACCTACTTCACGATGAGAACGGGGCAAGAGGCGCGGTCGGCGATCTGCTGGCGCTGACGGGCCAGAAGGTCGCGGGGCACCCGGCCGCACTGGAAGGCCCCCAGGCAGATGAGGTCCACCCGGCGGGCGTGCACTTCCTTCGGCACGATGTCCTCCACGTTGCCGCTCAGCAGGACCTCCTCGATGACGAGGCGGTGGTCCAGGGCGCGCTGGCGCACGGTCTCCAGGTGCCGCCGGGCGGAGGCCTCGAGTTCCCGTTCGAACTCGCCGAGTTCGGCGTCGACCAGGATCTTGACGCTGAGGAGTTGATGGAGCGTCTCGCGGTCGATGACCGCCATGGCCGTCAGGCGCGCGCCCAGGGACCGCGCCAGGTCAATCGCCCGGTCGGCCGCGTGAAACGACGAGTCGGTGCCGTCGACCAACACCAGAATGTGGTTCACGAGGAACGATTTAGCCATGGCCGGCGCTCCCTTTTAAGGAATCGGTCTGGCCCTGCGAGAAAGCCCGGTCGATTCACTCAAACGACCGTGCGTGCCAGGCGATCCTTGACCATCTTGAGAATGACGAAGGACTCGCGCTCGCGCTCCTCCAGGCTCGACAGGATATAGGCAATCGTCTCGGAATAATCCGGGATGAAGACCTTCGAAAGCGCGTTGCATCGGCGCTGCGTCTTGCGGAGTTCCCGGGCGAGCCTCAGCACCGCGTTCTCCAGTTCCGCCAGGTCCGCCAGGACCGGGAGCGCCTCGGTGAACCGGCGCATGGCCTCGTCGGTCCAGGCGCTGGTGCCGCCCACGCCGAACTGGGCGGACGGCGGCTGGACCTCGATCGAGACCTGCGGCAGGCGCAGGCCCATCAGGCCCTGCTCCTGCAACTTCAACTGGTACCCCGGCCGCACGGCCAGGGACGCCCGGTCGAGGGCGTCGGAGCCGATGTCCAGCAGGGCCTCGCGCAGGGCCTCCAGCGCCTCGTCCATCGCCTGGACGGTGCGGCGCTCGGACTCGCGTGCGCGGGCCAGGCGGCTCATGAGTTCGAAGATCAGGATCTGGCGCTTCTGCTCCAGGAGGTCGTAGCCTTCCCGGGCAAAGGCGAGTTGCCGCCTGAGGCCGAGATAACTCGACTTGGTCGGCGCCACCTTGAGTTTGGCCATGGTTGTGCCTTCCGGGCCAGTACGCCTCCGTACGGACCCGTACTGGGCGCCCGTACTGGGCGGCGGGGGTCAGGGCGCGGCCCCGCCCTCCGCTTCGGCCGGAGCCGCGGCGTCGCCGCTCACGAGGCTCAGGCCTTCGCGGTAATGCTCCTTGAGGAGTTCGTCCGTGAGGCGGTGCAGTTCGTCGCGCGGCAGGATGGAGACGACGTCCCACCCCCGTTCCAGCGTTTCCTGGATGGTGCGGTTCTCGTACTCGCCCTGGCCCAGGAAACGGCGCTCGAAGGCCTCGCCGAACTTCAGGTACTGCCGGTCCAGGAGGCCGAGTTCCTCTTCGCCGATGACGTCGGCCAGGCCCCGCACCTGCCGCACGCGGGCGTAGCAGGCAAACAGTTGGCTCGCCAGCAGCGGATGGTCCTCGCGCGTGTAGCCCTTGCCCACGCCGTCCTTCATCAGCCGCGACAGGCTCGACAGGCCGGCCACCGGCGGATAGATGGCGCGCGCGCTGAGGTCCCGGTCCAGCACGATCTGGCCCTCGGTGATGTAGCCCGTGAGGTCGGGCACGGGGTGGCTGATGTCGTCGGAGGGCATGGTCAGGATGGCCATCTGGGTGATGGAGCCCTCGGACCCCTCGATGCGGCCGGCGCGTTCGTAAAGGCTCGCGAGGTCGGAGTAGAGGTAGCCGGGGTAGCCCTTTCGTCCGGGGATTTCGCCGCGGGCCGTGCCGACTTCGCGCAGGCTCTCGCAGTAGTTCGTCATGTCCGTCAGGAGGACGAGCACGTGCTGGCCGCAGTCAAAGGCCAGGTATTCGGCCAGCGAGAGGGCGGCGCGCGGCGTCATGAGGCGCTCCACGCTGGGCGCATCGGCCAGCGAGAGGAACATGGCCACGCGGGCCAGGACGCCCGACTGCTCGAAGTTCGAGGTGAAGAACTGCGCGACGTCGTGCTTGACGCCCATGCCCGCAAACACGATCGAGAACTCGACGTTCTCTTCCAGCAGCCGGGCCTGGCGGACGATCTGGGCGGCCAAACGGTCGTGCGGAAGACCGGAGCCAGAGAAGAGGGGCAGTTTCTGCCCGCGCACCAGCGAGTTCATGCCGTCGAGCGCGGAGACGCCCGTCTGGATGAACTCGCGCGGATACCGCCGCGCGTACGGGTTGATGGGCAGGCCGTTGATGTCGCGCCGGTCGGCCGACAGGGCCGGCGGGCCGCCGTCGAAGGGCCGGCCCAGGCCGTCGAACACCCGCCCCAACATCTGGCGGGACACCGGCAGCCGGAGGCTCTCGCCCAGGAACCGCACCCGCGTCGCCTCGTTCGACAGGCCGGTGGTCCCCTCCAGCACCTGCACGACGGCGGCCGTGAGCGAGACGTCCAGGACCCGCCCAAGGCGGGCGCGGCCGTCGGGGCCGATAATCTCGACCAACTCGTCGTAGCCGACGTCGCGCACGCGCTCGACGACCACCAGCGGGCCCTCGATGCGCCGCGAGCCGACGTACTGGAGGCCCCGGTCAGCGATGGAGAGTTTCAAATCCGCCACGCCGTGAGACCCTCACCTCGGAAGTTCTTTCGCAGCGCGCCCTACTTCCGCGAGGACGCGCTGCCCCAGTTGCTCCAGCCCCTGGAGTTCGTCATTGCCGTAAACCGACCTGGCCCGCACGATGTCGGGGACGCACTTCATCTCCCTCAGGCGCGCCAACGGCAGGCCCGCCTGCACCAGGTCGCGCCCGCGCCGGTACAGCATCAGGATGATCCTCAGCAGCGCCACCTGCCGCGCGGGCGAGCAGTACGAGTCCCGGTCGTCGTAGGCGTCCTGCGCCAGGAAGCCATCCTTGAGGATCTCGGAGACAAAGAGGACCAGCCGCTGCGTGTCGGGCAGGACGTCGGGACCCACCAACTTGACGATCTGCTGGAGGCGGTCCTCGCGCTGGAGGATCGTCAGGGCCTCCGTGCGCATGTCGGCCCAGTCGGGGGCCTCCTTCTGCCACCAGGCGGAGACGTCCTCGATGTACTCCGAGTACGACCGCAGCCAGTGGATCGACGGGTGGTGCCGCGCGTACGCCAGTTCGGTGTCCAGCGCCCAGAAGCATCGCGTGAAGCGGCGGGTGTGCTGGGTGACCGGCTCGGAGAAGTCGCCGCCGGGCGGGCTGACGGCCCCGACGATGCTGACGCTAGCCGCCTCGCCGCCGAGCGTTCGGACCGCCCCGCCGCGCTCGTAGAACTGCGCCAGGCGCGCCGGCAGGGTCGCCGGGAATCCTTCCTCGGCCGGCATCTCCTCCAGGCGTGCCGCCAGTTCGCGCAGCGCCTCGGCCCAGCGGCTGGTCGAGTCGGCGAAGACGGCGACGTTCTTACCCATGTCGCGGTAGTACTCGGCCAGCGTGATGCCGGTGTAAATCGAGACCTCGCGTGCGGCCACGGGCATGTTCGACGTGTTGGCAATCAGGATGGTCCTCTCCATCAGCGGGCGGCCGGACCGCGGGTCTTTCAGTTCGGGGAACTCCCGCAGAACTTCGGTCATCTCGTTGCCGCGCTCGCCGCAGCCGATGTAAACAATGACCTCGGCGTCGGACCACTTGGCCAACTGGTGCTGCACGATGGTCTTGCCGGTGCCGAAGCCGCCCGGAATGGCCGCCGTCCCGCCCTTGGCGATGGGGAAGAACGTGTCGATGATGCGCTGGCCGGTGACGAGCGGCTCGCCGGTGCGCAGGCGCTCGCGGATGGGCCGGGGCCGGCGGACCGGCCACTTCTGGAGCATCGCCAGTTCCTTCGGCCCGTCGGGCGTGTCGAGGACGGCAAGGGTCTGCTGGAGAGTGTACTCGCCCTTGGCGGCGATGGACTCGAGGGTGCCCCGCACGCCCGGCGGCACCAGGATGCGGTGCTTCACCAGGGGCGTCTCCTGGACGTCGCCCAGGACCTGCCCGGCCTCGACGGGCTGTCCCGGCGCGGCGACCGGCTCGAAGGGCCAGGGCTTGGCGGCATCGAGCGGGGCGACCTTTTCGCCGCGGCGGATCCACGCGCCGCTGGCCTTCTGGATGCCGGGGAGCGGCCGCTGGACGCCGTCGTAGATGTTCCCCACCAGGCCCGGCCCCAGCCACACCGACAGCGGCGCCCCGGTGCGGTGGACGGGCGCGCCGGGCTTGAGCATCGACGTATCTTCATAAACGGTTATCGTGGCGCTGTCGTCCACCAGGCGGACGACCTCGCCGATGAGGCCCAGGTCGCCCACCAGGACCACCTCGTACATCTGGGCCCCGCGCATGCCGCCGGCCGCCACGATGGGGCCGCTGACGCGCGTGACGCTCGGGGCGGCGGTCGCCTGTGGCGACGCGGTCATGGCGACTCTTCCTGATCGCGGCGAGCGGCCGGCACCAGGCCCGCCGCAGCGGCGATCTCGCAGCGCAGGCCCGGCCAGAGACGAGCCAGGCGCGCCTCGAAACGGTTGTCCCAGACCTGCCGGCCCTCGTCGTCGCGGAGGATGACGCCGCCGCGGATCGCGGCGTCCCCCTGCTCCATCGAAAGTTCGAGTCCCTGCCGCCCGACGCGCCGGCGGACCTCGTCCAGCCATGCGTCGCCCAGGGCCTGCCGGTCGGCGTCCGAGACCTGGAGGACGAAACGGTTGCCCTCCATCGCGGCCAGGGCCTCCGCCGCAAGGCGCGTCAGACCCTCGCGGTGGTCGAACCCTTCGCGGGCCTCCAGCCGCCGGCGGGCCTCATCGCGGACTTGCTCCAGCGCCGCCTCGACGCACTCGGCTCGCCGGCGGGCCACGCGGATGGGAATGGCGGCCAGGACGAGGTCGTGCCGCCGCCGGGCCTCGGCCTCGGCCGCCTTCAGGGCCGCCTGACGCTCGCTCTCGGCGTCGGCCCGGGCCTTGGCGAGGGCGGCGCCGGCCTCGCGGCGGGCCTTGCCGACGGTCTCGTCGGCCCGGCGACGCGCATCGTCCAGGATTTCGTCCTGCAAGGCTTGCTGCGGATTGGCATTGGCCGCCGTCACTCAGGCGTCCTCCTCATGGCCGATGCGGACCCCGACGGCCTCCTGAACGAACTGGCGGAGCGTCTTGCGGCCGGGGATCGGCCCTTCCGGCCCGGGAATCTCCACCACCAGCGGCCGGCTTCGCGTCGACCGGACGCCGTCCACCTGCCGGCGCACGTCGGCCGCCACCCGCTCTGTCAGGATGAGGATGCCGATGGCGGCGTCGTCCAGCGCGGCCTTCAGCGCGGCCTGGGCCTCTTTCAGGGTCGTGACCGCCCGGCCCTCGATGCCGGCCAGGCGGAAACCCCGCACGGTGTCCTCATCGGCAATGCAATAGAACTTCACCGCCCGCCTCCGCCGTTACAGGACGTAGAGCAGAATGGCGAGGGCAAACGCGATCACGCCCAGCCCTTCCGCCAGCGCGACGAGCACCAGCACCCGGGCGGCCACCTCGGGCCGCTCGGCGATCGCGCCGCAGGCCGCCGAGCCCACGCGCGCCACGGCGTAGGCCGAGGCGGCAATCGCCAGCGCTCCCACAAAGCCCAGGCCCACGGCCTTGTACGGCATCTGCTCCTGCGGCGGCTCGCCGGCCGGCCCTTCCGCAGCCATCGCCGGCGCGCTCATCGCCAGCAGTCCCACCGCTACCACCGCCACCGCCAACCCGATTCGCGCCGTCATGGCACCGCCTCCTGTCTCTGCTACGTCCCCTGTTTTTCCGCGGAAAAGCGGAAGGGCTGAAACGCCCGGCCGCTGCCCGAGAAGAACTTTCCGAAGAACTCGTAGTACTCCAGACGAACCGCCTGCACGAGTGCCACCGTGCCTTCCAGCACGATCGCCACCGCGTTGCCCAGAACAATCAACAGAATCTGAAGGCAGTCGCCCAGAGGTCCCCGCGCGGCCTTCTGGACCTGGGCCACCATCACGAAGGTGGCCATGAGAATGGCCGCGTGGCTGATGGCGTAGCCCGCGAGACGGACGAAACTCAGCGTGTTCGCCGCAAGCCTGATGGCCATCTCGAACGCATCGACGAGCGACCCCAGGACCGCTTCCACCAGGTTGGCCCCCTCTGCGGCATGCCCGTGCGGGTCGCCGCGGCGCCCGGCCCGGCGAGCCAGGATGAACTGGAGCGGCTCTTTGAGGGCCACCGCCGCCAGCGGCAGCGCGACCACGGCGACGAGCGCCAGCCAGACCAGCCCAGCCTCCTGCACCGCCGCATACTTCATCGCCAGCGCCAGCACGCCCCAGTAGAACAAGGCGCCGGCCACGCCGAACTTGTCCAGAAGGCCCCCCACCACGTCGCCGCGGCGGAACCGGTTGATCATGTTCAGGACCAGCCCCAGGCTGATCACAGCCACACCGACGGCCAGGGCCACGCCCATCAACCCTATCAGCGTATGCCGACTCAAGGGGTTAGCCCCTAGTTCCTCCCCGTGCCACGTCGTGACGCCGAAGTAACTGCCGTAGTAGATGCCGAACCCGACGCTCGACAGGCCCAGCAGCAGCAGGAGCGGCCCCACGTTTCTGACCTTCGGCGCCTTGGCCGCCAGCAGGATGCCGATGCCGCCCAGCGCCAGCACCGCGCCGTGGCCGGCGTCGCCGAACATCATCCCGAACATCACGACGTAGGTGATGGCCACAAACAGCGTCGGCTCCAGTTCCCGGTAGGTCGGCAGGCCGTAGCCCGACACGATCATCCCGAACGGTCGCAGGATCCACGGATGCCTCAGCAGGATCGGGACCTCGGCTTCCGGCACTTCGCCTGGGTCCTGCGCCTGGAGCACGTACCGGCCGCGCGTGACCTCCTGGAGCATCTGCCGCACGGCGGGTACCGCCTCGGCCGGCGCCCATCCGGTCACCAGGACCGTCTCTAGAGTGCGCGGGAACTCCTGCTCGGCCTCCAGGACCTTGCGCTCGACAAAGACCGCCCGCCTTAGGCGGGCCAGCGCCTCGTCGGAGCCGCGGGCCAAACGGGTGAGAAGGTCGCCGAGGCGACCGAAGTCGCTGGAGAGAAACGCCTGCTCCTCGCGGCACTCCTGGGCGAACGTCGCGGCCGTCGCATCCCGTGCCGCGCGGAACGTGATGGGCTCGAAGCCCCCCTCCCTCAGTTGGGACTCCAACTCGTCCTTCCGCTGGCGGGCCGTCGCCGCCACCAGCGGCAGGCGCCCCTCGTACTGGGCGAGCGGCAGGAGGACCGTCCGCGGGTCGACGCGCTGCGAGAGCGTCTCGAGGTTCTCCGGCGGCATCAGGCCGACCGCGAAGTGGAAGAACATCGACCCGCCCAGTTGGTCCAGCGGCACATCGAGGCCCTCGAACGGCAGGACCTGCCGGAGCATCGACGCGGCCTGGGCTGAGCGGCGCTTCAGGTCCTGCTGGCGTCCGAGGAGTTCACTGGCTTTCTCTTCGATCGGGCCGAGCGCCCCCTCGGCCTCGCTGAGGGCGATCTCGGGGATGTCGGCGGCGTCGCCCTGGCCAGGGGAGAGACTCAAGGCCAGGCGAAGGGCGTCAATCCGCGCGAGCATTCCGTCGGCCCGGGCCAGTTCCGCCGCATGGTCGGCCGGCGGCAGCGGGGCCGTGTCCGGGCCCGGCTGCATACGCTCCAGGTGCAGCACGCCCATGCGGCCCAGGCCGCGCAGCACGGCGCGCTGGTCGCGCTCCAGAACGACCGCCGACAAGCGCTGCATGGCCACCGGCTTAAACACCCGAGGCTCCTCCACCGGATTATGTAGCGCGGGGCTTTAGGCCCCGCGCGGTCATGCGCGGCCGTACGGCCGCGCTACAGCCTGGCGCGGGATGAGCCTGCGGCGGATCGCTTCGGGCGCCGCCGCGGCCCGGCTCGCCAGGGCGACGCCGTGGCAAGCCCGGATGCCTTCGCTCAGGGTAATCAGATTGGCCAGTTCGATGCGCGCCAGCGCCACGTAGGCCGCCACAACGTCCAGACCCACGGGCGTGCGGCGAAAGATCCGGTTGGCGAGCCGGTGGAACCGCTCAAGCGCCAGGGCCTCCAGGGCGGCGGGCGTCAGCCCGCCATCAGGTCTCCGCAGGCGACTCGCCTTGGCGAGCTGGGCGGGCCCCTCGGCCGTGCGCGGCCGTACGGCCGCGCTACTGTAGCGCGGCCGTACGGCCGCGCACTTCGGCAGCGGGTCAATGACCCGCGTGGCCGCCAGCGACGCCAGTTCCCCGGCGCTCGTGGCCGCGAGCATCGCCCCGAAGACCTCCCGGTCAACCTTCGCCCCTTCGACATGAAAGGCGGAGAGGTCCTCGGCCTTGAGGCCGTACACGAGCCGCCCCCGCGCCGCCAGCGCCAGGTGGAACATGTCCGTCTCCTGGTCAGCCAGTTGCTTCAGGCCTTCGCCCTGGCGGACGCGGCCCACGCGGTCCAGGAGTTCCACCAGGTACCCCTTGTCGAGGCCGGCCTCGAGGAAGAACGACTTGCGGCTGCGCTCGTAGACCGCCGCCGCGGCCTGGAGGCCGTTGCGAAGCGGCGCCGACGGAACGCGGCCGATAAACGTCTCGACGGAATCCGCCCCGGCCAGCCCCTCCAGGTCGATCGCAAAGGGCGTCGCGAGGGGGATGATGAGCGCTTGAAGTTCGGCGAGCGGCCTGCCGGTGGCCACGCCGCGCGCCAGGACCTTGAGATTCTCGGCCTGGAACCGTGCGCCGAGCCATTCGACCACGCGCGCGCCGCGAGTGTCCCCGAGGTGGCCGGCGACATTCGCCAGTTCCGCCGCAAGGTCCGACACCATGCGGCGCTGGAGGCCGGCGATGGTTTCGGCTGGCATCTCGGGCGCAATCGCCTGAACGAGTTCCGCCACGGTGCGCAGGCGGCACAGTTCATCCAGCCGCGACCCTTCGGCCAAGCGGCTCCTGCGCCCGTGCACAAGGGCGCTCAGAAAATCCAAATCCGTCCCGACTTCGGGCCTCATGGGCAACCCACATCTCCTAGTAGCGCGGGGGTTCATCCCCCGCGCCTTGCTGCGGTCGCCATCAGGCTGGGCGACCGCTACGGCTCGGCGGCAACGGCGCGGACGACGGCTTGCGCGGCCGCGCGGAAGGTGGCTTCGTCCAGCCGCGTCTCGGCCTCGGCGGCGGCGATCTCGCGGGCCAGGCGCTCCTGCTTCTCGCGCTCGGCCTGCTGGACGGCGTCGGAGAGGATCCGGGCGGCCCGGTCTCGCGTTTCCTGGCGGGACTGTTCGACCATGGCGTGGGCCTGCCGGCGGGCGTCGGCAAGGATGCGGTCGGCCTCCGCCGCGCCGCGCCCGAGAATCCGTTTGGCCTCGCCCTCGGCCTCGACCATTTTCTGAATCACGTCGCGCATCGGAGTGTCCCGCCCTCGCCTACTCCTCGGCATCCAGGACGTCCAGGACGTCCTTGGGCGTCTTGGCGTCCAAGAGTCTTCTGAAAAACCCCGGCGTCTGGACCAGACGGGCGATCTCGGCCAGGGCCCGCACGTGCGGCCCGGGGTCGTCGACACGCGCCAGCAGCATGAACACCAGTCGCACCTTTTCGCCGTCGATCGACTCGAACTCGATGCCCTTCTCGGAGATGCCCAGCGCCGCCGTCAGGGTGGGAATCGACGCGTGCTTGCCGTGCGGGATGCCCACGGCCATGCCGATGCCGGTGGTTCCCTGGGCCTCCCGCTGGCGCACGGCGGCCAGGGCGCCGGCCCGGTCGGAGATGCGGCCGGCCTTGACGAGGAGGTCGATCATCTCCTCGAAACACTGTTCCTTGTCGCGGCTTTTCAGGCCGACCTGGATCACCGATTCGTCGAGCAGGTCTCGCAATCTCATCCGTATGCTCCTCGATCGCTGCTTCAAGCCCGGTCGCCATCAGGCTGGGCGACCGGGGCACGTTCGAACGTAACCCGACGCTCCCGCGTCGGGCTCGGACCGCCCACGCGCACAGGGCAACCGCCAAGAAGATTATATATGGTAGAGACGCCGGGGCTTCTTTTCAAGATTTTCTTATTTGCGCTTGCCCCCGCGCCCGCGCGGCGCGGTACAATGCACGTAATCCCTTTATCGCAAGGAGTAACGCCCATGCAAAGGCGTCTGAACGTCACCATCCCCCGCGGGTGCCCGCACTGCCTGGCGGAACTCCTGACGACCCTCGACGACCTTCAGCAGCAGGCCAGCGCCCGGTGCCCCGAGTGCGGAACCGCGGTCCAACTGCATCCCGAAGACCTCCCCCTGCCGTTCATCTACGAACCGCAACTGCGAGAGCCCCTTTACTTCGGGGTCGAGTTCTGATTCGCCCGACGAGCGGCCCCGTCATCCCTTGATGACGCCGAGCGGCCTCAGGCGGCAGACGTTCCGGGCCAGCCCGGCCCGCGCGACCACGCCCACCACGTCGGCCACGTCTTTGTACGCGCCGGAATACTCTTCGGCCAGGCCCCGCCAACTGCGCGTCATGGCCAGGATGCCGCGCGCGGCCAGGTCCTGGCGGACCTGCTCGCCGCGCACGCGCCGCTGGGCCTCGTGGCGCGACATCGCCCGCCCGGCCCCGTGGCAGACCGAGCCGAACGTCTCGGCCATGGCCTGCGGCAGGCCGACCAGCAGGAACGAGTACCGCCCCATGTCGCCCGGGATCAGGACCGGCTGGCCCACCCCGCGGTACACTTCCGGCACCTCGGGGTGCCCGGCCGGGAACGCCCGCGTGGCGCCCTTGCGGTGGATGCAGACCGTCTGGGTGCGGCCGTCGCCACGATCGTGCGGCTCCAGTTTGGCGATGTTGTGCGCCACATCGTACACCAGGTGCAGGCCCAGCCGCTCGGGCGGCTGGCCGAAGACCTTCGAGACGGCCTCGCGCACCAGGACCATGAGGAGTTGCCGGTTCGCCCAGGCGTAGTTGGCCGCCGCACGCATCGCCCCCAGGTACGCCTGCCCCTCGTCGGAGTGCACCGGGGCGCAGCAGAGTTGCGGGTCGGGCAGGTCGAAGCCGTACCGGCGGGCGGCCCCGCGCATGGTCTTGAGGTAATCGTCGCAGACCTGGTGCCCCAGGCCGCGGCTGCCGCAGTGGATCATGAACGTGACGCCGCCCTCGCGCACGCCGAACGCCT
>Ga0315279_10004659_pt1 | contig 18315 bp, 17 predicted proteins | sample YL17G06_20_MG_FD_203694 | JGI IMG/M metagenome (GOLD analysis project Ga0315279, IMG submission 203694) | Sediment microbial communities from Yellowstone Lake, YNP, Wyoming, USA - YL17G06_20 | ecosystem: Environmental > Aquatic > Freshwater > Lake > Sediment | place: USA: Wyoming | collected... | reverse complement strand
AACAATTGTTCAAAATTTGCTCTTTCTGATGAAAAAATGTTACCCTTCCCCTTAAACATCAAATGGTTTGGTCCCGCCATAGGCAGGATTCACCATAATAAGGAGGCGAATTCGATATGAGACCTTCAAATCCAAAGTTTTCTTTCGATCCGGGATTTTCTGTTGCGAAGAAAATTTTGAGTCTGGTGGTGCTGTTTTGCATTTTGGTTTTCTTCAGCCTGGTTTATGCTGGAGGACCGGGTAATCCTACTGACCCGGTTGGGGAACATCCTTGGGATGAGTTGAACTCTAAACCTCATGAGCAATCCCAAAAACCCCCTGACACAGGTAACGTCTTAATATTTCCTTGTGACAGTTTTGGGGCGTGGATCATAGTTCATTCCCTCCAGGTCAAAAACGGAAATATTGAAAACGGTCAGATTCAATCTTCGGACAAAAATCAGGGCAAGGTTTTCATATTTTTTTAATTGCGCATTAAGTCGCCCATAAGAAATGGAAAGCCCGGATAGAAGGATAAATCATATTAGGTCTTTAGTTGCCAAGAAAGACTTCGAAAAGGCTAAGGCGGAGTTAGAGAAACTGAAGAAAGGAAAGGGAGGGCTCTCCGTACACGAAGGGGAATTATATTATCTGGAGGGACTGCTCTCCTACGGCCTGGCTCAATACCAGGAGGGTTTGGAAAAGGCCCAAAAAGCTTACGAGCTTCTTAAATATACTTCCAGACACAAAAATATTGCCCAGGTGCAGCATCTCTTGGGCAATATTTTTATTGCCCTGGGAAATTTAAAAGATGGGGAGGTCGAGCTTAGGGATGCTTTGGCTTCTTACCGCCGGGTGGGGGATGAGTTGGGGTTTGCGGATGCTCAAAACAAATTAGCTCAAATATTTTTCATTAAGGCTGAATACGATCGAGCCATCGAGTCCTTGAATGAAGCTATAGATCAGGTGAGAAAGACAAAAAATCACCTTCCCACGGTGGCACTGTTTCTTGGCAACCTGGGGAGGATCCATCTTTTTTTAGGTGACTGGAGCAAAGCTCAGAAGTATTTCCATGATAGCATCAAGCAGAATGAAATGGTGAAAAACCAACCCAGCATCTGCCGAAATCTTCTCTCCTTAGGATATATAGCTCAATTACAAAGAAATTTCAAGCAAGCGCATGATTATTACCAGAAGGCGTATGGGATCATTCAGAAAAACGAGTTAAATAGAGAAGAAGCCATTTATTATGAATACTCAGCAGAGTTGGCTTTAGATCAAAAAAACTTAGAAGAGGCGTTTGTTTATGTTTCTAAGGCCATCCGTATGGGAGAAGAAATCGCCCCGCAAGGGAGTCTGGTCTGCCAATCTTACCGAATATTAGCACAACTTCAACTTAGCACGGGTAAACTTGACCTGGCTGAAAGCTTTTGCCAGAAATCTTTGGAGGTCTCAAAATCTTTAAGTGAAAAATTAGAGGAGGGAATAGTCTATCGGGTTTTGGGTGAAATCTACGCTCTGAAGAATAATAAGAAGCTCTCCTCCGACTATTTTGACTCAAGCATCAGTTATTTGGAAAAGAGCGGGAGTAAATTTGAGTTAGCAAAAACCTATCTGGCAACCGGGGGATCGGGGGTGTTGGAACCCCCAGATGCGACAGACCTTCTAAAAAAGGCAAAAAAGATATTCAAGGAGCTGAAGGTCGATTATTATCTGAGTTTGACCGATTTTGCCGTGGCTAAGGCTGAATTTGAAAGCGAAGATTATGACAGGAGCATCGAGTTTTTGAACAGATCTGAAAACCTGCTCAAGAGATTAGAAACCGAAGACCCAAGCGCAGAGGGAAAATTAGCTGAAATTTCCAGTTTTCGCCTGAAGGTGGAAAAGGCACTTTCCGAAAAGAGCCTCTCCTTTGAAAACCAATACAACATTTTCAAAAGATTTTTATCTGAATTCGAATACAAAGGGATCCAAGATGGGGGCGTAAATCAAAGTTTGGAGATTTTGGCTAAGAGGATCCAAGCTGATCGGGGTTTGGTCCTGCTAAAGGATGGAGAAGAAAAAGAGTTTTCGGTAGCCTCTACTTTCAATCCTCTTGAGGATGGAAAAACTAAAGACATCATATCCCGCTTCGCTAGTTTGCTCTCGGAGACTCACTTAGGCGGAATTCACACCAACGGCGAGGTCCTATCTTTGGCAAAACCTATCATCTCCACCACGGGTGAATTCCCGTCCCAGGCAAAATTTTCCGGTAACGGGATGAAAATTGGCAGTCTTTTGCTGATTCCACTGAAAACAGGAGAAGAGGTCAAAGGGATTTTGTATTTGAGCCGGGACCAAAACGGCGTTTTTATGAAATCCTTCGGACAAAATGAGCTTAATCTGGCGGTGGCTTTTGCGGATATAATCGCTTTGAAATTGACCGAAATCCAGAATAAGAAATTGGAGGAGGAGAATCTAAAGTTAAAAGAACAGTTGAAGGAAAAGTCTGCCTTCTCCAACATCATCACCCAGAACTCCGAGATGCTGGAGCTTTTGTGGAAGCTTTCTTGTGTAAAGGATACCAACCTTTCCATCCTTTTAGAAGGCGAAACCGGAACGGGGAAGGATCTGATCGCAAAGGCTATTCATTATAACGGCAATCGAGCAAGCAAAAAGTTTGTGGCGGTAAACTGTGCCGCTTTTCCTGAGACTCTTTTGGAAAATGAGCTTTTCGGGCATAAGAAAGGTGCCTATACCGGAGCTTCACAGGACAAGAACGGGCTTTTGGAGGAGGCGGACGGGGGCACTTTGTATTTAGATGAAATAACCGGAATCAGCCTTACCACCCAGATAAAGCTTTTGAGAGCTTTGGAAGATAAAGAGATCACTCGCTTGGGTGAGACCAAGCCAAGAAAGATTGACATTCGGATTATTTCTTCCACCAGCCAGGAAGTAAAAAATCAGATTGAAAAAGAGCATTTCCGTAAAGATTTATTTTTCCGCTTGAATACCATTCATGTTAAACTGCCTCCTTTGAGAAAAAGAAAAGAGGATGTTCCTCTTCTAATCCATCATTTCATTGAAACCCATTCACCTGAGAGTGAATCGGGATTTTCTAAACTTTCCCCCGCCATAATGGAGCTGTTCACCAACTACGACTGGCCCGGCAACATCCGGGAGCTGGAGAATGAGGTCAAAAGACTGGTAGCCATAAAAGGAGGGGAGGCGGTGGTGGCGTCGGACATCCTTTCGGAAAAATTTGGAACCAAAGAAGACGTAAATTTGCAGAACCTCTCCCTATACCAAAGAGTAGCTTTATTGGAGCGACAACAGATCCTAAGGGCTCTGGTGGAGAACAACTGGGTAAAGAAATCCGCCGCTTCCTCCTTGCGTATCCCCGAATCTTCCTTGAGATTCAAGATCAAACAACATAAAATAAAAATACCAACCAGCACATAAGATCAAATTCGGCTAATAGGATGCCACCCTCGGGTGGCATTTTTTGTTTATGGGACAAAGCCAATTGGTTAGTCTTTCGGGGCTGTTGAGAAAGTGGTTTTGGAGTGCGAAAACTTGTCGGAGCGAAGCGGAGATCCCGCTTTCCGGGGCTTTCGCGATTTTTTGAAATCTAGATATGTTCTTATACCCTCACTACTTACACTTTGGGGGAAAACCGCACCCCGCCAAAGGCGGGGTGCACTCCGGATTAGGTTTTTCAACACGCCCTCCAGCCCACCTGAATGCTGTTGGATTCATTATTAGTAGGGCTAATCATAGAAATTTCATGTCCTTCAGGGTAAATCCCGAAAGCTTCACCATTTTGAACCTGCGAGACTTCAACTCTTCCAATTCCCAACAGATTAGTTAAAACCCCAGCGATTTGTGATAATTTTCCCGCAGTGGACTGCGGTTTATGTAAACCTTTATTAAATAATACATTAGTAAATCCCAGAGAAGAGGCTTAAATTTTTGGACGCAAAATATTGCGATTATATAAATTCCTAAGTTCTTTTCTAAATTTTGTTCCTCAAAGTATTCTATGGAAAGACAAGAACTTAAAGAGAGCCTTGGGATTTTGACTTAGCCTGGGAAGAACGGCACAGATTTTGTTATATAATCATTTGTCATTCCCTTTCTTCACTTCTAAACTCCCCGGGCTTTGCCCCCGCCCTCGGCGGGGGCAAAGCCTTTTTTATTAAGTAATGCCAAAGAGGGTAATTTTGACTAGTATAAACGTATTTGCGTAAGTATTCAAATACTTCTGATCCGAAACTCCCCCCAGAGCAGAATAATCAACTTATAAAGAGGAGGCTTGTTTGGAAAAGCTAAATGAATTGATAAATCAGGGTGGTCAAAAGCCAGCCTATCCCTCCGCATATAGGAAAAGTTAAAATCCAGGCTAAAACTATATTTCCGGCCACACCCCATCTGACTGCGGAGAGCCTTCGGGTTGCTCCAACCCCCATAATGCCAGAAGCGATCACATGAGTTGTGCTCAAAGGGAGTCCAATTCTGGAAGCCGCTTGAATCACTATAGCCGCAGAGGTCTCCGCGGCAAATCCGTGAATAGGTTGTAATTTGGTTATGTTCATCCCCATAGTGCGAATAACCCTCCATCCCCCAAAAAGAGTTCCTATCCCCATGGTGGTGGCAGACATAAGGATAACCCAGGCGGGAACATGAAAAGAGGACCAATGGAAATGAATGGCTAAGGCTAAGGAGATTATTCCCATGGTCTTCTGAGCATCATTACTGCCGTGACTGAAAGCCATAAAAGCGGCTGAAACTATCTGAACCTTCTTGAAAATTCCTGTAACCGCAGCGGGACGAGTTCGGCGAAAAAGCCATAAGAGTAAAGTCATGGCTATAAGCCCTATAGCAAATCCAATTAGAGGAGCCAAGACCAGACCCAAAAATACCTTTCTCCATCCAGCCCAGATCAAAACCTTAGTGCCCGCAGTAGCTATTCCAGCTCCAGCCAAGCCAGACATAAGTCCATGGCTTTCGCTGGTGGGGAGACCAAAAACCGTAGCCACGGAGCTCCAGATGACTACCGAGAGGAGTGCCGTAGCGATAGTCAGAAGGTTTATGGAATTCTGGGCGACTAAACCTTTTCCTATAGTTACTGCCACAGCGGTGCCAGAGAAAGCCCCGATCAGATTGAACAATGCCGCCATGAGAACCGCAACATGAGGGGACAAAACTCGGGTGGAAACCACTGTGGCAATGGAATTACAGGCATCGGTCCAGCCATTCACAAAATCGAAAGCCACGGACAAAAAAAGAATCAAAATCAAAAACCAGAAAGACTCAAACATCTATTATCTCTTTCTAATTCAGAGATCGGAGAAACTATTAGAAACAAATCAGGTGTCAGGTACTCTTCACCACGATGCTCTCAATCACATTGGCAATATTTTCGCAGTGATCAGTGGCAGCCTCCAGGCGGGCATAGATTTCCTTCCACTTTATGGCTGTCCTCCAATCTGGTTCTTGGTCCAAAAGATGCCCGATCATCTCCTGGGAGATTTGATCCGCCTCGTTTTCCAAACGGTTAATCTCTATACAGAGAGGCAAGAGGTTATCAAAGTGCTCCAGATCGGAAATTGTTTTTTCTATCTGCACTACTGCCTGATGAACAATATTCACCAATCTAATGCATTCCGGGGTTGGTTTTCCAATCTTAAAGTAATAAAGCCGACTGGATATTCCTTCAATAGCGTCCAGAACGTCGTCCAGCTCTGAAGCTAATTTGTGAATATCCTCCCTGTCAATGGGAGTGATGAAGGTTTTGTTTAATTTATCGACGATCTCATGGATGAGAGTGTCGCCATGGTGTTCTATGTTCTCTATTTTCCTTACCTTCTCCTCCACGTTAGTATAATCCTCAACCAAGTCCTTTAAAGCAATGGCTCCCTCCAAGACGTTCTTCGCCGAGGCTTCCAGCAGGTCAAAGAATTTCCCCTCCTTTGGTATAAGTCGCGGTAATTTTAGTGCCATGTTACCTCCAGGTTTGGCTTTTTTACCTCAAACAGTATAGTATAATCCACGGTTAAAAAATAAGCAACCATTTTTTTCCATTCACTTAATTCAACCATTAAAATCAATTTCCTCATATAACGCACGAATTTTCTCCAGACGGATCCAGTCTCAAGACCCAGAATTCGGGAAGTTCGGATGCCTTGAGCCTGGAACTTTTTTCAAGCTCAAGTGTAAAAGATAAAAAGAAAATTCGTATGAATGCATATGCAATTGAAGAAACTAAAATATTGGAATGGTTCAAAAAACTCACCATAAAAGGAGGTTTTAAAAATGTTGAAGTCGAAGATCCCGCCTTCGGCGGGGAAGAGCTTAATTCCTATAGCTCTGACAATGTTTGTGGCGTTCCTGGTGATGGTGTATTCCGTCCCGGTTCACGGTGAATCTGCCAAATTGAAAATCTCGTCAAAGGCGGGAAAGTATGAGAGGAGCACAGAGGAAGGATGGTTGGGCGTTTACGTTCAAGACATCAGCCATGCGCTGAAGGAGGCGATGAATTTAAAATCAGAACAAGGGGTTCTGGTCGGGGATGTGGTAGAGGATAGTCCTGCGGATGAGGCTGGGATCAAAAGGGAAGACGTTATCCTGGTCTTCAATCAAGAGAAAGTCGATGACTCCGAACACCTGATAAGGCTGGTTAGAAAGACCTCTCCGGGTGATAAGGTGGAATTGATGATTGTGCGGGATGGCAAAGAAAAACCTCTCGCCATAACTATAGGTGAAGCTCCAGAGAATAAGAGGCGGGAAATTGAAATCGAGAAATTCAATCCCCTTAAAGTAAAACCACCTAAGATCAAACCCCAAATTTATAAATTCTCTGCTTTCTCTGGTGTCCGAATTGGAATAAGGGCAGAGGATTTGACCGAGCAATTGGGCGACTATTTCGGAGTAAAGGATGGTAAAGGTGCTTTGATCACCGAGGTGAATGAGGAGGGACCTGCTAATAAAGCCGGACTCAAAGCCGGAGATGTGATCGTGGAGGTGGATGAAGAAAAGGTCGAAGATACAGAAGATTTGATTGACGCCATTTCTGGAAAGGAGGAAGGAGATAAAGTAGAAATCAAAGTTCTGCGTGACCGGAATCCCCAGAGTTTTACCGTGGAAGTGGAGGAAGGAGAGGAACAGTCTTCTGTTTATGTTAAAGAGTTAGAAAAGCTGAAGATCTTACCTGAAGGACTTCCTGAGCCTAACATCTTCTGGGAGGAAAAAGAATTTCGTCAACCCCAAGGGGAATTAAGAGAGGAGCTTGAAGAACTGAAGGAAGAGATGAAAGAACTCAGAGAGGAATTGGAAGATTTAAAGGAAGAGCTTAAATAGAAGGTAAGTCGGGCTACCGTAGGTTGCCCGACAAGAAGAGTTGTCGGGTATCCCCAAATGGGGAAACCCGACCTACGGACTGTTGTTCTCTTGTTCGTCACGGATGCCTGGGTCGTGACGCTTTGTGGTAGCTGACAGAGTGTCCGTTCTCCCGCCAAGGGCGGGATCAGGATGAATCCGTTACCAACAATAGAAGTGTCGGGTAGCTCTCCACTCCTTTGGCTAAAGATCGCAACCCGACCCATGGGTATTATAATCTTTCCCTAAAACCTATCACCTATCACCTTTGACCTGATTTTAACATCCCGGCGGCGGTCCACTGATAAACAGATAGTTGATTAGATAGACGACATCAGTAATATTAACCACGCCATCACAATTAGCATCTCCAGCAGCAAGACAAGGCACAGGCGCAGGTCCATCTATGAAGAGGTAATTTATCAAATACACCACGTCAGCTATTTCGATGGCACCATCTCCATTGGCGTCGCCACAGATATACACATACAAATTTACCATCTGGGTATCGGCACTGCACAGGTCTTTTACGATTACACCGAAACTGTCCACAAAAGCTGAATCAGGAGCCTCACCAAAAAGCGAATCATCTTGAACTGTGCACCACGAAGGAATATCGAGGTAGGTGATCTGGTGAGCCGAATCGTCCGGGTCATAAATTTCCGGGTAATAGTAAAGCGTCTCATAAGGAGCCAACACAAAAGAGTCGGGCGAGACTATCTGGGGAGGCTGATTGTCTCCGAGAATGGCGAAGGTATGAGCACCCGGCGCTCCGATAGGCGGATGAGTTACTACTCTTCCAGAGTAGTCGGCCGCCTTTATATAATAGGAAACCACTGTCCCGGGGCGCTGGGCAGGAATGTAGGCATAGAAAGAATCAGGATTTGAGGTAGATTGTAAATGGACGGTGTCGTATGGCGCTGTTTCGGTTCTGTAATAGACTAAAAGTGACTCGGGCAAAAGCCCGGTACCACTATGGTCCTTGATTTCAACCGGGACCAGATAATCCTGGTTGCAGATTTCAGTATCAAAAAGAGGAATGTGATTCACAAAAAGCATATACCGATCGGTAACTCCCATTATTCGACAGTGAATGGCATCGTCCTCCAACCATGATCCACGGAATCCCAAAATCTCATAACCCGGCATGGCTTCCTGGTATATCCGAATCGCAGTCGTATCGGCGGAAACGCCAAAGGTTGGCACGAATACTTTGTTGTTTAAGATTATGGAGTTGGTGTAGGCGGTTCCCGAGGGGCAGTATATTCTTTTAATCGTATAAGGTCTTTCCCATGCGCTTATCTGGGTTGCTAAAAATTCAGCCCTGTGGTTAAGGGAATCATAACTGGGATGTCCGGGTGGGACCTCTTTCACCAGAATCGTAGTTGGATCCAAAAACTTCGCCCAGCAGTCAATATGGTGGATTCCACCGGTTTCAACGTAACCTAAAACAGTATAGTCATTGCCCAGATAGGCCTGCATGATGGAATCGACCTGGGCTGGGGTTTTGCCGGGATTTTCATCATAAACCAGACGGCTCGACATGGAGACGCCCAACCCGTCGGACATGTGGTTGCCGCCTGTATGTATGAGGTCCATGCCGTAAACCGGAATCCCCCAGGCGGCACCAATAACTTGGGGAATCAGGTCGTCTTGCGGGCGGGGTCTATTATAAATGTGGTCCACTATTCCCTGATTTCCATCGCCATCGAAAATAAACCAGGGACCGTAATCTCTGGTCCACCATGAATTAGTTGGGGCAAGTATGAAGAAAACATTATCCATATTCACCCCTCCACTCTCATAAGCGGACGTGGCTTGATCTTGGTAATAGGAACTTGCCACGATGGTCCAGACTTCTATATCTTCGGACATTTCCGCAATCAAGGAGATAGGAAGTCCAATTGGCCAGCGAACGATAGCTCCGGTCATGGGTTCCCATTCCGCAGGATTTCTTGCCGGTCCTTGCGGAGGACTGGTGGTTTTATGAGTGATGCCGATTTCATTTAGCCGGGTCATCTCCTCCGGGGTCAGCTCAATCGGCAGTGATTCGGGTTCTTCGTATTTGAGGATTATTTCATCTACATTCCCCACCTGGGCTGTATCCAGGCTACCTTGCGTTTGTGCAAAAGCACCTGTGGCAAAGAATAACCCTAAAAGCATTACTGCGATAAAAATTCGTCTCATTTCCGCCTCCGATCCGAATTCTGGATCCATAGGATAAGATTGAGATTTCAATCAACTCTGAATTCCTAAACTGCTATAATAAATATAACCTAAATCTCGTATTTAGCAAGCAGAAAAACCAGAGTCGAAGCTTAATCCACCGTAAACCATAGTCTTAAAAGCCCTTGGTGCGAACCTCTTTTAATGAGGTGGCAGAACCCCGTTCTGCCACGCCTGCTTGTCTGAGCATGCCGAACTGTGGAGGGATGGTAAGGGTGAGGGGGATATAATATTGTCTAAGAACCCTTTCACCTTAGACCTTACACCTTTTACCTTCCACGCCTCACCATGCCCGTAACTCCTTGCCTCTCAATGAACATAAACAATTTTACCCTCAAATCGATGGTGAAAGGGATAGGGCGCCTGTTAGTGGGGGGCTAAAGAAGAATATAATATAAGTCCCTCTCTTCCCAAGAGAGGGATTTTCAAAGACCCATCTGGGAGGGTGAGTTTCGTGTTGTGTCAAGACCTAGTTTTGACACGTTTAAAAAAGTTGAGGAGATGTTTATGTCCTGTTTTCCAAAATCGAATCCTTTGCCCGCCTTTCCCTTCCATTTAGGGAAAGAGATGGAAGTGGATGTAGATCAGCTAAAAAATTTAAAATATAAAGGTCAGAAACACCAGTAACGTCAGAAACGTCAGTAACGCCAGAGGGGGTTCGATCAACCCTTTTTCTTTTGCCTCTGATAGAGGAGGATATTATTTCTGAAAATAAAATGCCCCCAGGTCGGGTTTGGTGCCGTCGGGGTCTTCTTGAACCGAAGTGGTATCGCCCGAGTCGATTAAGGGCGAATCTTTTTTCAAATGATAATCGGACTCCTCTGGGTTGACAAAGAGAGGATCAACGGAAAGATTATCTGTGGAGGGCTTGCAATTGCCGTAATTTTCGCTTGAGTTTTCCCAAAAATCGTTATGGGTGATGAAGGGATTTGAGCTTTTGTCGCACCACAAAGATGCTCCCTCACCAAAACCTATGATATTGTTAACGATCTTAGGTGAGGACGATTTTATGCATCCTATTCCGCTTCCGGCAACACCCTTGTTCCTCACAAAGGTATTGTTAATTATCAAAGCAGAAGCGGAGGATTCGCAACAAACCCCACCACCTTCCAGATAGCAGGTATTGTCAAGGATGAGGTTCCGTTTAACTAAAGGAGAGGCGGAATAACAGTGAATTCCCCCTCCCCTGCCATATTTGGCAGAGTTATATCGTAAGATATTCTCCTCTATTTTTGGAGAGGCGGATTTACAGAAGATTCCGCCACCGAAATAATTGGTGCTATTTTTCCTAATCGTATTTTGTATGATTTGGGGAGATCCATCCTGACAATAAATCCCTCCTCCGTAAGCATAGGCGGAATTGTTTCTGATGATATTCCGGACTATCTGGGGAGACGAGGATTTACAGATGATTCCACCCCCTCCATAGCTATTGGGTTGAAGTATCAAAACTCCAGATCCGTTTTGAATGGTAAACCCAATTATGACAGAAGATGAATCCTCACCGGAGATGAACTTAACTACGCTGGCAGAATCTTTGTTATCCGGCTTGCTTCCATCTAAGATGGTTTTGGAAATTAGGGTGGTATCACCCTTGAGAATAAAATGGCTGGCTAAAACAATTTTTTTGCCCAGAAAATTTATATTTTCATAGTAGGTGCCCTTAGCCACTAAAATTGTATCTCCATCTTGAGCTTTATCAATCCCTTCTTGAACAGAAGAATAGTTTTTGGGGATTTGAATGGTTTTGGCTAAAACAACCTGAGTGAGAAAAAGATATATCGAGCAAAAAAGAATAAACCGTCTATTCATAAAGGTCATTGTTATGTTAAATGTTTGTGGACGTAGAAACCTCGCACCAGCACCTTAAGTTAGGTGCTGGGGGTTTCGGACTCGCCTGCTTCGGTCACAGCTTTCTTTTCAGGCTTAGCCTCTTCTTCTGCTTTCTCCTTTGCTTTTTCCTCTGCCTCTCTTCTTTCCTCTTCCTCCTCCATCTCGGTTTTTCTCTCCAAGAGATTCTCATCATCCTTTTTCTTTCTCAAGATGATATAGGTCAAAGTTTGACCCGAGCTTAATATAGCCAGGCCGTAGGAGATGACCATGAAAATGATGAATAAAAGCGAGATGGCGATTAAAAAGGCGGAGATTTCTCCGGACCAGTTCAGATAAATGCCTGGTCCAATCTCGGGCAGATGAAACCTGAACTTTATCCCGGGAAAGATATTGGAGAAATAGCTCAGAAGATGGGTGGGAAGGGTAATATAGGAGAGCGCCTCCTCTAAAATATCAGATAATTTTCCCCTCATCAGAATACCACAGGAGAAGTGGATGAGCTGGACCGCCCTGAAGGAGAAATAGCCAAAAATAAAAATGCCCACCTTAGCCATAACTCCCAAAAGACCACTATACAGAAAATATCGCCAGGCTTGATTCCAGATGACAGAAAAGGTCTGGACTATGGTTTCGAAGGTGTCTTCCTTGGTGGCGGCAACTATGGCTGGGGCTAAAAGCAAAGAGAAAACAAAAATAAAGATAACATAGGCCAAAAACAGGGCGGCGGCAAATAAAGGTATAAGATAGAAGATGCCAAAACCGATCTCTCCCAAATATGGAATCTTTCCTAAAAGCCCTACGATGATGCCACATACGATCACAAATGCTATAAAAGCCAGCAAGGAAAAAGGCGAAAGTAAGACTGGGGACCAGTTCCTTTTCAAAAACCGTAAAGCCTCTTTGGAAGAATAGAAATCGTCTCCTTTGAGTTGTTCATAGGTTAGTTTTCCCACCATGACGCTTGCCAGAAGCCAGCATATCAAGGCGAAAAGACAACCTAAGCCAAAGATCACCCAGCTATACCATCGGGTAAAGGGAAGACCGCTCATAGGAAAAAGACCGTGATATTCCCAGGTTTGAGCAAAGCCCGATCCAGCGGTAAGAAAGGCAATGTAAGAGAAGAACAGATACCCCAGATACCCTAAAAGAAGCCCCATGAATTGAAGCAGGATCTTTTTGCCTGAGAGAGCCAGACGAGGCGCACGAAAAATGTCCCTAACATCAAAATAGAACTTGGTCATATGACCTCCTCATATTTGGAGTTTTTATATCAACAAACTTTCTTGTTCCCTGGTATGAACTAGAATGGTTCGACAAGTTTATCCTCAAGCGAAGTCGAAGGGTTAATCATAAACCGTTAAGATACTTCCATAATTACTACCCTGCCTAAATAAAATCAATAATTTATAACTTTTCTCTCCCAATTTGTCAAGAGAAATTTCATCTGTGGTGTGTAATGGATGACTTTCTTATTTTTATCATTAAAAATGTTGCCTTTTTTGTAAAAATTGTTAAATTTAATGATGAATGAAGAAAGGTAAGATAATTTGATTTTTTGTTTTCAGTTAGTATTCTTCACCAGCGGGAAATGAACAACGGGTGAAGCCTGCACGAATTCTGTGTCTTGAGACCTGCCACAGAACGCCCGTCTGAATGGTGTTAGAGCAGAGGGATTCTGGCACCTCATAGGAAAAGGAGGAAAACATGGGTAAAAGTGTATCAACCCAAGAAAGAGTTTTTGATGATTTCGAAAAGCTCTCCCAAAAACGCAAAAAAGAGGTGGCGGACTTTGTCACTTATCTGAAGGTAAAAGAGGAACTTGAGGCAACCAAAGAAATTATAGGGGATAAAGATTTTCTTGAGAGCATCATGAAAGGGGATGAAGATTTCAAAAGAGGTCGCTATAAAAAGTGGACCGAGGTTAGAGAAGATGTATGAAGTTCCTTGCTTACCGTTGGTGTTTTCTACCAACGGAAAATGAACGGTGGGTGAAGCCTGCACGAATTCTGGGTTTTGATACCAGGCATGGAACACCCACCTGAATGGTGTCAGAACAGGGTTCTGACACCTCATAGGAATAAAGATTTTTATACTTGGCTTAATGAATACAAATGAAATCTGAAATGGCAACGGCTTGCATATTTTGTAAAACCTCGGGAAGTAAATTTAGTGAAGAGCACGTTATCCCGAATTTTCTCGGTGGCAGAAAGAAGCTTACCGACATAGTTTGTGCCAAATGTAATTCTGAATTTGGCAGAACCATCGAAGCAGAAATGTCAAAGCAGTTAAATACCTTCCGAGTATTATTTGGATTGTTATCTAACCGAGGTGAAACGGTACCTCCTATAAAAAGAATCAAACTTAAAGACGGTAGAATAGTAAACTTAGTTCATGGTGGCAAACCAGTTTTTGCCGTTCCCATTATTGAAAAAGAAGAAAAATCTGATGGCACTATTCATATAAATGCTATCGCTGGAAACGTGAAACAATTCAAACAAATTATCGAGGGACACAAAAGAAAGGGAGAGATTGAAGGGGTAACGAAAGTGGAAGGACAAGAGTATATAAAAGAGTATCTACCTCTCAAACTGTCTCTCGGTGGCTCAGACTTTTTCCGAGCCACTGCCAAAATTGCTTTTAATCTTCTCACAACGTTACTCTCTCACGAAGAGATTTCATCTTCTCAATTTGAGTTAATTCGTGATTATATTAGAGAAGGAAAGATCTCTGAAGAAGAGCCTGTCTGGTATGATTTTGATTGTCCTTTTTCATTAGGCAATCCTATTGGACCGATAGACCATAGCGTTGCAGTTGCTTGCGATCCAGACAGCCATCAAATAGTCGGCTGGGTAAGGTTTTATCAGGCTTTTTGTTTTAGAGTAGGGTTAAGTAACTCCTGGCAAGGTAAAAAGATTGGGGTCTACTATCGTGTGAATCCTATTGAAAGGAAAGATATAGAAGGTGAATGGTGGCCAAATGATCCAAATATCTTTCAAAGAACATTCATACGTCAATCTATCCCCGATATGTTTAAGAAGATGGAAAAGGCAACAAAATATATCCTGACCCAATGGCAAGATAAGGCTTATAATGATGTTATACAGGAAATTACCAAAAAATGTATGCAAGAAGTTTTAGGAAATGCTGATGGGCGAATCCTAACTGAAGAGGATGTAGCAAAACTTGCTGAGTGTGTAGCGGAAAGATATGTAAAATTTGTGTTTCGTCTTGACTCAAAAGAAAGTGGTTGAATAAACGAACGAAAGAGAAAAGAAAAACAGGACTAAATGGTTTATATCGAAGATGAAAATGGTAAAAATATTACCCCTTGTTTCCCGTTGGTGTTCCATGGCTGGCAGGCTTCACCAACGGGAAAGGAACTATGGGTAAAGAACACCCACCTGGAGCAGGAATTTGTTTAAAATTTAGATATTTCAGATATGACTAATTCAGTTTCATCCCGTTACCATCTGATCGCAAAGATGAAGTTTGCGGTGATTTTGACTGTGGGAATACTTCTTTTGGAGTTGGTGGGTGGAATTCTGACCCACAGCTTAGCGCTACTTTCCGATGCGGGTCACGTCTTTGCAGATGTTTTCGCCCTGGGGTTGAGTTGGGTGGCTTTGGTTCTCTCTGGGCTTCCCTCTAATCAAAGAAAGACCTATGGATATTTCCGGGCAGAGGTCTTGGCGGCCGTGACCAATGGGGCCACCCTATTTCTGGTAGCTTTATGGATCTTCTATGAAGCCATAGGCAGGATAATGTCACCAGAGCCGGTGAAAAGTCTAGAGATGTTTTTTATTGCCTTAGTCGGCTTGGTGGTCAATCTGATAGTTTTATTGAAGTTAAAAGGAGCTACCCAACAGAGCCTGAATATAAAAAGTGCATTCTTGCACGTGTTAGGAGATATGTTAAGCTCAGTGGGGGTGATTGCGGGCGGAATCATCATGTTGGTTACTGGATTTTATATCGTCGATCCGATCATCAGCATATTGATCGGACTGATCATCTTAAGGGGAGCATTTGGGGTGATCCGAGAGTGTAGTGATATCCTTTTGGAAGGAGTTCCCCGAAATATCAAACTCAGCGAGGTGGAGAAAATTTTGAAACAGGTCACCGGAGTGGTGGATATACACGATCTGCATGTTTGGAGCATATCGTCTGCTCATCCGGCTTTATCTGCTCACGTAGTGGTGGAGGAACAGACCACCCACTCCACCAAAGAGATATTGGATGAAATTCAAGCCCAGGTGAAAGAGAGGTTTAACATAGAGCACCTCACCATACAATTTGAGTGTTTGTGTTGTGGGATGCAAAAGGTGGAATGTATTTTGAGTGAAAGAAGAGGATAGTTCAAAAGTGGTTTGACAAACAGTTTTTAAATCGTGGACGTATCAAAAAGCGAGAAAGATATTATGAGCTTTGCCAAATCTGGAGACAAAAAATCCTTAAAGGCAAAGGAAAAGGAAGTTGACTCCCAGAATGCTCAATTAAAATCTGAACGACCAAGCTCAGGCGCAGAAGATGAAGCTCTGCTTCAGATAATAGAAAGTGCAAAGAAAGGAGACCAGTCTGCTTTTCAGAAGATAGTGGACAAATACCGGACTCAGATAGCCAGCATCGCTTATAAGATGGTGGGGGACTATGAGGACGCCAAGGATATCTCCCAGATAGTATTTGTAAAGACTTATCAGAATTTAGAGGATTTCGACACCACCAAAAAGTTGTCCACTTGGCTTTACCGGATCACCATAAACGCTTCCATCGACTTTATCCGAAAGCACAAAAAACACAAACATGAGCTTTTGGATAACATCTTTGGAGAGCTAAGGGAAAAGAAGCAAGATGTAGAAAAGCTTTATCAAAGAAGTTTGATAAATTGGGCCATAAAAAGTTCTATGGAGGCGCTCAATTCCCGGCAGAAGGCAGTTTTTGTTCTGCGTGATCTGGAGGGACTGGATATAAAAGAGGTAGCTCAGATAACGGGCATGCCACAAGCTACAGTGCGGTGGTATTTACATAGAGCCAGATCCAAACTCAGAGGCGAATTGACCAAACATCACCCACAACTCTTAAGAAAGATGGGGATAAAACATGAGGTGCAGAAAGGTTAAGAAGGCGATAGTCAATTATGCCGATCTGGAGCAATCCCAAAAAAAGAGGCTGGATGAGCATCTGAATTCTTGTCCTGAGTGTCTTTCCGAATTTCACCTTCATCAAAGCTCCTTAAATCTGGTCAAAGAGGCGATCAGCTTTGAGGAGCCGGAGGATTTTTGGCAAGACTACCAGGTGGATGTGAAAAGAAAGATTCCGTCTTCTCCTTTATGGCGAAAGCTATTAAGGGAGATGGAAAATGTAGCCAGCCTCATTAAAACCCCGCTTTTCGGTCCCATCCCCGCTTATGTATTCCCTGTCATCATTTTATTGTTCTTAGCTATGGGTCTTTTTCCAGCCCTTTCTACTTCTAAACACTCAGGCGGTTTCGATAACAACCTGGTGGTTTACGAAGGAGAATTGCTTTCAGCCGTTGATGATGGCGGGGTGACCATTTATACGGTGGGGAATAAGTAGGGTTTCATCCGAATTTTCGGATCCTAAAGGGAAAGTCTCAAAAAAGATCGGCATTGACCTTAAAGCCAAAAAAGAAAAGGTAAGACATCTGAAATTTGCTAACGTTTCCTAAGAAGATGAAGTTAAGTCAGAACAAAGTCAAAGTTGGCGTTTGGCTGGTAGGGGTTGTTATTTTCCTTTGGGGCTGCGAAAAAAGCTCTCTGGAGGGGATGGAGAAGGATTTAGCTTTTGTGACGAAGAAGGCCGGTCCCTCGGTCGCTTGTATCGTGGCTAAAAATGAAAGCTCCGGCAAAGTTACTATAGGCTCGGGAGTTGTTTTGAAAGAGGGGTACATCCTCACCACCGAGAATATCTTGGACAATGTGGACAACATCACGGTAAAATTGCAAAATGGACAGGTGATCACTGATGACCAGGTCAAAAAGATATTTTGTGATTTCGCAACCAATATTAGTCTCATTCAAGTGGAAGCAAAGGATTTAACACCTGTTGAAATTATGGAGGAGGAGATTCCCAATGGGACTTTGGGGATCGCTTTAGGCAATACCAACTATTCAAAAGGTTTGCAGGTGAGTTTAGGCACCGTGTCACATTCCTGGATAGGAGGGGCGGATGCCTACGATGAAAATTTATTGATCTGGAACGGGGCTAAAGTTTCTTACCCGGGCGGCACCCCGGTCTTCAATTCCAAAGGCGAACTGTTAGGGATAACCGACGGTAAACCCAAAGAAGAAGATGGTGTGATGTTTATGGTGCCGGCGGCAACCTGTCTCCAGGTGAGCGAAGTGTTAAAAAAAGATGGGGAGGTGAGGAGGGGGTGGATCGGAATTTTCTCCGAAGGGCGGTGTAGTGAATCTGGAAAAGCTGAGGTTGGGTCTGGAGTTTTGATAACTGAAATCGTAAAAGAGGGTCCGGCCTTTAAATCTGGTTTAGAAGCTGGAGACCGGATCGTTAAGTTAAACGGAGAGCTCATCAAAACCTCGGCTCAACTGCGAAAATTAATCTCCGCCTCCCAGGTCGGTTCTCAGGTAGTCTTAAGCATTATTCGAAATGGGGAGCTAAAAGAAAGAGAGGTCGTCATTAAAACTGGGGAATATGACGGCTTGGGAATGAGAAGATGCCCTCACCGATCTATTTGAGAATTCCTTACGGGAACTTTTCAGGATTTCAATTGTATATTAATAAAAGCGATGGCTAACCGGTGCAAAAGTCCGGGTTGGCTCATAATTTTCTATCTTTGTGTTTTCTAAGACAAAAGGTTAAAACCATTTAAAAACAAGGAGGTAAGAATGGCTATAGATCCCATTTGCCTCATGGAGATAGACGAGAAGGAGGCTCCTACTAAGAGCG
>Ga0315279_10004657_pt1 | contig 18321 bp, 15 predicted proteins | sample YL17G06_20_MG_FD_203694 | JGI IMG/M metagenome (GOLD analysis project Ga0315279, IMG submission 203694) | Sediment microbial communities from Yellowstone Lake, YNP, Wyoming, USA - YL17G06_20 | ecosystem: Environmental > Aquatic > Freshwater > Lake > Sediment | place: USA: Wyoming | collected... | reverse complement strand
AAGGATAAGTCGACCTTGCCGAACAAGGTCTCAAGAGTCTCGTATCTCCTCATGACTCACCTCAAGAGAGAGATACGCGACTCACCTATTACAATCAAAAGACGAATTTAGGAACAGGCATGCGCGCAGTATTGAGGGGTAAGTTTTTGTGTGTTTTTTACCCCTCATACTATAGTATAGTGTATACTCGATTTCGATACTACATGTATCCTATCCTTATCCTGTTCCAGTAATATCCAGATGTATGCTGAATCGAGTATACACTCTTCCAGCCATCCAGTAGAAGCCTATGTTTATTCTTCCCGTCGTCCGTCGTGGTCGTGGTCGTCGTTTAAGGTTGGTTGGTTGGATAAAACTTTAATCCCAAACCCACACGCACTATTTTTTAACAAACTCTATAGGTGCTTTAGTTTTCTTCAGTCCCCAGCTATTTTCAGAAGAGAATTGAATCGTCACTTCACCTTTTTGCATGTTTTTGGGCTTTCGCATTATAGTTTGAAATACCAAAATTTCTTGCGGGGGGATTGTCTGAAAATTGTCGTTTGGAGTGAACACAACGCCACAATGGGTTTTCTGTATCGAAAATTTCTTGTTAAAATCCAACCTTTTGTATCTTTTGTAGTCCCAAGGCACTACTTCAAAACCGTCGCCAAAATAGATTTCAATCATCGCATTCTTCAGGGTACTAAAACCCAAGTTGTGAACACGTATGTTTACGATGTTTTCTTTTTCAACGTCTAGCACAATCTTATTGATATAACCCGCTTCTGCAATATCGTTTCCATCATCGACGCCAAAAGTGACGATTATGTCAGCTTTCATTAAAAGAGGTAATTCCACAACCCAAAAGATTATGATTGACAGACCCAACGCGATTAAGGTAGGAAATTGATTCAATGCCGAAATTGGCAGCACTTGCGCTTCAACCAAAGCAATAGCCACAATCGAAGGAAACAGGAAAACCAATATCTGTCGAAACAACACAAACCCATTCAGTACCTTTTCATAAAGTGCGTTATTTCTAAAATAATGCCTAGTGTTTGACCACAAGAGGATTATTAATGTCACTAAAAACGAGAAATAGACCGATAAAGCCCAGAATATTGGTGACATAGAGAATACATACTCCTGAGTGTAAATAACGTTTGTCACTCGGACATGGACTGTCGCGGATTTGCGCGTTTTTCTGTTCCTTTTTGTTTTCGAAAAGAGAAAGGCGCACGCGCGCGAAAGAATGGTAAAAGGTAACAAGTTGATATGCGCGCCCTAGTTCGTCATAAGAGGGTAAGTTTTTGTGCATTTCTGACCCCCCCATACTACTAGCTTTCTTGTTGTTCTGCTCTGTGTATACTCGATTTCGATACTACATGTATCCTATCCTTATCCTATTCCAGTACTAGCCACATGTGTGTCCTGAATCGAGTATACACCTAGCGTAAGCCTATAGTTTGTTGTCCGTCCGTCGTCGTGGTCGTGGTCGTTTGTCGTGGTCGTTTGTCGTGGTCGTGGTCGTTTGTCGTGGTCGTGGTCGTCCAAGTTGTTGTTGTTGTTGGATAAAACTTTACCCCAACCAACCAATTTCTCATACGTTGGTTGACTGAGGGAAAGAGGATGGTTTGGCAGGGCATTGACGCATTTGATACATAGCGTAGATTTTAAATATGTAAGTGACTTAGAGCTTATCGGGAGTCCGTTTTGAGAGATGCTGAGTTGAAGCTTCTGGCTGAATTGACCAAAAACAGTCGCAGAAGCGATAGGGAGCTGGCAAAGCGTCTGGGCATTTCACAACCCACAATCACGAGAACTAGGACCAAGTTGGAGAATGAAGGTGTTATCAGAGAGTATACGATCATACCTGATTTCGCTAGACTCGGCTATCAAGTAGCGTCGATAACATTTGGCAAATTGAAAGAACCCGCATCACAGGAGACTATTGATGAGGTGATCCGGCAGGCTGGAGAATTGGAAAAGAGAAATCCTTCTCCAACGATAGTCGCGATGAGAGGAATAGGCTGCAACGCTGACTACGTGAGCATTGCCTTTCACAAAACATACTCGGAATATGTCCAGTACACGAATTACATCAGACAGTTTCCGCAGGTGAATGTCGATGAGATCAAGAGCTTTGTAATAGACCTCTTGGACAAAGGACATTTTCGCTACCTGACCCTCTCCGTGTTTTCAGACTACCTACTAAGAACGAAAGATGATCAACTAGAAACGAAATAGTCCAACTCACCACGGATTTCTGGAAAATGACCAACCTCATGGCCTGCAATTTGCTTTTCCGCGCGCGATAATTTTGCAGAAATGCTAACGCTAGCGCTCGCTATCCTTCAGTAAGGGTTGGTTGGGGTAAAGTTTTATCCCAAACCCAAACATAAGTCTAACGATTTTCATCGTCAAATTGTCATTGTCATAGGTGGGAGCTGATTTCTGCGTATTGTCACAGAGGTCGGGGTTTTTTGAGGTCGAGCTTCATTACGTGCTCTATGCCGTCCATTTTCCCTGTGAATTCGAAACCGAAGTTCTTGTAGAGGACTTCAGCGCTACCCTTGGCTCTCACGACAGATAGATAGAGTGCTCTTGCTTTCGGGTCTTTCTTTACGTGTTTGATCACAAGGTCCAATGCTCTCCGCCCATAGCCTTTGCCCTGATATTTGGCATCTATCATGAACCGCCAGAGATAGTGTTGTCCGCGCTTCGGAACCTCGGCCAACATGACGAAGCCAACCGAGGTATCGTCGGCATATATAGCGCGAAACCACGCTGTCTTAGCAAAATAAGCCTGTGCGATCGAAACTGCGTTTGGAGCGACAAGATTCTTCTGTTCTTCAGAAACATGCAGGTTGCAGATCGCTCTGACAGTTTTCCCAGTAATCTTGCGAAGAGTAACCTTTGCGTCTCTGCTTAGAACGATTTCTTCCATTGTTCTTCACCTTGGCGTTGCTTCATTTTTCAGATGAGAATGGGAGACTGCCTAATGAAGATTCGGGAAGACATGCCGTTGCTGGGATCATAAAGAAATGACCGGGTTGTCCCACATGCAGTCTCGGCGTTAGATTCAAAATGCTCTCCGAGTTGATGTGCGCTTCTTAGTAAAGGATAAGTGTGTTGTTTCCACATTTGGTTTTGGCGATAAACCTCAATGAACGAGCAGTCTTCAGGTTCCGACGTTTTCGGGTTGCTTGCCAAACCCGTTCGCGATGGATTGGTCGAGCTTGGGTTTTCTGAACCTACTCTGCCCCAAACCTTGGCTTTTCCGCCGATTCTGGCTGGGGAAAACGTGTTGCTGATTGCGCCTACTGGAAGCGGCAAGACCGAAGCCGTGCTTTTACCTATTTTCTCGAACTTTATTCAGCAACGACAGGACAAGGGCATTTCAATCGTGTACGTAACGCCTTTGCGGGCTTTGAACCGTGACATGCTCAAGCGACTAAGCTTTTGGGCTGAGCGTTTGGACGTTTCGATTGAGGTTAGACATGGCGACACTGAAATGAAGCTTCGGCGCAGACAAGCCATCCGTCCGCCAAACATGCTGGTTACTACGCCTGAGACGTTGCAGGCAATTCTGCCAGGCTCGCGCATGAAACAGCACCTTAGCCAAGTGCGATACGTGGTTGTTGACGAGGTTCACGAGTTGGCAGGAGACAAACGCGGAATCCAGCTTACCGTGGCTCTGGAACGCCTCAGAGAAATCGTTGGAAAAGATTTTCAGAGAATTGGCTTGTCGGCTACTGTGGGGAATCCTGACGAGGTGGCGCAGTTCGTGACCGGAACAAACCGTGCGATCAGAGTCGTGCAGGCTTCGTTTTTCAAAGGTTACAGGTATCATGTTGAGACACCGAGCGCAGGTGATGTTGATTATGACATGGCTGGGAAGCTTAGGACAGCTCCAGAAGCTGCTGCAAGAATCAGGCGTATAGTCGAACTCGTGGACAGCCACAAGTCCACGTTGATCTTCGTTAACAGTAGGCAGAATGCTGAGATGCTTGGTTACAAGTTCAGTCAGCTTGGCAGAACGGACATTGCTGTTCATCATGGTAGCTTATCGAAGGAGGAACGTGCTCAGATTGAGGATGATTTCAAGGCTGGAAGGTTGAAGGCGCTTGTCTGCACGAGCACGTTGGAGCTGGGCATCGACATTGGAAGCGTCGATCTTGTGATTCAGTATCTTTCGCCGAGGCAGGTCAACAGTCTCATTCAGCGGGTTGGTCGCAGCGGTCACAGATGGGATGTGTTTTCTGAAGGTGTGGTGGTAACCGCCTTTCCTGATGATACTTTGGAGTCGGTGGCGGCTGTCAAGAACGCCAGCGAGAGTAAGCTTGAGCCTGTGCTCATTCATGAAGGAGCGTTGGACGTTCTGGCGCATCAAATCGTTGGCTTGCTCATGGACAAAGACGTCCTAGGCGTGAAGGAGCTTCTGACGATTCTGCAGAGAGCGTACCCTTACAGGAATTTGTCGGAGGATCAGCTTTTGGACGTGGTAGACTTTTTAGACAGCCTCGGCGAATTGAGGTTTGACGAAGAAGGAAAGCTCATGAAGAAGGCGAGGAGAACCAGGAAGTACTACTTTGAGAATTTGAGCATGATTCCAGACGAAAGACGCTATCCGATGGTGAACGTGATTTCGGACAGGAAGATCGGGGTTTTGGGCGACGAGTTCATGGCTCTCGACGCCAGAGTAGGGTTGAACATCATCGTGAGGGGGAAAGTCTGGCGTATCGTGCAGATTGAGGAGGAGACGGGCACGGTTTACGTTGTGCCTTCGGAAGACCCGTTGGCCGCTATTCCTGGCTGGGATGGCGAGATGATTCCGTTGCCGTTTGATTTGGCTAAGCGGACGGGCGCGATGAGGGAGGAGATTTGGAAGGCGCTGAAAGAGACGCAAGACGCTGAGGTTGCTGCGGAGAACGTTGCAGAAAAGTTCGCTACTAGTAAGGCTGCTTTGGTTGATGCGGTCAAGGAAGTGCAGGAGCATGTGAGGCAGGGTGCGCCTTTGCCCACGGATAGGCATGTGGTGGTTGAGGCTTTTGACAAGTATTTGATTGTTCATGCGTGTTTTGGGGAGATTGTGAACCGCACGTTGGGCGGCGTGTTTGACACGGTGCTTTCTGAAAGGGAGATTATTGTGGGCTGGTGGAATGATGGTTATCGTATTCTTGTTGAGATGAGACGTAAGCTGACGCAACGCGAATTGGAAGAGCTTTCGGCTCTGCTGTTCAAGCAGACAGACGAGGAAGTTGGGAATGCTTTTGACAGGTATTTGGATGCAAAGTTTCCTTTTACTTATAAGATGAGGTTTGTGGCTCAGCGGTTTGGGGCTTTGCCTCGGGGCAAGACGATGGGTGCTGATAGGGAGAGTCGTTTGCCGTTTCAGTTTGGGGACACGCCGATCTATGATGAGACGATTCGTGAGGCGATGGTTGAGAAGGTGGATGTGGCTAAGGCTAAAGAGATTATCGGTGATGTTAGGAGTGGGAAGATTAGGGTTAGCACGGTTTTTCGCAGTGAGAAGCCTACGCCTTTGGCTTTTCATATTCTTGAGAAGTTTAGTGATGTTTCGGAGTTGATGGCTCCTGAACAGGTTTTGCTGAGCAACATTGAGAAAATGAAGAGGGCGATTGAAGCCAGAACGGCCAGGCTGCTGTGCATGAAGTGTGGAGAGTGGACAATGGAAGAGAAGGTTAGAAGTTTGCCAGAGCAGTCTGAATGTGGCAAATGTGGTTCTGGGTTGTTGGGGCTCATGTACTTCAGTCAAGATGCTAAGCGTTTGGCTGAGGTTTTGAAGAAGAGACGTGAAGGCAAAGAGCTTACCGAAGAAGAGCTTAAGGAGTTGACTGGTGCTAGGCGGAAGGCTGATTTGATTTTGAGTTATGGGAAGAAGGCGATTACGGCTTTGGAGGTTAAGGGTGTGGGTCCAGAAACAGCGTCAAGGATTCTGGGAAAAATGCACAGCAAAGAAGAGGAGTTCTACATGGACTTGCTCAAAGCAAAAATACAATACTTACGCACAAGACAATATTGGGAGGACAAAAAGGGCGATACAGTAGGTTCAGGCTTCAGACAATGACTGCAGAGTCAGATTTGATAATGCGATTTTTTAGTCTAGGATGTCATCCCTTTGCAGTGACGGTGGACCATACAATACGTATGCTGGCCATGTAAAAACACTCTTATCCGTATCACTCTTTTTGACTTTAAGTCTAGCTTGACGCACAGAATCAGCCAACGTCCTATTCTCTACACCCAGAAGCTCCTTGTAGAACCTGCTCGAGAACAACTTGGCTTCGTCTTCATAGATAGGCCAGAGCGTGCCAATGAAAACTCTACCACCTTGCTCTGCTAACGCGTACGCCCAACTATAAGCATCCCATTTCGCTTCGCCTATTGTGGCTTTCTCAATTGCAGTTTCACAAGCGTTCATGAAAGAAAGCCGTGGGGCGACCGTACCAAGAATCTGGGGCAAATCCTTTGCAAGCAAATCCTTGTCGTACGCCGATATCCTGCTTTCATCACGAGCCATGCTTCCATGCCCAGTGAAGTGAAATATGTCAACTCCATACTTGAGTTCCCTAACTATCTTGCTTTTTTCAGCTTTCTTACCAAACAAGCTTGTCACCAGAATATCATGACCTTCGAGAATCGATGCAACTTCTTCAGCTTCTTTTTCTGCCCAGTCCAGCTCTCCTGATTTCCTTCCACGACCCTTGTAGTTTATTCCAACAACCAAAGCACGACGTTTTCTTCTCTTTTCTTGAGGGTTAAACCAGCGTACCGACTTCACAACTCTCAGCCGTCCAACGTTTAATTGCTCACAAAGATGAACGCACGGACTTTTTTGCAGAAGAGCCAGTTCCCAAGGAATATCAACAGTCTCCTCGTCTAGCGCAAGAGCAAGGGTGGTTCCCTCCATTACATCCATATCAAAACGCTTGAAGACAGGGCCCAGTACCCGCCATATCTCACTTCCTATGGTCTTTAGCTCTTGTCTAAAATCACAAGTACGAGTCTCTTCATCTCCAGCCATTCTGAGCAGTTTTTTGTACGGACGAAGGATTCCTTTCTTGAACCCTTCAGTAAGCTTGATAGGTCTTTGATCAAAGCTAGTTATTTGCATTGATTTCGGATCAGTAAGCTCACATTCAAGCAATTTGCCAACTCGCCTTAGTCTAAGAATAGGAAGCAGTGATGCCATAGGTGCACCTGTTATGATGGTTTAGATGCAAGCTCTAGTATTTGAGATTGATAATAAGTGTATGTCCGCCTCGCTGTTTCAAGTCAGCAAAAAGAACTTGCTGAAAGCTTAATAGAAGAAAGCTTTGAAACATGTCGTCTAATCGTGACCGTCATGGAAATTGAAAGGGGGCAGTCCGAACTCAAGGCTCCTTTGGGTTTGTTTGATGCTGTTGCTGTTAGTGTTGGCACTTTTGTTGGTGGAGGGGATCTTATTGTTACCGGTATTGGCGTTGGTTCAGCTATACTCGCCTTGGTACTGTAAAAAGGAAAAATGAGAACCCATGTTTCTTCGGGTCATGTTTATTAAGCTTTGACATATTTAATATGCCATATGACATCTAGAATGGATAGATTGTTCGGTTCGAAAACGCGAGTAGCAGTACTGTGCAAGCTTTTCATGAATTCTGACAGGAGTTTCTATCTGCGTGAGTTGTCCAGAGAACTTGCGATACCTTACGGGATGTTGTACAAAGAGGAGAAGAACCTAGTTTCATTGGGCATAGTGACTGAAGAGAAAAAAGGCAAAATTACCCTAATTTCTTTGAACAAGAAGCTTCCATACCTTGCTGAGCTGAAGAACCTCATTACCAAAACTGCGGGCCTGGGCGACCTGTTGACAAACCTGTTTTCAGGGTTCAAACAGGTACGATACGCCCTGATCTATGGTTCCTTTGCCAGCGGAGAGGAATCCAGCTCAAGCGACATTGACCTCCTGATAATCGGCAACATCAGCGAAGAGAATGTTCTCCGCGCCATAAGTCAGGTTGAGAAAGACATAGGAAGAGAAATCAATTATATACTATGGAAAGAAGAAGAGTTCAAGAGAAAAATCAAGGACAAACATCATCTCCTGACTGAAATTGCTACCAAGCCAGTCACCATGTTTGTGGGTGAAGAGGATGAGTTTAGAAGAACTGTTAAGAAACAGGATCATAAGAAGAATAAGACCTGATCGAAGGCTAGCCTTAAACTCGATCAAACGCGCAAAAAGAGACATAGACACAGCCAAAACTCTCATGGCAAACGGAAAGTTCGACTGGTCTCTTGCAGTTTCCTACAACGCCATGCTAGCTACGGGGAGAGCGCTCATGTTTGACAAGGGCTATCGACCATCCAGCACTGAAGGTCATCTGGCTGTCGTGAAATTCCTCAGCATTGTGTTGGAAACTGAGGCCAGTGAGAGAATGGTGATGGTCATGAATGGCATGCGGAAGAAAAGACACAGAATAGTCTACGAAGAGATGGACATAATCTCTGAGAAGGAAGCCGAACAAGCGATTGTTTGGACTGAAGAATTTGTTAACATGATCGCCAGCACGATTCACGAGACGAACCCTTAGGACAAATAATGTGAAACAAGATAGTCGTGATATGACCGAGTGTCGAGGAGGCAACCATGTTAGAGAAGCCGGTTTTAGGGATGTCAAGCTCTGATTTAGCCACATGGTAGCCTAGGAAAGGAAGCACACATGAACCCACACGTCAGCTGGGCTTGAGACTGACAAGATTATCATCCAATCTTGTCAACGCACTGACAAGATTAAACCTTGCGCAAAGCCACGAACCCCGCTCTTGCAGTAAAGAAAAACGAACGGGGACTCCCTCAAGATAATTTGCCCGCGAACTGAGAAGGCTGAATGTGATCAAGAGAAAAGGAGTCCTACGTGGATTTATCCGAAGCGGGAACACAACATCTGAAAACAAGAAGGCGCTGGGAAGACAAGGAGAAAACTTTCACTCACACCAAGACACAATTCCATCCAGTTCTCCTTAAAAAGAGATAAAACCCAGCCAATCAATACACTGATAACGAGGTCGAATCAAAACGCAGAGAGCTGAAAGCATTGCTGGCCTTACTAAAAAAGTCAAAGATCTTGCCCTAGCCAACGGAGCCGTAGTTGTGGGTGTAGCCCCTGCGACTGCGCTTTCCAAATCGCCAAAAGGTCATCAACCTCAGGATTTTCTGCCGTCAGTGAAGAGCATGGTTTCAATGGCCATGAAAATGAACAGAACTACAATTCTCAACCTGCCGACAACACGGAAAGAATACAGGATGCTCTATGAAACCACGAACGCGAAATTGAACAGCATAGCCATGAAAATCGTGCAGTTCCTAGAGGAACAAGGATACGATGCTATACCGATTCCCGCAAGCAGTCCATACAACCGACAAGACATCACAGGCGACGTATCCCACAAACACGTGGCTGTGGTCGCGGGCCTCGGCAAGTTCGGAATCAACAACCTTGTTCTAACTCCCGAGCACGGCCCATACGCACGATTTGTAACCGTGTTGACAAACGCCCCACTCAAACCCGACAAATCACTGGACAAGAACCCATGCTTAGAGAACAAGTGCATGCAATGCGTGAAAATCTGCCCCGTCAATGCTTTGGAAAACCCGAAGCACAATCCCGAAGAAGGATGGAAGATGGACAAGAAAAAATGCTATCAATACATTCACGTCACCTTGGACGGCGAAGTATGCGGCCTATGCATCAAAGCTTGCCCAATAGGCTCAAAAACAGGTCACAAGCCTAGATCAAAAGCTTAATACCCCAACATCTTCAAAACAGCGTATTCACAACAGAGGCACATAAAAGCATGGAAAGCGAAGAGCAAAAGAAGCTCAAACCATCTTTAAGCTTGTTTGATGCTACCGCCATAAGCATAGGAGCAATCATCGGCGGCGGAATCTTCGTTGTCACGGGCATTGCAGCTGGTCTGGCTGGTTCAGCCCTCGTAATCTCCATGCTCATAGCCGCGCTCATATCTCTTCTGACCGCTTTGAGCTTCACTGAACTCACCGCTTGGCAGCCCAAGGAAGGAAGCATCTACGAATACTCTTACCAGCTTGTCTCGCCGTTCGCGGGCTTCCTCGTAGGCTGGATGTGGATACTCAGCAACACGTTCGCAGGTGCAGCCGTCTCATTGGGCTTCGCCTACTACCTAGCCGCGCTGGTGCCAAGCCTGAACCCAAACATCGTCGCAGCCGTTGCCTGCCTAACCTTCACCCTCATAAACTATTACAGCGTCAAACAATCAGCCCTACTGAACAACATCCTCGTCACGGCAAAACTGCTCATCCTAGCCTTCTTCATCATCTACGGCCTATTCTTTATGAACCCAGCAAACTTTGCACCGTTCAAACCTCTCGACATCGGAGTGTTCAGCGGAGCCGTCTTCTTTTTCTTCGCCTACGGAGGCTTCGCACGTGCAGCCGTAATCGCAGAGGAAGTCAAAGACGCAAAACGCAACGTGCCCCGAGCCATGCTCATAGCTCTAGCCATATCAGCACTGATCTACGTACTCATCGGTGTCGTAGCCGTCGGACTCGTGGGATCGAATAGCCTTGCAGGCTCAAACTCGCCGTTGGAAGAAGCCATGAAGGCAACAGGAAACACAGCCGCATCCTCAATCATAGCCGTTGGCGGCATTCTTGCAACCGCAAGCGTACTGCTCACGTCCGTTCTGGGCGTTTCACGAATGGCTTACGCGATGGCAAGAAGGAAAGACCTTCCACAGGCATTAGCCAAGCTGGACCCGAAACGAAACACTCCAGTCTATTCAACGTGGATAATAGGCTTAGTGATGGTCTTGCTCGTGTTGTTCATAGACTTGTCAAGAGTCGTGGCCATAAGCAGCTTCGCCATGCTCTTCTTCTACACACTGGCCAACGTCTCAGCATTGCGCCTGAAACCAGAAAAACGGACTTACCCAAGAATCCTCCCAGCAATTGGAGCAGTCTCGTGTCTTGCACTATTGGTCTTCGAACTGTTCGCATCATTGCAGTCTTGGATAATTGGCACTGCATGCTTATTAATCGGAGCAGTTTACTACGTTGCCAAACGAAAGCTCAAACCGAAAAGCTAGAGTAACAAGTGAGACAAACATGGACTGGTGGCTACTGACCATATTTGGCTTTTTGATAGGCATACTCGCCAGCCTTACGGGAGTAGGCGGCGGCGTCTTCATCGTTCCAATCCTCACTTTCTTCTATGCCTTTGCCGTCCAAGCTGCAACAGGAACAAGCCTTACCACAATCATATTCACAGCCATCGCCTCCACCATCAACTACGCCAAGCAAAAACGCATCTACTTCCTAACAGGACTGACCCTCGCAATAACAACCGCCCCAGGAGCCTACATAGGCGCATGGCTAGCAACCATCATGGAAGACAGGCTACTCGGGCTCATCTTCGGAGTCTTTCTTCTCCTCGTCGCAACACGCACCATCATCAGCCTACTGAAAAAGAAGGATCAAGCCATGGAAAAACAAGTTAAAACAGACATCGAAACCATCCGTTCAGGAAAAAACATCGCCCTCGGCGTCGGACTGGGCTTCTTCGGAGGAATCGCTTCAGGACTACTCGGTATAGGAGGAGGCACACTCATCGTACCCATAATGGCATTCGCCTTGGGAATGTCCATCCACTACGCGACAGCCACGAGCATGTTCACCATGATATTCACCTCAATCTCAGCGGTGACAAAATACTACCAGTCAAACCTCATAGACTTCCCAGTCGCACTCATGCTAGCTGCTGGATCAATCTTCGGTGCACAAGTCGGCGCATACACAAGCAAGAAACTCTCAAGCAGAAACCTCACAATAGCCTTCGCCATAATCCTCATCATAGCCGGAGCAAACATGCTCATAAAATACTGGCCAACATAGCCTATTATCTCAACAGAAAGAAAGGAGTCTATTGCTGTTTCCGCTTAAGCATGTTCTCTAGGACAGGTTTCATCTTGGCGTTCTCAGCCTTGATCTTATCCTTGCCCAAAGCCTGCATCTGGGCAGCCATTTCTTTGATGATCTCGGCAAACTTTACTCCTTCCGCCGCTGAAACGTACTCCACGCGGAACCGTTCGGGACTCATTCCAAGCTTCTGCAGCATCGGAGCCAACGCATCCATCCTAGCCTTCATCTTGTAGTTCCCGCTGATGTAATGACAATCATAGGGCAAGTGGCAAGCCCCAACCAGAACCATTCCAGCGCCCTGCCTGAACGCTTCAAGCACGAAGTCTCGGTCAACCCGTCCTGAGCACATCACACGGATCGGCCTGATCACTGGTGGATACTCAAACCTGCTCGTGCCAGCCAAATCCGCACCCGCGTAACTGCACCAGTTGCACAGGAAACCCAGAATCTTGTCTTCGGCACCCGTCTCCAGAGCTGCGCTTATCTGACTCATGATCTGCTTGTCAGTGAAATGCTTCTGCGTGATAGCGTCAGCCGGGCATTCAGCGACGCACGTGCCGCAACCGTGGCACATAGCGGTGAAAGCCTCTGCAGCCTGTCCCTCCTCAGCCCTGATAGCCCCGTAAGGACAAGCTTTGGCGCATATGCCGCACTTTACCTTCGTGTTGCGGCATTTTGCCGCGTCCACAACCGCGACGATGGGCTGAATCTTCCACTTTGGCTGAGAGAGAACCGTGGCTGCACGAGAAGCCGCACCCATGCCTTGAGACACGCTGTAAGGCACATCCTTGGGTCCTTGGCAGCCTCCAGCAACGAAAACACCGTCCGAAGGCGTGTCAATCGGCTTCAGTTTCGGGTGACTCTCCATGAAAAAGCCGTCGCTTCCACGACTGATGTTGAACACTCTCGCCACTTCGCCCGAGTCTTGGCTGGCAACCGCAGCCGTAGCCAAAACAACCATGTCACTCTTAACCTCTACAGGCTCGCCGTTCTCCTTCTCAGCGGTGACAACCAGCTTCTTCGTAGAAGGGTCTTCTGTAACATTCCTGTTCGTGAGCTTCACGCGGATGAAGTTTATGCCGAGCTGCTGAGCCTTGCGGAAAAGCTCCTCGTACCCTTTCCTGTTGGCTCGCATGTCCGTGTACAGAACGTCGATCCTCAGCTTGTCACCGTACTTCTCCTTCAGAAAAACAGCACTCTTCAGCGTAAGCATGCAACAGAACCCTGAACAATACTCAAACTTGTTCACGTCCCTCGAACCCACACACTGAATGTAGGTCAGACTTTCAGGCATCTTACAGTCAGACGGCTTCCAAAGCTCGCCTATGATTTGCGTCCCAGAGTCTATGATGCGCTCAAGCTGCAACGCTGTGACGACATCCTTGTACTTGCCGAATCCATAGTTTTGCAGGTCAGAAGGCTCATAGATGTCGTAGCCTGTCGCGACCACGATGCACCCGACTTCAAACGTTTGCGTTTCAGGTGTCTGCTCAAAGTCAACGGCATCTGTCGGACAGATTTCCTTGCATTTCTTGCAGCTTCCATCCTTGAAAAAGAGGCAGGTATCCTTGTCAATCACATACGTGTTCGGAGTGGCGTCTGGGAAAGGAGTGTAGATGGCTTTCCGCGCTCGCATGCCAGCGTCAAACTTGCTCGGCACTCGCACAGGACACACTTCGGAGCATCTGCCACAGCTTATGCACTTGTCCGCGTCTACAAACCGCGGCTTTGTGAGTACTTCTGCTTTGTAACTACCGATTACGCCTTCAACCTTCTTGACTTCCGAAAAAGTGAGCAGCTTTATGTTCGGATGAACGGCAACCGCGCCTATCCGTGTGGCAACGCATGAGAACCGTGGACAATGAATCTGCTGAGGACAGTTGGAACACTCAAAGACCGGAAACGTCTTGCCCAACTGTGCCATGTGACCGCCGATAATCTCAGCTTTGTCAACCAAGTAAACCTGATAACCCATCTCAGCAAGGTCAACCGCTGCACTTGCACCAGCCACACCTGCACCCACAACCAACGCTCTGTTTGTGACCGGAACCTCGATTACGTTCAACGGTTCAAGCAGTTTCACCTTCGCAACAGCCATCTTGACAAGTTCCTTCGCCTTCTCAGTGGCTTCTTTTGGCGTGCCCTGATGGCACCAAGATGAAAACTCTCTGATGTTCGCCATCTCGTAGAGGAACGGGTTCAACCCTGCTTCGGAGACTGTTCGGCGGAAGGTGGGTTCATGCATTCTCGGGGAACAGGCAGCAACGACAACACGGTTCAGCTTATAGTCCCTGACACCTTTCCTGATCTCCTCTTGACCCGGGTCAGCACACGTGTAACGATTAGTCTTAACGTAAACCACGCCAGGCAACGTTCGAGCGTAAGTAGCCACGTCTTCAACATCCACGGTTCCGGCTATGTTGAGACCGCAGTAGCACACGAACACTCCGATTCGAAGCTCTTCAGTCTTGGAAACCACTTGCTGCTCAGTCATGTCTTCGCCTCCTTCTGGAGCACTGCTCCTATCTGAGCCGCGATCTGTCTGTCGGAATAGTTGGGCATCGTAATCGCATCCATGGGACAGGCGGAACTGCATATGCCGCAACCGCGACACAAGCCTTCCGTGACTTTCGCCAGTTGCTTGTCTCCAACTTTTTCGACGTTGATGGCGTGGTAAGCGCAAGCGGATTCGCAGACTCTGCAACCACTGCACGTCTCCTCATTGACTTTCGCCACAAGAGGTTCGACAATCCAGTTAGGTTTATTCAGCACAGCCGCCACTTGAGCTGCTGCGGCACTGCCCTGAGCCACGCTATATGGAATGTCCTTCAAACCCTGACAAGCGCCTGCCAAGAAAATGCCCGGCATATCCGTGTCCGTGGGTCTGATCTTAGGTTGACACTCAACGAAGAAGCCGTCCTTGTTCAAGGTTATGCTAAGAATTTTCGCCAGTTCTGGCGCTGTGCTGGAAGGAATGGCGGCGTTTGCCAGAACCACCATCTCCACGTCAGCTGAAATAGGCTTGCCGTCTTCAGTTTCACCATAAACAGTCAGGTTCTTGGTCTGATCATCTTGGGTTATCCGGCGGTTCTCCAGCTTCACTCTGACGAATTTGACTCCGGATTTCTGTGCACGGTTGTAGAATTCTTCGTAGCCTTTGAAGTTGCTGCGCATGTCGTTATAGAACACGTAAACTTCGATAGCATCCTTGTATTTTTCCTTGAGCATGACGGCATGTTTCAGAGTGTACATGCAGCAGAAGCTGGAACAGTACTCGTACCTGTTGATGTCACGTGAACCCACACATTGGATGAACGCGATTGAATGCGGCTTCTGCCCGTCTGACGCACGAACCACTTTCCCGGCTGTCGGTCCCGCTGCAAGAATGAGTCTCTCAAACTCCAGAGCCGTGAACACGTTGTCAAACTTGGTGTAGCCGGTCCACTCCAAGTCCTCAGGGTTGTACATGTCATAGCCTATGGCAACTATTATGGCTCCCACGTTTACTTCGACTTCTTCAGGTTTCTGGTCAAAGTTTATGGCTTCCCTGGCGCCGCAGGCGTCCACACACTTGAAGCATTCGATACAGTAGTCTTTGTTGATCGTGTAAATGAGTGGAACAGCCTGTCCGTACGGAACGGAAATTGCATTCCTCACTCCCAAGTACATGTCAGCGTAGTTCGGGTACTCGATGGGGCAAGCCTCCTTGCATTCTCCGCACCCAGTGCAGTTTTTAGCTATAACGTATCTCGGGTTCTTGCGGATTCTAACCTTGAAATTGCCAACATACCCGTCAACTTTCAGAACGTCAGCAAAAGAGATGATCTCGATGTTTGGATGCCTTCCAACGTCCACCATCTTTGGGCCTTCAATGCAAATGCTGCAGTCGAGGGTTGGGAAAGTCTTGTCTAAAAGCGCCATGTAGCCGCCGATGGTCTCAGTCTTCTCCACCACGTAGACCTTGAAGCCCATGTCAGCCAAATCCAAAGCCGCGTTTATTCCTGCGATGCCGCCGCCGATCACCATGACCTTCTTTGTTATGGGCAATTCAATGGGCTTCAGGGGTTCAAGAAGTCTAGCCTTGGCAACAGCCATTCTGACCGTGTCCTTGGCTTTTTCTGTCGCTTCCTGTGGCGTGTTCTGGTGGCAGTATGATGCGAATTCGCGGATGTTTGCCATTTCAAAAAGCCACGGGTTCAGATCAGCCTGCGAAACGCACCGCTGGAAAGTCGGCTCATAGAGCCTTGGTGAGCAGCCAGCCACGACAACACGGTCAAGCTTGTTCTTCTTTATCGCAGCCACTATTTCATCTTGGCCTTGTCGACTGCATGGGTAATTCATGTTTTCAGCGTGAACCACGTTTGGCAAGGTTCTGGCATAGCCAGTCAAGTCTTCAACATCTATGACTGACGCAATCGCTGAGCCGCATTGACAGACGAAAACGCCTATTCGTGATCCTTCAATTGCCTTGGATTTGGCTTCGGTTTTCTTGGGTCTTGTTCCTTTTTTCTTGGGCGGTGCCCTGAACGTTTTTTGAATGACCTTCTTAGGCATACTGCTCCCCCTTCAGGTCCAGTCTCTTCTTCACGGATTCCCTCGTCTTCAGAGAACTCTTGGTCTTCAGCTCCTTGCTTATGCCGATCGGCGAAGTCAGCCTTTCTAAGGCTTTGTTCCAAGCTCCAGATCGAATAGGTGTGTGGACTATCTTGGTCCGTTTAAGCTCCAAGGCGCCATCAACGGGACAGACGAGCTTGCAAGCTCCACAATAAACGCAGAAACGCTCGTCAGGATACACTTTTTTGTCCTCGTCGGAAAGATAGAGTGCTCCGGTGATTGGGCAGACATCTAAGCAGTCTCTGCAACCTTCTGGACACTTCTCTGGATGAATGCCGATTTTTCCACACAAAAACTTTCGCACGTGCATCACACCTTCAGGACCTTTGATTTCGCAGACTCTGCAACACGGGCAGTGTTCCTTTTGCACATCAATCTTGGGTTTCAGTCCTTCAGCAGAAGAGACGTTTTCAACGGTTTTACCGTCAGGTGCAAGCCACGAAACTTTGATCAAATCCAGTGGGCACGCTTCCTCGGTTTCCACACAGTTTGTTGAACATTTATTTGAGTCGGCTTGTATGTCACGGACGAGTTGCGGGAAGCTTTCCTTCTCAACCACGGAAAGGATGTGTTTTCCATCCAGTGCGACGTTTATCGCGCCGTAGGGACACAGAACGTCGCATATTCCACAGAAGTTACATTTCGCCAAGTCTATATCGATTCTGGCTTTCCTAGCCTTCTCTCCTGAGAGTTTGGGCTGTTTTTCAGTTTTGATCGCTTCCTTGGGACAAGCGAAAGTGCAGATTTGGCAGCCCACGCAGCGGTTCTTGTCCAACGTGAGCTTGTAATCTTTTACATGCAAAACCCATTCTAGCGTTAATGCGTCAACCGTGTCTTTCTTTAAGGTTTTTAACGGCATCCATCAATCACCATGTTCACATCGTGATGGTGCGAAAGCCACATTTTATGATAGGCTTGCATCAACCTTCATATATAGTTTGGTTCAAAAACTACCCAGTTTCAATGATGAAGTCTCGTGCAAACCGTCACATAGCACTTCAGGTTACCTTCATCCTTCAAGATATTAATGTTTAAACCAGCATTTCGAAGCAACTCTTCAAACCTTCTCTTGGAGAAAACCTTCTTCAAGCCAGTCACAACGATCTCTGCATCATCCTTTGACACACGTTCAATCTCCTTCAACGTGTCAGCGGGGTTTGGCGAGTTTTGTATGAGAGTCATGGCAAAGATATAGTCGAAAGTTCCATCCACAAAAGGCATTGCATCCACGTCTGCACACACTAGATGTACGTTCTGGGATTTTGCATGCCTTCTTGCCTCAAGCAAGCTTTTCCGAGAAAAATCCAATCCGATAATAGCTTCGGTCTCATCTGCAACATGATCGAACAACAATCCTGTTCCGCAACCAGCATCCAAGACGATCCCGAATTTTCTCGTTCTTAGGCTTTCTAGGGCTACCTTGTACTTCGCGATTTGTTCATCAGCATATCGTACGTCATAAATTCCTGCCGTGACGTCATATCGATGCATAACGGAACGTTTTTTTCTCCATCCGCTCATGGCAACCCTTCAGAAATCTTATGTGCGCATAAGCCTTCATAAACTATTGGCGAAACCACAGTGCCAAACTCCAAGCCCATGACTGTACTTGTGAACCCTGACGCTACGGAAGCAGAGACTGTAGCCAGAGAGGCTGTTTCCCAGCATAAAACGCTGATCATAGTCGGCAAATGCTCAGTCTATTATCTTGGAAGGGCGAAGTCGAAGCTTGAGCCCGGCGAACGCATCCTCATCATTAAGGA
>Ga0315279_10004656_pt1 | contig 18322 bp, 14 predicted proteins | sample YL17G06_20_MG_FD_203694 | JGI IMG/M metagenome (GOLD analysis project Ga0315279, IMG submission 203694) | Sediment microbial communities from Yellowstone Lake, YNP, Wyoming, USA - YL17G06_20 | ecosystem: Environmental > Aquatic > Freshwater > Lake > Sediment | place: USA: Wyoming | collected... | reverse complement strand
CTGGCCCAACCAACCGGCGAGCTCGCCCTGCATGAGAAAATCCATGTAGCCGCTGAACGTGAACCAGTCGTTTCCCTGACCGAGGCCCCGGCCGATGACCTCCAGGGGATGACCGGGATGACAGGTGACGCTGTGGAGGAGGGTCCCCGTCCCGAACCAGCCGCGGTGGAGGTCGTAGCGTCCGAGGACGGAGCGCAGTTCGCCGAGGAGCTCCTTGAAGCGGCGCCGGCAGTCGGCGCAGTCGGCGACGACCGCCAAGAGCCGGCGTTCGCCGTTGACGAGGGGAAACGCGAGCACTTCGTGATGATCCCGGGCGTTTTTCTGATGGCTCCCGAGGGCATCCTCCGCGGCCGGCGGGCCCGGCAGTTTGCCCAGAAGCCTCTTCCCGAGGGGGCTTGCGGCCTTGGCCCAGACGAAGACGTCGCCGCGGTCAAGGGCCCTTTCGAGAGCGGCCGCGTCCGGGTCCTCGAGGTCGGCCGCGACGCCTTTCAGCCACGCGTCGAGAAAACCCTCGGCCAGGGACAGGCCGGGGATCCCCAGCTCCTCGGCGATGTCGACCTTGTTCTGGGCGATCGACCTCTCCAGATCGATCTGGCTCGCGACGTAGAGGTTCCCGTATTGCAGCCACTTCCAGTAGACGCTGTGCCAGTAGTTCGTGTAGCCGTTGAATTGGCCCTTCGTGACGACCGGAGAGGCCGCAGGGGAGAAGGCGGCGGTGAAGGCGAATTTATCCAGGTCTTCGCCCGCGGCGGCGGCTAGGTTGAAGACGACGATGATGAGGACGATAACGATAAGGATGAGCTTGATCCCGGTTTCCATCAGTCGGCCCCTTAATCCCAGATGTGGGAGTATTTCGCTCCGCTGCCGGTATTGAAAAGGACGACGGATTCGCCGTCACGGATCCAGCCGTCTTTCTTGAGACGCAAGAAAGCGGCTAAAGTCGCTCCGCCCTCCGGCGCTGGCCAGATCCCCGTCGTCTTTCCCATGATGTATGTCGATCCCAGGATCTCGGTGTCCGGGACGGCCACGGCCGTGCCGCCGCTCTCGCGCAGGGCCCGCAGGATGAGGAAATCGCCCACGGCGGCCGGGACCCTCATCCCGTCGGCGATCGTCCGGGCGTTCGGCCACATCTCGGCGAATTCCCGGCCCTCGTGGAAAGCCTTGACCATGGGCGCGCAGCCTTCCGCCTGGACCGTGACCATCCGCGGCCGTTTGGAACCGATCCAGCCGAGCGTTTCCATTTCGGCGAAGGCCTTCCACATTCCGACGAGCCCGGTGCCGCCGCCCGTCGGATAGATGATGACGTCGGGCAGGGTCCAGCCCAGATGTTCGGCCACTTCATAGCCCATCGTCTTTTTGCCCTCGATCCGGTAGGGCTCCTTGAGGGTCGAAACGTCGAACCGCCCGTGTCTCTCGACCCCTTCGCGCGCGGCCTTGCCGCAGTCGGTGATGAGGCCGTCGATAAGAGTCACTTGCGCGCCCAGGACGCGGCATTCGTTGACGAAAGGCCGGGGGACGTCGGCGGGCATGAAGACGTGCGCTTCGAGGCCGGCCAGGGCGGCGTAGGCGCTCATGGCGCATCCGGCGTTCCCTGCCGTTGGGATCGAGACCGCCTTGACGCCCAGCTCGAAAGCGCGGGAGATGGCCGCTGACAACCCCCGGGCCTTGAACGAGCCCGTCGGGTTGAGGCCCTCGTCCTTGACATAGAGAGGACCGTGGCCGATCTCCCGTTCGAGGCGGCTTGCCTGGAACATGGGCGTAAAACCCTCGCCCAGACAAAGCTTGAACTTGTTATCTCGCAAGGGAAGAAGCTCGCGGTACCGCCACATCGTCGGCTCGCGGCCGGCCAAGAGGCCGCGGGCGAAGCCGGCCTTGGCCGCGTCCAGGTCGTAGCGGACAAGAAGCGGCTTCTGGCACGCGGGGCAGAGGTTCCACAGCTTATCGGCGTCCAGCCGCTCGCCGCAAAGCCCGCATTCGAGATGCGACAGATAGCAGGTCTCGATCATCGGGTGGCTTCCAACATGATATGCGCCTCCAAGCCGGCCTGACCTGCTGCCGGCGGCCGCGGGCCGCGCTCAATCCCGGTAAAGGGCCTCGATGAGGTCGGCGTATTTCCGCTCGACGATGTTCCGCTTGACCTTGAGCGTCGGTGTGACCTCGTCCTCGCCGATGTCGAAATCGCGGTCGAGGACGGCGATCCTTTTGACCCGTTCGTAGGGGGCCAGGTCGGGCGTCACGCGGCTGACCTCGTCGAGCAGGAATTCGATCAGCTCCGTCCGGCGGCAGAGCTCGGTCCGGTCCTTGAAGGGGACGCCCTGGGCCCGGGCCCGGCTTTCGAGCTTCTCGAAATCGGGGACGATGAGGGCCGAGATGAACCTGCGGCTGCTCCCCACGACCACGGCGTTGGCGATATAGGGGCTCGATTGGATGAGGCTTTCGATGGGTTGGGGTGCGATGTTCTTTCCGCCCGAGGTCACGATGATGTCCTTCTTGCGGTCGGTGATGGCCAGGAAGCCGTCCGCGTCGAAGCGGCCGATGTCCCCGGTGTGGAACCAGCCGTCCTTCATGACTTCCCGCGTGTCTGCCTCGTTCTTGTAGTATCCCATCATGACGTTGGGGCCGCGGGCCAGGATCTCGCCGTCCGGGGCGATGCGCAGCTCGACGCCGGGGACGGTCTTGCCGACGGTGTCGAAACGGTAGTCGTCGAGGGTGTTCGCCGAGAGGACGGGCGACGTCTCGGTCAGGCCGTATCCGGGCAGGACGATGAGGCCCATGGCGTAGAAGAACTCGGCGATGTCCTTCGACAGCGGCGCCCCGCCGCAGACGAAGAACCGCATCCGTCCTCCCGTCTTGGAGGTGATCTTCGAATAGACGAGCTTCTCGGCCAGGCCGCGTTTCAGGGCCAGGTGTTTAGGGACGGGCTCGCGGGCGATGACCTTGGCGGCATACTTTTTCCCCGTGGCTAGGGCCCAGACGAAGATCGCCCGCTTCAGGCGGGAGCCGGCCAGTATCTGGTCCATGACCCGGGAGTAGATCTTCTCGAAGAGCCGGGGCACGCTGACGACGATGGTCGGCCGGACCTCGACCATGTTGGCCGCCACGGCCTCGATGCTCTCGGCGTAGGCGATGGCCGAGCCGCTGTGGACGAACAGGAACGTGGCCGTCCTTTCGAGGACGTGGGACAGGGGCAGGAAGGACAGAATGGTGTCGTCCGCGCGGAAGTCGATGACGGCTCTCAGGGAGTCGATGTTGCTGACGAAATTGGCGTGGCTCAGCATCACGCCCTTGGGCAGGCCGGTCGTCCCCGAGGTGTAGATGATGGAGGCCAGGTCCCCGGGCCGGGCCGCTTCGGCCGAACGTTCGAACGCGCCGGGCGACGTCTCGTCGAGCCGCCGGCCCCTGTTCAGGACGTCGGCGAAGGCGAGCGTGCCCGCCGGCGCTTCGCCTTCGAGAAGGACGATGTGTTCGACCGAGGGGAGCGCGCTCCGCACGGCCTCGACCTTCCGAAGGAGGTCCCGATCCGAGCAGACGACGATCTTGGCCGCCGAGTCGTCGACGATGTAGCGGATCTGGTCGGGGAGGAGGGAGGTGTAGATGGGCACGGTGACGCCGCCGGCCGTGAGCGCGGCGAAGTCGGCCATGACCCACTCGGGCCTGTTCTCCGAGAGGAGCGCGACCCTGTCGCCCGGCTTCAGTCCGAGGGCCTGGAAACCCAGCGAGAGGCGCCGGACGGTGGTATCGAATTCCGCCGTCGAGATGGACTTCCATGCGCCGTCTCTCTTGACCTTCATCCTGTCGGGTTTCCGGTGGATCCGGCAGGCGTTAAGGAAGAGGCGTCCGAGGGTGGTCACGGCGTAATCGGGCATAAGGATATCCTCAATTGGAGTCGTTATTATACACCATTCAGCCTAAAGCGGAACGGGAAGACGACGGGACCGCTTCATCATCGGCGCCGGGCCGGATCAGAGCGGTCCCGGATCAGCTTGATGAGCTCGGCGGCCTTGTCGGCGAAGGCGGGATGGGTGGCGGCGAGCCGGGCCAGGTCGAGGGCCCGTTCGAAGACCCCGGCGTTGTGAAACCCGGCCGCGCCGTTGTACTGGCACGTCGCCTTGGTCGCCTGGACGGAGAGGATCTGGGCCCTCTTTTTTGCGACCATCCGGGCTTTGCGTTCAGGCGTCATCTCGGCGGCCTCGATCTCCTCGATTCTCTTCTCCATCCCCCGCTCCTTCTCTTCGAGCGAGAACGCGGCCCCGGCGAAATAGACACCCGAATTCAGCCAGTCCTTGCGGTCGGCGTAGAGCTTTCCCAGATAGAAGGCCGCGTCGCTGTCGGACGGTTCGACGTCGAGAGACGCCCGGAGGTCCTTTTCGGCGTCGTCGAGACGCCCCTGCCTGTAGGCGACGATCCCGGAGAGCGTCGTGACATCGCTCACGCCGACGAGGAAGACCTTGGCCGAGTCGATAGCCCGGCGGGCCTCTCCCAGACGCCCGAGTTCATTGAGGTTCCAGGCCGTCCAGAAGTGGGCTTCGCCGATATAATAGGTGCCGAGCTCGAGGAGGCGGGCGAGAACAGCCAGGGCCTCGTCGTTCCGGCCGAGATAGCCCAGGCAGAGGCCCCGGCCAAGCAGGGCGTCGCGGTATGTCGGGAGGAGGGCCAGCGCCTTGTCGTTGTATTCGAGGCAGTTTTCGGTTTCCTCCATCTGGAAGGCGACCTTGGCCAGGGAGATGAGGACGGACAACGATCCGGGGATCTTGTCGTGGACCGCGAGGTAATGCCGTTCGGCCGTAAGCAGCGCTCCCCCGAGAAGCGCGACCTCGCCGAGATAGTAGTGGGTTTCGATGAATTCCGGGTCGAGAGCGAGGAGCGCCTCGATCCGGTCCGCTTCGAGGGACGGAGAGACGGCCGTCTGGAAAGCCGCCAGGCGGGAGCCGGGATAGAGGTCCGCGTAGATCCCCGGTGCGAGCTTGTCCGGGAACTTATAGAAGAAGGCGGCCCGCAGGGACAGGCGGAGGGCGGCCGCCAGGTCGTCGGTTTGGGCCCGCTCCCCGATCCCCCTGTCGAGGTCCGGGACCCTGGCGTTGACCCAGTCGAGCTGGGCCTCCAAAGTCCGGCCGTTCTTTTCGACGTCCCCAGGGCTGCCCTTGACCTTGTTCGGCAACCCGGCCAGGAGCTCCAGCCACGGCGCGTAGACAGCCAGGGACGGTTCGCTGTCTATGAAACGGGCCAGGTCATTTGTCGGCTTCGCGGCCAGGACCCCGAGCTCCTTTTCCCGAAGCCCGAAGGCGATGGCCGCGCGGACGTATTTTTCGGCGACCGCGGCTCTCCGGCCGGGGACCTCGAGGGCGTCCCCATAAATATGAAGGGCTTCCTTGATGGCCGTGTAATGGCCCCGGGCATAGAGCGCGTCGGCTTCTCCGATCTTCGCTTCCCAGTCGATGGGCGGCGGCCCCGTCGGCCCGACGGCCGCCCTTTTCATGGGCGCGCAGGCGGCCAGCCAGGATAGAGCCCACACCAGCACCGCTCTCCGTCCGCAGCGCTTCATGACGTCACCTCCGCCATTCCCGGCAGTACTTCACCCCCGGGCTCCTCTCATTTCAGAATTCGCCCGGGCCGCCCGTTCCGTTTAGGGCCGCCGATCCGGTAAAGTTTGTTTACCCGTTCGCCGATGCCAAGCCCCGCTTTTTAAGGCGGGGATGAGAGGCGAGGCTCAGGGTCAGCCCCGATGGACCCCCGGCATTCAGGCCGGGGAGTCAAGGGGCTGATCCCATTATAGTCTTCTTTTTAAATGGGATAAAGAGTGCTCCGGGCCGGGCGGCGCGTTCTTTCCGGACCGCCACGCGGAGGGAATGAGGCGCCGATGGGGATTGGCATATTTTATGCATAAGAACGATACGAGTCGTCAAAGATGCCGTGATCCGGGAGCGGGCCGGGAGAAAGAGCCGACATGATGGAGGCGACGATGCAGACAGCGGGCATTTTCGAAACGCCGTACTACTGCAAGATCGAGGTCCGCGGACATCTGGACAGCCGCGCGGCCGGCGGATTCAACGGGTTGACGGTCGAGCACGACGACGGGGTGACCGTCCTCGAGGGCCTCGTCCGCAACCAGATCGACCTCTGCGATTACATCCTCCGGCTTTATAATTTGAACCTGCCGGTCGCGTCCCTGAGCTACAGTGAGATCGGGGAGGACGACGTCGCCGCCGGGTTGAATTGACCTCGGCCCGACGCGGCAGGCCCTCTCCGCGACTTGACAATAGCCAATGTTTCCTTATAAATCATTGAATCAAAGGAGTCGAGCGACCATGGACAGAAGAGACTTCATCGGGAAAGCGGGCTGCGTCGCCGTTGCCTTCGGGACGGCGGCCGGTTTCGTGGACGGGCAGGAGAAGCCGCCGCAGGCCGCTCCTCCCCCCCCTCCGCCCAAGCCCAAACGCTACAAGATCGAGATCGAGATCTTCGAGGCGCGTCCGGACACCTGGTGCCACAAAAAGGGCGACAGGTTCGCCTATCCCGCCGATTGGGGCAAGCTCTGTCCCTGGCTCCGGGCGAGCCTCAATGAATTCGTCCGGCTCCTCGAGAACGGGGTCACCCTGCCTTGGAAGTACGAGGGCACGCCCTACGAAAAGGTGATCGACCCGGAGGGTGTGACGACGGAATACGTCCGTTGCCCCGACCCGACCTCCAACCTCGTGGCCAAGATCGCCCGGACCCGAATCTGAAGCCAGTCGGGGGGCCCTCGGCCGGGCGGAATTCCCGGCTTGCCGTTACAACCTTCCATGCCGTCCCGGCGTATATAAGAAAGCAGCGTCAATTCGGTGACCATAAACAAATCGAGCGCGGGGAACGGTCTTGTCAGTAAAAACATAGGAGCTGAAATGAAAAGAGTTCGACGTCCTGCCTTCATTCCGCTTGCGTTCGCCCTTTTCGGCGTTTCCCTGGCCGGTTTCGCCTCACCCTCCCAGGCTCCGGCCAAGCCGGCACGCGCCGAATCCGCCCGATTCCAGGTGACCAATACCCCTTCGAAGATCGTCGTGGACGGCGTCCTCGACGAAGAAGCCTGGGCGGCGGCCCCGGCGATTCCCCTGCCTTTCGAATGGCAGCCGGGAGACAATATCCCCGCTCTTGTCAAAACGGAATGTCTTGTCACCTACGACATCCACAACCTCTATGTCGGCTTCCGCTGCTTCGATCCGGAGCCGAAAAAGATGCGGGCCCACCTCATGGACCGCGACGACACGGACACGCTGATCCTGGACGACCACATCAGCATCATGGTGGACGCCTTCAACGACGAGCGCCGCGCGTTCCAGTTCCGGGTCAACCCCATGGGCGTTCAGGCCGACGCCATCTTCAGCGAGCTCGAGGGATACGAGGACTTCTCCTGGGACGCCATCTGGAGCGCGGCCGCGAAGATCACGGACTGGGGCTACGCCATTGAGATGGCCATTCCCCTCAGCCAACTCCGCTTCCAGAAATCCGAGGGGCCCCAGACTTGGGGTTTCAGCGCCGAGAGGTCCTGGCCCCGGGATACACGGCATCGCATGACCTCCCACCCTCGCTCCCGGGACGTCAATTGCATCCTCTGCCAGTTCAACAAGCTGACCGGTTTCGAGGGGATCATTCCCGGGAAGAACATCGAGCTCAACCCGACCTTCACGGCCAGCCGGACCGATGCCATGGTCCCGGCTGAATATCCGGACGGGTCACTCGGACGGGGAAAGATCAAAGATGATTACGGCCTGACGGCCAAGTGGGGCATCACCCCCAACCTCATCCTCAACGCCACGGCCAATCCCGATTTTTCTCAGGTCGAAGCGGATGTGGCCCAACTCGGGATCAACCGCCGCTTCGCCCTGTTCTATCCCGAAAAGCGTCCCTTCTTTCTCGAAGGGGCCGATTTCTTTTTGACGCCGGTCCAGGCCGTTTTCACGAGGACGGTGGCCGACCCGGGGGGCGGGGCAAAATTGACCGGCAAGGCCGGCCGGACGGCGATCGGCTTTTTCGCCGCCCAGGACGAGATCACGAACCTCATCTTTCCCTCCAACCAGGGCACCCAGCAGACCTCCCTGGACCAGGACGCCTACGGCGGCGTGTTCCGGCTCCGCCAGGACGTCGGCCGGATGTCGACCCTGGGCGTCCTCTACACGGGCCGAGCCGGCAGCGACTACTACAATCACGTGGCCGGGGCGGACGGGTTCCTGCGTCTCGACGAGAAGAATTCGGTCATCTTCCAGTTCCTCCATTCGGAGACCGACTACCCGGCGGCCGTCGCCCTCGATTACGGCCAGAATGAAGTCCGGTTCGGCGGCAACGCCGTCAATCTCCAGTTCCAGCATTCCTCCCGGAACTGGATCGTCCAGGCCCTTTACGAGGACCTTTCCCCTGGATTCCGCTCCGACTACGGGTTCGTGCCTCGCGTCGACACACGGCGCGGCGAGGCTGTCGTCTTCCGCCAGATCTGGGGCAAGCCGAAAAGCTGGTTCAACATCATCCGGCTCGGGGCCATGGGCCAGCTCATCTACGACCATGACGGCACTCTGACAGACCGCGGGCTGACCGTGGGTATGATGTATCGAGGAAACCTCGAAACAGAGGTCAATGTTCACGGGAATTTCGTCCGGACCTATTACGACAGCCAGAATTTCGATACGGCTTTCGGGACGGTCGATTTCCGCATCCGGCCTTTCAGCGGTTCGGAGATCGGGATTCAGGGGATGGCCGGCCAGGCTATCGACTTCGACAATGCCCGTTTGGCCGATGTTTTCGCCGTCGGGCCGAACGCCTCCTTTAGCCTGTTCCGCCACCTCAACCTTGTCGTCGCCCACTCCTACGAGCGGCTCTCGCTCGGCGGCGACACGATCTACACGGCCAACCTGAGCCAGGCCAAGCTCCTCTGGAACTTCAGCGTCCGGGCCTTCGTCCGGGCCATCGTCCAGTACCGCGACCTCGAGCAAAATCCGGCCATGTATGCTTTTCCCGTGGATTCGCAGACCCAAGGGCTTTTCACCCAATTCCTGTTCTCCTACAAGCTCAACCCCCGGACGGTGCTTTTCCTGGGCTATTCGGACAACGCGATGGGCGGCGTCTTCGACAGCTGGCTCGGCTCCGGCCGCGTCGGCATCACCCGAACCGACCGGACCTTTTTCCTGAAGATCGGCTACGCCTGGCAAATCTGATGCCGCCAGCCTGTTTTCAGGCTAAGAGCCGCGCGGCCTCCCGGATCCTGGATCGGACCGCCACGCCGTAAGGACAGGACCTTTCGCATGCGCCGCAATCGCGGCAGGCCGAGGCGGTCTCCCTGGGGCCGAGCGCCGCGTACGCGTCCCGGGCCCTCGCGCTCTTGCCGTAGCTTTCTTCGTAGGCGAGCGCGTGGAGGATCGCCGTCGTGGCCACGCCCAACGGGCAGGCGTGCCTGCAACGGGCACAGCCGTGGCAGTAATCCTTTCCGTTTTCGCGGACGTAGCGGACGAGGGTCGTCCTCTCGGCGGCGGCGAGTTTCGCCCCGGCTGCCCCCAAGTCCTCCTCCATCTGCTGCCGGTTGAGGATCTCGGTCACGGCCGAGGTGATCCGGGAGTCCTCGAGAACCCATTTCAGCATGGCCTGGAAGATGGACGCCGACCCGGTTTTGTATTTCTCCAGATTTTGCCTCCGGCCGCCGACCTTGAGCGTTTTCATGGCGATGACGCCCACGCCGCGGGAATGGGCGAGTTCGAGGAGTCCGCGGATGCCGCTCGCGCCGAGATAGTCGGGGTAGGTCTCGACCTCGCCGGACGTCTCCTGGATGTCGAAGACGTTGTAACCCACCTGGACCATGTCGTACAAGCCGCAGTCGACGGCTTTGCGGACGACCTCATCGTGATTTACGTGGCAGGACAGCCCCCGGAAGCGGTAGGCGCCCTCCTTCTTCAGCTGTTCATAGGCGGCCAGAACGCGCTCGTCGACGAGAACGCCGGCCGTTTCCGCCCCGTGGATCATCAGGACGTCGATCGTCTCGACGTCCAGGCGCCGGAGGCTGCCGTGGACCGACGCCATGATGGAAGCCGGCGTGTCCCGCGGCGCGACGTGGAACTTCGTGGCGACATGAACCCTGTCCCGCCCGACGTCCTTGAGCAGACGGCCGATCTGGCGTTCGCTGTTTCCGTTGTCGTAGTTGTGGGACGTGTCGATGTAATTGACGCCGCGGTCGACGAGGGCCCGGAGAAGGTTGGGGTCGGGCAGGGGACTGCCGCCGAGCGAGATCTCGGAAACCTGGAGATCCGTCCGGCCGAGCCGGCGGGTGAACATGCCGTTCTTCTCGAGCCGTGCCGGGGCCTTGCGGCCCCTGCCGGCGAACCCGGCCAGCGAGGACCCCAAGGCCATGGCGCCTCCGGCCATCGTCTTGATGAACGTCCGTCGGTCCTGCGGCTTTCGGCTCATAAGTGGTCCTCCCGACCTCAACAATCTAGCGGAGCCGCCGGCGGCGGTCAAGCCGAAGTTCTATAAAAACCCTTGAATCGGGGAACGAAAAAGGGGGAGAATGCGTCTGTGACTATGGGAAGGGTTTTGTCCATCCCGAAAGGAGCCTGAACATGAAAAAGACATTGCTCATCCTGGTGGCGACCGCGCTGGCCCTGATCCTCCTGGTCGGCGGCGTTTTCGCCCGGAAAAAGCCCGACGTCATCGGCACGTGGGTCGGTTTTGCCATCGTTGGGGACGGCAGCCGCGTCGACATCACCGTCGTCATCGAGAAAGGCGCCGCCGGATACACGGGGAAGATCAGCGATGCGACCGGCATGGTCCCCGAGACGCCGCTCAAGAACGTCGTCTTCAAGGATAACAAGCTCACCTTCGAGTTCGACATGGCCGCGGAATCCATGTTGATCAAGATCGAGCTCACCTTGGACATCGAGACCCTCAAGGGAGCCTGGTTCGACCCCGAGGGGAATTCGGACCTGATCGAGCTGACCCTGAAAAAATAGACGCCGGCTTTTTGACTTCCTCCACTTCCCTGTGTTATTTATGACCCTTCCCGTGCGTGAAAAAACGATCTCCATCACACCAAGGGGGAATTTCCCATGAAAAAAGCGGTCCTCATCGCCTGCCTTTCGATCTTTGCTTGCGCGACTTGCGGCAAAAAGGCTAGGGAGATAACGGTCATGGACAATCCCTTCTTCTCCGAATTCGCGACGCCGTTCGGCGTCCCGCCTTTTAACCTCATCAAGCCCGAGCATTACATGCCGGCTTTCGAGCGGGGGATGGCCGAGCAGAAAAAAGACGTTGAGGCCATCACTTCGAACGCCGCACCGCCGACTTTCGCCAACACGGTCGAGGCCCTGGAGAGGAGCGGCGGCCTGCTCAACACGGTGGCCGGAGTCTTCAACAACCTGACCTCGTCCAACACGAACGAGGAGCTCCAGAAGATCGACAAGGAGCTCGCGCCCAAGCTGGCCCAGCACGGCGACGACATCGCCATGAACGCCGCCCTTTTCGCCCGGGTCAAGGCCGTCTACGACCAGAAAGACCGGCTCGCCCTGTCGACCGAGGAGGCCCGTCTGCTCGACGAGACCTACAAGGACTTCGTCCGCGGCGGCGCCGGCCTCCCGCCGGACAAGCAGGCCCGCCTGCGCCAGGTCAACGAGGAGCTCTCGGTCCTGGCCGTGCAGTTCGGCGAGAACGTCCTCAAAGAGAACAACGCCTTCGAGCTGGTCATCGAAAACGAGGCCGACCTGGCCGGTCTCTCGCCCGCCGTCACGGCCGGCGCGGCCGCCGCCGCCAAGGAGCGCGGCAAGCCGGGGAAATGGGTCTTCACGCTTCACAAGCCGAGCCTCATCCCCTTCCTCCAATATTCCGAGAAGCGCGAGCTCCGGGAAAAGATGTTCAAGGCTTATATCGGCCGGGGCGCGAACGGCAACGAGCTGGACAACACGGCCCTGGCCTCGAAGATGGCCGCCTTCCGCTTCGAGCGGGCCGGCCTCCTCGGCTACAAGACTCACGCGGACTATATTCTCGAGAAGAACATGGCCAAGACGCCCCAGGCCGTCTACGATTTCCTCGGCAAGCTGTGGAAGCCCGCCCTCGTTCGGGCCAAGGCCGAGGCGGCCGACATGCAGGAGATGATCCGCAAGGAGGGTCGGGACTTCAAGCTCGAGCCCTGGGATTGGTGGTATTACGCGGAAAAGGTCAAAAAAGCCAAGTACGATCTCGACGACAACGCCCTGCGGCCCTACTTCCAGCTCGAGAGCGTCCGCGACGGCGCCTTCATGGTCGCCAACAAGCTCTACGGCATCACCTTCACGGAGCGGGCCGACATTCCGAAGTACCACGAGGATGTCCGGGTGTTCGAGGTCAAGGACGGCGACGGCTCCCACCTGGCCGTCCTCTACGTCGACTATTTTCCGCGGGCGTCGAAGCAGGGCGGGGCCTGGATGAACAGCGTCCGCGAGCAGTCGATCCGGGACGGGAAAGACATCCGTCCGGTCATCTCCAACAATGGCAATTTTTCCAAGCCCACGGCCGGCGAGCCGGCGCTTATCAGCTACGAAGAGGCCCTGACGCTCTTCCACGAGTTCGGACACGCCCTCCACGGCATCCTGACCCGCTGCAAGTACGAGAGCCTGTCGGGGACGAGCGTCCCCCGCGACTTCGTCGAACTTTGTTCCCAGATCATGGAGAACTGGGCCGCCGACCCCGAGGTCCTCAAGATGTACGCCAAGCACTTCAAGACCGGGGAGCCCATCCCGGACGCCCTGCTCGAAAAGATGCAGAAGAGCCGCTTCTTCAACCAGGGCTTCGAGACGGTCGAGTATTTGGCCGCCTCCTTCCTGGACATGGACTGGCACACCCGGACCGAAGCCAAGGAGCTGGACACGGTCAAGTTTGACGCCGAAGCCATGGTCCGGATCGGCCTCATCCCCGAGATCGTCAGCCGCTACCTGAGCCCCTATTTCACCCATATCTTCAGCGGCGGCTACTCGGCCGGCTATTACAGCTACCTCTGGGCCGAGGTCCTGGATTCGGACGCTTTTGAAGCCTTCAAAGAGACGAGCCTATTCGACCGGGCCACGGCCGAGTCGTTCCGGAAGAACATCCTCGAGCGCGGCGGCACGGAGGACCCGATGGTCCTCTTCAAGCGCTTCCGCGGCCGCGAGCCGAAGATCGAGCCGCTCCTGAAGAAGAGGGGTTTGGACTAGTCTCGAACGCATTTCCAGGCTTGACATCCCGGCCGGGTTAACCTAGAATCCCGCTTGAAGGGGTTCAGTTGATTTTCTCCGAAATATCATCCGCTTTCGAAGATAGGGCATCCCACATAATTTACACCAATGTCCTGAATAAAGGGGGCCACGGTGTGCGAAGCCCGGTCGATAGGCTTTGACCCGGTTTATGGACGAAAAGATAGGAAAAGGGAGAGATTTCTTATACGGAAAGGGACAGTCTGTATTTCAAGAATTATAAAGACTGTATAATCATTGTTAGGCGACTACATGCATGGCCAGATACAATGACTCTTCTGATTGACCACGCAGCTAAGGACGTCGCTCGTTGTCGCTGGGTGCTACCAGAATGCCTGCACGTGCCAGTTGCTGCGGTTGATGAGGCTGCTATCAGAGACTACATCGGGGAGATTGAGCGGATTCTGGCTGTTGGCTCGCCGAGTCGAGCCTTGCTAGTGAGAGCGGAGTCCCTCCCGCTCCTTGATCCATCCTTGCCAATTTCAAAGTTGCCATCGTCGCGCATACTGCATTCACCTATGCAAGTATGGGTGCACATATGCTACGGTGGCTATCGACGCGCGTATAAAAAGGCGTTCCCAGGCGAAGACATCGACGGAAAAGTGCTTAGTCATGCGTTGAATCGTCGAACGGCGGATCTCCAAGGGTTCCAATATGTGAGGATAACCCCTGTTGCTCGAGGTTCTAACTCGAGCAGTGCCTTCTCCGAAAAATGGGGTAGCGCTCTACACAGTACTCCAGTGCAGATAGAGGCCAACAACAAACGCGGCGCGTTCATTCGTTACGCAGACCTACCGGAGATCATGCTGATGATGGATATGAAGCTAGGCGGTGGTGTCATGGACGCCGTCAACGAAGGCCAAAGGCTTTTACGCGTTCCGGTATGAATGACATTGTGTGCGAGGTGTCGCCCAACAATCGGTTTTAGGAGACGACCCCGCTTCGCGGGGGCGCCCCTGAAGCTATGCGTTGGACCCCACCGCCAGGGGAGAGCGGTCATAGCTCTCGCGATGTAGGACTATTAGGACGGTTCAAGGAGGCCGCAATGGACGAAATCCATCCGCTTCTCGCCCGAGCGCAGCGCTACCAGCGACGGGCGGTGGACCTTCACCCACCCGGGTGCAGCTATGATGCCTTGGTTGGCGCTTGGCGCGATGTGGCCACGGGTGCCTTGGCGGTCGAGCTTCCCGGAAGGCAGGGGCCGCACACTAAGAAGATGGACATCGAAACCGGCGAAGACAGGAAGGGCGAGTAGGCGCAACAATGGCAGACGAAACCGTGTGCCCTGCCGTTCTGCTTGTGTCGAGTCGCTTCGACTTCACGTGCGACTACGTCGTTGCGGCCCTGCGCCGGCGCAACATCGGGTACCTACGTCTCAACTCTGAGGACCTACCGGGCTGCGCAGTCACTCTTGACCCTGTCGGGCGTCACCTGAGCGTGATTCTCGGCGACACGCAGTTTCTCATTGCGCCGACCTCGCTTCGGTCAGTCCTCTTCCGCCGCCCTGTATTTCTCAGGGACTATGGTGACGACAGTCGGACGGCACAGGAGAGGTTCGCCCGAATACAGTGGGCCTCGTTCATGCAGAACCTCTTGCTATTCGACAGCGCACGTTGGTACAACGATCCCACGTGTACATACAAGGCGGAGCACAAGGCCATTCAACTGCATAAGGCGGCGCAAGTCGGACTGCTCGTCCCCGAGACAGTCGTCACGAACACGCCGCGGCAAGGGAGTCTCTCATTGCCGGGGGACCGGTTCGCGGTCAAGGGCCTGGATACGGTGATGGTACGCGAGGCGGGTGAAGAGATATTTGGGTTCACGACCTTCGCGGTGAACTCGGACTTGAGTGATCCCGCATGGGCTTCAGCGCCGACCGTCCTTCAAGAGGCAATCTCCTGTAAGACCGATGTGCGCGTGACTGTCGTTGAGGAGCGCGTCTTCGCAGTTGAGATTCTCGTGACGGGCGAGGGCGTTGACGACGATTGGCGAATTCACAAGCGCACTGCACAATTCATCCCCCACAACCTTCCCGACGGAGTATCCGGGAAGTGCGTGGAGCTAGTTGCCGCGCTAGGGCTCCGCTATGGCGCAATAGACCTGGCTCTCTCGGGCAGCAAATATTACTTCTTGGAGATTAATCCCACCGGCGAATGGGCGTGGCTTGTAGATGCCGCCGGGCTCCCGATTGACGAGGCGGTGGCAGATGCGTTGGCGTACTAGGCTCGGTCGGGTTGCAGCCACACTGGATAGAGCCCTTCTTGGCTCTGTCGTGACACTGCGCCGTGCCAATTCGAAGGTGCGGCACAGGATCAAGGGCAGCAGTCCCAAGCAGTACGAAGGCGACGAACGGCTGTCACTTGCGACTGAGAAACTTGAGGATGCCCTGGCGGTATCTGTGGATCGCCTCCAACGCATCGAGGCCAAGGCCACAAGTACGGTGGTCGGCGTCGGAATCGCCGTGACCATTCTCGGCTCCGCAACCGCAATCTTGAGCAGCGACGGGCCTCTGGCATCGAGTGGCACGGGCGTTCGGGTTGCAGTCGCGGTGTTGTTGATAGTCGGGATGCTCTTCCTGCTGCTGAGCGGCTATCTTGCATTGCGTGCATATGCGATTGCGAGGGTCTATCGACCCGAACTGCGGGACATGGCGCCTCTAACTTCAGAAAAGGAGGCAAGAGAGATCCTTCTCTACTGTCTCGATCAGAACGACAGAGTGGGCACCCTGAAGGCGAACCTGCTCTCGGCAAGTTTCGACTGCCTTCGCAACGGCCTCGTTCTTGTTGCCGCCTTGGCCGTGCTGCTCGTCCTGAGTTCGCTCAGCGCAAGCCCGGCGGGGGTCCAACCACGGTTTCGAGCGGACAACGCTCCGCATTGCCACTCAAACCGATAACGTTAGGCGCCCGCGGTCGACCCCAGCTCCTGCCAGCATGTCCAAGCTGAGTTAGCACAATGTCACCACAGTCGAAGCACAAGGAAATCCAAGCCCACGTCGCCACTGTTTGCAGACAAAACGCCTATTCCACGAAGGAGGAACATGGGGGGGGCGGGTGGAGGGCAGATGTATTGGCGACTAAGGGCCTAGCGAAGGTGGCCTTTGAGGTGCAGCTCGCAGGCCAGTCCCTTCGGCGAACGATCGAGCGCCAACAGCGTTACGCGCGGGACAGTGTCACATGTTGTTGGCTCTTCGAGAGACCTCTTCCCAAGCTCTCGACAGAGAGGCCCGACTTGCCTCTGTTCTACGTGTCGCAAGCCGCAGCGGGCGAATTCCACGTGTCCCTGAGTGGTCGTAACGAAGTCCCTTTGACCGTTTTCATAGGGGAATTCCTAGGAGGGAGGATTAGGTTCTGCCCGACTGCGCGCACTAAGGTTGAGCAATCTCTCCGCCTAGTATTCTTCGAGATGAAGTGTTGGAAGTGCCAGACGATCAACCACATCTACTATTCGGAGGGAACGCTCCTTGCAGCCTGCAATGCTGTTATCGAGCCAGAAGAGGGCCTGTGGGAATCTAACCAGATCGAGTACCGTCCCGAGATCGTGGCCGCCGCCAAGCGCTTTCTTGCCACACCCGCAGGCACCCATCTCCATCTTGGCGAAATCAAACGGCGATACAGCCGCACAGTAAACGACTCATATCTGTCGTTTGGTTGCTACAAGTGCGACAGCATCTTTGGGGACTGGTATGTAATGGAGGCCAGAATGGAGGCGGGCTATGGGTTCGGGCAAGTGGCCAGGAGTGAGGGAACGATCCGACTTGCCCATGGGATCGAACTCCCCATACCCCACTGGTGCTTTTCTGTCGGCGGAGATTTCTGCGACGGATCGCGAAGCGATTGATTTGGGCGCCTAACAACTCGCTGAAGCTGACCCGGTGGGCTGGGTTGACTGTGTGGCTCGCTCCGCCCGTCGGCGAGCCGTAGATTCCGAGTAGCGTTGCCAGCTTGCGCCGGGCAGCTTGGTTCGAGGCCGTTAGCCACAGTTGGCGTCGTTGCGTGATTAAGCTAAAATAATGACATGAAAGCATACACTGCAGTCATCGAGAAGCGCGCGCAGACAGGGTTGTACGTGGGCAATGTGCCTGGGGTACCCGGTGCTCATTCCCAGGGCGCAACGCTTGATGAACTGGGAGCAAATCTTCGCGAAGTGCTTGAAAGGACGGTCCGCTCCGGATGTCGGGGACGACAGACTCCCGCCATGGCGGGAGAATGGCCTCAAGAAACGGGCCAAAGTCACGGATCGGACCGCGTCTCCCTGGAATGATGTGATGAGGCCCGGCTCGGAGGGGGAAACCACTTTCGGGCTTGACGTCACGCGGACCGGCGGCTTTCTTCGAGGAGAAGGAATTCCAGGCTTGACATCCCGGCCGGGCCAATCTAGAATCCCGCTTGAGACGAAGGGGTTCAGTTGATTTTCTCAGAATTATCATCCGCGACGGCAAGGGGGCCAAAGACCGGATCACGATGTTGCCCGAAACCCTTAAAATTCCTCAAGCTCTGTGGTGAAAGATGAAGGTAAGCAGTTGAAATGAAAGGCGCTGGACGAAAGATAGGAAAAGAGAGAGACTTCTTATACGGAAAGGGACAGTCTGTATTTCAAGAATTATACAGACTGTATAATCATTGTTAGGCAGGCTTCGGGGGACCTATGTGAGCAAGGAGCAGATCAAAGCCCTGGTAGGACGCGAAGAGTCTCAGGTCCTGGAATGGAAGCAATCGCTCAGCCTCCAGCGGGAAGCTCTGGAGAGTCTGTGCGGCATGCTCAATGCCGATACGGCGGAGGGCACCGTCGTGTTCGGCGTCTCACGTGACGGTCGCTTGGTCGGCGTGGAGCCGGGCGATCTCGATAAAGCGCAACGATCGCTCGCGCAGGCCATCGGGAACAAGCTCGATCCCCCAGTACAGACCGAGATGCGCGTGGAGGAGCTCGAAGGAAAGAGACTGGTTGTGCTGTCCGCACATCGCGGGCGCAGTGTTGCTTACCATGAGTACGACGGAAGAGCTTTCATCAGAGAGGGTACAGCGACTCGGCAGCTGAGCCTGGCTGAAAAACAGGCCCTTCAGCGCACGCGAAATCGCGACGCGCATCCGGGCCCGTGGAGATGCGACCGATGC
>Ga0315279_10004655_pt1 | contig 18323 bp, 15 predicted proteins | sample YL17G06_20_MG_FD_203694 | JGI IMG/M metagenome (GOLD analysis project Ga0315279, IMG submission 203694) | Sediment microbial communities from Yellowstone Lake, YNP, Wyoming, USA - YL17G06_20 | ecosystem: Environmental > Aquatic > Freshwater > Lake > Sediment | place: USA: Wyoming | collected... | reverse complement strand
CTCCAGAAGGTTCAGCAAGTTCAGTTCCGCAAACATTACAATTAACTCTGTTTACAGCGCTGCTGTACACTATTTGTTCGTTGCCGCATTTTGGGCATTTCACTCGAATGAAACTGCTTCTCGGTTTTGGAATTAGTTTCTCCCACTCAGCCATAACGATAACCCCAGTTTCATGCAATAACCAACTTTCTCAATCGTATACCATCTCTATGTCTTGTGTAACCGCAAACCTTGCACTTCAACTTCAGAGTTTGCTTCTTGGTTGTCTTTGCAAATTCTCTTTGAAGAGGATACTTCTGCCCACCATAGCCTTTTTTTTCTCTTTCATGATCGCGCGTGCCTTTAGCCAAGGCTCTCGGTTTTCCAGCCTTGTAAAGAGTAACCGTATGAATTTCATGCTTCTTACATCTAGGGCAATACTTCCTAATTTCTTTGGGAACATTCACTTAAACCACGACCAGCTTTGCATAAAGAAAACATACGCTCTCTTATACTTTTTCGCTTATTTTCTAATCACCTTTTAAATTTGCCTATTGAAAACGAGGAAATAACATCTATGTCAATTAATGGGAATCCTTATAATGCCCATACTATTAGCAATGGTTATGCTGGACATTAGCCAAAAAATTTAGGTAGTCACGAAATGTGTAGCATTATACAAATATTTAAGAAAAACGTTAACATCCTAAAAAAAATCTTACCCATTCTCTCATTTATCATACCATTTCTTTTATTATATTTTCTATATCCATATTCCTTTGAGGTAACATGGCACGGCAGAACCTATTACCTCTTCTTTTTATGGCTAATTTCTTTAGAGTTAATATTGGGCTGGGAAAAACTTCAAACAAGCAAAGTGAACAAACTAAGGTCTATCAGAACCGTTGCTTTCATCATAGTGCTTTTACTCCCTACAATTTATGTGATTGCTGCGAACTATTACGGGTTAAATGACATAATTGTGGACTTATCTGAGCAGAACAATGTTTATTGGGCAAACGCGATGCCGATTTCAATAGAATACCTAGTTTTTACGATGTTTTTTGTCCTAATAATTCTACTGGAAAACGGGATTAACGGACTCTTGGACTTTTCAATTTCCACACTCTTTTTAGGAATCATCGGATTCATATACACAATAGACAGTATCTATCCATTCGGCACGTTCGCCCCATTTCAGATTTTTGTTCCAACCACTGCGATGCTGGCTGCAAATGTTCTAAATCTGATGGGATATCAAACAAGCATAGTAGTCACAAATCCTATTTCTGGCTCGTTGCCCTACCTAACTGCTTGGGACCCGAAAAATCCATCAACAAAAGCCGGTTTTGGAATAGCTTGGCCATGCTCAGGCGTTGATAGCCTCATAATTTATACAGTTACAATTCTGTTGTTTTTGAAGAAGAGTGCTATCCCATGGAAGCAAAGGATAGTCTACTTCGTAATCGGCGCCATAATCACCTATTTCATTAACATTTTAAGGATAGTCACCATTTTTACTATTACGTTGAATGGTGGCGATTGGCACCAATTTCATAACTACTATGGCCCCTTATATTCCATCACGTGGATAATATCCTACCTATTAATTATAATTGGAACTCGAACCATATGGGCAAAATTAAGTGCTGGAAAACAATGCCCAAGATTTTCCGAGATAGTTCCAGACAGCCTAATTAACTTCAATTTTTTCAGCTAAACCTTGCTTAATAAGAACTTTAGCATTCTCAACAGGTAAAGATGCAACGTCCTCGGCTTTGAATGGGCCGTAGGTTTTAATGTCCGCGCCAATGATTGCTGGAACATCCCTCAAAAAACGTAAGACAGCCCTTTTGTGCTCTCGCCCAACATCCATTTTCAACACGTTTCCTCGGAGAATGTTTTCAGCAAAACTCTGATATGCCTCTGTGAGAGGTGAAGCTCCCGTGTAAATTTTCTGTTCCTCAACTGTTAAAACATCTAATGACACTTTTTCACCTCTAGCCATCTTTCTAATTAATTTTTTATAGCGTGTTCGAATCAATTCACGAAGCATACGTTTAACGTTCCGCATCTCACTTTTCAGAAGACTTGCCTTCACCGTTTTTTTATCAAGCATTCGACTTTCTTCTTTAATCCTCCTCAAATAATCAGCAATCCTAGAATAAAAATCGGGAGGAAGCCTTCCAAGGTCGAGATTTTCAAGCTCCTGTTTCCAAATATTATATAACTCATTATACATTAATCTACTACCTCTGCTCTACCTTTACAAATAAGCAGCGCGGCTGCGGCAGAGGGCAACTCAACCTTTTGATTTTTATAAGGACCGAAAATTTCGTCACCCAATCTAAACTCAGGTGCGTCGGAAACAAAAACAGTTGCCGTACCTTCTTTGAAGACTACCGCACTCTTAAATGGGTCAAAATTGTCTATAGCTGACACTGGAAACTCGACTTTTTTAAAACCAGTCTTTCCATGCAAAGTGTCAGCTAATCTGATTAAACGGTGGATATCAATGGTGACAACTGTGTCGATTTTCGCAGACTGCAACCTTGCGCTATGCTCCGCTATTTTCCTCCAAGTTTGAAAACCGACACCTTTAACGATATTCCAAGGTCCAGAATTGTCCCAGCTTTCCAGAATCGCATTCTTGTTATCTAAAATTATTTCTATGACGTTTCTCTTTAACCCTATTCCGATAAAATCTTCCTCCTTAGCATTAAGAATAAAATTATACATTCCTCTTGCAATCCTTCTACGCCAACCAAAATCGTTTAAACTTGGGCCTTTCATGATATGCGCCATTCTGGATTCTTTCTCACCTAAACTTTGTAAAACCACATCAATTCCTAAGCTACAAACATAATCCACAATTTCCTTACGTGCAACAGCATCAAGTGTTCTAACATCATCGCTTTCAACCTGAACGTGATAACCACGATGTCCAGAAAAAAACATGCGTACTTCGTTTTTAGAGAAACCAAAATCATCTGTTAGTGCATCTAAAAGCTTTATGGTCTCAGACTTGGCAGAATCCAAACAAACCTCACAAGGCCAGGTTTTCACATCAAACTTTTCGCTATTACATACAGGACACATTTCAGGCGTAATGCCTTTTCCAGCAAAACCACAACTGCCGCAAACCCATTCGTCATGAACCTTATTGCAGGGTGTAGGAATGTGGTCAGCGTCAATATCAAAAATTAAGTCGGCACCTAACCAGCCCTTTTTTTCCATGTCAGCCTCTGGATTTTCGTAATAAGCACATGAACAATAAGCGTTTGACGGAACAGAATTTTGCAAGAAGCTTTTTAACTCATCGCCACATTTGAAGCTTTTATGACGAAGCATCACACCTTCAAATAGAACAAAACCGAATTCGCGTTTATCAATCATGTGAAGAGTACTGTTTAAGGAATAGTCTCGCATGTAATAGTTGCGGAATAATTCTTGTATGAGGGTAATCGATTCCAATTCCACTTGTTTTAATTATGGTAGAGAATAAAAAAATGTTTTGTTCGGTGACCGTTTTTTCAGCTAGTAACTTTTGCACTATCTATGTTTAACGCCTTTGCTTTATCAGAATGTTAGTTGAATGCTTCGTATATTTGGTTACCGCTATACGGCTTGTAGCTATTGGTGCAGTGAAAATCCATCACTACAGAAACTATTGTGGATAAAATTTATTAAAACCAAATTGAACTAATAAAAAGGTTCATCAAAACAGAAGTTTAGGCTTATACACGGAGCCACATTGCAGGAAGTTGAAATTCAGTGAAAATCCATAAAAAAAGAAAAATTCTTACATTAACTTTGACGACCTTTATTATTTTACAGAGTACATTTCCGCTGCTTCGAGATCATTTGTTGGGAGCATATGTCCCATCTGTCTCGGCATCCCTCTTGGAAGCCGCTTGGAAACCTGTACAACCGTTGGGAGTTGCAGATGATAATCAAAGCAGTTTTTGGGCAATAGCACACTCAGGTGAAGGAAACATAGCTGTAAATATATCTGACTATTCTCTAAACAAAAAAACTGGTGCAAATAGTTTAAAGATCGATAGCGAAAATGGAACCTACAAATACTTCGATATTTATCACACATATGAAAAAAGCCGAAACTTATACATGTTCAATGTTTTTGTTCTATGGTGGTATGGTAATGGAACAAACGCTAACTTTAGGCTTCACCTCTATACTCCTGACAAAGAAAATGGGCTTTATTACGATTTTTATGATAACTTCTCAGGTTGGAGACAATTTGTACTTTATTTCGAAGAAAACTTTACACGTGTCGGTAAAGCAAATCTAAGTCTTTTAAAAGCTATCCATATAAGTCTTGAAACAGCAAACGTTCAAGGAACGTGGTATCTAGATGATGTAATCGCTGATGTTGTTTCTGTTCCGACACCTGAAAAATATTTAGCCGAATACGAATGGAGTTTAAATAGGCTTTTAGACCATAGAGACGAAAAGTCAGGGCAAGTGCTAGCTGGTTGGGGAGCAAGTAATGATTCTCGCGATTATGAAGATGTATATCGTTTTGATCTCACTCTTCCAACTTTTACAGAAGCATACAAAATTACAGGAAATAAAACATACTTGAGCATCGCTAAGGAATCATTCGATAAAGCTATAACTTATCTCTATAATCCGGAAACGCATCTTTTTTCAACAGCATGGAATTCTACAAGCAACACCTATGTAGATAGATTAGAAATCTTATGGGGAGCGATTGTACTAAACGGCATGTACGATTTTTACAGTGTATCCTTGAACAATACTTACCTGTCTTATGCCAACAATTTCGCTCAAGCCTTGCATACTTATGGCGTAAACCAACCAATTAACTTAACGTACGCATCAATTTCAGTCTCTAGCGGGAACGTTATAGCTACTGACGCATGCGTTCCTATGGAGACAGAACGTTTAATAGGTGCTTACATTAAAGGTTATGAAGTTACTTCCAATAAAGATTTCAAGAAATGGGCAAAATATTTGGCCCAAGCATTTTGGGATAAAAGAAATACAACAACAAATCTTGTTCCATTATGTATAGACTCCAATGGTACAGTCGTACTTGATTTTTGCAAGCCAAATTTGGATCCTATTCAAAATGCTCTTTTATACGCCTATGACGTGACGAAAGACGAGTTTTATCTCTCGCTTACGATTAATTTGACTAAAGCAGACTTAACTTATGCATGGTCTGAGCAGCTGAGCAGAACTGTCCAGTCTGTATGGACAAATGGAAGTATCCGAGATTCTTCTCTAGACCTTACGGATGGCCCCCAAATATATATTGTTGGATTGCTTCAATTATTTCAATTTACATCTAATAAAACATATTTAATGTACGCTGAAAAAATGTGGAACACAATCCACAACAATGCCTCAGTAAACAGCTTATACTTCACTCATCTATATGAGGAGAACAATCATAATAACGTAAGCAACCTTTATACCCAGCAAATGATGGTTCAATGCGACGCTTATTTGTTTTACTTTACGAAAAACCAAACATACTTTGACGACCTTAAAAAAACCGTAAATAGCTTTCTTTTGTATTATAAGATGCCTTACGGATTTTGCCATTCAATTAACGTAACGAGCTATGAGACCATATTTGACAGCACTCTTGACTGGTTAGACTCCTCAAGTTACACGTTGGGAGCAGCAATTTATGCGTGTTCTGTCTATTCAATGCAGAATACAACAAACGTTGAAGCGGACATAACATATTATGTGCCTTATTATCCCATGTTTAAAATAAAAGAGCCACTAAACTATACAAACAACCAAATCTGCTTCAAATTAAAGGGCACATCTCCATGTCTTAATCTAAGTTTCACACTTCCACAAGGTAAAACTATAAGCTCCATAGCTGTTAATGAGTCATCAATCTTTCTCTACGCTGAAGGCGTACCCCAGTTATTAATTTGGGAACCTGGCTCTTATTCTGTAACTCTAACAACGACTAATGGAATCTTCCAGGATGTTTTGATTAAAGAGTTTAGGTTTGTTAACTACACTTTAAAAGCAACCCTTGCAGCAGCAGAGACCGTTAATGTAACCGTCAAGCTTCATATTCCGTTTAACGCGGCTTCTCAAACACCATTCCCGAAGGACGCTTGGGATGTAAAATGCACAGAAATTCATTGTGGAAACATTTGGGACTCAGTGAATCGTATTCTGACCATTTGGACGCTTTGCAACTATTCGACCACCATCACCATTAAAAACTTGCCGCCTGGAGCCGTTGAGGTATATGACCCTGACCCTAAAGAGGTTACTGAGAATTCAGTAAAGTTAGTATGGAAAGAAACAACCGCTAGAGATTTCGCCAGATACGAGTTATACCTTTCAATGGATGAAAATAATTGGACACAAATCTACAGCACGACAGAAAAATCCAATACTACTTACAGAGCAACAGAGCTTACGCCAGACACAACGTATTACTTCATAATTCGAACCGTCGACACAGCAGGGCTTTATAAAAACTCGCAACAAGTCGCTTGCAAGACTAACCCATCAACTCAACTGAGTGAATTTTGGAAGTTGTTGCCAGTTATAATATGGGCAATTCTTATCGGTATCATGGCTTTAGTTTTTCTCTTTAAAAAACATTGAATAACAAGCAAAGCATCACGCTTTGACCAAGTATCCAAAACTAAAAAATATTTAAGGAAACGTCATTCTAAGAAAGGTTATATGTATCTAGTGATTATTCCAGCGTTCAACGAAGAAAAAACCATAGCTTCCATAATTCAGAAGACAAAGAGACATGCGGATCAAATTGTTGTAATTGATGATCATTCCTCAGATGACACGGGTAAAATAGCAAGAACTTATGGTGCAACTGTCATACGTCACTCAAAAAATAAAGGAGTAGGCGCTGCTATGAAAACTGGAATAACGTATGCAAAAAAATTAAAACCCAACATCGTTATAACGATAGACGCTGATGGGCAACATATGCCAGAAGATATACCAAGTCTCATTGGACCTATCATTGAAGGGAGGGCAGATTTTGTGCTGGGATCGCGGTTTTTAGCCAAAGAACCAACAAATATGGTATTACAAAAGAAGATTGGGAATAAATTCTTATCATTAATTGTAAGTCTTTTGGCTGGGGTAAGGTTAACTGATACGCAGACTGGGTTTAGAGCCTTTAATAAAAAAGCCTTGTTATCTCTAAACCTTGTTTCAGATTTCACATACACTCAAGAGATGATTCTTGTTCTTTGTCACAATGGATTCCGATGCGTTGAGGTGCCGGTTCAAATTCACCCCAGGAAACATGGAGAATCAAAGGTTGCATCAAGAATTAGTAGCTATGCCTTTAAAGTCCTAACGTCCATATGTTCCACATACTTACGGTTAAAAATTCATGGGTAAACCTTAATGAAGTTTATAAAACCCGATAAAAGTATCATAGAAACAGCCAAGCCGTACATAGGGCCTTATAGCGATCCCGTTTTACGCGCGATCTATTATGACAAGCTCAAAGGAGTGTTCAATTACCTCGAAGATAGACGATGGAAATTAATATTAGAGATTGGTTGTGGGGAAGGATTTCTCTTACCAAGTCTGTGTCAAATTAGCGAGAAAGTTATAGGATCTGATATAAAGGAGACCCTTGAGCTCTCCAAAAAAATTACATTAAATGAAATCAAGGAAAAATGTGCAAACTTGGAACTAAAAGAAATAGACGCTAGATATTTATCATCAGTGATTGATAAAGAATCATGTGACGTTATTGTTGCTATAAGCGTTCTAGAACATATTTCTGAATACAAAATAACAATAGAAGAAATAAAGACATGCCTCACACCTAAAGGCATTCTTGTGTGTGTAGTTCCTACAGAGAATTCACTGTACAAAATCGGAAGAAGAATACTAAGATACCATAATGAATACCATAAAGGATACAACTTTAAAGAATTACGTGCCTCCCTATCCAAAAATTTTCACGAGGTTAAAACGTGGTTTTCCCCCTTTCATCTCCCACTGTTCTTTTCAGGGGTATATCAAAAATCCCAGAATATCGTATACAAGGGAAACCTGTATGAACATCCTCTTAACCCAAGTTGACCCAGTTCATGGTAACATAGCCAGTAGAAGTAAACAGAAAATAAAAATTTATTAAACCAAAAGGAAGCTTAATTTAAAAGACGGGACTGAATTCATCACAGATTCGACGTAGGAAGTTGAAGCCAATGGAAGAGAAACGTATAAAAAAGCTCCCGAAACAATGGTGTGTATGGTGAATTCTGAATGGATATCCTTTGGCTTTTGACAAATATTTGGATCGTTGCATTTATCTTTTTTATCATTTTTTATTTCGGATATTTCTTTCTAGTTTTAATCTTAGCCAAAATAAAAGAAAAAAATATCCGAAAAGTTGAAGATTTTGCACCGTTTATATCCATCCTCATTCCGTGTTACAACGTAAGCTCAGCGATTGACAATAAGATTAAAAGTACTTTAGAAATTGATTATCCGAAAGATAAGTTTGAGATAATAGCTGTTGAATCAGGATCTACAGATAACACATACTCTATACTTTCTAAGTATGCTGACACTGGAAAAATCAAATTGGTAAGACAGCCGGAACGGTTAGGTAAATCTTCCGCGATAAACTTTGGACTGAGCGTTTGTAGTAGCGATATTATAGTAATGACGGATGCTGATGCAAGTTTAGAGAAGAACAGCGTGAAAGAGTTAGTGAAAAATTTTGCTGATGAAACTGTCGGTGCAGTAGTAGGCAACGTAACTCTGGTTCCAAGTAAATCTGTAATAAGCAAAATGAATCACCTATTCTATAAAATTTTCAGACAAAAGCTTAGAGAGTGGGAATCAAGGATTGATTCAGCCTCTTTCTGGTCAGGAGAGTTATGCGCTTTTCGCAAATCTGTTCTAGAAAAATTGGATGAAGATATAATTAATGACGACCGATATATTCTTCTTAAAACAAGGAGCAAGGGATATCGCTGCATTAGCGAGCCTTCGTCTTATGTTTTTGAAAAAGATGCGGAGAACGTTTTGGGCCAGATAACTCATAAGAGGCGAACAACAGCAGGCACAATTCAGGGGACGCTTAGATTTAAACAAATGCTGTTTAACCCAAAGTACGGTCTGTTTGGAATGCTTATATTTCCCGCCCATTTCCTTAGAGTAATTTTACTTCCTATACTCCTTTTGATAATCGAAGTTCTAAGTCCATTTGCTATTTTTGCTTTCTTATCTTCCTTTATCGGAGCAGCCTTGTTAGCAGCTGCAATAATAGTCCTAGCCTTATTGGGCATTTTTGATAAAGGGCGAAAAATATTATTTTCAATTTCTTACGCAGTTTTTATTCAAATAGCAATAATAAGCGGGATTACAGACTATGTTCTAAAAAGGCAGAGTCCACTTTGGAAAATGATAGCGAAAGGGTGAGGTAAACGAAGATCAATTTGCCTCCAAAGGGATTGCGGGTAGCTATTTTATTCTCACTGGTTATTGCAAATTTCTTAATTTTGTCCTTCCCCTATTTTGTAAAATGGTGCATCGTCCCTGTTGGCTGGGACGCAGCATGGTATGTCCGCAATATGAGGTTGATAGCAGATCAAGGGCTTCTAGCCTTATTTGAAAAGACAGGGGGGATAAATTTCTACTGCGTTTTTGAGTACTTCTTATCCTCAATATTCCATGTCTCTTTCACGCTCACTGAAAAAGTTCTCCCCATTGTCATTGGAGTTTCTTACTCTCTAGTCAATTTTAAAATTGTTAGAAAATTTTCCAAATCTTGGAAACTTCCATTAATAGCTATGGGACTTTCGATAGTTGCCTTTAACACTGCGCGGATGGTTCAAGATTTGCACAGAAATTTGTTTTGCTTTCTTTTAGTTCAAGTTGCGTTGTTTTTGATTCTTCCAGACATCTTAGAAAATGCCTCTAGAAAGAAAGCTGCCTGTTTCATCTCTTTGATGGTGTTGGCAGGTATCTCTCACGTCGAAACATTCGCGTTAGCCATTTTAGCGCTTTTTTTATTGCTTCTGTTTTATTTGCGAAAACACTTATCCAAGAAAACCAGACTCTTGTTTATCTACATTGCTATTCCTTCTCTGCTTGTCTTTTTGTTAGAGTCTCCTTTTCTCCTGAATTATCTGAAAGGGGCGGTATTTTTAGATCAGTCAATTAAATTCTCGTACGAGGCGTGGATAGCGTTACCATGGAGTTATTTTATTTCCCTAGGAGGCGCACTGATTCCGTTTTATGTCATTGGTCTGTACCATAGCTTATCTACCTCTATAAAAAATCAAAAAGAACAACTTTTGTTTCTAATCTCTTTTTGGAACCTTGTTATTATTAGTTGCTCTTTTATACCGTGGTTTGGCATTAAGATTCCTGGTTATAGGTTCTTACTCTTAGCTACAGTGCCAGTAGTCTCAACAATAGGATTTGCTAAATTCCTTGCATACAAAAATTTGAACAAGAAGAAGACTGCCCTCTCAATAGTTTTAATTGCTTTAGCAGTAGCGACACAAATTAGCTATATATCAAATAATTATAATCCTTGGATTTCCAACAGCCAATATGAAAAATTGATGTGGATCGCTAATAACAAACGGGATGACCCATGTACGTTCGTGTTATATTTTGATGGTGGGGAAACAACTCATCTTGTAGTTGAGATGTATGGATTTTGGATCGAGGCAGTAGTCGGTTCTAGGACAAACGTATACTTTGGAGAAATTAGTTACCTTTTACGTTCAGAATCTACACCATCAGAAAATCAATTTATGAATGAAACATCATTTGCCTTTTGGAGTATGATGAAGAATTTCACGTTAAAGAATGAGATTTATCTAATTAAAGATTGGTACAATACAACTAGCGCTGACCAAGAATACCTGAAAAAGGTCTCTGAGGGGATATACCAAGTAATAGTAGACACGACACGATAAGGTTAATCTTTGTTAATGCATCATTATTCAACAAGTTCATTTCCAACCATAACAAAAAAAGTACCATCCCAAAAGAGAACATAGTTTCGTTTTATCCAATGATTTAACATATGTCCAATAGCATCTCTTTCTGACTACTTCTTTTTCTAAGTGTGAGCTTCTTAGTAATTCTATAGATTTTAATGACGGGATAATTACAGCCATTCCATATATATGAACACTATTTAAACCACTAATAGTCAAAAGCTTTCTTATTTCTTTTTGATTCATCTTTTTTGCGTATATCTCATCAGAGTCCACCCTTACATCTAAAACTTTTTTACCAAGTCTTTTAAGAAGCCCAAATATAGAAAATTTCTCAGGAACTATATCAGCGTAGAAAAGTCCTCCAGCTTTGAGGATTCTCATCATTTCTATAACTACGGGAAAGGGGTTAGAAAAATGTTCAAGCAACCCTGTACTCAATACAATATCGACTGTTTCATTTTTAAACGGCAACTGGAAGGCATCCCCACATACAAAATTTCCCAGCGAGCCTAATCTTGCATAGCTACTTTTTGCACCTTTCAGTGCCGACTTCGAGTAATCTATAGCAAATGTTTCATAACCTTTATTGGCTAACCAAGAAGAAATCCTCGCTGACCCACAACCTATCTCTACCGAAATCCCTTTCTTAGGCATGATGCTCAAAAGGTGCTGAAGTTTAGCATGATCAATCACCTCCCCCAAGGTATCTAGAGCTGTTCCAGGATGTGAACTCCAGAACTTATTCCAATACTCCCGTTGCTTCAAGTTTAAGTCCTTTAGGCTATGGTCAAACTTTTCATTGCAGAGTGATTTCACTTAACCACGACTTCTCATGCACTACAATAGTTTAAGAAGAACTATACATTTAAATTCTTAACCATCGTAAGTAGTAAAGCCGAACCTTGCTCGTATTTGGCTTCCGACACGATCATGCCATATCAAGTTAATATTCGTTTAATACATAATTGTATAAATCCAAGGTTTCTTTAACCATTTTTTTCCACGAGAAAAGTTCTGCTCTCTTGATGGCTTTTTGCGAGTAGATACGCCTCACATCGTCGTTCTGAAGAATGTATAACAGGGCGTCAGCCAATTGTTGCACATTGCCGGGTTCAACAATCACCGCTGCGTCTCCTACATACTCATGGGCATCAAACGCATTATTTATAACAATAGGGGCACCGCACGCCATTGCATCAAGGACCGACAAAGTAATTCCAGAAAAGGCAGGCCAAACAAAAACGTCACACGAACTGTAATAATTTGGTAATTCCTCGTCTTTTATGAAACCCAGAAACTTTATACGCTGTTTAATCTCGGGTTGGTGAGCAACATCTTGAATTAGAGCATAGTCTTTACATTTTCCTCCGACTTTTAATTCAACATTTTTTAATTCTTTCTGAACCAGCTTGAAAGCCCTAATTAATATATGAAAACCCTTTATCCTAGTTAGACTTCCAAGATATAGGATAGTTTTGTTTTCGTCTTCTTTTCTCGGAATAGGTTTGAACATTTGGTGATCAATGCCATAGTAAATGACTTCTACTTTCTCTGAAGATAACTTCAGTGTGCGAGTGAGAAGATTTTTCGTTGTTTCAGATGTAGCAATTATCCTGCTACTTTTGCTGGCCAATTTTAGACAAAGTTTTTGATATGAATACTTAAATGGAGCTGTTGAACTGAAGTAAAAGGCAAGCATATCATGAACTGTTAAGATTGATAACGGTTTTCTTGTTAATACCATGTTTTTTGCAGAAAGTTCCGACACTGCATGATATAAATCAGCTTTGACCCCTATGATTTTTGCAGAAAGGCGAACATCCTTTACCAAGTACTGTAAAGAATCTTTCACAAATCCATCTTCTATAATGAGAGGCGATACCCCATGCTTTTTTAACCCGTTTAAAAGCTCGTACGAATATTTATCTATTCCACGCCCAGTTTCCTTGCTTGGATAATTAGGAAAACAGATTATGCAAATTCTTTTCTTCTGAACGCCTGATGACGCTTTTATTTCCATTATATTTGCCTCGAATACTCGCTAGAATTAAATTGCTTTTGAAATTGCGGTAACATTCCAGGTTTTTTCGTTAACTCTGCCCTTCAAATTAAGAAAAGGGCATAACCTCACGAGTTCAAAGCCATTTTCCTCTAAGTAGTGTTTAATTTCTTCCGGGAAATAGAATCTAACCGTGTGCATTTCTTTCACCTCATCTACGATTCGATTCTCCTTCACTACTATCAGATGATAATGCACTTTACATATGTGATGAAGACTATCCAATTGTGGTTGCGAAACCCGTATTATTCTCGTCCCCTCCTTCTCTATCACTTTTGTCCTCACAGAGGGAAGGATCGTTAAAACAGCAGGACCATACCAAAAATCAAAGACAAATAAAGACCCATTTTTGAGGTGCCCCCTGATGTTGCGCAAAGCTCTTTGTATGTCTTCGTTTTTTGTTATATAATCCATTGTCGAAAACATGGAAATACACGCATCAAATCTTTCATTTAGCTCGAGTTTTCGTACATCCATTACATAAAAGTTTACGCTAACATTTTTCTTAGTAACCTTCTCTCTGGCTATGCGGATCATCATCTCTGAAACATCTAACCCTGTTAGCGTGTACCCCCTTTTTGCCAATGATATAACATGCCCACCTGTACCACACCCTACATCAAGTATGGTTTTTGGCATACACTGTGAATACTTCCTGACAATTTCCTCCAGAAAATCACATTCTTTTTCATAGTCCTTATCTGAATAGATTATGTCGTAATATTTTCCGTATGAAAGAAAAGTTTCGTTCATATGATACTCATCTAGAGAAGTCTTTCCCAGCTCCAGCGTTTGCCGTTTTCCCTATACCAATCTATAGTTCGTCTAAGACCCTCTTCAATGCTAATGATGGGTTCCCAATCCGTGTACTTTTTGATTTTAGAGTAGTCGCATTGAAGCACACTTACATCCATCGGCCTTAGCCTTGAACTATCAACCTTTATTTCAATGCCTTCATAACCCACTAATTTTCCAACCAAATAAGCTAACTCTTCAACGGAGTATGCCTTGTTGGAACCTAGATTAACTACTTCACCGTTTGGAATATCCGACTTCATCGTTGCAATAGCCGCTTTCGCTGTGTCTTCAACATAAGTGAAATCTCTTTTTGCCTTAACATTTCCAAGTTTAACAGTACTTCCTCTGCATAATTGAGAAATAATTTCAGGTATGACATAGGGCTGCGTCTCTCTAGGGCCATAACAATTGAACGGTCGAAGAATTATAACGGGTATACCATGTTCATGATGGAAAACAAAACACAGTCTGTCCGCAGCTAGTTTGCTTACTGCATAATTGGATAATGGAAGTGTTGGGTGTTTTTCATCCATTGGAGTGTATTGAGCAGTTCCGTAAACTTCTGAGCTGGAAAAATGGAGAACACGTTTTACGTCTAGCGTCTTGCAAGCCATGAGGACGTTCATCGTACCTTTAACGTTCACGTCAAAGAACTTTTCTGGATTATCATAACAGTGAGGTATATAGGGCTCCGCAGCTAAATGAAAGACATATTTCACTTTGTAATCTTTTATTGCACCGTATATTCTCCAGCTTAATACGTCACCATTTACAATTTGTATACTATCTTCTACATCCATTAAGTTACATCGATCACCGTAAAGAAAATTGTCATAGACGACCACGTTCGAGCCTTCTTTAAGCAGCTCCCTTACCAACGCTGAGCCAACAAAACCCGCACCGCCTGTGATTAAGACATTTTCTCCTTTCATGTCATAATTCATGTTTTCTTCCCCGCTTTTTCATTAGAAAGGCTTACTTCACACTTCTTTATATCGATTCATTGTTTTGCGCACTTCTTTATACATTCACATATATATGTTACTTCATCAACAGTTAGACTGTTTCCTGAGGGCAAGTTAATGCCTTTCCTTGAAAGTTCGTCCGCAACAGGGAACTTCTCTCCAGCGTAATTTTGAGCGTAAATGGGTTGAACATGAATGGGATAGAAAAATGTTCTCGTTTCAATTCCATTAAGTTCTAGATTTTTCATCAAACTATCTCGTGACATTCCAAATTCTTCTTGAATTAGAATTGAGTACATCCAATACACATTTTTTGCCCAAGGCGCTTCGGGGGGAAGAGTTACTTTTTTTACAATTTCTGAAAGTAGAGAGTTGTAGAGTTTGGCGTTGTTTCTGTGGATTGATATGAATTTGTCTATTTGTTCAAGTTGAGCCAAACCAAGGGCTGCTTGCAATCCTGACATGCGATAGTTAAAGCCGACAGCCTCGTGATAAAAATGTTTACCAAATCGACCGAAGGCAAGACTGTGCAGCCATCGAGCTTTTTCAGCCATTTCTTGACTGTTTGTGACAAGCATTCCACCTTCCCCTGTTGTGATTATTTTGTTTGCGTAGAAACTAAAGCAAGCCATGTCTGTGAGACTTCCCGTTTTTCTTCCTTCATATTCCGCCCCGTGAGATTCAGCAGCATCCTCAATCACATATAAACCATGGTCTTTTGCCATATCTAGTAGAGGATCAAAATTCACAGGGTGCCCATAAATATCTACAACCATAATTGCTTTGGTTTTATCCGTTATTTTTTCTTCGATTTTCTCTATATCTATATTCCATGTGGTTAATTCAGAGTCTACCAGAACTGGTTTGGCTCCAGTGTATATTACTGCATTGGCCGTGGCAACCATTGTGAAGGTGGGTATGATGACTTCGTCACCATTGCCCACGTCTAGGGTTGCTAGAGCTAGGTGTAATGCTGTTGTTCCACTAGATGTTGCAACTCCATACTTCACACCGCAGTACTTACTGAATTTCTCTTCAAATTCAGTTACATATTTGCTCTGCGACGACACCCACCCAGACTTGACGGCGTCAGTTACATACTTAAGCTCTTTTTCTCCGATTAAAGGTTCAGCGACGGGGATTTTCATTTGCTTTGATTTTGCCCTCCTAATTTTATGAGTATATTCGTTCGCTTTGTGTTTTAAAATTTACTCATAAATTCATCTGATACCAGTTTATAACAAAAATTGAAATATACAGATGTTCTTTTATTTTAGAAAATACTTTATAGAAAATTTGGAATGCACTAGCCAGATGATTTCGTTTTTCTTTTGCAAAGTTCTAAAAATTCCTTGTAATCTTCGTCTGCTTCAATAGCTCCCTGAAGTAGTGGAGCATCCCCTAAACTTGCAAGATATCTAATGTCCTTTGGGAGGCAGTCTCCTTTAATGCCGTCTCTGGCTTCTAAAAGGTTAACATTCCATTTGGTGTTTGCCCCTCTTCTGATTTCTTCAAATGGCAGTGCGTTTTTTTCACATATGAGACGCAATTGTTCTACAAAGGCAATTTGCACATATCGATATGCATTTTCAGTTATTTTTACAAGCTCGGCTATTTCGAGGCTTGAAACTGGGTACAAAGATATACCGAGGGATTCGTAGAAGCTTTTTGCTTTGATTACGCTTTCTTGGTTTAATGCACCAATTACCCTTTCTTGTACCACTCCGTGTTTTTCTGGTTCTTTAGCCCAAAATCTATGTGGAACATGAACTAGACAAACGCTCTCAAACATTTCGGCGACCTTGCGGCAGGTGCCTACCGCCACTGTGCTCTCGACGCTTACGAGGGGTGTATTTCCCTTTTCTTTCAATGCGATCTTGTTGCATACGTCAAATATGTTAGACATGTCGGGTTTTCCGTCTTTCCAACCAGTGTTAACACATACAATGTAAGCGTTACATGGAGGAATTTGAGACCAATCATGAAATGCGGTAATTGGATTAAGGCCTATAATTTTTCGCTTGTCTATATCATATCCATAAACTGAAAAACCGTGTTCATGAATACAAGTAGCGGTGGGAAGACCTACATTGCCCATTCCGATTACACAAACCGCAGTAGATTTTCGACCGGTTTGACCAGATTTATGCGCCATTACCGTTTCACACCATCTATTATTTGACTACTAACTCTCGAGTTTTTTTAAGAGTTTATAGTTAGATACTTAAAAGCATTGCGAAATAAAAGGCGTAATAAAGGGTATTTCTCTGCCTATTCTTAGTATTTTAAGGCTGTTCAATATCTCTACGAGTCTCCATGCGAAGCTTTTTACGGTAATAGACTAGCGGATGTGGCGATTTTTGGCATGTTTCGTCTGAATTCACGCAAACCCCATGAGTTTTTAACGTGTCACATTTTGGTGGAATATACCGCGTCCTTGAGCCCCTCTCACCCGCAATATGTTCAACTTGGTAGCTGGTCATTTTTTCGTTATAATCGGAAAAATTCTTGAACAGTTCAATAACATTTTCCGAGGGCATTCCAATGTTTACGAGAAAAGATGTTAAGGTGAATCTGCCTATGTGGGAGAGGTGGCGTCCTGATGATATTGCTTGGTATAGGGCTTTTACGCATGGTGGGAAGGCTGTTTGGACAATGGTTTGTGGGAAGCCTTCCATTTCAGCCTTGCCTATCTTTTCCATTGATAATTTCTTTATTTTCTCTGCCATTTCCAAGATTTTGGGTGGAAATGTCGGTAGCTCTTTTGTTTCTAGTCGTTTTTCAATGTGTTTTCGAACCTCTTCGCTTAGTAGCCTTGCAGTTTCGTTTCTTGTTAAGTAGATGTTGCCGTTTGATAATAGACGGTTTACAAGCTTCCATTTTTTCTCTCTCAAATGCGTTGTGTTTTTGAGGTAATCTAGGAAGTGAAGTTTGAATTCATAGGGGATTTCCGCATTATCGTTAACCGCAAGTTCCCATCTAAAGTTCTGCGCAAAAGCAAGAATTTTTTCCCTAGGTTCATCTTTGAGGTCTTCAAACGTTTGTTTTGCCTCTGCTAAGGCATATCTTTTCTGGATGAAACTGCTCTTAGTTGCGGTTGCGAGAATTATTGCAATTGGATAGGAGGATATTTCGTTGTCTGCTTTTTCTGGTTTCCTGCTGACGCGAGTGTAGAGGATTGCTTCTTCCACTCTTTCTTCAGCACGTTTGAGAATCTCTCCTAACTCAGGATTTGTTAAGTCTTCAATTCTCAGATCGGGAATTTTCAGGTATTTTACAGCTTCTTTTAGAAAAGGATATTTTGCATAATCGTTCTTGGCAAACTTGGAAAATACGCTTTGCATTTTGTTTTTCACGTTACTCTGTTTCGATTCTTGGTGCTAGATAAAACGTTAGTTTTCCTTCTTTTGTTTGTTGGAAGTCCAGTTTTATGGGCATGTCTGACGAAAATTCCATCGTTGCTATGTCGGATGTTGCAGATGCCGCCTTTACAATTTCTAATAGATAGCTTAGGCTGAATGTTGCTTTTGAAGGTTCTTT
>Ga0315279_10004653_pt1 | contig 18330 bp, 20 predicted proteins | sample YL17G06_20_MG_FD_203694 | JGI IMG/M metagenome (GOLD analysis project Ga0315279, IMG submission 203694) | Sediment microbial communities from Yellowstone Lake, YNP, Wyoming, USA - YL17G06_20 | ecosystem: Environmental > Aquatic > Freshwater > Lake > Sediment | place: USA: Wyoming | collected... | reverse complement strand
AGTTCACCGGCACCACGATCTCGCCGGTTCCGGAGGCGATCTCCTGGTGGCGCATCTCGGCGTCGGCCCGGTCTTGGGCGCGAGCGACTGTGTTCAGGTTCAGGTCGTGCACCTGGCGGATGCGGTCGTAGGCACCCTCGATCTCATCCCAGCCGAAGGCCTCCACGAAGGGGCCATCGCCAAACACCTGCACCCGATTGGTCTGGGGGCGCTGGCTGCCGTAGCGGCCGCGGAGGATGGCGTGCTCCGTGCCGTAGGAGTAGTCGCTGGCCTCGCTGGCCTGGGGGTTCTTGATGTAGGCGAAGTGGCCCCGGAAGAAGATAATGTCGGGTACCACGGCCAGCAGGCGGCGCACCGCTGTCGCCCCACTCTCGCCCGGGTGGATGGTGAAGCTGGGGTAGAGGTCGGTGAGGACACTGCTGCTACCGGCGCTGGAGAACTCCAGGGTCGCTCGCGCCATGATGAAGGAGAGTAGCTGGAAGACGTTCTTTTCGCCCTGGGCCCAGGCGTACTGACGACGCGACCGCCAGCCCTCCAGCAGTTGCCAGGCGTCGCGAGCGTGGACAACGAGGGTAGCCTTTCCTTCACCGGAGGTGTATTCCCACCCCTCGATCCAGTAGGCGAGGCCCGAGGAGGTCAGGGGGCCGCTAGCAGTCTGGTAGCCGGGGCTTGGCCGCACCTCGCCGCCCGCCTTGATGACCGCCTTCTCCCCCGATAGATCCAGGTAGCGGCCATCGTCGTTGCGCAAGACCAGGCGAAGGCGGCCACCGTTGGGATCGGTTTCGGTGGTCAGCTCCAGGACGTCGGCCGTGACGTCCAGGGCGGGCGTAGTGAGGGAGGCCCGCCAGACGCCCGCGGGGGTGGTCAGCCACACGTCGCTCGTGCTACAGGCGATGGCCAGGCCATAGTTGCTGGCCAGATTCATGGGCACTGGCTCTCGCCAGAGGTTATTCACGTAGTCGGCTGTGGCCGGCGAGAAGGAGAAGTAGGGGCGGGAATAGCTTTCGCTGCCCGTGTACTTCTCGACGAAGGTGAGGCGAAAGACGTCGGGGTAGGCCAGGAAGGGGGCGCGGAACTCCATGTTGGAGCCGGCGCTGGCCACCGTCACCTCCCGCAGGGGTGACCAGGTGCCCACCGCCTGGGAGTAGCCATCGCCGTAGATGCAGGTCCAGACCTTGAAGGCGCCCTGGGCGTCGCTGCCCGAAACCACCACGTCGAAGTCGGCCTCATACTGGCAGGCCAGCCCGCTCACCGCGGCCAGGCTGTTGGTCCAGGCGGCGGGGCTGCCCCAGGGGCCGCCGCTGCGCTTCACGGCGTAGACGGTGCCGCCTACCGAGTAGATGAGGAGGGCGGTGTTATCGGCCTTGAGACCGGCGGCAAGCCAGCCCACAGCGGCCGCCGTCGTCGCTATCGCTGTGGCTGAGCCGAAGGTAGCGCCGTAGTTGCTGCTTTCCCTCACGTAGATCGTCCTGTCATTGGTGCCCACGTAGAACAGCAGCACCTGGGCCGCTCGGCTGGCCAGGGCGACGCCAGCGTTGGCGGCGGCGTCCACAAACGTCCAGGTGCTGAAGTTGCTGCCTGGACCGGGGCTGGTAACCCGCTGGCGATAGAGAGAGCCGCTGTCCACACGGCAGCGGATGAGGGAGCCGTCGCCGGGCATGGTGGCGGCATGATAGCCATCGGCCTCGCTGCCCGAGTACAGGCGCTGCGCGTCTAGGCGGCGGATGCCGCCGATCCTGTCGGCGATCTCTACCTTCAAGTAAGGGACGCCGCTGGTACTTTTCTGGGCGGCGAGCAGGGCGGAGGGCAAGGTTCGCATGTTCTGTGCCGCTAGGTGTGCCCCAGGAGGTCCGCCAGCGTGGAAGGCAGCTCCCGCCCCGCCTTCTGGTAATGAGAAGCCAGGTGGCGAGCCGCTGCCAGCATCTGCTCTGGCGTCGCCTCGACTCGGCGGCCGCGATGCCCGCCCGGCGAGAGGGCGGCTACCGCTGCCGCCATGCGCTGCCAATCCACCGTTCGCTCGCTGTCCAGCCGCCCCTTGAGGGCGCGGAGGATGGCCCGCGTGTGGTGGGGCAACTTCCAGGTATCGGGATCGTTAGGGTCGCCGACGATGGCGAAGGCCTCGGCCGGGAGTCTCTCTTTTCGCGACTGAAGGCCGGAACGAATCTTTGCCACCAACATGGTAGTTCTCACCTCTTCTCTATGGTTGCCAGACAGTGCTCTGGTCGGCGGGCGATGTGGCCGGTGTGTACAGCCGCCGCACCCGCACGGCATTGCGGCGGCTGTGCTTGGCCAGGGCGCGCGAGAAGACGGCCAGGCACTCCTGGCCCCAGGTCAGGTACTGGCGCCAGACGTCCTGCCCGCCCACGTTGACCCGATTGGTGGCGAAGCTGGCCCACTCCAGGGCGGCGTAGGCGGCGGCCCCGGTGGCCACCAGCTCCTCCAGGTGGGGTGGGATGGACGAGGTGGAGGCGTCCAGGGTGTGCATCTGGCCGTAGTAGATATTGACCGATTGGCCGCCAGGAGGCCTCGCGTCCACCAGGAGAGTCAGGGTGCTTGCCCACAGGGAGAAGGGGATGTAGCTGGGGGGATACATGTCTACCGGGTACTCCACCGCTTCTACAGCCACTAGGTCGCTGAGGCTGGCCAGGGAGATATCGCGGCTACCTTCGCTGGTGGTCAGGGTTGCTTTGGCCTCCAGCGGGATGGCCAGGCTCATCTCCCGCACCGCCCGCTCGATGTGACGGCCCAGCTCATCGTCGGTCCAGCGCTGGTTGGCCGGGTCCTCGTCGTGCAGGTCGCGCCGGACCCGCGTTCTCATCTCAGATAGGTTCACGGGCTACCTCCCCTGACTAGGCCTGTCCAGCATGGCCCTCACTGAGGCAATGAGGACCTCTGACTCGCTGAGGTAAGCCTGTATGAACTCTTCCAGCTCAGCGCGCTGCGCCTCTGAGAGGGCTACCGATAACTGGCCGTCTATCGAGCGCCAGACGACGCCTGTGTGCAGGTGATTGGCTAGCTGGCGGATCGTGTCCTGGCGTTGGGCCAGGCCGTTGAGCATGTTCACTAGCGTTTCCAGATTCTTTTCGCTTAGGCCCATGGTTTCTCCTCCGTTAGGCCGCTTCCAGGGTCATGGAGGTTCCAGTCTTCACGACCCGGTAGAGCGTGCTGCCGAACTTCAGGTAGAGGTTGCTCTTGTCGGCGGGCGGGTTCCCGCCACCCAGCAGCCGTAGGTACGGAGTGGCTGGGCCAAGCTCCAGCAGCCGCACGGTGGCGGCGGTCTGGTCGGCCATGCGCAGGCCGTAGGCCGTGCCCGCGCCAGAGCCCCCCTGCTGCTCGACGTCGATGCCGCAGACGGTGGTCGGCTTGCTGCCAGCCCAACCAGCCGCAGCAATATGCAGGCCGCGAGCGATGGTAAGGGCACCCGTCCCTGCCGCGTAGCTTCCCATCGTCACATAAATGCCAGCCAGCTGCCCGCAGAGGCTGGGGGTAGCGTGCAGAGCCGAGAAATACAGCCCGAACACGAAGGCCGCAACTGGGGTTCCCTCGGCAACAGCCCCCCCATACAGACCGGCCGTGACCTGGTTGTTATCCGCCCCGCCAGTGCCTCTCATGAGGCCGTAGAGAGCAGAGGCTATCTGAGTGTCGAGTGAACCGACGGCAGAGACGATGGCGGTGTAGGGGGAGGTTTCTGCTCCGAACCGGGCGTTCTGGGTGACGCGGAGATCTCCGGCGAGGGTGATGTGTGGCGAGGTGGGAGCGAATGTTAGGCGGTTGGTCCCCTCGGAGTCGCGGATGATGTTCTGGGTGAGGCGCAGGATCTCGATTAGAGCCTCGCCCTGTGAGGGGACGAATCCGGTATGGCCTGACTGGGCGTAGCCCAGGTTGGATAGAGCCGAGTGGTCGTTCGTACCGTCGCCTTCTGGTTCGCCAAACAGTTTCAGTCGGCCCATGCTGTCCCCCTAGCTCAGGCAAGCATAAACGGAGATGGAAAGGCTGGCGGCGGTGGCCGATACCACCTTCAGAAACACAGTGGCTCCTCTTACCTCTGCCTCCAGGCTGGGGATCGCATTGGCGGCCAGCTCCTCCTGGCCGAAGCTGCGCTCGCTGCCGCGGAAATACTTGCCCGCCGTGGCGTCCCACACCAGGAGCTGCACCTTGAGGGCGGTGAGGTTTGCAGAGCCGCTGGTGTCCACATCGAAGCGGACATTGCGATAGCCGCTGCAGTCGACCCCCGCGCTGGCGCTGGTGGGGTCGGAGGGGTCGGCTGCCGTCAGGCCGCTGCGATGGAGGATGGGCGTCGTCTCCTCGTAGACCGGCCCCTTGGGCACACCCTGAGAATCAATGCGAACGTTGGCCACGGGGCCTCCCTTCGTTCGTCTCAGTCAAGGGCCGAGGGCCAGGACTATCGGCCTTAACCTGACCCTCGACCCTTGACCGTGGCCCTGCCTATGGCCGCACGCCCACCAGCTTGGCCAGCTTGAGGGTGTTGAACAGAGCGGTGGATGAGTACCACTTGATGCGGGTGCGGCTGGCGTCCTTCTGCTCTAGGCTTCCCACGCGCTCCACCTGGAGGCCGCCCGGCCCGGTGAGGCCGGCCAGAGCCCCCTCGCCGAACTGAAGGGCGTAGATGGTGGAGCAGTCGGTGCTGGTGCCCACCGTCTGGTTGTCGGGGACGTAGTCGGACAGGCCGATGGGGATGCCGTCGTAGTACTGGACCATCTGTCCAAACTGGTCGCGGTCGGCCTCCAGCAGGGTGCCGGCAGTGCGAGCCAGCTTGTTGATGATGCGGCGGCTGCGCCGGCTCATCAGGAGGAGCTCCGGCTTGCCGCCCTTTATCGTGTCCACCAGCTCGTCCAGCTTGTCCAGGGTGAGGGAGCCGCCGTTCACCCCCATGCTGAGGGTCTGACCGGACTGGCAGAGCTTGTCGATGCCGTCGAAGGCCTTGGGGTTGGCGGTCGAGTCGCCGCTGATGAACGTCTGCTCGAACAGGTCGCGCACCGCCTTGGCCTTCAACTCGATGACGGCCGCCTCCAGGTCCTGGATGTTGGAGCGGGTGGCTACAAGGTAGTTATCGATGTCGGCGTCGCCGCCCATGATCTTGAGAGTGGCCGTGACCTGGGTGAAAGTGGGGGTCGATTCCGTCCAGGTGTCGCCCACATCGTAGAACGAGGCGGTGGCGGCGGTGCTCTCGCGGTTGTAGGTGAGGCCGTTGCCCACGATCTCGATCGCCGGAAATCAGATGCTCTTTCAGGTATGTCCTCAGGTTGCCGCTGGCAAAGGTCATAGGGGCGTAGGTAAGGGCACTCTCCCTGCACGGCCTACGCTACAGTGTCCCAAGCCTGGTATGAGTCCACTCTCACCCCATCGCCACTATGAACCACACGATGGAGTTGGGGGCGGGAGTGATGCGGTAGTCCTCCAGCCGCTGCGCTGCTCGATCATGGTGGGCAGGAAGGCTCGGATGCACAAATAACTACCGCGCAGGTTAACGTTCGGGCCTGTTGCCCAAGGCTGCTTTAGCAGCGGACAGCACGCCGAACAAGCAACGCAGCCGAGTTCTTGACCGACAGATGAGGCCGCGTAGTATACTGCGGATCGTAAGCGCGCACTCGCGCGGACAGGAGGCCCCACCGTGGCTAGGGCTGAGGATAGTGAACTGGGGATCGTTGCCTCCAGGCCAGATGGCAGCATCGTTTTGAGCGATGGCTCGGCCCTTACCTCTAGAGAGCTAGAAATTCTACGGGTTCTCGTGTCTGGAGCGCGAAACCGGGAAATGGCGGCGGAACTGTTTTTGTCCGTCCACACCGTGGAGTATCATGTTACGCATATCCTGCAGAAGCTGCGTGCAAGGAACCGCACCGAGGCCACCATCACGGCCATACGACTGGGGTTGTATTCGCTGCCGCATAATGCTCGCCTGGAGAGCTCTCTGGACTCCGGTGAACCAGCGAGACAGGTAAGACGCCCCGTAAGACTCACCAGCTGGAGGCTTGTCGCGCCGTTGCTCTTAGCGCTCAGCGGCCTGTTGACGTATGTAGCAGTTTCGGGCCCACCCTTTGATTTTCAATCAGCCGGTCCTACTAATGCGTCTGGTCAGCCTTCTGAAACGATCACCAACTTCGTCCCGCTGCCCTAAGGTGCAGGTGACTGCGTAATCGTCCCGCTGGATGGTGGCGATATGCGCGTCGCGTGTCCCACCAAGTTCTGGCGACAAGCGGAATTCCCATCCAAAAACTAGGGAAATCCAGGAAGCTCTCTGCCCATAGCCTCCGCTAGGCTTAAGGCTAGCAGGGGTCCGTTCTCGAGGAAGGAGGCGCGACCATGAGGGGTAAGCTTCTTCGTGCTGTTGTAGGTGAAGGAATGGGGAAGCGAAAGATTCTGGTTGCCGCGGCCATCTTGATGCTGGCAGGCGCGACGGCAGGAGGGGTGGCAGCTGCGGTGCGGGCCCAGAATGAACCAGGTAATCCACCCTACGCAGTGGGCCGGGCACTCACCGAGGAAGAGGCGGCAGCGGGAGTGACCGTACAAGCCCAGTACTTCGATAGCTTTGAGGAGGCGCTACAATCCATCGGCGCCGATCCCGAAGACTTTGACGTCAACGCAGCAGATGAGGGAGAGGTGAATCAGATAGCAGATCCGCCCTCAGATCCGGAGCCCACCAAACATTGCATCGTGCAGATCGAGCCTCTGAAGCCAGGAGAGAAAGCGTCGGAGATGTCGGAGGCCACTTGCTTCGACAGTTTCTCAGATGCGATCTACGCCGCAACGGGCGGAGCCGTGCGTCTAGCCGCGACTATCCAGCCAGGAGACGTGACCCAGCAAATGCTCGCCCCAGCGAGCCAGACGGTTATCAGCATCGACTACCGCGATCCCAACTATCAGGGCAGTACGTTCGTGTGGTACGTCAACAACAGTTACGGCTGTAACACGGGGTGGTCTTACGCAAACCCGACGATGCCCTCAGGTTGGAACGAAGTCGTTTCATCGGCGCACAGCTACGGTGGCTGCAATAACAACCCCCACTACGAGCACACCTACTACGGCGGTGCACTGATTTTCTGCACTTGCCCAACGATGGGAGTGATGAACAACCAGACATCCTCTGAGAAGTGGCACCGATAGTTCGTGAGTCAGCTTCACCTAAGAACCTACGGCCGGCCCCCATGCCGCGTCCAGGCTAGTCCAGGCCATAATGGGACACATCCCCTGGATCGGAGGTGAACTCCTTCTCGTAGGTGCTGATCAGCACGTCAACGTCGTAATACTGGGAGAGTACCGCCTTGATCGACCTGGCCATGTTTATTTTGCTGGACACCGTGTTGGCCGCCGCTGCGCGAATTTATCAGGATAGCTGAGAGCCCCTACCACGGGGCGTGGCAATGAAGTGGCTGTTGCCTCTTCAAGCAACCGATCCGTTCTCTTGCCCGAAGGAGGCTCCAGGTGACGGGGACTGGCCCTGTGGGCAGCCACACAATGGCGACAGCGAAATGTAGCGGCTAGACCTCTGATGGGCATCAGGCAGCAGCTCAACTATGGGCGGGAACCTGTCCCTCAGTGGGCACCAATTTCAACAGGATGGCCTGCCTAACCAGCCGTTTTCCCGTCGTCAGGGTGGCGCTCTTTTGGATTGCCAAACCCAGCTCCCTGCGCCACGGGAGGCCTGCTTCTCAGCCTCCTCTGTCCCGCCCCTGTTGCCAGCGACTCGAACAGTTCTGTGAACCTCCTCGCTACTTTCAGGTTCGAGTTCTCCCTCGCATGCTCTGCGGCGGCCCTCAGAGAGCGTCTGACATTCTCTCTGTCCTCAAAGACGTCGCTAAGCCTTGCTGCCAGTTCCCCAGGCTCCCGATATCTAATCACTTCTTGTCCGAGCGCCTCCACGAAATTGGTATCGTGTGCCAGGATGGGGCAACCAGAACCGAAGCACAGATAGCAAGCAGACGGAACCACTACGGCCTCGGTCGAGTCCTTGTGGTAGATGAGAGCGTCTGAGGCGTGGAGATAGCTGTAGAGCAGATCAGATGAGACTGCCTCCTGCCTGAGCTCGATAAACCCGTACCTCCCCTTCACCGCCTCAAAGAGATCAAACCAGTCGGGGACATTGGTAACCGTAAGGAAGATGAGCGGGTATTGCTGAGACAGGCGTTCCACCGTGGGCAACAGATGGAGGTGTTTGAATACGTTGAGACCGTAGTTGAAGGCTATCCTCTTGTCCAGCGGCAGACCTAGTCTGAGCCTCGCCGTCCTCTTGTCTCCGTGAACTATGGGATGACAGGGATACGGGATGATCTTGATCACTTCTTCGGGATAGATCGTGGTAAGAAACCTCTTGTATCGCTCATCGAAGCAGACCACCGCATCCCAGGTAAATCGATAGAAGCTAGGATCCTTTGGGCGGGCCACCCTCGTGGAATACGAGCACCGTCTTGGCCATTTCCTTGATGTACGGGTATATTTCGAGAAGGTCTGCCATTGGCAGCCTCCAGAAGTGCTCGAGCACGAACATGTCGTACGGCTCTTCCAAGAAAGGAGCCTGGTCGAAGAGAAGCTCCCCGTTCTTCTTGAGCTCGAAGCATCGCCTGACATAGGGCTCGTCTTCATCCGCCAAGGAAGCGCCCGCTTCAAGAGGGGCAAGTACCCTTAGCGTGTGACCCATGTCTACCCAGGCCCTTCCGATAAGCTCGGCGTGAACGGAGACCCCGCAGAGGGCATTCCACCTAGTCATCGCTGCGATCTTCACTTGGAACGTCTCCGATGTGTCGCCGGCCCGCAGAGGACTCTGCCCAGGCCATCAACGGGCTCGCGGGCAAACATGATCAGCTGGAGCTATCTACACTCTCATGCCGTCGGGGTCGTCCACCACGCCTGACGGACACCGCCCCCAAGCTTCCCTACGAGACTACGCGACTTGTGAGCCGCCAGCGGAGTGGTGCTCTACGCCTGTGAAGAAAAGGTAAAGAATTTCTGGCCACAATTGTACCACACGACCATGCGGGTTCAAGTGGCGGCGCTGGCGGGGTTCCGGACCCTCACGGCGCCCGTCCGCGCTTGAAAGCAACGCCGTCGGGTCAGCCAACGAAAAGCACCTCGAAGGGGAAGAACGAGCCCAGCAGACCCCGGACGGCGCGGCCGTAGCACTGGCGGCAAGTGGAGGGGACAAGGAAGAGGTCGACGGCAGCGCCGACAAGAGTGAGGATATGGCCCTCATCTTCGCGCTGGGCAGTCCACTAGGCCGCTATTCCTCGCAGTCGACGATATCGGCAAGGCTACCGCTGGCCGCGCCAATGACTGTATCAGCAGCCCCGTAGTACACAATCAGCTGGCCGTTCAGCGCCACCGCTCCGCAGGAGAAGACGACGTTACGCACCGCGCCGTTCTTTTCGTAGTCGGCCTCCGGCTCCAGGAGCGGCTGGCGGCACCGCTTGAGCACCACCGTTGGGTCCTCGAGATCAAGCAGGGCAGCCCCCAGGCGGTAGCACTTGCGGTCATCCATAGCATGGTAGACGAGCAGCCAGCCCTTTTCGGTCTTGATCGGCGGCGGCCCCGCCCCCACCTTGAAGTACTCCCAGCCTTCCCGCGGGCCCATCAGTATCCGTGTGTCGTGCCACTTGCCCAAGTCGTCGGAATAAGCGATCCAGATGTAGGGCGGGATGCGATGGAGCATCGCGTAGCGGCCGCCGATCTTCTTGGGGAAAAGGCACGCGTTCTTGCTATGCACCCCAGGGAACGGGTACGTCCTCTTGCTCCAGTTCCATCTATGGGCGAGGAAGTCCTCCACCGAAATCGAGGTCATACCTATCTGCGCAACCGTCACCATCTCGTGCATGCGGGGCACGTTCCCAAGTGCTGTGTAGCACATGTATATCCTGTCCTCTATCTGGGTCAGGCGTGGGTCCTCGCACCCCAGCGACTCAAGCTCCTGATCCGGGTCAGCTCGGAAAACGGGGCTATCTAGCCTCCCATCGATGCGATAGCCATCGAAAGAGGAGACATACCCGAGCCTGGACACTCCGTCGGGTGCAGGCCGGGCGCGGTAGAGGATATGAACCTTTCCCCCAACGTAGATCGCTGCGCAATTGTAGACCATCAGGGATTCCCACGCGTGGCTGGCAATGGGAGAAAGAATGGGGTTGCCCTCATACCGCTGGATGAGAGACATGTTCATCTCCTTACGGCTCTAGTGGTTGTCTGGCAGAATGACGCAAGCGAAGCCGCTCCGTCCTTTCAAATGGAGGGATGCTCCAACTGCTCCAAGCGTTACAGGTGGGAGGCCTTCACTGGGCTGAAAGCGGAGAAACTGTCAAAGTGAGGTGCGATAGCCGTTGACTTCGTTCCCAGCTGGAGTGATGTATCGAGCACCAATTCAAAAGGAGGTGCTCTATGCCCATCGAGAACAGGAACCTGCAGGTGGGGACGCGGCTGGTGGCCCGCTACAAGAAGCAGGAGCACTGGGTCACGGTAGTGGAGGGCGAGGAAGGCGGCCTTCGCTACCGCCTGGACGACGGCCGGGAGTTCAAGAGCCTCTCGCCCGCCGGCAGCGCGATCATGGGCGGCGTCGCCTGCAATGGCTGGCGCTTCTGGAGCGTGGCGAACGGCGGTAAGGCCCCAGCCCCGAAGGCGGCGCGCAAGGTCGCCAAGGGTGCCAACAAGAAGGGGCTTTTCGAGCGGCTGCCGGATCAGGAGGGGCAGCCGGAGGGCATGGCCAGGTACTTCTGCTCCGCCTGCATGGATGGCTTCCTCGCCCCGGCGGACGAGGAGCCCAACGAGTGCCCCCAGGGACACAGGGACGAGGACCCGGCTGTCCCCATCGCCTAGACCAAGCGCCCTCCGCAGGCTTGAGGCAGGCCCCCTCGGGGGTCTGCCTCTCTCATAAGCGCCGCCCCATAACCAGAGGTTAGGGAATTGAGCATGCGTAGCTGTCAGGCCGTCAAGGAGAACGGAGAGCCCTGCCGGCAGGCACCCCTCCGCGACGGCGACTTCTGCTTCTGGCACTCGCCCGACCACGCCAAGGAGGCAGCCGAGGCCAGACGGCTGGGCGGCCTGCGCCGGCGCCGCGAAGGAACCCTCTCCGGGGCCTACGACTTCGATGGCCTGGACAGCGTCCCCAAGGTTCGCCGACTCCTTGAGATCGCCGTCCTCGACACCCTCTCGCTGGAGAACTCCGTTGCCTGCTCCCGTACCCTGGCCTACCTGGCCCAGATCGCCCTCAAGGCGCTGGAGGTGGGCGAATTGGCGGAGCGCATCGACGCCCTGGAGCGGCTCGTGGCACCCAGACTGGAGAAAGCAGGGAAACGACGATGAGCGGCAACCAGCGCCTGGACCAGCTCTACCCGGCCCTCACCGCCAAGGAGAGGGCGCTCCTCGTGCTCCGGTCGTGGAAGGGGGACCAGCAGGAAGACGCAGCGGTGCGGCGGACCATGCCGCAGTCGCAGGCCCTCGACTTCAACCACTACATCCACCTCATGAACGCCGCCAACCTGGACCTGGGGAAATACATCGCGGTGCTCAACCTGACAGCCACCCAGCTGGGCCTGAAACACGCCTGGCTCGCATCTCTCCAGCTCTGGGGAATCCGTGTCTGGGACCTCGCCACGTACATCGCCCTCCACACGAACGAGCCCATTAGGGAGAGCGAACACAAGCGCCTCGTGGAGAAGGCCCGGGCGGAGATGGTCCCGGTGGCGGAACTGGCCGAGACCCTGCTGGAAGCCTACGAAGGATGGACGGAGGCGGACATGGAGCCCGGCGAAGACCCCGATGACGGGCCGGTCGTCAGGCAGAAGGCCTGGAACAGGATGCTGGCCGAGAAGAAGAGGGACCTAAGCCACCTCGTGGAGGAGGGCGTGCTGGCCGGCAGGCGCAGCGGCCGCCGCCTCCTGATCAACGCCGGCTCCTTCTACGACTGGCTGGGTGAGCCGGTGCCTGTGTGTCCGGACTGGGGCGTGAGCTATGACGTCATGCCCGACGACCAGGCCGGACGGGTGGAGCGGCTGAAGAAGGAGCGCCTCGACGCCCAGGAAGCGATCTCCAGGTCGCCCACCAGCCCGCTCCTCGAGTTGCTGGAAGAGAAGCTCGGACGCCGTGTCACGGAGCGGCAGGAGCGCTGGGACGAGGCGATGGCCGCCCTCCGGGAGAGCCTGCGGGAAGGGATACCGTGGTGCTGGCAGGAACTGCGGGCCGCGGAGGCTGTGCTGGACGAGGTGGCGGAGGAACTCGGCGAGGACCCGCTCCTGCCACCTGTCCGACAAGTCCTCGACAAGACCCGCAATGATCTCGTCGAGCTCCACGCCTTGCTGCGCTTCGTGGACGCTGAGGCCGAACTCCCCGAGCCCGATGAGGAGCGGGTGGAGTGGCTCAGGCAGCGTTGGCTGCACGAAGACAGGTGACGCCATTGTGCCGATGCCCTGCAAGCAGGGAGCCGGGCTCGTCTCTATGGTCTGCACGACTCGCTCGGCAAGCGAGGGTGCCCAATCGCCAGGAGCTTCGTCCTCAGCAACTCTTTTGGCATGGGCGGCCAGAACGCCACGCTGATCCTCCGCCGCTGGCGCGAGTAGCCACCGCGCCTAGTGCGTCCACGTGACGCCGCCGTCCGACGTCGTCCAGGTGCCCTCCGGTGTGACGACCGTGCCGTGCATCGGGTCAGTGAAGTTGATGGACGTGACGGGCACAGCCGGCGGGATCACCGCGACCTCCGCCCACGTCACGCCGCCGTCCAGTGAGCGGAACAGGTTGACGCCCGGACTGTTCAACCCCATCCATCCGTGCGTCGCGTCGAGGAACAGGATCTGCACCACCGCGTTGCCGTTCGGCAGGTCGCCGACGCCGGCCTCCGGCGTGGGGGTGCCGAGCGTCGTGCGGCTGATCAGCGTCCACGCTGCGCCCCCGTTGGTGGTGTGGAAGAGGTATTTCTCGCCGCTGCCCGCCGCCACGCCGCCGACGCAGAGCTGCCATCTCGTGTTCGCATCGAGGGCGAATGACGGGCCCGGCGCGAGCGGCCGTCCCTCGAGCGACGTGAGGAGCGTGCAAGGGTCGACGGCCGACGCGGACGGCGTCGGCGCCGCAGCGGCGGTTCCGGTCGCGGCCGGTGAGGACGTGCTCGTCGCCGCGACGACGGTTGCCGTCCCGAGCGCGGACGTCGGTGACGGCAGTGCCGCGGTCGGCGTCGGCGTCTTGCTCCCGCCGCTGCACGCTGCGAGGGTTACCGCAACACCGATGGCGATCGCTGCGATGCAGATGCGATGCGTGCGTCTCATGACCGGAGATTCCCCATTTCAACTCGCCGACACCCCGATGGACAGTGTGTGTCTCCTCCCGACGCAGCCAGTGTACGCTCCCGTGTCAACCCGCCTCTCTCTGCTGCTTAGGGAGCAGCTACTGGACGCAGACTGATGGGCACACCATCTTCCGATGGTGTACAAGCGGGGAGCTGGGCTTGTCCCCATTGTCCAGGCGAGTCATTCGGGAGCGAGGACGCCGAATCCCGCAGGAGCTTTTCCGCCTCCTCCACAATCTTGGTTGAGGGATGCGCCCGCACTCTGCGGTCATGCCTCATCCTGTGCTATCCTGGGCTCGTATCCTTCTCTTCTGTGGAAAGGAAAGCGCGATGAAGTGTCCCCGTTGCCATGCCAATCTCGTTGCTGAGCAGGAGTACCACGGCATCGAGGTGGACCGCTGCCCGTCCTGTGACGGCCGGTGGCTCGATCATGACGAGCTAGACCAGCTTGAGGCCACAGTCCCTTCGACGCCGGAGGAGCGTCGCGCCACTATCCGTTACGCAGAGCGGCGTAGCGAGCTCCACTGCCCGGTGTGTGGCAAAGAAATGACAGCCTTCGACTACCGGGCCTACAACCTAGAGCTGGACACTTGCGACGACCACGGCTTCTGGCTGGACGCCAGCGAAGAAGCCCGAGTCCGCGAAATCATCGCGGAGAGGGTCCACGACCTGGCCCGCGCCGCATCCGCGGAGGAGTCTTGGGGCCGTTTTCTGGGAGGGCTGAGAAGAAAGCTCAGCCGCTAGGACCAGGATCGACTTCCAGCCCTCGGCCTCCCGACCCCGCCGCAGGGTGAACCGCAATGTGAACCGGGCGCGCTGGCTGGGAAAAACCCGAATCCTGCAGCAGGTCGCCAAGCTGGGCGGCCTTGAACTGCCACGCGGGCGCACACTATGAGCGTTTCATCGTCTGGCTCGTGGTGGCGCTGGAGTGGACGCAGGGCCAGTACTACCTTCTCCCTTGCCAAGCTCCGTGCCTCCCTGTAGGATGAGGCAGCCATGACTCTGCAGTGCCGCGATAGCCGTACATACGGATGCCACAGGAGGCCTCACCATGGCTGCACTAGCCCGCAAAGCGACGCTCATTCTATTGAGTCTGATGATCCTGGCCTTTGGCGCACTCCTAGCCGCGTGCGAAGCGGAAGAGACGCCCACCAGCGAGGTTCCTGCCGAAAGGCAAGAGCTTCGCATTCGCACGCCAGGTGAACCGACGACCCTCGACCCTCAGATCGCCGCCTTTGCCAGCGACATCAACATCATCAAGCAGCTGTTCCGAGGGCTTCTCTGGTATGACCAGAACTTAGGCATCGTGCCAGCAGCCGCTAAAGAAACGCCGTCCAAGGAGAACGGAGGCATCTCGGAGGACGGCCTGACCTACACGTTCAGGCTGCGGGACGACCTGGTCTGGAGCGACGGAGAACCCTTGACCGCCTCGGACTTCGAATACTCACTGAAGCGGCTGTTCGACCCGGAGGTTGGCGCCCACGGCTACTACTACGGCTTCTACATTAACATCGTGGGCTCCGAGGCTTATGCTGCCGGGGAAGGCTCCGCCGAAGAAGTGGCCGTAACCGCCATCGATGACACCACCCTGGAGATCAAGCTGACCAGGGTCCAGCCCACCCTGCTTCAGCTGCTGGCCCTGTGGCCGGCCTTCCCCGTCCGCCAGGATGTGGTCGAGGAGCACGGGGACGCCTGGACCGAGGCGGGCAACCTGATCGGCAACGGCCCCTTCGTCCTCAAGGAATGGGTACACGACGACCACATCACCCTCGAGGCCAACGCCAACTACTGGGGAGACGACAAGCCTACCCTTCAGCGCATCGTGTTCCGGATGATCCCCGACGAGAGCGTCGCCCTCATAGCTTACCAGAACAATGAACTGGACATGACCGCCATCCCCCTGCCCGACACTGGGCGGTTCGAGGGGAACCCCGAGTCGCTGAAGTACGCCGAGTTGGCCACCGTCGCCCTGGGGTTCAACAACACCAGGGAACCCTTTACTGACCCGCTGGTGCGTAAGGCCTTCAGGATGGCCGTCGATAGCCAGGCCTACGTCGACAGCGTGCGCCAGGGGTCGGGCCTGCCAGCGTTCAGTTGGATACCGCCGGGTATGCCTGGCTACAACCCTGACATCGGAACGGACTATCCCTTCGACCCGGAGGGAGCGAAAGGGCTCCTGGCCCAAGCTGGCTATCCCGATGGCGAAGGACTGCCGGACATCACGATCACCATCGGCGACACCCAGGCGAGCAGACTGACGGCACAGTTCTTGCAGGAGCAGCTCAGGACCAACCTCGGCGTCAACATCGATATCGAGGTCCTGGAGAGTGCCACCTACCAGGACCGCTACCTAGCCAGCGAATTCCAGTTCACGCTGGTTGGGTGGCGAGCCGACTACGCGGACCCCGAGAACTGGCTGCCCCAGCTCTTCGGCACCGACGCTGGTCTGAACCAGTACAAGTACAGCAACCCGGCGGTGGATGACCTGTTCGCTCAGGCGGCGGTGGAGCTGGACAACGGCAAGCGTCTCGACCTGTATGATCAAGCCCAGGAAATCATCATCGATGAGGATATGGGAACCGCCCCGCTGTACTACTCCATCCGCAACTGGCTGGTCAAGCCCTGGGTGGCAGGGATCATCACTACAGGTCTGGATTCCAGCCCTGGAGACTGGTTCTACACCAATGTCCGTATCCTAGCTCACTAGAAGCTACATCCGGAGGGGAGACAAAGGTGATCGTCTACGCCACCCGACGCCTCCTCGGGATGATCCCTGTCCTTTTCTTTATCGCGGTGGTCACCTTCGCCCTGATGCACGCTGTCCCCGGCGGACCCTGGGACAGAGAGAAGCGCTTGCCTCCCCAAGCCCTGGCGAACGTCGAGGCCAAGTACGGGCTCGACAAGCCAGTATTCGCGCCCAGTTGGCGTGTTTGGGAGCAAGAGTTCTGGCGCGAGCTACCCGATACCCAGTTCGTCAACTATATCACGGACGCCATTCGGGGCGACTTGGGCGTGTCCTACCGTCAGCTCAACCGTCCTGTCGCTGACATCCTCCTCGAGGGCATCCGCATCTCCGCGACCCTTGGCCTCATGGCCCTGGTGGTATCCACCGTTGTGGGGATGGCGTTCGGCATCTTATCGGCCCTCAGACAGAATTCGTGGCTCGACTATGCCTGCGTGGCCTTTGCCACTTTGGGGGCTAGCGTTCCTAACTTCGTGCTTGGCCTGCTCCTCATGGTCCTCTTTACCGTTCACCTTCATTGGTTACCTTCCTCCGGCTGGACCAATCCGACCACCTTCTTTTTCTTGTCGATCCCCAGCAACTGGAAGCAGTTGGTAATGCCCCTCATTGCCCTGAGCGCATTCCCTACCGCCTACATCATGCGCGTCGTTCGGGCAAGTCTGCTTGAGGTTCTGCACCAGGACTACGTGCGGACGGCCCGGGCCAAAGGCCTGGCAGAGCATGTGGTGGTCATGCGGCACATGCTGCGAAATGCTTTCATCCCTGTACTCACCGTCCTGGGTCCCGTGGCAGCGTTCTTGGTCACGGGTTCGTTCATCATTGAGTATCTGTTTGCCATACCTGGCATAGGCCGCCAGTTTGTCTATAGCATCTCTGCACGGGACTACGGAGTGATCATGGGTGCGACGCTGTTCTACGCGGTGGTGGTAGCGGCGGCCAATCTCATCGTTGATCTGACGTATGTGGTTGTAGACCCACGGATTCGGTACTAACAGCTATGGAAGAGCCCGGGGAGATCACCGCCGAACGCATAGCAGAAGTGGCGGTTGGCGACGGGCTACCTCCTCATCGCTCGCTGTGGACGGACGCAGCGCGGCGGTTTACTCGCAACCGGATTGCCGTGGTCAGCCTGATCCTGGTTCTCGGCCTTGTTGGGCTAGCTGTCCTTGCCCCCGTGGTCCAGCGGCATGACTATCGGGTTCAGGACTTGGCCCACACAAGCGAGGGGCCAAGCGGGACCTACTGGTTCGGGACAGACCAACTGGGGCGCGACCAGTGGAGCCGGGTGGTTAACGGAGCGAGAATCTCCCTTTCCGTCGGCATCGTAAGTCAGCTTATCACGGCGGTCATCGGAGTGGTCATCGGCGCACTGGCTGGCCTAACTAGGTGGATGGACAACCTCCTCATGCGCTTCACCGACATCGCCTATTCATTTCCCGACCTGCTGATGATGATCCTCCTCCTGGCCGCTTTCGGCTCTGGCCTGATCCTTTTCGGCTCTGTCCCGGTCACAATGATCCTGGCCATATCGCTTGTCTGGTGGCCAACCATCGCTCGGCTGGTGCGCGGCCAGATCCTCTCCCTTCAGCAGCGCGACTTTACGCTGGCAGCCAAGGCGATGGGTGCCAGCCAGTGGCGAATCGTCTGGACCCATCTTCTGCCCAATACGTTCGGGCCGGTGATAGTGACCGCCACCTTCGGCATTCCCCGGGCCATCTTCGCAGAGTCGGCGCTATCTTTCATCGGGCTAGGTATCCCTCCACCCAATCCGAGCTGGGGCACGCTGGCCAATGACGGCTTCAGGTTCATCTCTGCCGCCCCTCACCTAGTCCTCACGTCAGCGCTGGCCATCGCCGTCACCATGATGAGCTTCACCTTCATTGGCGACGGCCTGCGCGATGCCTTCGACCCCCGGGCTCGGTAGGGAGTCTGCGGTCGAAGCTCATGCGGCTGGCTGAGGTGTTTGCTGATGCGGCAGTTGGTGCTGGCCCTTCCTCGTGTCTACGATTGCGGCGTTCGCCTCTTTCGTTCCAGCAGGTCGAAGAGGGCATTGACGGCCATGTCTGGGACACCGCTGCAATCCAACCACACTGTCGCGCCCGACAAGTCCAGCCTTATCCCACCATCCACATCCCTAGCCACCCTCGTTATCGCCGCGTAGGGCACGGTCAGGTCGCCGAAAGGCGCTCCTATCTGTAGTGCATCTGCCATGGCTAAGACCCGAACGCGAATGGACGGAGTTACCGTTAGTAGCGCCCCCACCCGCAAGGGTAGTACCGGTTTAGGGCCGTCTCTCATCGCTGACGAACGCCTCTCC
>Ga0315279_10004652_pt1 | contig 18335 bp, 13 predicted proteins | sample YL17G06_20_MG_FD_203694 | JGI IMG/M metagenome (GOLD analysis project Ga0315279, IMG submission 203694) | Sediment microbial communities from Yellowstone Lake, YNP, Wyoming, USA - YL17G06_20 | ecosystem: Environmental > Aquatic > Freshwater > Lake > Sediment | place: USA: Wyoming | collected... | reverse complement strand
CGAGGACCGGCTCCGGTTCAACAGGGTGTGGAGCCAAAACGCCGAGGAGATCCACAAGGTCGACAGCGAATTCAGCCGCCTCCAGACGCGGCAGATGAAAAGCGCCGAACTCATCTCCTCGCTCTCGCCGGCGTCCCTCTACGACCAGGTCATGAACCGTCTGGCCCGGACGGACATCCGGGAGTACGAGCGGTTCATGGAAGGGGCCGTCCGGTTGTGGCGGAGCTACGTCGAACGCCTGAATCTCCGCTATACCGATCCCGGAGCCTACGAAAAGTCGAAGCTGCCGGATTTCGGATACGATCCGGATTCGACCGCCCGAACGATCGCCGCGGTCTGGCCGCAGGCGCTCGTTCTCTTCCTCTTCAGTCTCGTTTTTTTCACCCTGGCTTACACGGGCTTTCTCAAGAAGGACCTCAGGTAGCGCCATGAAAACCATCATCCGCCGTGAATTCCTGGACCACGTCCAGAGCCTGCAGTTCATCGTCCTCTTCGCCCTCTCGGTCGTCCTCTTCGCCGCGAGCGGCTTCGTCTACGTCCGGGCCCAGGCCGAACGCGACGTCTATTACCGGACCCAGATGACGCGGGCGGAGCGGCACCCGAGCACGATGGGCGCCCGCCTCGTCCGCCGGCCGAACCCGCTCGGCTTCATGGCCGCGGGGGGGGACCAGGACAGGCCGTCGGGCTACGACATACAAGGCGGCGAGCTCACACCCATCCCCGTCAATCCCCGGACCTTCAAGCTGCCGGCCGTCCCCGCGCTCGACTGGTCGTTCCTCATCCGGGTCCTGTTCAGCCTCTACGTCATCCTGCTCGGCTACGACGCCGTCTCGGGCGAGAAGGAACGCGGAACGCTCCGGCTCATCCTGGCCAACCCTCTCGGCCGGGTCAAGCTGCTCGTCGGCAAGTATTGCTCGATCATGGCGGCCGCGTCGGTGCCGTTCGCCGCGGGGGTCCTGGTCAGCCTCATCATCGTCAGCGCCTTCCTCCCCGGCGGCCTGGCCGCGGCCGACCTGGGGCGGGTCCTGTTCGTTTTCTTTCTCGTCCTGGCCTACTTCTCCCTGTTCGCTTTTTTGAGCCTTCTCTTTTCGTCCCTCATCGCCAGGTCGTCGCTTGTCCTCCTGGCGCTTCTCGCCGTCTGGGTCTGCTTTGCGGTCGTCATCCCCAGCTCGTCGATCGTCATCGCCGAGAAACTGTCCGCGGCGCCCAGCGAGACCCAGTCCGCCCGGATGTTCGAGCCCATGGTCCAAAAGGAGGTATGGACCAAGATCGGCGGGGTCCAGGAACGCGTGAACCGGGGCGAGTTCCGGACCGAGGACGAGATACACCGCGAGACGGACAGGATCTTCGAGGAAGGCCAGGCCAAAGTCACAGAGTTCTACGCGAACTACGCGCGGGCGGAGAACGAGCGCGGCCGCAAGGCCAAGGCGATGTCCAGGATCTCGCCGGCGGCCCTTTTCCAGTACGCCGCCGAGGACATCGCCGGGACGGGCGACGCCGGCGAGGAGAATTTCCTGAGCCAGTGCCGGGAATATTCCCGCGCGGTCGACGGCTTCATTCTCCGGAAACTCGGCAAGGTCGTCCGCGTCTCCCGCTGGTCGTTCAGCACCAACATGGAATTCCAGGGCAAGCCCATCGTCGTCCGCTCGCCGCAACTCCTGAACTACACGGGCGACATGTCCGATTACCCCAAGTTCGAAGAGCGCCGGCCGGGATTCGGGGAGGCCCTCAAGAGCGCTTTCGGCGACCTGGCCGGCCTCCTCGTCTGGAACATCCTCCTGGCCGGGCTGGCTTTCTCGGCCTTCCTCCGGACCGACGTCAGGTAGGGCGCGACAAAGAGAGACATCCATGTTCAAAGCGATCTTCGCCAAGGAGATCCTCGAGGCCCTGGCCGGAGGGCGTTTCTGGACGATCCTCGTCCTTTGCCTCGTCCTCGTCCCCCTCGGCGTCGAGGTCAGCCTCCGGGACTACCGGACCCGGCTGCAGAACACCAACGAGGCCGTCCGCATCTACCAGGAAGAGACGAAGACCGTCGGCGACGTCCTTTACAAGGAAGGGGCCAAGGCTTTCGCCCCGCCCTCCTCGCTGAGCTTCCTCTCCCTCGGGCTCGAGCTCGTCCTGCCCAAGGTCGCGGAATCCGAATACAAGTTCGGCGAGGGCGCCAAGGCCATGCGCCTCAGCAACAACCAGGGCCGGGACAACCTGTACGAATATTTCTACGGCCCGCTCGACCTCGTCTTCATCGTCGGCGTCATCATGAGCTTCCTGGCCATCGTTCTGACCTACGGCGCGGTGGCCGGCGAAAAAGAGCAGGGCACGCTCCGCCAGGTCCTGGCCAACAGCGTGCCGCGGGCGACCGTCATCCTGGCCAAGGGGACGGCCAATTTTCTTGTGCTCATCGTCCCTTTCCTGCTGGCCATGGGCGTGAGCCTGGCCGTCCTCGAGGGCCAGGCGGGGACGCTGTCCTCGACCGCCGGCTCGGGGACGTCCCTTTTCCTGGCCCTGGCCTTTTCCCTCCTCTTCATCGGGGCCTTTTTCAACCTCGGCCTGCTCGTTTCCGCCCTGACGAAACAGGCCGTGACCGCCCTCATCGTCCTCCTTCTCGGCTGGGTCTTTCTTTACGGCGTCTATCCCCGGGTGGCCGTGGCCGCCTCCCAGATCCTCCGGCCGGCCAAATCGGAGGCCCGGCTGGCCCTGGAACGCGTCCAGCTCCAACGGGACGTCACCAAGGAATGCGAAGCCGCGGTGGACAAGCTGCTCGCCACCATGCCCGCGGACCAGAATAGCGCCGCCTTCAAGGCCGGTATGGAAAAGCAGGGCGAGATCCGCGGCCGCTACCAGGTCGTGTTCCAGGAGAGGTGGCAGACCATCGGCCGGGAGGCCGAGGAGCGCCGGAATTCCCAGATCGGCCTGGCCACGGCGATCGCCCGGCTGTCGCCGGTCAGCCTCTTCGTCCGCCCCCTGGCCGAACTGGCCGGGACGGGCTGGCTGAGCTACGCCCGTTTCAACCGGCAGGTCCGCCAGTTCGAGGAGGTCGTCAACCGCGACATTTTTCTCAAGCAACAATATTCCCGCTACCCGGGGCGGGGCGGACGGAGCGGCGGCATCGGCGTTTCCAACCTGGCCGACCTCAAGGCGGCGGCGCCGGTATTCACCTATGTCCCCGCCGGAGGCGAAGAGGTCGTCCGCGACGTTCTCCCCGACCTCGTCGTCCTGGCCGTCGTCAACCTGCTCCTGTTCGCGGGGGCGTTCGTCGCATTCCTGCGTTACGACGCGAGATAGGAGGAAAGGCCATGTTCCGGATCCTCTTTAAGAAAGAGCTCCTGGAGAACATCCAGAACCACCGCTTCCTCCTGGCCCTCGTGCTGTGCCTGGTCATCGTCCCCCTCGGATTTTACGTCAACCAGAAGGACTACACCGATCGCCGGGCCCTCTATGAAGAAACGGTCAAGGATTACGACGGGACGCGGACGACCGTGGTCGACCTCATGAGGAACGGCGGCGCGGCCTTCCGGCCGCCGGCCGCCTTGGGCTTGCTCGCCGGCGGGATCGAGATGGTCCTGCCGAACGCCGTGGAGACGAAGGGCTATATTTCGAATCGCGGCACCCAGGTCCAGTTCAACAACGGTCGCCGCCTCGACAATCCGTTCCTTGTTCTCTACGGGCGGCTCGACCTCGTCTTCATCGTGTCTGTCGTCCTTTCGGTCCTGGTCATGATCTTCGCCTTCAACGCCGTGGCCGGAGAAAAGGAACGGCGGACGCTGGCCCAGGTCATGGCCAATCCCGTCTCCCGGCCGACCGTCATCGCTGCGAAGATGGCCGCGGGCGGACTGCTCATCTCCGTGGCTTTCCTGGCAGGGGTAGCGGCCGGGGTGCTCCTCCTGGCCGCGGCCGGGCTCGAGATCCCGCTGAGCGCGGAGACCGCGGCCGCGTTCGGGATCGGGATCGGCGCTTCGCTTCTCTATCTCCTCGTTTTCTTGAGCCTCGGGCTCCTCGTTTCGAGCCTCAGCCGGAGCTCGCTCGTGGCCATGGTCGTCCTGCTTTCGTGCTGGGTGGCCCTGTTCATGATCCTGCCCAAGGGGAGCGTCGCCGTGTCCAAGCTCCTTTACAGGGTCAAATCCCAGCAGGTCGTCGACCTTGAAAAGGCCCGGGTCCGGCTTCAGAGCTCGAGCGAACTCGAACAGGCCATCGACCGCCTGATGAAAACGACCCCGGTCATCAAGGACATGTCGCTCGACGACTTCATGAAGGCCAGCCGGGAGAAGAACACGGCCGTCGATGCCTACGAGAATGCCCAAGATAAGATGAACGACGAATCGCGAGCCAAGCTCGAGGACGAGCTCGACCGCATCGACGCCGATTTCGAGCTGCGCAAGGGCCGCCAGGCGGCCGTCGCCCGGACGATCGCGCGGCTTTCGCCCATGAGCTGTCTCGTCCACGTCCTGACGGAGCTCGCGGGCACCGGATTCGCCGAGGAACGGGCCTGGCGGGAGACGCGGGCCCGGTTCAAGCGGACGATCGACCGGGAGCTCGGCTCGAAAATGGAGATGAGGCGGTTCGGGCAGTTGTCCTACGGTGGCGGCAACATCGACCGGAGCGCTCCCGCGCCGAAGTTCCCGCCCGATGTCGTATCTCTCGAAAAGCGGCTGGCCGCGGTCTGGGTCGACCTGGCGCTTCTCGGGGTCTACGGCATCCTGTTCTTCGCCGGGGCCTACGTGGCGTTCCTGCGCTACGACGTCAGGTGACCGAAAGGAGAGGGAGGCCATGACCTGGACGATCGCCCGGAAAGAGATCCTTTCAAACCTGCTCAGCTACAAGTTCTACGTCATTATCCTGCTCGCGGCCGTGCTCGCCGCCACGAGCTTTTTCGTCATGACCAGGGACTACAAGGAGCGGCTGGCGGACTACAGCCTCATCCGACCCAAGCCCGGCGAGCCCGTCGCCGTCAACCCGCCCAACCCGCTGTCGATCTTCGCCAAGGGCCTGGACGAGGCCATGGCCCGCTCCTTCGAGGTCGGCATCACCGGCGTCACCGTCCGGGCCGGCCAGAAATCCGGCAACGCCATCTTCGCTTTCTTCCCGACACCGGATTTCCTCTATGTCGTCCGGGTCGTCCTCTCGCTCGTCGCCCTGCTCTTCGGGTTCGACCAGGTCAGCCGCGAGAAGGAGGGCGGGACCCTCCGCCTGATGCTGGCCAACCAGACCTCCCGCTCCGCCGTCCTGCTCGGCAAATGGGCCGGCAACTTCCTCAGCCTGGCCATCCCCTTTGCCCTGGTGACGGGGCTCGGCATCGCCGTCCTGGGGCTCGACCCGGACATCCGCTTCTCGGCCGACCAAGTTCTCCGGCTGGCCCTCATCCTCGTCCTGACCCTCGTCTACATCGCCTTTTTCCTGAGTCTCGGCATCCTCATCTCGACCCTGACCCGGCGGGCGTCGAGCTCCGTCGTCATCCTCCTTTTCATCTGGGTCCTCCTGGTCTTCATCCTTCCTAACTTAGGCACGCTGGTCGCCCGGCAGATTGTCGACGTCCCCTCGGTCCGGGCTTTGAGCGAGAAGCGCGAGCAGGTCTGGACGCGGGAGATCCTCCTGCGCATAAAGGGCCAGGGGGACATGCCTTCGCATGTCCTGACGATCAGCGCCGAAAACGACGCCCTCGAAGCGGATTATAGGGTCAAGTTCGACCGCTTGGTCAACCTCTCGAAGAACATCAACCGTGTCTCGCCGGTAGCCAGTTTCGTTTACGCCGTGACCGAGATCGCCGGCACGGGCATAGGCGAGGAAGGCGCGTTCAAGAGCGATGTCGTCAGGTATAAGAACGCCGTGCTCGGGAAGATGCTCGCTTCCCCGGACCTGAAGAGCTCGGAATATCCGGCGTTCCTCTACCGTTACCGGCCGCTCGGCCGCGTCCTGGCCGCGGGAGCGCTTTTCGACACGGCCTGGCTGGCCGCCTTCGGCGTCCTGTTTTTCGCCCTGAGCTATCTCGCTTTCGTGCGATACGACGTCCGCTGAGCGGGGATCGGAGGAGCCATGATCGCGACCATCGTCAAGAAAGAGATCCTGGGGCACATCATCTCCTTTCGCTTCATCGTCACCCTGGCCCTGCTCCTCGTCGTGGTGCCGGTGACGACGTTCATCCTGACCAACGACTACCTGAAGAGAATCGACGACGCCTCGCTCCGCCAGGCCGAAATCGAGACCTACCTGAGGAGCTACGGTCACTTCAACCGGATCGGCCCCATCCTCCAGGCGAGGCCGGCCCCCATCCCCTTCCACTCCCTCGTCCGGGGCCTCGCGCCGGACATCAACCTCGGCGAGTTCGACAACGATCCCCTGCCGGTCATGTTCCCGCTGATCGACCTCGTCTTCATCGTCGCCATCGTCATGAGCCTCGTCGCCTTGATCTTCGCCTACGACGCCGTCAGCGGCGAAAAGGAGGACGGCACCCTCAAGCTGATGCTGGCCAACGGCCTGGCCCGGCCCAAGGTCATTCTGGCCAAGGTGGCCGGCGGCGGGCTGACGCTTCTCGTTCCCTTCCTGCTGTCGCTCGTCATCGGCCTGCTCGTCATCCTCGTTCACCCGGGAGTCGACTGGAAAGGGGCGGACTGGCTGGCCCTGGCCCTGATCACTCTGGGCACGGCGCTTTACGTCATGTTCTTCTACGGCCTCGGCGTCTTCATCTCCTCGCGCCATCACTCGAGCTCGGCTTCGATCATGACGTCGCTCCTCGTCTGGGTCCTCCTCGTCCTCGTCGTCCCGAGCTTGAGCCCCTACATCGCCTCCTTCCTCTCGCCCACGCCGTCCCGGATCCAGGTCGACAGGGAGGTGGGGCGGCTCAGCGACACGGAACGGGACGACCTCGGACGAAAGCTTCTGGCGGAACGGACGCGCGAGCTCATCGCCAAGTACCCGGTCCTCGCCCAACGCCTGTCCGAGGCCGACAAGAAGCGGGTCATGGAGCGGGACCCGGCCGCGCGGGAGGCCTTCGAGGCGGAGAGGAAGACGACGCAGGGCGCGTGGGATGAGGCCAACCGGGTCCAGGGCGGAAAGATCGAGGACATCCGCAAGGCCGCGAGACTGAAGGAGGAGGCCCAGACGAAGCTATCTAGGTTCATTTCCATGGCTTCCCCGCTCTCCGTATTCACCTACCTGGCCACCGACCTGTCCTCGACGGGCCTGCGGAACGAAGCCCATTTCGGCCGTGTCGGCGCCGTTTGGGACCAGGCTTTCGGAGCTTACCAGCGGCGCAAGATCGCGGACCTGCAGGCCAAGGACCCGACTAAGGACTGGTGGAACACGCCCGTCGACATGAGCGACCGGCCCCGGTTCGTTTATGCAGAAGAGGCGCTCGGAGGCAGGGTCGAGGCGGCCATGCCCGGATTCTTATTGTTGCTGGGCTACGGCCTCGTCTTCTTCGCCCTGGCCTATGTTTCGTTCCTCAGCTACGACGTCCGCTAAGCGGATTCCGCTATCGGGGTGGGTTTCCTTCCGACTCAATCGTCTCAAGATCCGCGATACTTTCCAGGAATTGGTCAGCTTCCAAGGAGGTCCAGACGCCGCAAAATTCGGCAAACTCATCCCTGCGGTCTTTTCCGTTTTTTCCATCCCGCGCAGTCGTTTTTTTCTTTTTGAACATTTTTGTATCCCCCCTTTGGGTCGATTCAGCTTCGGGCGTAGGCGTCGAGGTCGAGGTCGGTGACCGCGTCGGGGCAGCGGGCGAACTTCTTGAGGGCCAGGGCGCCGATCATGGCCGCGTTGTCCGTGCACATCTTCGGCGAGGGCACGTAAGCGTCGAGGCCTGCTTGCCGGGCGAAGTCCTGGAAGCGCATCCGCAATCTCGTGTTGCGGGCGACACCGCCGCAGAGGACGAGCGACCGAGGTAAGACCGCATCGGCGGCCAAGCGAAGGTTGTCGACAAGGGCCCGGGCGATAACATCCTCGAAGCTGGCCAGGAAATCGAAGAGGCGAGCGCCGTCCTTGACGATCCCATGCTCCCGGATGTGCTTCAGGGCCGCGGTCTTGAGCCCGCTGAAGCTGAAATCGAGGCTCCGGTCTTTCGTCCGCGGCACGGCGAAAGGAAACGCCTTGGGGTCGCCGCCGCGGGCGAGCTTCTCGATGACCGGCCCGCCGGGATAACCGAGGCCGAGGAACTTGGCGATCTTGTCCAAGGCCTCTCCCGCCGCATCGTCGCGCGTCCTGCCGAGGAGCTTGTAGGAAAGCGGCTCCTCCATTAAGTAAAGCGCCGTGTGCCCGCCGGAGACGAGGAGCCCCAGGACGGGATACTCGATGCCGGGGTTTTCGAGGAAACACGCTTCGAGATGGGCCTCGAGGTGGTCGATGCCGGTGAGCGGTTTCTTGTGATAGTAGGCCAGTCCCTTGGCGAAGGACAAGCCGATGAGAAGCGAGCCGATGAGCCCGGGACCCTGGGTCACGGCGTAGAGGTCCACCGATTCGAGACCAACGCCGGCCCTGGCCAGCGCTTCGCCGACGATGGCCGCGATCGTCTTGATGTGCTGGCGCGAGGCGAGTTCCGGGACAACGCCGCCGTACGGCGCGTGGACCTCGTCCTGAGAGAGGACGATGTTGCTCAGGACCTCGGGGGCTGTCGCGGGCACTAAAGAAGGGGGACACGTACCGGAAGGACATGTCCCCAAATCCGTGCCGGAGTCCGGAAGGGGGACATGCGCCGTTTCTCCGGAAACGGTGCGTGTCCCCTTTCTTGGGACTTCTTGGCCGCCTAACCCCGCCAGCGCGGCAGTCCGCAGCACGGACGCGGAAGTCTCGTCGCACGAAGTTTCGATGGCCAGGACAAGCACGGGATCGACCTTTCCCCCGTATATTACTAAGCCGGGCATAAAATAGATATCTTCAGATTTCTATCCTGGCCTATTCACGAGTCGAGGCGGCTGCAGATGCGAGGCGCGGAGGGTGAAGCTGTGCTCCCGGTACTGCGAACCCTTCGCAACAAAGCAGATGCGGCCGGATCGGCTCGCCCAGAGGGTAAAAATGCCGGTTCTCTTGAGACGAAGCTTGGGAAACCTAATAGGAAATAGGTTTATCACAGATATAGCAGATATCGCTTGAGTTAAACAACACATCGGCATTTTTATGAATAAGTCAGGCTATATAGCCCGGCTAGTACTCGTGGAGCAGCAAGGATTATGCAAAGTATTTACTGCTCCCCGTAGTAACAGAAAAATCCCCCTCCCGTAAGGCGATGAGTTGGCTCAGCCCTCAAGACCGGGCAGGCCTCAGGAATGAGGACACGTACCGGAAGGACATGTCCCCAAATCGGCTTTGCCCGATACCTCGGGGGGTTTCGCAGGCGTCGAAGAAGGGGGACACGTACCGGAGGTGCAAAAAGCACCTCCGGTACATGTCCCCAAAGGCTCGGCAGCCCGCCCGCCCCGACCGCCGTGAGAATTTATCGCCTTGCCGGCTGTCCTATTTATAGGTGATTTTATTGACAAAATGGCCCGAAAGTTGCTTATTGTAGGCTAAGAAAGTAAGGTTTGGTCACCACCAGGGTTTCCTGCGCTCGAAGCGTCCTCTTTTTAATATAAATAGGAGGTGGGCAATGCGCGTTCCCAAAGCCGTTCTGGGCAGTTTTCTGATCCTCGTTCTAGCCGCCGCCGGCGTATATTTCCTCGTCCTCGACAAGACCCCTGCCAAACCTGAAAATCAGGCAGAAAACGCCGCCGCAGAATCCCCCGGAGGAAGCGCTGCCCCCGCTCCCGACCAGAAGGTCGAAGCCGCCCCGCTCCCGGTCAAGGTCTCCAAGGCGGTCATCGGCGACCTGGTCATGACCCTCAAATCGCCCGGCGAAGCCTACACCGAAAAGCGGATCGCCATGAAGGCCGAGGTCGGCGGGGTCGTCAAGAACCTTTACGCTGCCGAGGGCCGCCACGTCCGCGAAGGCGACCTCCTCGTCGAGCTCGACGATCGTGAATACCGTCTCCGCCTCGAAAGGCTCGAGGCCCAGCGGCTGCGCTACCTGTCCGAGCTCTTCCTCGAGAAACAGTACGCCGCGACCGGACAGGAGGCGTCCCCGGGCGTCATCGACAAGCTCGACAAGGCCCAAGCGTCCTACGAAAAGAACGCTGAGGCCTTCAAGAAGGGCCTCGTCTCCCAGTCCGACCTGGAGAAGGCCCAGGGCGACCTCGAGCTCGCCCTGATCGAGGCCGGCCGCAAGAGGGACGAGATCATGGCCTCGACCAAGGGCTTGACCCAGGCCGAGGTCGACGTCAAGATCGCCCGCATGGACCTCGAGAAAACGCGCGTCCGCGCCCCCTTCGCCGGGATCGTCACGGACATCAAGCTCTCGCCGAAAGAACGTCTCGACCCCGGCCGCGAGCTCTTCACTCTCGTCGACATCAGCCGCATCAAGGTCAAGGCCAAGGTCCTCGAGAGCGAGGTCGGCAAGGTCGTCGCGGGCCGCGAAGTCGAGCTTCGCTTCAGCGCTTTCCCCGGCCGGGCCTTCAAGGGCCGCATCGAGGCCATCAGCCCGGTCATCAACGCCGAGGACAAGACCTGCGCCGTCCATGTGACCATGGACAACCCGTCCGAAGAGGTCAAGCCCGGCATGCACGTCGAGGTCGAGATCCCGACCGAGATCTTCAAGGACCGTCTGCTCGTTCCCCAGCAAGCCATCCTCGTCCGCGGCGGTCGCAAGCTCGTCTTCGCCGTCGAGGGGGACGTCGCCAAGTGGCGTTACATCGAGGTCGGTCTCGAGAACGAGCGCTTCGCCGAAGTCCTGCCCGGCAAGGAACCGGGCTGGGGCGTCGCCGCGGGCGACACCGTCATCATCGAAGGGCACATCACCCTGGCCCACGACACCAAGGTCAGCATCGTCGACTAGCCTTTGGATCCGAGGAGGGGGACCATGCGTCACAAAACCGTCCTCGCGGCCCTGGCCGCGCTCATCATCGCTTCGCTCGTTTGGAGCGGCCCGGCCCAGACCCCGAAGCCCGCTACCCGTTCGCTCTCTCTCGCCGACTGCATCCGCAAAGCCCTCGAAGGGAACCTCGACCTGGCCATCGAGGCCCTTAACCCCGAAATGGACTCGGCCTCTATCACAGTGGCCCGGGAGAAGTTCCTACCGGAGTTCGGCCTCAGCTCGAACTACCTCAATCAGGACATCCCCAGCTCCTGGGGCGTCGAGGGGCCGACCATCAAGACCAAGATGGATTACTACCAGCTCGGTGTTACCCAGCGGACGCCTCTCGGTACCGAGCTCGACCTGAGCCTGTCGACCCGCAAGACCGATACGTCACGGGCTTACACGACCGTCAACCCGGCCTATTTCAGCGAGTTCCGGCTGAACCTGCGCCAGCCTCTCCTCAGGGATTTCGGCTTCCGAGCCAACCGCTACGAGTCGATCAAGGCCCGGCGCCAGCTCGACATGTCCGAAGCGGCCCTCAAGTCGACCCTCCTTAAGACGGTTTACGGCGTCGAGGAGGCCTACTGGAACCTCTATTACGCCCGGGAGAGCCTGCGCGTCCTGGAGATGTCGCTCGCCCAGAGCCGGGAGACGCTCAAGCGGAACATGGATGCGGCCCGGATAGGGACGAAGTCCGCCGTCGAGGTGCTGAGCGCGGAGACCGAGGTCGCCGGCTACGAAGACCGCATCCTTTCGGCCCGGCTCCAGGTCGAGAAGACCGAGAACCGGCTCAAATCCCTGCTCAACATGCCGGTCGCCGGCGCCGCGGCCGGAGCGCAACCTGCTCCGGAGGAACCCCCGCTCACCATCGTCCCAACCGACGAGCCCCGGGCCGAGAAGCGCGCCGTCACCTACGAAGACGCTCTGGCCACGGCCCTGGCCGAGCGGCCCGAGCTGGCCCGGACGGACGCGATGATGGCCAACGCGGCCACGGACATCGGCTATTTCCGGAACCAGCTCCTCCCCCGCCTCGACCTCAATTTCTCCCTGTGGTCTCCAGGCCAATCGGGCATCAAGTACATTTTCCAGGATAACAACCCGCTCACGGGGATCGTCATCGACACGATCATCGGCAGCCGCGGCCAATCCTTCAGAGACGTCTGGAAGATGGCCTACAACAACCTGTCGTTCAACTTCACCCTCACCCTGCCGCTCTCGAACTTCGTCTCCCGGGCCGGGCTGGCCCGGGCGCGCCTGGCCCAGGACCAGGCCCGGCTGCAACTCGATAAGGAGAGGCAGACGATCGAGGTCGAAGTCATGGAGGCCGTCAAGGACCTCGAGGCCAGCGCGACGAAGATCGAGACCTCGGCCCGCTACCGCGGTCTCATGGAGAAACGCGTCCAGGCCGAGACCCAGCGCTACGACCTCGGCCTCGTCGGCAACGAGTGGCTCTTCACCTACCAGAGGAACCTGGCCCAGGCCAAGTCCGACGAGATCCGGGCCGTCATCGACTACAAGATCGCCCTGGCCGCGCTGGACAAGGCCATGGGCACGACCATCCGGGCCAAGGGCCTTAAATTCAAAGAGTACGAGTTTTGAGGACGGCGATGGACAAATACTCCAGACACTTCGCGATCCATGCCGGTCTCCTGATCGGCCTTCTTCCCTTCCTTCTGGCGGCTGGTTCATCCGCCCAGAAGATCGAAACCGTGGACGGCGTGCGGGTCGTCCACAATGAAAAGGGCGGCTTATGGGGGAAGAGCCCCAAGGTTTCGCTCGAGCTCGTCCGCAAGATCGGCGATGTCGACACCGAGGATGAGAACGTCGCGTTCCATTACCCCTCCGACATCGCCGTGGACGCGACCGGGAACATCTACGTCCTCGACTCCGGGAACACGCGCATCCAGAAGTTCGGGCCCGACGGCAAATACCTGGCCACGATCGGCCGCAAGGGCCAGGGGCCGGGGGAGTTCATCAGCCCGAACAGCCTCGACATCGACGAGGACGGGAACCTCGTTGTGACCGATACGGCCCAATCGCGGCTTCACGTGATCATCGGCGGGGGCAAAGACGTCAAGTCCATCGTCCTCAAGGACGAGAGGATCTACGGCGTCCGATCCCTCGGCGCCGGCGGGTACGTCGGCCGGGCCTCGACCTACTCCATCCCCATGCGCAACCAGACCGAAAAAAAGATCGGCGAGATGCGTTTGTTCCGGAGGCTCGACCCGGACGGCCGCGTCACCGCCTCTTTCGGCGAACTCGCGGATTTCGGCGAAGCCCTGACCAGCGCGACCGGGAACGAGGGCGAGTTCGACGTCGACGGCCGCGACGCCGTCACCGTCAGCTTCAACGCCCAGAACCGGCTCGAAAAATACAGCCCCGACGGCAAACTCCTTTGGCGCGCCGACCGGGCGCTCAACTACGGGACCGCGGTCAAGAAAAAGGGAAGCATCGACAGGTCGGGCGGCGGCATCTCGATGTCCGCGCCGGAGATGAACGTCTGCTCCAAGGGCATCGCCGTCGACGGGCGGGGCCGGGCTTGGGTCGTCACGCTCCAGCGCCAGCTGAAAAAGGAGGAGGAGGTCCAGACCTCGATGATGTGGGTCGGCGGGCCTGGCGGAGTCAACAACGTCTCCATCAAGACCAAAGGTAACACGGAGCTCAGGACGACCGACGCCTTCAAGCTGGAGGTCTTCGCCGAGGACGGCGTCCTACTCGGCGAGATCCCGCTGACCCACTTCGTCGACGTCATCCGCGTCTTCGGCGGCCAGTTGTTCCTCATCGACCGCGAGCGCGGCGTCACGGTCTATCAATACAGGATCGTGGAGAAATGAAGGGTGGGGGATGACGTCGCGGAGACGATCGGGCGATTGAGCAGACGGCCCGACGAATGAGGGAAGGAAAGAGAGGCAAGGCATGATGAATAAGACGGCTCGCGTCGCCGGATCCCGCGCTTGGTCGGGCTTCCTTCCAGCCCTTCTGGCCGTCACGGTCCTCGCTTTCGGGCAGATCGTCGAGAACCCGGCCAAGCCGGCGGCCAAGAACGCCGGACGTATTCTCCAGCTTGCGGAGGTATGGAAGATCACGGACGACGGAGGCGAGTTCTTCTTCAAATATCCGAACAACCTCCAAATCGCGGACGACGGGTCGATCTTCGTCGTCGACGCCGACGAGTTCCTCAAATTCTCCCCGGAAGGGAAATTCCTCAGGAACATCTTCAAAAAAGGGCAGGGACCCGGCGAGCTGGGATATTACTTTTTGTACTTCGTCTATGGTCTTGAGATCTACATACAGGACTTCAACTCCCATCGTTTCTGGCGGGCCGATTTCGACGGAGTCTTCCAGGACCAGATCAGCCTGGCGAACAAGGATTACAATGACTTTGTCGGAGTCGTTCCCGACGGCTTCCTGTTCATGCGGCAGATTCTGCCCCCTCCGAGCGAGCGGACGGGAAAGCTCATGGAGATCATTCATACCGTCGCCATCATCGCCAGGGACGGTTCTTGGCGGAGGGACGTCGCCACATTCAAGCCGAAAACGTTCCTGGGGTACCAAGCGGGAATGGACTGGGACAACTCCATCACCAAGCTAGGCGCCGATTCGAAGCTTCTGTTTGCCCTTCACAGCCGGGACTACCTCGTCGAGGTCGTGGATCTGGCCTCCGGCACGATCATCAAAAGGTACGGACGGGCCTATCCTAAAGTCCCCCATGTCGAGAAGGAGTATGAACCGGATTTTCGGAAGAGGACCGGCGCGCCGAAGATCGAGTTCGAAGCGGACATCAAGAACCTCTACCCCGTCGGGGAGAGACTCTGGGTGGAAACATCGACGGACGACAAGACGAAGGGCCGGCTCATCGACGTCTTCGACAAGGACGGCCGCTTCCTCGACAGCTTCTACCTCGGCGCCGGCCGGACCCTGATGGCCGTTCGGGAGGACGCTGTTTTTTGCCAGCAGAAGAACGAGGACGAGACGATCACGATCGTGAAATACAGGATCGATAAATAGGGGGAGATGGTGATGAGGGAAACGTTCCCGCAAAGAAGGTCCCGATGGCCGATCCTCCCGGCCGGCATTCTGCTCGTTTGGATCGGATCGTTCGCCGACCCGGACCGCGCCATCGCGCAGGCGATCGTCGAGAACCCGGCCAAGCCGAAGGCGGCCAACGCAGGACGGGTCGTCGTGCCCGAAGAGGTCCTGGCCATCTCCGACGAAGGGACGAGCGACTATTACTTCAAGTGGCCGCGCGGACTCAAAACCGCGCCGGACGGCTCGCTTTTCCTGCTGGACGAGAGCCAGGTCCTGCGGTTCGACAAGAACGGCAAATTTCTCCAAAACCTTTTCAAGAAAGGCCAGGGACCCGGAGAGGTCAACAACGTCAGCGCCTGTCTGCCTGTCGTCAAGAACTTCATCATCCACTCGCCCTACCCCAACAAACTCGTCTTCTTCGACCTGGCCGGGAAATACGAACGGGAGCTCCCGGTCCGTTCCGAAACGCGGTCGATGATGACCGCTCTTCTTTTCCACGGCGGGACGTTCTATTTCGAGACGAGGGAGTTTCCCCGGGTCAAGGGCGATCCGGACTACGTGGACAGCCCCCACTCGATCCTCGCCGTGAGCGAGGCGACCGGCGAGATAAAAACGCTGGCCGCATTCCCGACCAGGGCGTTCGTCGTCTCTTCGCCCAGCGGCGGGGGCGGGATGTTCGACATCACAAGCCTCATCGCCACTCCGTTCAAGAACGAACTCCTCGCTTTGGCTCACACCGAGGAATACCTGATCAAGATCCATGACCCGGCGGGCGACAAGGTCGTCCGGGAGTTCCGGCGGGCCTACGAGCGGGTCAAGCCGGAGCCGCTGACCGAGGAGCAGAAGAAGGGTGGCATGATCATCGACGGCAAGCACTATGGCCCGCCCGAGCAGAAATATCAGAACGATGTCAGGAATCTGTTGACTAGAGGCGACGAGATCTGGGCCGTTACGTCGACCAAGGATAAGTCCAAGGGCGTCCTCATCGACGTCTTCGACGGCGACGGGGTCTACCGGGACTGCTTCTGGCTCAAGCTCCCCGAAGCGGCGCTCAAGAGCGTCCTTTCCCCCGGCTCCTGCGCCCTCGACGGCGATTCCCTCTGGGTCGTCGAGCGGTCCGAGGACGAGACGTTCGCCATCAAGAAATACCGGGTCGTGATATAGGGCATGAAAATCAACCGGGGATACATCCTGATCATCGGCCTGGCACTTCTGGCCTCCCAGACGGCTGCCGCGGCCTCCGCTCAGGGCAAATGGAAAGGGACGGTCGTCAAAGAAGATGACGTGACCGTCGTCAAGAATCCCAAGGAGCCGCTCTACAAAACGCCCGTCCTCGAGCTCAAAGAGGACCTTTCGCTCGGCGGCCCGGAGGCCCAGGGCGACTATGCCTTCGGCCAGATCCGGACCTTCATCGTCGATGACACCGGTTCGATCTACGTCCTGGACCAGCAGAGTTCCCACATCAAGGTTTTCGATGCTTCCGGGAAATACGTCCGGACGATCGGCCGGAAGGGCCAGGGCCCGGGCGAGCTCGAAAATCCCATGACATTGTCCTTCAACCGGACGTCGGGCGAGCTTGCTGTTCACCAGTCGAGCCGGCGGATATCCTACTTCAAGGCCGACGGCACGTTCCTCCGCCACCTGTCCCTCAAAGAGATGTGGGCTCTCCGCGGCCGGGTCGATTCCAGGGGCAACATCTACATCACGGAGGGTTTCGTCGACCCCAAGGACCCGCGCTATGAAACGAAGAAGCTAGCCCCGGACGCCTCCGTCATCGCCTTGCTGGCCAAATCGCCCGCCCCGACTCCCGGCAAGCTCAACCCCTTCTTGGCCATCAGCTACTTCCAGGTCGACCGGGCCGACAACCTCGTCTACGGCTACCCGGAAACTTACGAAATCCAGTTCTTCGGCCCCTCGGACGAGAAGATCTTCAAGAAAATCAGGCGCGATTACGACCCCGTCGCCGTCACGGCGGAGGAAAGGGCGGAGCGGGAGAAGGACGTCCCTTCGGGGATGACAATCAACTTCGATTTCTCGAAATACCACTCGGCCTATACCCGGTTTTTCCTGAGCGATCTAGGGCATGTTGTCGTCCAGACCTGGGAAAAGACGAAGGATGGGAAGTCCGTCCATGACATCTTCGACGCCGAGGGGAGGTTTATCGGCCGTATCCCGCTCAAGCCCTCCGGTGTCGAGATCCTCAAGGGGAAATACTACGCCCTCGAGGAGGACGAAGACGGCTACCAGATCGTCAAGCGCTACGCCGTAACCTGGTCCGTCAAATAAAGGAAAGCGAGGGACCATGAAGCTCGCCCGCATCGCCGTCGACCGGCCGGTGACGATGTACATGTTCTACATCGCCGTCATCCTCCTCGGTGTCGTCTCGCTCCGGGAACTGTCCGTCGACCTCCTGCCCGACATCAGCTACCCGCGCCTGTCGGTCATCACCAACTACCCGGGCGTCGCGCCCGAGGAGGTCGAGACCCTGATCACGGCCCCTCTCGAGTCGGCCGTCAGCCGCATCCCCGGCCTCCGCCGCGTCGAATCGGTGTCGAAGGAGGGCGTGTCGCTCCTGACCCTCGAGTTCGACTGGGGCACGAACATGGATTTCACCATGCTCCACACCCGGGAACAGCTCGACAACGCCAAGGACCGCTTCCCCGAGGACGCCGATAGCCCGACCATCATCCCGCTCGACCCCCAGAGCCGGCCGATCATGACCCTGGCCCTCACGGGCGACCGGAGCCTCCTCGAGCTCAAGGAGTTCGCCGAGGAGCTGGTCAAGCCGCGCCTCGAGCAGATCGAGGGCATCGGCTCGGCCGAGACGACCGGCGGCGTCGAGCGCGAGATCCAGGTCGAGGCCGACCCGCGGAAGCTCGCCCTCTACGGGCTCAAGGTCGAGGACGTCGCCGCCCGGGTCAGCTCCTTCAACCGCAACCTCCAGGGCGGGACGATCCGCAAGGGGACGTTCAAGTACGCCCTCCGCGTCGTCGGCGAGTTCGAGTCGCTCGACGAGATCGGCGAGATCAGCCTCAAGGTCACGAAGGAAGGCGGCGTCGTCCGGCTTCGCGACGTGGCCACGGTCCGCGACGGGATCAAGGAGCGGCAGGGCATGACCCGGCTCGACGGCGCCGAGAGCATCGGCCTTCTCGTCCGCAAGGAGTCCGGGGCCAACACCGTCAAGGTCACGAAGCTCGCCCGCGAGGTCATCGACCAGATCCGCAAGGAGAACCCGGGCGTCGCGCTGAGCGTCGTCAGCGAGCAGTCCAAGACGATCGAGGAAGCCATCGGAGCGGTCAAGGACGAGCTCATCCAGGGCGCGATCCTCGCCTTCCTGACCCTGCTCATCTTCCTCCAGGAGTGGAAGACGCCGCTCATCATCGGCACGGTCATCCCCATCTCGGTCATCGGCACGTTCAGCCTGCTCTTT
>Ga0315279_10004651_pt1 | contig 18335 bp, 14 predicted proteins | sample YL17G06_20_MG_FD_203694 | JGI IMG/M metagenome (GOLD analysis project Ga0315279, IMG submission 203694) | Sediment microbial communities from Yellowstone Lake, YNP, Wyoming, USA - YL17G06_20 | ecosystem: Environmental > Aquatic > Freshwater > Lake > Sediment | place: USA: Wyoming | collected... | reverse complement strand
CCCGGAACCTCACCGCCACCGTCCCGTCCAAGCGTTTCTCCACCCGCACCTTCGCGCCCCGCAGCCCACCCCGAATGTCCCCCCGCGCGATCTGATAGATCTTCCCCTGGTAGCGCAGGGTGTAGTCATTCGTCACCACCCGCTCTTCCACCACGCTCAAGATGGCCGCCAGAGCGTGTTGTCGCCCCAGCGGACGATGCGCGTGCGTGGGGTTCGCCACCGCCCGGCTGGAAGCCGGGGAATCGATTGTTCCGCAACATGCTTGCCGAAACCGGGAAGCTGCAATTTGTGGATGTCACAGAGCAGGCGGGCGTCGGCCACGTTGGCTATGGGATGGGCGTGGCAGTCGGCGACTACGACAACGATGGGTTCCAGGATCTCTATGTTACGAACTTCGGCCACAACGTTCTCTACCACAACAATGGGGACGGAACCTTCACTGATGTGACGCGCGAGGCGGGCGTCGATGACCCCCACTGGAGCACCAGCGCCGCCTGGGTCGATTTCGACGGCGACGGGCTGCTCGATCTGTTCGTGTGCAATTATGTGGACTTCACCACCAAGGGCAACAAGCGCTGCTACGCCCCCACCGGCGATCTCGACTACTGCACGCCCGTTGCCTATAAGGCCGTACCCTCCCGGCTATTCAAGAACCTCGGGAACGGAAAGTTCCTGGACGTCACGGAGTCTGCGGGAATCGGAGCTGCTTATGGTCCAGCCCTGGGCGTTATCTGCTTGGACTTCAACGGCGACGGGCGAACGGATATTTACGTTGCGAATGATACCGCCGCGAACCAGCTCTGGTTGAACCAGGGTGACGGAACGTTCCGCGATGGCGCGCTCGAAGCCGGACTGGCCTATAGCATGGCGGGTCTTCCCAAAGCCGGGATGGGGGTAAGCGTTGACGACGTCGAGAACAATGGCGGTTTGATCGTCCTGGTGACACAACTCAGCCGGGAAGGCGCCACCTTGTTCCGCAGCGACGGGAAAGGCTTTTTTGACGATGTAAGTACCGAGTATGGCCTGGGAGAAGCAACCTTCAATTTCACGGGGTTCGGGACCCAGTTCTTCGACTACGACAATGACGGCCTGCTGGATCTGTTCGTGGCCAATGGCGCGGTGACGCTGGTCGACTCCCAGCGGGGGACTCCCTACCCTTACCTTCAAACGAAACAGTTGTTCCACAATGAGGGCAAAGACCGGAGATTCCGAGAAGTGACTGACCTGGCTGGCCCTGCTTTCCGAATTCTAGAGCCCAGCCGCGGCGCGGCGTTTGGTGATATCGACAACGACGGCGCCATGGATATCGTGGTCAACAACAACCATGGGGCGGTGCGACTGCTGCATAACGAGGTGGGGAGCCGCCAGCATTGGTTGCAGGTGCGGCTCGAAGGAGTAAAGACTAACCGCTTTGGAATCGGGTCGCGCGTGGGAGTCGTGACCGCTGGCCAAGAGCCGGTGTGGCGGCGCGTTCACACCGACGGCAGCTACGAGAGTGCCAACGACGTTCGGGTGCACTTCGGCCTCGGAGAGAAAACTAATATTCGAGCCGTGATCGTGCACTGGCCCGATCGGTCCAAAGAAGTCTGGGACAACATTCAACCCGACAGGATCGTTACGCTCCGCCAGGGCTCAGGAAGGCCGCAGTAGAACCGTGCAAAATACTTCGCCAGGAAGTTCTGGCAGGGCCGTCCGGGGAACTTCACGGAGTCCGTGCCCGGAGATTCCAGGCGCGTCCCGCCCTTCGGGCAGGCCTCTTTGCGGGTCTTCAACCCCGATTCCGAGGCGGACATCTTACTTTTCTCAAATTGTCACCGTCATTTGGGCATTCGCTCTCATCCTTCCCGCGGCCGCACGAAGTGCCGGCGCGCAGGAGGAGAGAATCCTTTCCTACCACAGCGACCTCACGGTGAAGGAAGATTCCACCCTGCTGGGGCGGGACGCCCCAGTTACTGCCGCCGAGACGGCGGCGCTACCTCAGGTAATACTTGAGGACCGCGTTCCACTTCCCCTGTGCGCTGAGGATCAACTCGATGGTCTCGCGCACGGCCCCCAGCCCGCCGGGCCGGCGGGTGACGTAATGGACGTGGCGACGCAGGAATTCGTCTGCGCCGTTTACGGCGACGGCCAAGCCCACGCGCCTGAGGATCGGCAGGTCCACAATGTCGTCGCCCACGAAGCAGACCTCCTCATCTCCCAGTCGGGCAGCGTGCAGGATCTTTTCGTACGGCGTGAGCTTCTCCAGGGCATTCTGCTGCAGAAAGTGGATGCCCAACTCCTTGACGCGATGTTCGATCACGGGAGAACTTCGGCCGGTGATAATCCCTGTCTTCAGCCCGGCCTGATGAGCCAGGCGAATACCCAGGCCATCGTGGGAGTGGAAGGTTTTGGTTTCGAACAGGCCCCCGCGCGGGCGAGGAAGGTAATAGATCCGCCCATCGGTGAGGACGCCGTCAACGTCCATGAGAAGCAGTTTAATCTTGCGGGCGCGCAGCCGGAGTTGCTTGGAGGTTAATGCCATGTGGTTTTCAGTTGTCAGTTGTCAGTGCTCGGTGGTTGCCCAGAAACGCTGGATGATGAACGACGAATTCCGGCCACGAGCTCCCGACGACCGACAGCTTCTAGAACATCTGGGTGGTCCACAGGTCGTGGATGTGGACTACCCCTTCGAGTCTGCCCTCCGCATCGACCACGAGAAGCGAAGTGATTTTCCGCGCTTCCATCAGGTTCAGGGCTTTGGTGGCGAGTTCCTGGCGGGCGATAGTAACCGGCCGGCGGGTCATGCAGTCGGCGGCCGTCAAAGCGAGTGCCCGGTTCCCTTCCCTTTGCAGGAAACGCCGGAGGTCGCCGTCAGAGATGATTCCGGCCAGGCGGTCTCCGTCACCCACGACCGCCGTGTGGCCCAGGCCCTTCTTGCTCATCTCATAGATCACGTCGGGCAGGAGCGCCTCGGGCCGCACGCGCGGGATTTGTTCTCCCGTGTGCATCACGTTCTCGACGCGCCTCAGCCTCACCCCCAACCCGCCGCCGGGGTGCAGGGCGGCATACTCTTCTTCACTAAAGCCTCTCTTTTCGAGCAAAGCCATGGCCAGGGCGTCGCCCATGGCCAACATGGCGGTGGTGGAAGCCGTGGGCGCGAGTCCCAGGGGGCAGGCTTCGCGGTGGATGCCGACGTCAATCACCACCTCCGAGGCCTGCGCGAGGGTGGAGGTCAACTTTCCCGTCAGGGTGATGAGCGGAATGGCCAGGCGCTTCACCGTATCGAGCAAGCGGAGGAGTTCTTCGGTCTCGCCGCTGTAAGAAAGCGCCACGAGCACATCATTGCGGACCAGCCGACCGAGGTCGCCGTGCAGGGCTTCGGTCGGGTGCAGGAAGAACGAGGGCGTCCCCGTGCTCGAGAGCGTGGCGGAAATCTTCTGCCCGACGATGCCGGACTTCCCCAGGCCCGCCACCACCACACGGCCGCGGCACGCAAAAAGGATTTCAACGGCCTGAAGGAAGTTCTGATCGAGACGCTCGACCAACTCCTTCAGGGCTTGCGCTTCAATCTCCAGGACTTTCCGGGCAGTTTCCAGGCTCATAACGCGACAGCTTAAAGCCAGGATGATAGCACAGGTGGGCGGCGGGCCGACCCAGCGTTTCCTTGCCCCCGCCTTGCGAGGGGTTTGAGAAAGCGCCAGCGAGCGGGACGGGAATTAGCTGGCCGCCTCGGGCTGGTCGGTGAAAAGCGTCACGCGGTTGCGGCCGGCGCGCTTGGATTCATACAGGGCCTTGTCCGAGGCTTGCAAGACCTCCTCGAGCGACTGGCCGTGCTCCGGGAAGACGGCGATCCCCGCGCTCACGGTGACCTGGACGGGGGGCTTGTCAGTTCCCGAAGGGACCACCATCCGCCCCACGGCCTGGCGGATGCGTTCCGCCACGAGCAGGCAAGCCTTGGCGCCCGTCTCGGGGAGCAAGACCACAAACTCCTCGCCGCCGATGCGGGCCGCCAGGTTGGTCTCGCGCATGGCCGCGGTTACGGTCTTGGCAAACCCGCGCAGGATGCGGTCACCCACGTCGTGTCCATAGTCGTCGTTAAAAGACTTGAAGTGGTCGAGGTCGAGCATGATCACGCCGAAGGGCTGTTCCTTCCGGCGGGACATGGGAATGATCCGCTTGGCGTAATCCTCCAGGTACCTGCGGTTGTAAAGACCGGTGAGCGGATCGATGGTCGCCTGCTGCTTCATGGTGTCGAGCAAGCGGATGTTGGAAAGCGCCGTAGCGGCGACACTCAGGTAACTCTCCAGCAGCGTTTCGCGCTCGGGTGTCCAATAATTCTTCGCGCCCTCCAGGCGCACGGCCCCGATGATGATGCCGCCGGCGATCAAGGGGCCGCAGTAGTAGCTGCCCTCGCTGGGTAAGACAAAATGCGAGGGGCACGGTGGCTCCAGGGTGACATCGTTCACGCGGAAAGCGCGACCCGTCCGCACCGCCTTGCAATGCTGCGGCTCATCAATCACCGGCCACCCCCGCGCCTCCTCCGGCAGGGGCGCGTGGGTCGCCGCCGCCTCCAGGAAGGTCTCCGCAGGATTCATCTTGAAGATGATGATCTGGCGGGGATGAAAGCGCTCCTTCAACGAGTGTAGGATGTGGTCGTAAACTTCCCGCTCCGAGGTGCACTGGGTGACCCGTTCCGAGAACTGGTTCAACGCCTCCATTTCCTCGCGTTCCTGGCGGAGCGCCGTGGTCATGCGCGAGAAGCTTCGGGAGAGCACGCCGAACTCGTTGTTGAGCTGCGCCGGCAGAGCGAGTTGAAAGTCACCGCGGCTCACGCGCTCGGACGCTTCGATCAATTGCTGCACCGGTTCGGTGATCAGGCGTGTGACCGCGCGGGTGAGCGAGAGCAGAACCAGGGCAAGCAGCCACACCACCCCCACACCCAGGTAGAGCATGCGGCGCATCGAGGCCTCCGAACGTTGAGTCTCCGCCAGGCTCTCGGCATTCTCTTCATTGAGAAGAATGAGGAGCCGCTGGCGGAGGGAGGCCAGGTGCGTCTCGCCTTGCGCGAGGGTGGGAGGAATCTCCAGGCTTTCCCCGCGCCGCACCTTTTCAATGTTCATGTTGGCCCACTCGACCTCCCAGCGCCGGAATTCCGCCTGGATCTCCTCGACCTCGCGGACCCGGGAAGGGTCGTTTGCCGCCAGCTCTTTCAACGCGACCAGTTCCCGGGGAACCTCCGTCGCCGCGGTCTGGTAGGATGCCAGGAGCGAGGCCTGCTGCGTGAAGAGATAGCCTCGCACTGCCATGAACATCTCTGAGAGGTGGTACAAGAGGGATTCGCCGCGCACGACGCTTTCCGCCGACCTTCCAGCGTTTCGACCGGTCTGCGTGGCCGTCCAGTAGGCGTAAAAGAAAAGGGCAATCGAACTGAGCAGCACAAAAAGCGGCGGAAGGGTGACGAGCAGAATCTGCTGACGGATTTTCAAGCTGTGGATCGCGAACGCCATGGTAAGCCGGCCATTACCGTCCTGCCCAAAACCTACCTGACCCTCGGATTCCCGTCAAGCCTCTTGGCGGCGCGCCCCGCGAGTTGGGGCCTGGGTGGCGGGCCGCAACTCAGTCGGCCGGGACCGCGCGCTGCTGCGCCCAGGCACGCAGGGCCTCGACCTTTTCCTTCATGGTTACGGACAGGGGATAGGTGGACTGGATTTCCTTCAAAACCATTTCCGTGGACAGGGGAGCCTTCTGCGCGAAGGCGGAGTAGAGGGAGGAGGTCACGGCCTGCTCGATTTCGGCTCCGGTGAAACCCTCCGCCGCCGCGGCCAGCTTGCCCAGGTCAAACTTCACCGGGTCCTGTTTTCGCCGGCTGAGGTGGATGGCAAAGATGTTCTTGCGCTCCTCCAGGTGCGGCAGGTCCACGAAGAAGATCTCGTCGAAGCGTCCCTTGCGCAGCAATTCCGGAGGGAGAGCCGAGATGTCGTTCGAGGTCGCCACCACAAAGACCGGCGCTTTTTTCTCCTGCATCCAGTTCAGGAAAGTTCCGAAGATACGAACCGAAAGCCCGCCGTCCGCATCCGAGGTGAGTCCCGCCCTCGGGAACATCTTCTCAATCTCATCAATCCAGAGCACCGAGGGAGCAACAGCTTCCGCGACCTGCAAGGATTTGCGCAGGTTCTTCTCCGACTCGCCGACGTACTTCTCATACAGGCTGCTGGTGTCAAACCGCAGCAACTGCATGCTCCACTCGCGCGCCACGGCCTTGGCGCAAAAACTCTTCCCGCATCCCGGCATGCCCATGATGAGGATGCCTTTGGGAGGCTCCAGGCCGAAACGCACGGCCTCGGCGGTGAGCGCTCCCCGCCGCTTTTCGAGCCACGCCTTGAGGCGGGCCAGCCCCGCCACCGCGCCCAGTCCCAATTCCATCTTCAGGAATTCCAGGACCCCCTGGTCCTTGATGAACTGGCTCTTGGCCTCGTGAATGCGGTCGATGGTGGAAGGATCAAAGCGATTGCCCTCCAGGACCGCCTGGGTCAAAATCCGGCGCGCCTCGTCGAGGGTGAGTCCCTGGAGACTCCGCACCAGATCCGGCATCCGGTCCCGGGTAAGCTGGTTGAAGATCCGGTATTTCTCCATCAGGTCGCGGATCGTCACCACCACCAGTTGGTTCAATGCCACCTCGTCTGGCAAGCCCAGGGAGTACCGCGCGACATCTTTCTCCAATTCGATGGGGATGGTGACGACGGGAGAAGAGATCACAATAGAGCGACGGGCGCGCCGAAACTGCTGCGTCAGGTCGCGCAGTTTGCGGACGATGACATCCTGGTCAACATATTTGTGAAAGTCCTTCAGCAGGAACAGCCCATCGCTAGCCAGCCCGCTGATGGTGGCTAAGGCCTGAGCGGGTTCCTGGGTGTTGTAGATCGGCTCGCCTCCTGCGCGCGCAAATCCCACGGTGACCGCCCAGGTGTAAAAGGGGATGTTCAGGTCCTCGGCCACCAGCCCGAGGATCTCCGTGGCCCGGCTCTCTTCCCAGGTTTCCAGGTAGATGAGCGGGTAGTCGGAATTAACTAATAGCCCGATTTCCTTGCGCGCGTCCTGGCCAGGCATGGCGATTCGCTGGGCTCCTCAAACATTGTTGCTTGCAACGCGATCCCCTTCCCGGGCTACACCTGTCTCGGTATGAGCTTGCGTCACGGTTCGGCCAGCAAAACTGCCATGATATCAGAAATTGGCGCCGGGAGACCCCAAGGCGACGAAAAACGGGGAGCGGGAGACTTGGGCAGGATGAAGCGAGCCGGGGATTGCCTGCCGTCGCGCTCGGGGCCCGCTCAAGTGGAGAGGTTTCTCAAACGCCTGTAGAGCGGACGAGCCTCCACGTCCCGGAGGATTATTCCAACCTTCGAGTGAAACGGCCCAGGTCCCGCAGCCTCTTCACCAAGGGCTTGAAGCACCGCAAATGCAGCGCGTTGGCCCCGTCGGAGAGTGCACGAGGTGGATTGTCGTGAACTTCCAGGAAAAGGCCATCGACGCCGGCGGCGATGCCGGCCCGCGCCAGGGTCTCTATGAATTGCGGCTGGCCGCCGCTGCGCGTCCCTTCTCCTCCCGGCAACTGCAAGGCGTGGGTGACGTCGAGGACCACCGGGTAACCCATCTCCTTCATCAGCGCGAGCCCCCGCATGTCCACCACCAGGTTGTTATACCCGAAAGTGGAACCGCGCTCCGTGACGAGGATGCGGCGGTTTCCTGTGTGCGCCACCTTTTCGACAGCGTGACGCACCTCCCAGGGCGAAAGGAACTGACCCTTCTTGATGTTCACCGCGGCCCCGGAGCGCCCGGCCTCCACCAGCAGGTCCGTCTGGCGGGAGAGGAACGCCGGGATCTGGATCACGTCGCAGACTTGCGCGGCGGGCTCCACCTGCGCCGCGTCGTGGACGTCGGTGAGCACGGGGACGCCGAACTCCTTCTTGATGCGCGCCAGGATTTCGAGCCCCCGCAAAAGCCCCGGACCCCGGTAGGAGGCGAGGGAAGTCCGGTTAGCCTTATCGTAAGACGCCTTGAAGATGTAAGGGACGCCGAGTTCCCGCGCGGCCGCGCAAAGGCGCGCCGCCATTTTCAGGGCATGCCGCTCACTCTCGATGACGCACGGACCCGCGATCAGAAACAGCGGGCAGCCGGCGCCCAACGTCAGCTTGCCGACACGGACCAGGTGGTTCATGGCAAATGACCAGACTGGGACTCAGGGTTAGGGGCTAGCAAAACAAATCCCCCGTCCCAGGACCCTAGCCCAGAGTCCCCGCTCTACTTCAGTCCCGGCTTCGAAAACTCGATGGTCATCGGGATGCGCAAGGCGACGGGCTTCCCGTCCTTCATGGCGGGGGCAAACCTCCAGGTCTTGACCGCCTCGATGGTGGCCTCTTCAAGGCCGAATTGCAAGGGGTGGGTAAACCCGACAACCGCGGCGCTGCCCTGCTCATCCACGAGCAGCACAAAGCTTTCCTTGCCGGACTGTCCAACCAGGGAGGCTTCGCGCGTGAGCTCGGGCTTGGGGGTGGAGAGGGCTTTCGGCGGGGTGCCGTCAAATCCTCCCATCGCCGAGGCCGGGTCAAAATCCACCTGCGGAGATAACTTCTGGATGTAGGCAGCAATGGGCGCCGGAGTCGAGGACAGCTTGGAATCCTCTTCGCCCAGGAAAACCTTGTTCACCCGTTGATTGAAATCTGCCAGCGATTCGCCGTCGCCCTTGGTTCGAAAACTGATTTCGGAGTTCTCCGTGTAATCCGTCTTTCCCTTCAAGGCCGCCGAGGCGGGGAAATAGTGAAGTTGTCCATCGTCTTTATGGTTGTGCCATAATTTGGCGCATTTGAACGTGATGCGCTCCTTGCGGAAATCCAGATCCTTCACCTGCACAGCGCCATCCACCGTCCAGTAGCCCGGCTTGTGCTTCCCCTTCAGCATGCCGTCCTCATTCAGCTCCAGCGTGCTGGCCAATCGGGAACTGGAACGAAAGATAAGAACCTTGCCGATATATTGAGTCCTTAGAGCTTGCTGGTCCGTTTCCAAAATTCCTGCCTGGGCCATGACGGCTGCTTCACCGAGCAGCACCACCAGGGCGCCTGCCAGCAAGTAAGTCGTGAGCTTTTTCATATTCCTCTCTTCCCTTCTCTGAAGTATTCAGGATGTGATGAATTCGACGAACGGACTTACATCAGGCAGGAGCGCATGTTCGCCCGATTCTTCTGACGCAGCGCGTGCAGACGGACGGCATGCCCCTACAACTCTTTGCATTCAAGCTACCGGGATCTTCGAGATCAGTAGAAACCCCGCGCGGGCTAGGGGGTGGCGACTGTCTTGATGGGAGGTTTCATCCGGCCTGGACGTCCATGCTTCGCGATTCGTATGGACGTGAGCACTCGCAGCGCGCTGCGCAGCCTTCGCAGCGCGCCTGGCAGCAACGAACCGCCCTGCCCACGCACCTCCCACCGCAGCAGCTCCCTAGGATTTCGCCTCCTTGGCCAGCGCGACACCACCCGCGGTTACCTGGCGGGTCGTCTTCAGCGCTTCTTCCGCGCGCTCGGCGCGCCGCGCCTCGCCTGGCCTCCCGAGACGTTGCTTCCTGTACTGATAGGCCGCGCCGATGAAGGCTTTGAAAAGCGGGTGAGGCTCCAGCGGCCGCGACTTGAACTCCGGATGGAACTGACACCCCAGGAACCAGGGGTGGTCGCGGACCTCCACGATCTCGACGTAAGTGCCGTCCGGCGTGACTCCGGTGAGGTCTAAACCGTTCGCCACCAGAGTCTCCTCATACTCGCGATTAAACTCATACCGGTGCCGATGGCGCTCCGAGATCTCCAGTGTGCCGTAGGCCTGGTGGGCAAAGGAACCGGGTTTGAGCCGGGCTGTCCAGGCGCCCAGCCGCATGGTTCCCCCCAACTCGTCCACGCCGCGCAATTCCCGCAACTTGTAAATGACGCGGTGAGGCGTGCCCGGGCCAAACTCCGTGCTGTCGGCTCCCTTCAATCCGCAAACGTTGCGCGCGTACTCGATGACGGCGCACTGCATGCCGAGGCAGATGCCAAAGTAAGGCACCTGGCGGGTGCGTGCGAACTCAATCCCTCGCAACATGCCCAGGATGCCGCGCTTGCCAAAGCCCCCCGGCACCAGGACAGCGTCAAAGTCCTGCAACTGCTCTTCCCACCGGTCGCCTTCCAGGCCTTCCGCTTCCACCCACACCAGGTTGACCTTGAGCTTGTGCGCGACCCCGCCATGACACAAGGCTTCGTTCAAGCTCTTATAAGAGTCCTGGTACTCCACGTACTTTCCCACCATGCCGATGTTGACCTCGTCGGCCGGGTTGTTCAGGCGATCCACCAGCTCCACCCAGGGCTGCATGTCACGCTCGGCGGGCTGCAACTTCAGGCAGCGGAGGATCTGAGTGTCGAGGCCTTCATGAGCCAGCACCAGGGGAACCTCATAGATATTCTTCACGTCCTTCGCGGTGATCACGGCTTCTTCCGGAACGCTGCAAAAGAGCGCAATCTTTGCCTTCAGCTCCGGGGAGAGAAAACGGTCCGTGCGGCAAAGCAGGATGTCCGGCTGGATACCGATCTCGCGCAATTCCTTCACGGAATGCTGGGTAGGCTTGGTCTTGAGTTCGCCGGAAGCGTGGATAAAAGGCACCAGGGTCAAGTGGACAAACACCACGTTGTCGCGGCCTTGCTCCTGGCGCATCTGGCGAACCGCTTCCAGGAAAGGCAGCGATTCGATGTCGCCGACCGTTCCCCCCACTTCCACGATCACCACCTCCACGTCGTGGGAGATCTTCTTGATGGCGGCCTTGATTTCGTTGGTGACGTGGGGGATCACCTGAACGGTCTTGCCCAGGTAGTCGCCGCGGCGCTCCTTGCTGATGATAATCTCGTAGATGCGGCCTGCCGTGCAGTTATTGTCGCGCAGCATGCGGGTGTGGGTGAAGCGTTCGTAGTGCCCCAGGTCCAGGTCCGTCTCGGCGCCGTCGTCGGTGACGAACACTTCCCCGTGCTGGAAAGGACTCATGGTGCCGGGATCGACGTTCAGGTAAGGATCAAATTTCAAGAGTGAGACCCGCAGCCCCCGCGCTTCCAGCAAACATCCTATGGACGCCGAGGCCAGTCCCTTCCCCAGCGAGCTGACTACACCTCCGGTGACAAAGATGTATTTGGCACCCATAGGCCTCCTGAAAAATGATTGGCGGATTGGCGGTTACGCGGCAAAGGGTAAACGCAGTACGCCCCTCTGTTCCTGTGAACAAGGGCGATGTAAAAGTGTCCGTACCGAAGTGAGCGAAGTTCGGAGGGAATCGGTACGAGCAATTATCTGCTACCACCAGGCGCTTGTCAACCGCAAATTGTTTTATCGAACAAGACCAGCCCTTTCAGCTCTCCTTCCATGCTTCCTTGAAGGTCGATTTCCAGGGATCGCGAGTCACTTCCGACCCGTCGGCCAAAGCGCTCCGTCGCCAGAGATCTGGAGCGTCGGCGACCTCTGGGCGGCAGGCCGATATGGTGGCCTGATTCTGGTGCGGGAGTTGGACGAACGTCGGGGATTCAGCGAACTCATGGACCAACACTTGGCCGACTCTCGGGGGAAGAACACCCAGTTGCCCCTTGCTCACCTGCTGCGGCAGTCGGGGTACAGCCGTCTGGCGGGCTACGAAGACGTGCACGACGCGGAGCGCCTCTCCCCAGACCCCACCCTGCGGCTGATCGGTTCAGAAAAGATCTGGGAGCGTGGCATGTTCGGCTTGCTTTCGTCTGGACCCAACATACATTTAATTGTATAATTGACCTGGCTTTGCTCTTATAGTTGTTTCTCGTGAGCGACGAATCGGATAAGACCAGACACGCGACGGTGGTTTGGGAGGGCGACTCAAGAGATGTCCTCAGCGACTTCCCCGAGCGTAAGCGTAGCGCAGACGTGTTTTTTACGTCTGCGGCTTTTTAGTGGGGATTCTTGAACGAACCGCGGACCTACAAATCAGGTTCGCACTACCTTGCTGCAGCAAGGCGAGAGACCAAGTGATTCGAGACCGTTGCCTTCGATTGGGAGGGGCGTTTTCGAATTGCGGGACCAAGATGAGAGAGCCTGGTATCGCGTCATCTACCTATCGAGGATAAATGACGTGATCTATGTGCTGCACTGCTTCGAGAAGAAAAGTCGTGAGATGCCGAGAAAGGATTTCGAGAAAGCGAAGCAGCGGCTCAAAGCGGTGAGAGCGCGTTGGGCAGAGGAGAAGAAACATGAGAAGCGGGGCCAATAAGCCAACCCATGTAACGCGAGGGAACGTCCTTGACGATCTTGGCTTTTCACCCGAGCAAGCAGAGGCGCTGAAGTTCAAGGCCGGGTTGTATCAGGCAATTTTGAAGTGCGCGCGGAAGTATTCACAGAAGGAACTGCAAGTGATCCTCGCGGAACCTCAGCCGCGGGTGAGCGAACTGCTGAACGGAAAGATTGCAAACAAGAGCGTTGACAAGTTGCTTTACTACGCCGGACGCCTGGGCATTGAGGCAAAGGCCAAGTTTGCGCAGACGCACAAGGAAGTGGTTGAACGCGAGCTTGCTAGGGCCGGCACCACCGCCTAGCCTCCACGAGGGGAGGCATTCGTGCGTCGGGCGTGCTGGTTCTCAAATCTTGATTCTGCAATTTGAAATGCGCTCGCCCGAGCGCATCCTTGATGTTTCCCACCTCCTACCTACAACCTACTACCTACTGCTCCAGCCCCTGGCCCCTGGCCCCTGTTCTTACTCTGAAATCTGTAATCTTAGATTTCTAATCGCAGGGCACCCAGCCCCTGACACCTAGCCCCTGTTCTTCGTCTCTGAGGAATGGGTCGGAAAGACGTCAGTTTTGGGCTTTGGGGATTTTCTCGCGGCCGCCGAAAAGACTTTCGACTCGAAACCAGGCTGGAGCGTTGCCTGCTGAGGCATCAGGTGTACATTACCAGTCGGCCCGAAGTCAAAACGGAAATTCCGGTTTAGGAGTAAATGCACTTTGCCTTGCTATTGAGTAGAATGCCTGCTGAATCCGAGGATCTTGATTCTCTTCTATGAACCAAAGAAGACTTCTTCTCAACGTCTGCCCCATAAAGTTTGACGATGCAGAATTGTCCGCGACCGTCCTGCCATTTGAGAGCGGCGACCAACTTAGAAATTTAAGGTCGCAGTACAGAACGAGCTATCTATTCCGTAGACAAGACACGAGGGTTATTGCGATCCCGCTGGTTCTAGACCCACCTTGCATTGGACAACAAAAAGAGAGCCTTAGCCTCTACAAGAACCTGTGGATCTGCGCCGATCTAGTTCGCAACGCCTACATAAATTATCTGAGTTCGATTGGAAGAAAGGTACAAGCGTACGACCCCGTGAAGTTTATCGCGGATGGTGTGACAAACAACCTTCTTAATTTAGGAAATGCCAGCACCGCTGAGCTGCCAGATTGGTTGTCTTTGCGACCGTTGTACGAGATATCAGCCCGTGTGGTGTATCTGGATGGTCGGAGCCCGTTCTTGGCTTGCGGCCTTAATGTGAGAACGACAAGAATAATCGATGTCAGCTGCGCGGAACTGTTGGACTTGAGGTTTGATATAGGCGGATTGTACGTCGGGGAAAGAGTAGCGAGAAATGACCCGAGACTTGCTCCAAAGTTTCGGCTCGTGGGATCGGTCCGCGAGGTTGACTCAGATCGTGTCATCCTGTTGAGCGACCATAGGGTAGATTGCGACTCGATTCGGGCAACATCCGCGTTTCTCGATCCCCACGACGCATTTGAAAAGTGCCTGACCCATTTCCTCGGGCCGCGATTGAACGAAGTGAAAGCAAAAGTGTCTGAACGATTAGTAGAGATCAAGAGTGGACCTGGTCGCTTGAAGTTAATAAAAGCCGCGCTGAAGTATCTCGGGGGGTTGAGTCTTGAGTTGGTTCCGGGTTCGAAATTCAGCTTAGGTGAATTCTTAACAGAGTCCGACGATTTCTTCCCCAAGGTTCAGGAAGGCTTCAGGCCAGTCTATGTCTTTGATCCTGCAGGTAGCCAAACTGATAGGTGGCATGACCGTGGGCTCGAAGTCTACGGTCCCTATACATCGCAGACTTTCACGCCGACGCGCCCGCGGATATGCGTCATTTGCCAAAAGACCAAAAAGGGTCAGGTTGAGCAATTTGTTCAAAGATTTCTGCGCGGAATGAGCGTTGGAGGTATGAAAAGAAACCCATTCGCAACTGGCTTTGTCGGCAAGTACAGACTCGAAGGATGCCAAACGGAGTTCTTCGTAACCAATGACGATTCCGCTGAGGCGTACCGTCAGACGGCCCTTGATGCAGTGCAGCACAGCGCGCAATCAAACATCCGCTGGGATTTGGCGCTGGTTCAAATAGAGGAAGAGTTTCACCAACTGATAGGCCAGGCGAACCCATATTTGGTGACTAAAGGCCTCTTCCTGACACATCAAATCCCGGTGCAAGAGTTCGAAATCGAAACAACGAGACTTCCTGACAACCAGTTGTCCTACGTCCTAAACAACATGGCGCTTGCGACCTACGCGAAGCTCGGCGGGATTCCATGGCTTATAAAAGCTAACCCAACAATCGCCCATGAACTTGTTATAGGTCTTGGCAGCGCACAGGTTGGTTCTGGGCGATTGCGTGACCGCGAGCGAATTGTCGGCGTGACTACAGTGTTTTCTGGTGATGGAAATTATCGACTCTCAAATCTGTCGACTGCAGTTCCAATCGAAGGATTCAAGGACGCACTGCTTACATCACTGAGAAGTACCGTCGAGAGAATCCGGCAGGCGATGAATTGGCAGCCAAGAGATCATGTCAGATTAGTCTTCCATGCTTTCAAGCCTATGAAGGAAACCGAGGCTGAAGCTGTCAAATCTCTGATGGCGGAGTTGGGAGATTTTGACTTGGAATATGCCTTTTTGCACGTAGTTGCAGACCATCCTTTCGTGCTATTCGACGAAGCACAGCCCGGCGAGAAGGATTTCGCAACGAGGAGGAGGAAGGGTGCGAACGCCCCTGCGCGAGGTTTGTTCTTTCGGTTTTCCAACCGGGAAGTATTAATGAGTCTGGTGGGACCCAGAGAAGTGAAGCGACCGGAAGATGGAATGCCAAGGCCAATTATTCTCAGGTTGCATCCGGCTTCCACTTTCGCAGATATCAGTTATCTTTCACACCAAGTGTACGCATTTGCGGGCCATTCTTGGCGGAGCTTCTTTCCCTCAAATATGCCCGTGACTATCATGTATTCCCAATTGATAGCCAAAATGCTTGGTAACTTGGCCACTCTCCCGCATTGGAATCCGGATGTGATGGTCGGTCGTATCTCGAATACTCGATGGTTCTTGTGATGAGCAGATCGGAAGTATTGCTGGTCGACACTTACCAGTCATTGCTGCGAGAAGTCAGGAGTGCTTCACGCGAAGGGGAGCTTTGTCTGGCCATGGTCGGTTGGTTGCTTCCAGACTTCCTGACAGGCGAAGAGTTACAAACGATCGCCAATCGCGCGGCAAATCAGCTTGGCGTCCAAAGGAACTATAGGGATGTCGCGATTCTTGGGTATGCGTTGAACGTAGCGCCGCTGCAGGACTCCTTCAAGGAGGCAGCTACACAAGGTATCTCCTGGCTAATCGGCAGGCCTCCTCAGTTCGATGGGCAGTTCGCAGATTTTTGCACTGATGGAGTTGCCCTGCTAGGGATTGCGTTAGGTGTGAAGGCGCTGGGCAATCCAGGACTTTTCACCGCAGTTTGGACATGGTTTGAAGGTTGGTTTAAAACAGCTCTCGCTGCGCCAAAATTGGATCACACTCAACGTGGATTGATGATAGCAGCAAAAGTGCTGCTGAAGTCGGCATCAAATGCGGACAATTCAGCCACGCTTCCCGCAGAGGTTTACGTTGCGCTTTATTCCAAAGGTGAGATTTCGACGCAACCTACTGGAGGCCAAGAGCTTTCTGTGTTGGATGCTATCAGAAGCCAGACGCCGTCGCCGGGAGCTGCACGAGCGGCGATCTTGGTTGTGGCTTACAAATTTCTTCAGCGATCGGCTCCTCTCATCCTGCCTGGGCGCGCGTTCGTTGCCGACGTCGCCGAGCTGCTTCGAAAGATACCCGCTGGTTTGAGGCGTTGGACGTGGGAAGAGAATCCGAAGACGAAAGACGGTACTCCAAGAAAATGGCACATTGATCATGAATACCACGTCCAGAATCTGCTCTGGTTCTTGCTGTCCCCGATCTTTCCCGATGCTCGTGATGAGGAGTATGCACCGTCTGTTGGGTCGGTCCATCCAAGGCTTGATATCGCCATACCCTCACTAAAATTGATTATTGAGGCGAAGTACATGCGCCGCAAAGACACGCCAGAAGCGATCATCAGGCAGATTGCGGAGGATAGTGGCTTGTATCTATCCAAGAACAGCGACTACCAAGCGATTATCGCATTCGTCTGGGACGCATCCCGGCGGTCGGAGGAGCATCCGTTGATGATCGAAGGGATGAAACAGATTGACGGCGTTGTGGACGCGGTTTTAGTTTCGAGCCCCAGCTTCATCGAATAGGTCTAGTGCCGGCTCGATTTCGCGGGTGGCGCATCTATGAAGGGGTGGCGGGAGTCAAGAGTGATTCAGGAACTTGAATCGTGGACGACTACCGCGAGAATCGCACAAACAGGCCGCCGTGGCATGAGGTTGTCGAATTCACCCGCTAACATGGCGGATGGCAAAATCCGGGGTATAGCACGTCCATGAGTAAACCGGGCAACGCAGCCTTGTTCTTGAAGGCTGCAAGTTTTCCTGAACCGCGGTTGAAGAGCCGCGGAGTCCGAAAGCAACGCCGTATCGGCTTCTGGGATTAGCGGATGCCTACGAAGCCAAAGATTTTCTTCGACACGTCGCTGTGCATAGACATAGCGCGAAAAATCCCGGCCGATGAATGGTCCAAGGTTTCAAATCGGGTTTTCCGGAAGTTCAGGTACTTTATATCCCCTCTGACGGTGTATGAACTCGTCGCGGGTCTGGCATCCGCAGACGAAAGGCACTTCATTCAAAACCAGGAGGCCATCAGGGCGGTTTATCCAACTGGGCCCAAAACATTTCTGCCATTACTTCGTGCGTTCATCCCTGCACAACTTTTCCGGGAAAGAGTTATGGTGCCCCCGTCCATTGACACTGACTTCAAACTGTGGGTTAAGGTAATCTTGAAAGCTCGCAGCAGGAAGGAATTGGAGTCCGGCAAGCTCGGAATTGGCATAAAAGGAAGAAAGGGGTTCGGCATCCTTCTCGATGGGGTCAATAGTCAAATGCGGGTCATTGAAGATGGGTTTGCGGGATTACTTTCGTTCTTCCGGCGAACTAAGGCACCCACTCTGACGCCCGATGTGTGGGCAAAACTGATTCTTGACGCCATGTGTAAGCCAAATACGAGGGAGAATCTCCATCTGGTTCTTGACAGACTCGATGCTGCTTACCGATTCGAGAGCAGGCTCTGGAGTTTTATTGAGCAATCAAATTACAACTTTTCGAAGCACAGATCGGAACTGGTGGACAGTCACCAGTTAACGTATCTATGTGATTCCGAAATGTGCTTCGCCACCAGCGATAAGAGGCTCAAGAAGACAGTGGCCGAAAGTCCCCAATGCGCAAGGATCTTGACTTACGAGGAGCTTCGGCAGTTGTAGCCCCTCTCTAAACCAAGTACCGCAGACCCCTTCCTGAGCTCTGCGGCTTCTTCCCTCAGAGGCGGGTGTTCTGATCTGCCGGCAGTCCCGCCAAGCGGGATGCCGCGTCAATCGGGAAATCCCGATCAGATCGGGACGGCACGCGGTCAATCCTCAGGCCGCATCGGCTCTCTGGTTCGTCTGCCTCCACCCCTCTTCAGTGACAAGTGACGAGCAGAGCGAGGGCGGCTCGTGCATAGTCACGGACGCTCGACTCTTTCCATTCCTCCGCACGCTTAACCAGGCCACGCCGCACTGCATTCATGGGGTAGGCGAGCCGCAGGCCGGAGCAGAGTTCGGCGATGAAGGAGGCAGCGAAGGGAAAAGTGTCTGAGGAATGGATTGGAAAGGCGTCAGTTTTGGGCAGAGTTTTGCAGAAGCGAAGCTCTGCGCTTGCTTGCTATTTGGCAGTGAGTGCTTTCTCCACCGCCTCGGGGTTCCTGTCGATAACGGTCAGATAGGCGCGCACGGCGCTTTCCGGGCGGCGGCGTCCTTGCTCCCATTCCTGCAGCGAGCGTGGGCTAAAGGCATAGCGGCGGGAAAACTCCACCTGCGACAAGCCCAGCTTGCAGCGGATAGCCTTTACGTCCACGTCTTCGGGAATTTCCACAT
>Ga0315279_10004650_pt1 | contig 18345 bp, 14 predicted proteins | sample YL17G06_20_MG_FD_203694 | JGI IMG/M metagenome (GOLD analysis project Ga0315279, IMG submission 203694) | Sediment microbial communities from Yellowstone Lake, YNP, Wyoming, USA - YL17G06_20 | ecosystem: Environmental > Aquatic > Freshwater > Lake > Sediment | place: USA: Wyoming | collected... | reverse complement strand
AAAGATACTGGCATAAGATGCTTTGTAGCCGGAGCCGAAAGAGCTATATTACCTGGGAAAGATTTCAATTCCTTAAACAGGTGTTTCCGTTACAGCGGCCTAAGCTTTCTGTTCCGTATATGAGGATGAAAGCACTCGCTGTGCTGTGAATCAAATTCTGAAGAGCGTAGTGCGAGAAATCCGCACGCTACGTTCTGTGGGGGTTGGGGCATCCATTTGGTGCCCCTTCTACCCGGCCGTGGGGGTGAGATTCCCCCGCGCTACTCGACTCGTCAATCCTCAGAGTCATCTCAGACTGTAGACTCATAGGTGAAAGTGCGCCACAAAGCAACAGAAGGCATGAAGGGGAGCCGGTCTATAGGGGCGGGTTTCAAATATCCCTAAGCTGTTCTGTTTGAGAAATTGGGCGGTGAGCGTTAATAACAAGGCACGGTATAAATTTTTTCAGCCGGCGTTCAGAGAGACTGGTCTTTAGGTCAGATTCAATTTTTTAGAAATTACTTCTTTAGGGAGCGGTAATCTTTACCTCTATGTTCGATATCATAAATCTTTATGTGTTCGGTTTCATCATAGACCCAATAAATGATTCGATAGTCACCCGCTCTTATCCGACACAGTCCACGGAGATCATCGGGTAAGGATTTAAGAGGGTGGTGAATAATTTTGTCAGCGTTCCCCGAAAGCCAATCTATTTTTTGAGCGATTCTTCTTCGGGTTGATGGGTCAAATTTCTTGAACGACTCTTCTGCGGTTGGAAGGAATATTACTCTATACATAATTCTTTCTTGAGAGATTCCCAACTCTTCCCTTTTCCAAGGAGGTCCTCTTGCCTTGCCTTCCGCATCTTCTTTATAAATCGAGGATTTTGTGATAAAAGCCAATCTTCAAGATCTTCTTTTGTATCTGCTGTCTCAAATACAGTAATTGGGAAAGTAACAGATTCTTTTTTCCTCTTAGTCAGGTGCATATCTTTTCTCCTATTGATCTTTTTTATAAAATAATATCACAAAACCTATCTTTCCACAATTAAAGACCAAGTTTCTTAAACTTAGTCCTCTCTATCTCCCCATCGCCCAATCTCCAGATCCTTTATTCAAGAAAGCGCATCTCTTAGAACTTGAATGGGATGCAGAACCTTCAGGCCGGTCAAATGACGGATTTGCATACGGCAACCTTCACAGTCGGAAAGGACGATCTCAGGTTTTAGACGATCAATGGCCTCTGCCAGATCCTTTCCGATCTCTTGTGAAATCTCATATTTTTCCTTTTTGAAACCAAAGGTTCCACCCAATCCACAACAATCTGCTTCGATGTTGTCGATTCGAAGGCCCGGTATGAGTCGAAGAATTTCAAGAGCAGGGAGACCAATACCCAGAGACCTCAAATGACACGGAGCGAAATAGGCTACCTTCGAAGAGAGTTGCCTGAGATTTGTTTTGAGATTCCCCGAGTCTTTTAAATTCGCTAATAGCTCAAAAAGGTCGAAGAGATGCTGTGCCATCTCCTCTGATCCAGGGATGGATAAAAGGCGGCTATACTCATGTTTAATCATGTAGCCGCAACTGGTCGATGAAAAAACGATATCCAAACCCGAACGAACCGTGTTAAGAAGTGAAGGGACATTGTATAATCCCATTTTTCTGGCCCCTTTGAAATCTCCATTCCCAAGCATTGGGATTCCACAGCATCGTTGGGGTGGAAGCATGACCTCAAAACCGTTTGCCTCGAGGACCTGAACCATTGCCTTCCCTACATCGACCTCGTTGGTATTGGTATAACACCCATAAAAATAGCCAATCTTTTTTCTATCTTTGGTATGAGGTTCAAATCCCCCCATCCCCCCTTGGGTAAAGGGGGGATTATTATCTTGAAACTGATGCTTTCTGAACCATTGCCTGAAGGTGGGAGATTGATAGCCCGGGAGTTCCCTTCTTCTTTCAACTTTAAGGAAGGTATCCAGCAACCATCTGATGGCAGAATTTTTCAGGAGAGGATTCAAGACTGGTGAGAAAAAGCTTCCTAATGAGCCCAGAAGATAGGTATGGGTGAGAATCCAGTCCCGAAAGGGCCTTCCCTTTTCATCCAGATATTTTGCCTTTGCGATGAGATTCAGTTCAGAGATGTTTACTCCAGAAGAGCAAACCATGTCACACAGGTGGCAGCCAATGCAGAGGTCGATCCAGTCATCTGCAGAGGAATCGCCCGGCCTTCGAAATCGTTCGGCACCGGGGCCCGCTTGCTTCGGCCCTGGAAAGAGTGGGGTGACCCGAGAAACAGGACAGATGGCCATACAGGTAGCACAGCGGATACAAACATCGGAATTGTTTTTGGGCCACACTTCTTTCATCATGCTGCTTTTTTGTCATTCCTGCGAAAGCAGGAATCTATAGCCTTGCCTTTTATTCCTGGATTCCCGCTTCCGCGGGAATGACAGAATTACATATGGGGAATTATTCAACTTCCATCAGCGTTACATTACGCAGGCTAAAGCCTGCGGCTACCATTTTTCATGTCAATATTGTTTTGAAAACGCCATGCGAGCTGCCATATAACCCGTGGCGATCTCAATACCTTCTCTCGACTTTTCATCAATACAATGATGGTGGGCCAGAATTGAACCTGCAATCCAAACATTTTCCAATACCAGATCTCCTCTTTCATCAACCGGCCGGAGGGATGAATCAGTCAAAAGGCCGGCTCGATGAACCGGGTGCGAGAGATTGTTGAAAAAGGATTTTTGGAACCACTCCTCCCGTTCCTTGGGTTGAAAGACCGGAAGACCGAAGACAGATTCAAAGATCTTCTCCTGATCGGCCACCAATCCGCCTCCGATGAAACGGCCTGTAGCAAGGATATAGCGGTCGGCAGAATAGGAGTTGAGAATAGGGGGGTTGAGAACGTCAACCCCTTCGCACTTTTCGCCTTTTAGAAGAACTTTGGAAATGGAATGGCCTAAGAGGAAAGTGGCGCCCCTCTCGATCAACCATTCTTTAAACCGGTTGAAGATCCTTATCCCCGGAATGGATGGAGGAAGGGTAGGAATTTCAAAAACCTCTGCGTTGATGATCTCCTCCAGGCCCTTCTTTACCTTGAAAGGGTTTTGGATTCCTAAGATGGCTGGAAGGCCAACCCTGGTTTGGCCATGAAGTTGTTTTTTGATCTCCTTGCCAATGGTTTCTCTGAATGATTCTTTTTCCATTAACCTTGCAAGGGCAGTTGCAGTGATTTCACGATAAAAGGGTTCGGGGAGAGGGAGGGTGACTCCCTGGCAGTTTAATTGGTTGGCAACATACTCTGCATAAAAATCTTTGAAGCCTTTAAAACCAACAATGAGGAGATCTCTTCCTTTGAGAGAGGTTCCGGCGACCATTGTGACGGGGATCAGATGTGTGGGTCGGAATGTTCCCACACCGGTGGGGATTAAGCTATTTCCATCCCCGGCGGCTTCGAAAGAGTAGGGAGGCGGGAATAGAGAAATAAATGAAGAGAGGGCTTCTTCAATTCTTTCTAATCCCACTTTTGAATAAGGGTGTTCGGGATGATCTTTCACCCATTGGGAAAGACCGTTTCTTATCCCGGTACCAAAAGGACCACTGACTTGTTCTTGGGTGAATTGGTCCTCTGGTACGGGATGTTCGCCCCAATGGGTCTTAGTATCAACGTCAGGGGTTTGCCTATGGGGCTCCATATTCATTGTCTCTGGAAGGTTCCCCAGGACATCGATTGTATTTGAGAAGAGGCTAAGAGAACCCATTCCCTTTCCAATGATAAGGATCCTCTTGCCCATTTCAGTAGCCGTTTTAGCGGCCATCAGACCGGAGAGTCCCATCCCAATAATGATGAGATCGTAATGCATGTTCCTCAATTGTGAATTTAGGAATTAGGGGATTGATGAATTACAAATTCTTGAATCCCTTCATTCCTTAATTTCCCAATTCCTGAATTCCTCAATCCAAAATCAGGGGGTGAGATTAAAGATTCCTTGGTAGATCGATTCGATCAACTCTTCCTCTTTAAGTGATGTTCCCCAGAGGACAGGTCGAATCCCCTTCCACCTTTCCTCAAGAAATTCTTTCAATATCTTATTGGAGTCTTTCTCCACCATTCCCAAGTCGTGCATGACCCCGAGAAGGCGATAGATACAAAAACCTCCCTGGCATGTCCCTTTAGCGAGACGTGTTCGATGAAGGAGATCTTGGAAGTTTTCAACTTTTTCTTTCTTTAAGAATTTCTCCACCTCGTCTCTAGGAACCAACTCGCAATCACAGATGATCTCTCCTCTATCTTTCAAAGCCGATTGACCAATCTTTTTGAGCTGGTCTCTTAAACTCACTCGCTCGGCTGCACCGGGAAGGGGTCTCATGTGAGTCGAACAGGAGACATCGATCCCCATTTTTTGACAGATGAGGTCAGAAGTTTTTTCTGCCATTAACCGATAGGTCACCAATTTTCCTCCAGTGATCGTGATCAAATTTTTCAAACCATCTCTCTTCTCATGATCGATCAAGGCAAACCCCCGACTGATGGCTCGGTCATTCCCCTTCTCTCCGGATCGGAACAGAGGCCTGATGCCCGCATAGGCCCGGATGAGTCGAGCTTTTTTGATGGCAGGGATCATCTTCGATGTTTCCTTGATTAAAAGGGAAACTTCCGCAGAAGTGACTTCAAAATCCTCGACATCTTCGGAGGGGAGAGACGTGGTTCCTAAAATGGATACCGTACCGTTGGGCACAATGATGTCGCCATCTGAAGGGCGTCGGCACCGGTTGATGACCCTTTGATTGAGCCTCTGGTTCGTGATGAGCATGGTTCCTTTGGAAAGGGCCATATCGATGTGAAGGCCGGCGAGTTTCAAAAATTGGTTCGCCCAAGCTCCAGTGGCATTGATGAGATAGGAGGCATCAATGGAATATGCCTCTCCATGGATGAGGTCTTTTGCCATGATCCCCCTCACTCTGTCTCCATTCAAAATGAGGGAGGTCGTTTCTGTATGGAGGAGGAATTTTGCCCCATGATTCTCTGCATCCCTGACATTTTCTAAAAGTAAGGTGAAAGGATCAATCGCGCCATCCGGAACCTTCACAGCGCTAAGGAGTCCGGGATTGAGTTCTGGCTCCAACGCCAGGGCCTCATCGCGTGAGCAAAGGGTGGCTGGAATTTCTGCCTCTTCACAACCCCGAAGAAACTGATCCCTAAAATCGAGACCATCTTCTGGAAGGGAAATGAAGAGACCCTCTGTCTCTTCAATACAATGAGGGGCTATCCTTCTGAGAATACTATTTTCAGCCATGCATTCCTGCGCAGCCCCAGGGTCGGATACGGCATACCTTCCGCCGCTGTGGAAGAGGCCATGATTTCGCCCAGAGGCACCCGATGCGAAATCTCCCTTTTCAATTAAAATAGAGGGGATCCCTCTCAACGATAAATCCCTTGAGATTCCGACTCCGGTCGCACCGCCACCGATGATCAATACCTCTGTTTTTATATCCATTTGAGGCTCCTAGTGTACTGTCTCAGAAAAGACTTTACACTGAACGTCATTCCGGACTTGATCCGGAATCCAGTCTTTTCAGCTGGATTCCCGTTTTCACGGGAATGACAACCCTTATTATCATTGTAAAGAAGTTTTAGAGACACTACACTAGTGTGGTAAATCTAACACTTCTTTACATTAATTCCGAAGTCGTCATTCCCACCCCGATTTTCATCGGGATGAACTCCAGCGGGAATCCAACTTAGAAAGACTGGATTCCCCCGTATCAAGTACGGGACAGGTTTAGTCAAGCCCGGAATGACAAACAAAGGAAAAGGATTTATGACTCACTACACTGGAATATTATAACAGACACGCTAAATAAATCGATAAGTAACCAATGACCAAGTACCAATAACCAAATAATAACCAAAATTTCAATGACCAAAACCCTAAACAAAGGCTTATAAAAATGAATTTTGGTTATTTGGATGTTGGGTAATTGGAATTTGATTATTGGAATTTATCGTTTAGGTTGCCTTCATCACAATGCTGCAGATAATGTTAGCCGCCTCATCCGTTCGATCCGCAGCATTGCTGAGGTGTCGGTAGATTTCCCTCATCTTCAGCATATAAACCGTATCGGTTCTTTTGAAGAGATCGGCGAGGGCAGTATGATAGGCCTTCTCCATGGCATTCTCATAAGACTTGGCTTTGACGGCACGTTCCATGGCGATGTTGGGATAAGTTTCTAAGGTCTTGACTGCGTCACTGATCTCACGGGCTGCTTTTCTCAGGATGTCCACCATTTCCTGGACATGTTCTTCAGAGGCGACTTCATAAATCTCCATTTCATCCACAGTCGAATTAGCATAGTCGACGATATCATCGATCGCCCTTGAAAGGGCATAGATATCCTCTCGATCCATTGGGGTGACGAATGTTTTGTGGAGTTCTTCGACAAGAATCCTTCGGAGTTCATCAGCCTCCCTCTCAATGTCCTTCACCCGTTTCGCATTTTCCCAATTTCGGTTTTCGACAAAAACCCCCAAGGCATCAATCCCTTCAAGGGTCTTGGTGGCCTGGTCCGAAAGCATCTTGTAGAAATTCACCTCTTTTGCAAAGATCCGATCTTTTAAACCCAACTTCTCTTTTCTCCCATTAAAACCAGCTCATCCCATTCCTTCGAGTTGTGGAATTGCCTATTTTTTAACGAGATTCCGTTGATTTGTCAAGGAAAAGGACCAACGATCCGGTATCTTTGAATTCGTTTCATACGCCCTGTGCGAATATGTTATCCAGAATCTCAGTTGTCTTGAATACTAAAACTTGACTTTTTTCAGTGATCGAATAGAATGAAGTCATTTTCAAGTCGATTTTTTCATTGAGGATTCTATCCAAAACCCCTCCATTGATAGTGGGGGCCCTTTTAAGAACTGGAATGGAGTTAATTATGGTCGAGACTCTGAAAGAGAGGCATCCCCTCCTCGATTTGATTCAAGTAGCCTTTATCATCACCGATATCCACTCAAAGATCCTCTACACTAATCGATACACGGAGCATCTCTTCGGTTATCAAAGAGGGGAGATGGAAGGGCAACGGATCAGGGTCCTCTTCTTGGAAGAAGACTTGACCTACTTCCTGCCCAACATCATCTACCTCACGCTTTACAAAAATGGTTTCGAAGGGGAAGCACTTTTAAGACAGAAAGATGGGACAAAAATCTTCGTTCACCTCTCTTCCAATTCTTTCAAGGAAGAAGGAGAAGTTTTTTTAACTTTTTCCTTACAGGAAATTCAGCGATTGAAGAAACTGGAAAGGGAGAGACTCGAAATGGAGCGCTGGAAGAGCCTCGGGATGATGGTGGAAGAGATCGCTCATCAGATTCGAAATCCTATTGTCTCCATCGGAGGATATGCGCAGCGCCTGCTGAAAACACTTCCGCCTTCTCAAAAAAGTAAATCCTATTGCGATCAAATTCTTCGAGGGACAAGGAGGCTGGAAAAGATGGTTCAGCGGATTGAGGAATATATCCTGCTCCCGATGCCTGCTTTTCAAAAGGAGCATATTCAGGAAGTGGTGGAGACAGCCCTTCAAGGGTTTTCTGAGGAGGCGATAGAGAAGAGGATTTTCTTCAATTTAGAAACAGGGGGGTTAGAAGGGGACGGAAATCTCTTCATCGATAAGAACTTGGTGATAAGGGCCCTTTCTCACATTTTGAATAACAGCATCGAGGCTCTTACACAGAGGCCATTGGCGAAAAAACGGATGATTGTGAATGTTGCCCTTTTGGGGAACGGAGAGGGGATAGGGATCTCTATCTCTGATAAAGGGGAGGGAATTGCAAAAAAGAACCTCCATCACATTTTCGAGCCTTTTTTTTCCACCCGCCCCGATCAAGTTGGATTAGGATTGACCTTTGCCAAAAAAGTGGTGGAGGAACATGGAGGGAGAATTTGGGTGGAGAGCCGGCTGAAGAGAGGGACGACAGTGACCATCACTTTTCCGAAGGATCGGCGCCGGCAAGTACGCCGGGAATTGATCTCACCAGAAACCACGGGAAGAAAGGATGGATGAGGAGAATCGTTCCATCCTTTCTTCGTTCCACTTACCATTATTTTTCATCCGCCTACGCAGGAGACCACGCTTGCGCGCCGAAGCGCTACAGCGTGCAGGCACGGCCTTGGCTGTGGACGCCGTCGTCCATAGCCATGAACTATGGCGTCGGACGAGGAATGCCTAACTCCTGATAGAAAGCCTTTCAGCGATAGATCTACCATGCTTCGGCGGATTTCGCTCACCCGCGGATGACCCACCGAAGCCTTGGCGCTTGCGCACCGAAGCGCTTCAGCGCCCAGGGGCGTAGGTGGGTATGGTTTTTGGGGACCACGCCTGCGTGCTGTAACGCCTGCCTGCGCGAAGCCGCTCCGGCGAAGGCAGGTACTTCGGCGTGCAGGCACGGGCTTGCCCGTGGCACTCCATTCTCTCCTTGCTGATTCATCTTCCTCTGCAATTCAGACACTGGACTTCAGACTTTAGACCCCAGACTTTTCTATATAGGAAATTAACCCTTGAAGTGTTCTCAAACCTTTATCTTTTTGTAATCTCTGGCCATTTCCTCCCCTTCAGTCTGATGTCTGAAGTCTATGGTCTAATGTCTGAATCACGGATCTTCCTCCCAAGGGTTGACATCTCTGCTTTACAGGTTAAAATAGGAATGAGCTTGAAATGAAGGGTTTTTGTCAGGCTGTCCTTTATAACGAGGCGCAATATGGAAAAGGAATTGATGGAAGTTAAAGTGATGGGCATCGTGGTGGATCCCAAGGCTTCGAACCCTGTGGTCGTCTTGGTGGACCTTGCAGGACAGAAGGCCTTGCCGATCTGGATTGGAGTCTTTGAAGCGGAAGCCATTTCAAGAGGTCTCGAAGATGTGGTGACGCTTCGTCCGATGACGCACGATCTGATGAAACAAATCTTAGATACATTTCAGGCATCCCTCTCTCGGGTGGTCATTAATGACTTAAAGGAAAATACCTTTTACGCCAACCTTTATCTTGACGTTGATGGAAAGGAGCTCATTTTGGATAGCCGTCCCAGCGATGCGATCGCTCTTGCGGTAAGGGTGAAGGCCCCTATTTTCGTCTCGGAATCGGTGGTTTCGGCGACGAAACAATTGGGACTTTTTGCTTCCAATCTCCTGGAGGAGCAGGATGAGCTGAAATCCATCATTGAGGGTATGAAACCGGAAGACTTCGGAAAATTTAAAATGTAATTGCAACTCTGATTGACCTTAAATATATTTTGGGTCACATTTACCCTGAGCATAACGAAGGGCCTCATCACATCCCCCCATCTGAATTTGCCTGTATCTTTCCAGCTAATTGGCATGACTAATCTCCTTTGATAGACCACTCTTGAGTTGGTTTTTTGACAAAAAATAATCTAATTTTGACAGTTTGTCATTTTATTGGGTTAAATTTTGACTTTGAATTTTATTTAAATAACTATTTTATATTTAAAAATCAAACGGTTATAACCGAGGAGTCTTTATTGTTTCTCTTGGCATATATTTTGCTTCATATCAAATTGAGATAAATCAAATAAAGTGGAGGCAATTCGATGTCTTTAATAGAAAAAGATCTCGTGTTAACCACCGAAGAGGCGATTGAGTATTTGAAAATTTCGAAACCAACATTTCTTAAATATATTCATCTCGGAAGGATTAAAGCGATCAAAGCGGGAAAGGGGTGGAGGATTCTTCATTCTGAGTTAATTCGATTCTTGAAGGGAGATGAGAATTAATGTTTGAGCGAATTAAGAAAAGTCTGACATTGAAATGGTTGATTTTCTCGATCCTTTTAGCAACCATCCCATTAGCCATTGCAGGTTTCAGTATTATTCAAATCTATCAAGAGAATTTGAAGAAATCGGTCATTACGATAGAAAAAGAAAAAGCCAATATGGTGGTTGAGAGAACACGGTACTTTTTTGAAAAGATTACAAGCAACCTCCGCTCCCTTTCGATTGATGAGCAATTTAGAAAGGGGGGATCCTCGCATCGTTTAAAAAATCTTTTGGAGAACTTCCTTTATCAAAATGATTATCTTGTAGAACTGACTTTATTGGATAAAAAAGGGCAGGAGACTCTTAAGGTCTCAAAATATGGAGTGGCGAAGCCGTCTGATCTGAAAAGCCAATCGAAGAGCGAGATGTTTGGAAAGGCTTCAAAAGGAAAGACTTATTACGGAGAATTTTATCTCACCCCAGATATCGTACCCACAATGGTGATTACAGTTCCTATCGAAGAATATAAAGGGGAACCGGTCGGTGTATTAAGTGCGAAGATTCATCTCCGATATTTATGGAATTTGCTTCCGCAAACTCAGATCGGGAAAAGAGGTTCCACGTATGTGGTGGATCAAGAAGGGAATCTGATAGCCCATCCTGATACGAGGCGCGTTCTATTGGGCTTAAACGTGAGACATCTTCCAATGGTTCATCAGGTCGTTGCTGGAAAGGAAGGAAGTTTAGAGTTTGAGTATCCAGAAGGAGGGAGGTATTTAGTGGTCTATAAACCCATCAAGGAGTTAGGATGGGGTGTGATTGTCCAGGTTCCGGTGGAAGAAGCTTATGGGCCTCTTCGACAGGTTGCCAATACTGCCCTTCAATGGATTCTAATTGCCCTAACCATTGCGATCATTTTCAGTCTCCTCTTAACAAGGAAATTAACCCATCCCATAAAACAGTTATCTGCTCAGATGGCAAGAGTTTCCCAGGGGAATTTAGATGTTCATATCGTGCCCACCACAAAGGATGATGAAATAGGGGTTCTTACAGAATCCTTCAATCAAATGATTCGGGATCTGAAAAGGTCTCAAGAGATTTTGAAAGAAGCAGAAGAGAAGTATCGAAAAATATTTGAAGGTTCAAAGGATATGGTTTTTATCACCTCCTTCGATGGGAAGTTTGCCGATGTCAATCCGGCGGGGGTAGAGATGCTGGGTTATGAAAATAAGGAAGAACTATTTGGAATTGTTTCGAAAGATACTTACTTTAACCCGCAGGAACGGGAGAGATTTCAGAATGAAATGACCAAAGATGGGTTTGTTAAAGATTTTGAAATCAAACTAAAAAGAAAAGATGGGGCTCCAATTGATGGCCTCATTACTGCAACCGCGAGGAAGGATGAGGAAGACCATATCATTGGTTATGAAGGGATCATTAAAGACATTTCAGCTCGGAAAAAGATGGAAGAAGACCTCTTACAAAGAGCAGGGGAACTCCAGACCCTTCATGACCTGAGTGTTTTAATTAATCAGACCTTAGATCTGGAAAAGATTTTACCGGTTGCCTTAGAGATGGCATTGAGTCTCACAGGTTTCGAGATGGGAGCCATCCATCTTCTGAACGAAGATGAAGAAATCTTAGAACTAAAATTTGACAACGGACAACCACCTATTTTGACTGAAAATGCAAAGACTTTTAAAGTCGGTGAAGGGGTTGCCGGGAAAGTCGTTCAATTAAAGCGACCGATCATCCTCTCCGTCGATGAATATCCAACCCCTCGGATTATCCCGTTTCTAAAAGAGGAGGGGGTTCAAACATTGATGAGCATTCCTCTCCTGGCAAAAGAAAAAGCAATAGGTGCGATTACCCTCTTGAGTCGTTCCCCCCATGCTTTAACCCAAAGGGAAGTCAATCTGTTGGAAAGCCTTGGAAATCAGATCGGGCTCGCCCTTGAGAATGCCAAGCTTTTTTCGGTCGTAGCTAAAGCGAAGTCTGAATGGGAGACGACCTTCGATGCCGTAACAGACCTCATCACCATCAGAGATAAAGATTATCGAATCCTTCGTGCCAATAAAGCAGCTTTCAAAAGGTTCAAGTTGAAACCACAAGAGATCATTGGGAAGAAATGCTACGAGATTTTAGATAGGGGAGGTATACCCTGTGAAGGGTGCTACGTTTCTGAGACATTAAGAACGAAGAGGCCTATATCCGGAGAAAGGGAGAGCCATTATTTAAATGGTTTATTCCGATACTTCACCTTTCCGGTCTATGATGAAGCAGGAGAAGTTATTGCGGTGGTCGATCTGGCCAGAGATATCACCGAAGAGAAACGATTGGATATAGAGAAAGAGGTTGTCAATAATATCAATAAAATCCTGGCCTCCAGCCTCGATGTGAGGCAGGTGATGAAAGCCGTCCATTCAGAATTAAAGAAGGTGTTAGGTTCTGAAAGGATGACCATCACACTTTTCGACGAAGGAGGCGAAGGATTTCGATATCTTCCCTTAGAAAAGGATGATACGAGTGAATTGGTGAGCGGGACCATCTACTCAAGAAAAGGGACCCCTTTAGAGAAAGCGGTGGATACAAGGCTTTCCGTCATTGTGCCAGATACCGCAAAAGGCGATTCCTGGGTTGATCAAAAACTTCTTAAAGAAGGAATCAAGTCTTCTTTAGTTTTTCCGTTGGAGTATAAGGGGAAAGTCCTTGGTACGATGAACTTTGGAAACACGGAAACCAATCACTTTTCAGAAAGTCATATTCATTTCCTTCACCAAGTTGCGGGGGGATTGGGGATTTCAATTGAAAACGCCTTGCTCTTTGAAGAGACGAAGAAGAGGCTGAATGAAATAACCATCCTTTATGAAATTATGAAGATCTCTGCCTCTTCGTTAGACTTAGATAAGATGTTGAAAGAGATCATGGATAGTCTAAATAGCCTCTTTAAATTTGAAACATTGGGTATCTTGCTGATTGACGAAAATACAAATAAATTGTTGCCGCACTCCGCTTCCTATAAAGAATTTTCTAAGAGTAATATTGGAAAATTAGGATTGTCTGTGGGGAAAGGTATTACAGGATGGGTTGCTGAGAAGAGCGAATCTCTCTTGGTCAATGATGTTCGAGGAGATGCGAGGTATATCTGTGGCGATGAGAGTATATGCTCTGAAATGTGTGCACCTCTAAAAATAGGACAGAAGGTTATCGGAGTGATCGATGCACAGAGCAGAGAATTAAATGCCTTTTCAGAAGATGATCTCCGCTTGTTCAACATCGTTGGAGGACAATTAGCCACCCTCATTGAAAACATCCGCCTTTATGAGGAGATTAAGACATCCGAAGAAAAATACAGGACGGTGGTTGAGGGCGCCCTTGACGGTGTTTTAGTGGTGGCGGAGGATTACCAAGTTAAATATGTCAATGAGAGACTGGCAGAGATCTTGGGATATACCAAGGAGGAATTAATCGGGACGGATTTTCGAAATTATCTGGATGATGAGAGCAAGCAATTGGTGACCGATCGATATGTCCGAAGGCAGAGTGGGGAAGAGGTGCCTCATCGATATGAATTTAATGTCGTTCAGAAAGATAGAGAGATCAGGAATGTGGAGATCAGTTCTACCATTGTGAAAGATTCTCAAGGGAAGGTGAACACCATTGCCTTCCTTAAGGACATTAGCGAAAAGAAAAGGATGGAAGAACAGTTGCTTCAAACAGAAAAACTCCGTGCCCTGGGTGAGATGGCCAGCGGTGTGGCGCACGATTTTAACAATGCTTTAGCTGCCATCCTCGGGAACACTCAATTGCTCCTTTATACCGCTAAAGATGAGGAGCTAAGGGAAACTCTCCAGATAATCGAAAAGGTGTCCAAGGATGCTGCCCAGACCGTGCGCCGTCTTCAAGACTTTACAAGGAAGAGAGTTCATCAGGAACTTTTTAAGTTGAATGTCAACTCCATTGTTATAGATGCGATTGAGATTACCAAGCCAAAGTGGAAGGACGAAGTTCAGGGCAGGGGAATCCATATCGAAATGGTCTCAAATTTTGAGGAAGTCCCTCCTGTAGAAGGAAATGCCTCTGAATTGAGGGAAGTCATTTCTAATATCATCTTCAACGCTATTGAGGCAATGCCGAAAGGGGGAAAGATTGCAATTCGAACCTTCCGGAGAAAAGAGGAGGTATTTATCCGGATTTCCGACACAGGGACAGGGATGACCGAGGAGGTGATGAGAAAGGTTTTTGAGCCATTTTTTACAACAAAACCATTCAGCAATACAGGATTAGGGTTAAGCATGTCTTATGGAATTATCAAGCGATTTGGGGGAGAGATCGACGTTGAAAGCAGTATCGGAAAGGGAACAACCTTCACCATCTCTTTGCCCATTGGGGTGAGGGGAGAAGAAGAGGCGATCCCTCCTTCCTTAATCATCAAAGAGGGGAGTAAGGCTAAAATCCTGGTGATCGATGATGAAGAATCTGTCAGAAGTGTGCTCTCACGTGTCCTCTCTCAAGTCAACCATCAAGTCACTGTAGCAGAAAACGGGGAAGAGGGCATTCGGCTATTTAAAGAGAAGGAGTTCGATATTGTCTTAACCGACCTGGGAATGCCCGGTATGTCAGGATGGGAGGTTTGTAGGGAGATTAAAAAGATGAGTCCCAGAACACCGGTTGGAATGATTACTGGGTGGGGAATGGAAGTCGGTCAAGACAAAATGAAGGAATATGAGCTTGATTTCTTAATCTCCAAGCCCTTTAACCTTAGTCAGATTTTAAGCGTGTTGGATGAAACCGTACAATCGAAAAGAAGCAAGGAAGCATCCCCAATTCCGTGAAATTAGCAGAGGAAGACAGACCGGACTTCGAAAGTTTTAGAAATGCGGTCATTTGACAGGTTAGGGGTAACTTTCGTATTTACTAAAAATAGAGGTTTTTAATGGGTTTTTCAACGTTCGAGTTAAATCCATAAGAGGTTCCGTCCTGCCTTCGTCCCGCAAGACGGGGCTACGCGCAGGCAGGTCTAAAAATTTCTCAACCGTCCTGTCTTCCTCAAGGGACTTCATCTCATCACGGGGGAAAAGATGCTTACAGGAAGGTAATGCCTCACTGAAGCGCGGGTGAAATCCGATGATCGGGCAGGAATGTCTCCAAAAATCTTATAAAGCGGATGGTCTGAATTTTTAAGGCGGGGGTAACATTCACCATCAATAGGGCAGTCCTTGCAGGGTTGGGTCATTCTTTTAGTTCAGGGACAAGCTGATGTTGCCGCTATAAGATTTTCTCCGGCATCCCTGCCGGATCTCGCCAAATTTCTACGGTAGAGTGAGGCATTACACAGGAAGCAATTTCGGGCTTGACTTCATGACGAAGGATGTGAAAGACTGAAATAAATAACCGATCATTAACACTGCAGGGCGAGGGATGAAAAAGGTTGTTCTCGTTGTCATCTTGTCATTGTGGGCTTTTTTGGTATCCCCAGCGATCGCAGAGAATGAGGCGCTCTTTTCTCCGGAAGAAAGCATCAAAGAGTCCCTTCTTAAGGAAATGGGGTCCGTGACTTCAACCCTTGAACTTGCCATTCATGAGATAACCTCCCTTGATTTGGCCCAGGCGTTATTGAAGGCAAAACAGCGAGGCGTCAAAGTGAGGATCATCGCCGATTCAAAACAGGCAAAGGTGAAATCTTCTCAAATTACCTCTTTGATCCATCAGGGAATCGTAGTCAAAGTGGTCGGAGGGAAGGAGAAGGGGATGATGAACCATCGATTTGCTATCTTCGATGGGAAAAAGGTTGTGACAGGATCTTTCGATTGGACGGATGCTTCTGCAAAATGGAATTATGAAAATGTTCTTATCCTCAGTGATAGTGAAGTGGTTGCTTCTTACCAAAAAGAATTTGAGCGGCTTTGGCGGGAAAAGAGGGTTATCAAATAAAAGCTATGAGTGAAGAGTTCGGGGTATCCGCACCTACTTTCATCCTCCAAAAAGTGATAAAGGCTAAATAGAAGGCCCCCCGTTTTCCAAAAAACCTCTTGACTCTATTACCTTTTTTTTATAGATTTTAATTTACCTAATCATTCCCAGCCTGAGAAAGGAGGGCTTTAAAAATGAGGAAGCTGATATTTGCGGGGATTCTTCTGGGCATTTCGGCAGGGTTTCTGTTTTTCATGGCTTTATCGGCCGGGGCTCAAGACACGATCAAGATCGGGTTCTTTGCTCCTATCACTGGACCGGCGGCTGCCGACGGCGCGAGCGCCAAGAACGCAGTTGAACTGGGCTTGAAAGAGGTGAACGATGCCGGAGGGGTCAGAGGGAAAAAGGTAGAACTTATTGTTTATGACGATCGGCTGAACCCACAGGAGGCAGTTGCCATTGCCAATAAGCTGATCGAGAAAGACAAGGTCGTCGGTGTGGCCAGTGGCTCCTACAGCGGACCCACCCGTGTGAGTGCTCCAATTTTCCAGAAGGCAGGAATGCCCATGGTCGCGGGCTATGCCGTGCACCCAGATGTGACCTGGGACCCAAACCAAAAAAAGCCTAACGATTATTGCTTCCGCAATGGTTTTCTCGGCGAGATCGAAGGAGCAGCCGCCGCTGAATTTGCGGTAAAAAATCTGAAAGCCAAAAAGATCTCGCTTATTTTCATGGATAATGACTTTGGCAGGGCCATCTCTTCCGGCTTTGCCGAGAAAGCAGAAAAGCTTGGAGCAACGATTCTCACCAAGCAGATGTATAAATTTCCAGGGGAGAAAGATTTTCGTCCTTTTCTCACCCGCATTAAGGAAGGTAATCCCGATGTCATCTTCGCTGCGGGATATTATAACGAAGCAGCCTCCATCGTGCGGCAGTCCAAGGAGCTGGGAATCCGTAGCCAGATATTGGGCGAGGAGGGTTTCGATTCCCCCAAGTTCTTGGAGATTGCCGGGCCAGCCGCTGAGGGCGTGATCATTGCCACGAACCTTGATCGAGATGACCCAAGGCCACTCGTGCAAAATTTTCTCAAGAACTACCGAAAGGCCTATGGGGAAGATGCGGATATGGTAGGAGCCTCCAGCTACGATGCCTTTATGATCCTCGTCAAGGCCATTGAGAAAGCCGGAACAGACCCGAAGGCAATCCAGAAGGCGTTGTTGGAAACCAAAGACTACAATGGCCTGACAGGCAAGATCAGCCGCTTTGTTCAAGGCGAAGTGGTCAAGCCTGTCCAGATTCAAGTTGTCAAGGATGGTAAGTTCCGGCGGCTTACGGTGATCGACAACCCGGAAGTCATCACCCCACCCACAAAATAAACGAATAGTGATCAGTGGCCAGTTATCAGTTCATGTATATCATCCCCTCCTTTTCCTCATCTTAGAAAGGGAGGGGATTAAATTGTGCTTTGATGACTGTTCACTGCTTACTGCCTACTGATTACTGGATTTAATATGCTCTGGCAACAACTCGCCAACGGAATTGCTATAGGTAGCGTCTACGCCCTTATTTCCCTTGGGCTGACGATGGTATACGGAGTCCTTCGCATCCTGCACGTCGCCCATGCCGGCATTTATGCCCTGGGGGCTTACGTCGGCCTGCTCTCTTTCCGACTCATTGGCGACTTCTGGCTCTCTTTATTCATTGGAATGGCTGGATCGGCCATCGCGGGATACATCGTAGAACGTTTCTTATACACGCCGCTTCTTCATTTGCCAAGGATTGCTCCACTCATCGTCTCCATCGGCCTCTTCACAGCTATGGAGGAAGCCTTCCGCATCGTTGCCGGACCCCACACGCTGGCTTACAATGCCCGTGTTGGCTTGGGTGATCTTTCTATCGGTAGCTTCCATCTCACGGAGACGCAAATTCTTATCCTCCTTGTCACTTTGGCCATCTTGATTTTTCTCTGGGCCTTCCTCACCAAGACCCGCACCGGGTTAGCGATGCGGGCTTGTGCCCAGGATGCTGAAACGACCTCATCGTTTGGGGTGAATGTGAACGCCATCATTGCGGTGAACTTCCTGTTGGGTTCGGCCATGGCCGGGGCAGCAGGAGTTCTGATCGGAGTCTACGATAACCAGGTCTGGCCAACCATGGGCAGTATCCCAGCCTATAAAGCTCTGGCGATCGTCGTTCTCGGAGGTTTGGGAAATATCCCGGGGACGGTGCTCGCATCGATTGGCGTGGGACTGGCAGAGACCTTCTTCATCGGTGTTCTGGCCATTCCCTTCCCGAGGGATGCAGTGGCTTTCATTGCCATGATTTTGGTTTTAATGTTCAAACCCTACGGACTGTTAGGGAAAGCATAGCTCAAAGGCTTATCGCTTATCGCTTATAGCTTATAGCTTATAGCTTATAGTTACCTCTTAATCGGAATTTGCCATTTGTCATAGGCATTTGCTATTAGCCATCAGCCATCACCCCCTCCCAACCCTCCCCCCTCAGGAGACTGTGTCATAATCATGATGGAGGGTGGATTCCGGCGGGACAGGCGGTCAGGCTCCTCAGCTTTATGAGCAGCCGGTAAGGCCGCTGATCTTGTGGGGTGAAAGTCCCCAAACGTCAATTGCCCGATTCGGACGTTTAGCATATCCGGGGCATGATAAGGTAACGA